>Ga0247732_10000378_pt1 | contig 22563 bp, 22 predicted proteins | sample UWRJL163409C2_FD_180940 | JGI IMG/M metagenome (GOLD analysis project Ga0247732, IMG submission 180940) | Plant litter microbial communities from Arlington Agricultural Research Station in Wisconsin, United States - UWRJ-L163-409C-2 | ecosystem: Environmental > Terrestrial > Plant litter >...
AGCGTGCCCGCCGCCGACGAGGCCACGCGCGAGCGCGACACCGTCGTCGAGGAGAAGAAGAAGGAGTCCGTCCCGGTGACCGCCAACGTGCCCGAGCCGGCGTACGACTCGGCCTTCGGCGACGACGACCTCGACATCCCCGACTTCCTGAAGTGACCCCGGCGCCGCGGGCGTCGAGCCCGCGGCGACCGAGAAGGAGTGACGTGGACGATCAGCTCGCCGAACGGCTCGCCGCCGTCGACGCGCGTATCGCCGACGCCGCGCGAGCGGCGCATCGCGATCCGGCGGGGATCACGCGCATCGTCGTGACGAAGTTCCACCCGGCGAGCCTCGTCGAGGCGCTGTACGCCCTCGGGGTGCGCGATGTCGGCGAGAACCGCCAGCAGGAGCTCACGTCGAAGACGGCGGAGGTCGGACCGCTCGACGGGCTCTCGTGGCACTTCATCGGCCAGGCGCAGTCGAACAAGGCGCGGGCCGTGCGCGAGGCGGCCTCCGTCGTCCACTCGGTCGATCGAGGACGGATCGCCGACGCCCTGGATGCTGCGGGCCGGCCGCGATCCGGCGTCCTCGACGTCCTCGTGCAGGTCAACCTCACCGACGATCCCGGCCGTGGCGGAGTATCGCCCGATGGCGTCGTCGGGCTGGCGGAGCATGTCGCCGGTCTCGACGGCCTCCGTCTCAGGGGTGTCATGGCCGTCGCCCCGCTCGACGAGGAACCCGCCCGTGCGTTCGAGCGTCTCGCCGCAGCGAGTGCACGGGTGCGTACGGTCGTCGCCGACTCCGACTGGATCTCGGCCGGAATGACCGCAGATTTTCCCGAGGCGATCTCGATGGGTGCGACACACCTACGGATCGGCTCGGCAATAACGGGTCCGCGCCCTACTCGCGGATAGCCTCAAACCACACGAGCGAACGGAGGATGCGATGTCGAACCCGCTCAAGAAAACCATGGTGTACCTGGGCCTCGCCGACGAGGAGGAGACGTTCGATGAGCCGGCACCGCAGCCTACGAGCCGCAAGCAGCAGCCCGCAGCCGTCGAGAAGACGGCGACGGTGACCCCGTTGCACCGGCCGACCGTCGTGCGCCAGCCCACCGCCGGACCCATCAGCGAGATCCTGACGGTGCACCCCAAGCAGTACCGGGATGCCCAGACGATCGCCGAGAACTTCCGCGACGGCATCCCCGTGATCATCAACCTCTCGCAGATGTCCGACGCCGACGCGCGTCGTCTCATCGACTTCGCGAGCGGTCTGTCGCTGGGCCTCTACGGTCGCATCGAGCGCGTCACCAGCAAGGTCTTCCTGCTGTCGCCCGAGAACGTCGCCGTCTCCGGCGAAGGCGCGGTCGCGCAGGCCGACCCCGAGGCGACGCCGTTCGCCCCGGCGTCGTTCGCCCCGTAATCCACGGTGAACGTCGTCGGCCTCGTCGCCTCGATCCTCAACGTCCTGCTGTTCCTGTACGTGCTCGTGCTGCTTGCGCGGCTCGTGCTGGAATACATCCCGATGTTCAACAGATCGTGGCGACCGACCGGAGCAGGTCTCGTCGCGGCGGAGCTCGTGTACACCGTCACCGACCCGCCCATCAAGCTCTTCCGCCGGTTCATCCCGCCCCTGCGGGTCGGACCGGTGGCCATCGATTTCGCCTTCATGCTGACGATGCTGCTCTGCTTCATCCTGCTCAGCGTCACCCGCGCGCTGGCGTCGTGAACTGACGCGTCGCCGACGCGCCGCAACCCGCATTCGCACTTCGACATGCCGTTGAGGCTGAGACTATGCTGGTCCGAAGCGGCACGCGGCGGTGTGCCACCCCCGACATCGGCCCCGCGACCAGATCTCTCGGAAGAGGAACCACCATGGCATTGACACCCGATGACGTCGTCACGAAGCAGTTTCAGCACGTCCGCTTCAAAGAGGGTTTCGACCCCGACGAGGTCGACGACTTCCTCGACGAGATCGTCGTCGAGTGGCGCAAGACGATCGCCGAGAACGAAGAACTGAAGGCGAAGCTCGCCGCGTTCGAGTCCGGCGAGTCGACTCCCGCCGCCGCGCCCGAGGCCGTCGAGGAGCCCGCCGCGGCTGAGCCCGTCGCCGAGGCCGAGGTCATCGAAGAGGTCCCCGCGCCGGCGCCCGCCGCGTCGAACGAAGGCCCCGCCGCAGCATCCGCTGGCATCATCGAGCTGGCTCAGCGCCTGCACGACGAGCATGTCGCCGAGGGCAAGGCGCAGCGCGACCAGCTCATCTCCGACGCGCAGTCGCAGGCGGCGAGCATCGTCAACGAGGCCGAGGCCAAGGGCCGCGAAGAGATGGCACGTCTCGACCGCGAGCGCGCCACGCTCGAAGCCCGCATCACCGAGCTGCGCACGTTCGAGCGCGACTACCGCACGCAGCTGCGCAGCTACATCGAGGGCAAGCTCCGCGACCTCGACACCACCGCCACGCCGTCGGGTTCCACCCCGGTTTCGGCGATCGGTCTCTAGGCCGGCTCGGTGCCACGCCGAGTCCCCCTGCGTAAGGCGGCGGCCGGCGCCATCATCGCGATCCTCGCGGTGCTGGTGCTGGCCGCCGACCAGTTCGCCAAGTACCTCGCGATCGAGAACCTCCCGCCCGAACGGGTCGTTCCGGTGCTGGGCGACTTCCTCCAGCTCTACCTGATCCGAAACCCCGGTGCGGCGTTCTCGCTGGGCGAGGGCGTCACCTGGATCTTCACCATCGCCCTCGCGGCCGTTGCGGTGGCGATCGTCTGGATCGCCGTCACACGCCTCCGCTCGCGCGCATGGGCGATCGTGCTCGGGCTGCTGCTCGGTGGCGTGCTGGGCAATCTGACCGATCGGCTCTTCCGCGAACCCGGTTTCGCGGTCGGTCACGTCGTCGACTACATCTCCACCCCGTGGATGATGCCGGCGATCTACAACATCGCCGACATGTTCATCGTGACGATGATGATCGGCGTCGCCATCATCGTGCTCGTCGGCGTGCGGTTCGACGGCACCCGCGAGCCGCGTCGCAGATCAGACGAATCCGAGGCCGAAACCTCCGACGGCTCCTCCGACACGACGGAGGCCGGAACCGGCGCGGCGGCGACCCGCACGCCCGAACCGGGCGAACCGGCCGAGCGCTGATCGTGGAGTCCCGCTCCCTCCCGGTTCCCGACGGACTCGACGGCACGCGCGTCGACGCGGCTGTTGCGAAGATGCTCGGCTTCTCCCGCACCTTCGCCGCGGAGGTCGTCGATGCCGGCGGGGTGACCCAGGACGGTCGGGCGGTCGAGAAGTCGGATCGCCTTCGCGCCGGCGCCTGGCTGAGCGTCGAGTGGACGCCCCGGCGTGAACCCGAGATCGTGCCGACCGCCGTCCCCGACCTCGGCATCGTGTACGACGACGACGACATCGTCGTGGTGGACAAACCCGCCGGCGTCGCGGCGCACCCCTCGGTCGGATGGGAGGGGCCCACGGTCCTGGGCGCGCTGGCGGCGGCGGGCTTCCGCATCGCCACGACCGGCGCGGCCGAGCGGCAGGGCGTCGTGCATCGCCTGGACGTCGGCACGAGCGGCCTCATGGTGGTCGCGAAGAGCGAGAACGCCTACACCGCTCTGAAGCGCGCGTTCAAGGAGCGCGAGGTGGAGAAGATCTACCACGCGGTCGTGCAGGGGCACCCCGACCCGCTCTCGGGCACGATCGACGCCCCCATCGGGCGGCACCCCACGCACTCGTGGAAGTTCGCCGTCACCCCCTTGGGCAAGGACTCCGTCACCCACTACGAGACGATCGAGGCGTTTCCCGGGGCGTCGCTCCTGGAGATCCACCTCGAGACCGGTCGCACCCACCAGATCCGCGTGCACATGGCGGCCCACCGCCACCCGTGCGTCGGAGACCCGCTCTACGGGGCCGACCCCACCATCTCCGCCCGCCTCGGGCTGACCCGCCAGTGGCTCCACGCGCACCGTCTCGCCTTCGCGCACCCCGCGACCGGCGAGTGGTCGACCTTCTCCTCCGACTACCCCGCGGATCTGGCCCGAGCGCTCGAGATCCTCCGCGCCGACTGACCCGCCCACCCTCGGCAGGAATGTGACGCATTCCTGCGAATGACCGCACCGGGCGGTGGTGTCATACGCACGGAAGTGGCGCGTTCGCCACGCGAGGGCTCTGGCGGGATGCTGCGCGGTCGGGCACCCTGGATGCATGCCCCTCGAGGTGCGGCCCGCCCGCTCGTTCGCCGACATGCGCACCATGGTCGGCCCGAAGCGGGCGGACGCGAACGTGTGCTGGTGCCTGAGCTATCGCGTACCGGCGAAGCAGAATCGCGAACTCTCGGGTCCCCTGCGCGGCGAGTTCGTTGAGAAGCTCTGCCACCGGAAGGTCGCGCCCGGCGTGTTCGCCTACGACGGCGACGAGGTCGTGGGCTGGGCCGCGGTGGCACCCCGCGCCGAGACCTCCTTCGCCCGGAGCACGAAGATCCCGCACGTCGACGATCTCGACGTGTGGTCGGTGTGGTGCATCCGGGTTCGGCCCGGCCACCGGAAAAAGGGGATCTCCCACGTGCTGCTGGACGGCGCCGTCGATTTCGCCCGCCAGCACGGCGCGCCGGCGGTCGAGGGCTATCCCGTCGACAACGGCGGGTCGAAGGTCGATCTGACGATGGCCTACGTGGGGACGAAGGCGCTCTTCGAGAAAGCCGGATTCTCGCAGGCGCCGGAGACCGCCTCCGTGCTCGCGGGCTTCCCTCGGGTGCTGATGCGGCGCAGCTGCGCCTGAGCACCCGCTCGGGACGGCGGCGGGCCGTCGGCGCTCAGGCGCCCTGCTCGAAGCGGGCGTCGGGGCGGTCGGCGAGGGCCGCCGCGATCCGGGCGCGCATCTCGTCGCCGACGTCGGCGAGGTCGTCGAGGCGGTACCAGCCGACCTCGGTCATCTCGCCGTCCGCCGGGTACGGGTCTCCGGAGAGCCAGGTGCAGCGGAAGGTCAGGTCGAGGTAGTCGCTCTGGTCGCCGTTGTCGTAGGTGACCCGCGGGATCTGGTGCACCCAGGCGAGGCGATCGGCGCGGATCACGACCCCCGCCTCCTCCAGAGCCTCCCGGCAGGCGGCGTCGGCGGGCTCCTCCCCGGGGTCGACGATGCCGGTGACGGGGGTCAGTGCGCCGTTGTCGGACCGGCGGCCGAGGAGCACCTCGCCCTCGCGCACGATCACGGCCGTGACGCCGACGAGGGGGAGCGGGCGCGTACCGACGAGCTCACGCAGTTCGAGCACGAAATCCGGGGTGGGCATGCTTCAACGGTAGCGGGGGAGGGCGATCGTGTCCGACCCCGAACGTAGACTCGGGGCGTGGCAGCAGACTCCTTCGTTCACCTTCATGTGCACAGCGAGTACTCGATGCTCGACGGCGCGGCCCGCATCGGGCCGATGGTTCAGGAGGCGGCCCGGCTCGAGATGCCGGCGATCGCCGTCACCGACCATGGCAACACCTTCGCCGCGTACGAGTTCTACAAGACGGCGAAGGATGCGGGGATCAAGCCGATCATCGGCATCGAGGCCTACGTCACCCCGGGCACGCACCGCTCCGACAAGGCCCGCGTGCGGTGGGGCAGCCCCGAGCAGCAGAGCGACGACGTCTCGGGTTCGGGTGCGTACACCCACATGACTCTGCTCTCCGAGACGACCCAGGGCATGCACAATCTGTTCCGGTTGTCGTCGAGGGCGAGCATGGAGGGCTACTACTTCAAGCCCCGCATGGACCGCGAACTGCTCCAGACCTACTCCAAGGGGCTCATCGCCACCACCGGCTGCCCCTCGGGCGAGGTGCAGACCCGCCTGCGACTCGGGCAGTACGACGCCGCGAAGGCCGCGGCCGCCGAGTTCCAAGACATCTTCGGCCGCGACAACTACTTCGTCGAGCTGATGGACCACGGCCTCTCGATCGAGCGCCGCGTCATGGGTGATCTGTTGAAGATCGCCAAGGAGCTCAGCATCCCGCTCGTCGGGACCAACGACCTCCACTACACCCACCAGCACGATGCGACGAGCCACGCGGCCCTCCTCTGCGTGCAGTCCGGGTCCACCCTCGACGACCCGAAGCGGTTCAAGTTCGACGGCGACGGCTACTACGTGAAGACCGCCGCCGAGATGCGGCAGGTCTTCCGCGACCACCCCGAGGCATGCGACAACACGCTCCTCATCGCCGAGCGCTGCGACGTCGAGTTCGACACCTCGGCGAACTACATGCCGCGCTTCCCGGTGCCGGCGGGCGAGACCGAGGAGTCGTGGTTCGTCAAAGAGGTCGAGAAGGGCCTCGAGTACCGCTACCCCGACGGCATCTCCGACGAGGTGCGCAAGCAGGCCGAGTACGAGACCGGCGTCATCGTGCAGATGGGCTTCCCCGGTTACTTCCTCGTGGTCGCCGACTTCATCAACTGGGCCAAGGAGAACGGCATCCGCGTCGGGCCCGGGCGAGGCTCCGGTGCGGGTTCGATGGCGGCCTACGCGATGCGCATCACCGACCTCGATCCGCTGCAGCACGGGCTGATCTTCGAGCGGTTCCTCAACCCCGACCGCGTCTCGATGCCCGACTTCGACGTCGACTTCGACGACCGCCGTCGCGGCGAGGTCATCCAGTACGTCACCGAGAAGTACGGCAGCGAGCGGGTCGCGCAGATCGTGACATACGGCACGATCAAGGCGAAGCAGGCGCTGAAAGACGCCGGTCGCGTGCTCGGCTTCCCGTTCAGCATGGGGGAGCGGCTGACCAAGGCGATGCCCCCGGCGGTGATGGGCAAAGACATGCCCCTGGGGGGCATGTTCGACAAGAACCACCCCCGGTACAAGGAGGCGTCGGAGTTCCGCACCGTCATCGAGACCGACACCGAGGCGAAGACGGTCTTCGACACGGCGGTCGGGCTCGAGAACCTGAAGCGCCAGTGGGGCGTCCACGCGGCGGGCGTGATCATGTCGAGCGAGCCGCTCATCGACATCATCCCGATCATGCGCCGCGAGCAGGACGGCCAGATCGTCACGCAGTTCGACTATCCCGCGTGCGAGTCGCTCGGGCTGATCAAGATGGACTTCCTGGGGTTGCGCAACCTCACGATCATCAACGACGCGCTCGACAACATCGAGGCGAACCGCGGGCACCCGCTCGTCCTCGAAGACCTGCCCCTCGACGATCGCGGCGCCTACGATCTGCTCACCCGCGGCGATTCGCTCGGCGTGTTCCAGCTCGACGGCGGACCGCTGCGAAGCCTCATGCGGCTCATGCGGCCCGACAACTTCGAAGACATCTCGGCCCTCATCGCGCTGTACCGCCCGGGCCCCATGGGTGCGAACTCGCACATCAACTACGCGCTGCGCAAGACGGGGCAGCAGGAGATCACGCCGATCCACCCCGAGCTCGAAGAGGCGCTGTCCGACATCCTCGACACGAGCTACGGCCTGATCATCTACCAGGAGCAGGTGATGGCGATCGCGCAGCGCGTGGCCGGCTTCACCCTCGGCGAGGCCGACATCCTCCGTCGGGCAATGGGCAAGAAGAAGAAGTCCGAGCTCGACAAGCAGTACGCGGGCTTCGAGGGCGGCATGAAGAAGAACGGCTTCAGCGAAGCGGCCGTGAAGACCCTCTGGGACATCCTTCTGCCCTTCTCCGACTACGCCTTCAACAAGGCGCACTCGGCCGCCTACGGCATGATCTCGTACTGGACCGCCTACCTGAAGGCCCACTATCCGGCCGAGTACATGGCCGCGCTCCTCACGAGCGTCGGCGACTCGAAGGACAAGATGGCCGTCTACCTCAACGAGTGCCGTCGCATGGGCATCAAGGTGCTGCCGCCCGACGTCGGCCAGTCGATCCGCTACTTCGCGGCCGTCGGCGAAGACATCCGCTTCGGTCTGGGCGCCGTGCGCAACGTCGGCGCGAACGTGGTCGACGGAATCGTCGCGGCCCGCGCCGACGGGCCCTTCACGTCGTTCCACGACTACCTCGCCCGCGTGCCCGGTCCCGCCGCGAACAAGCGCACGGTCGAGTCGCTCATCAAGGCCGGTGCGTTCGACTCGATGGGGGCGACGCGTCGCGCTCTCCACGAGATCCACGAGGATGCTGCGGAAGCGGCGGTCGACGTGAAGCGGAAGGAAGCGACGGGGGCCATCGGCTTCGACTTCGACAGCCTCTACGACGAGGCCGAGGAAGCCGTACCCGCCAAGGTGCCCGATCGTCCGGAGTGGACGAAGAAGGACAAGCTCGCATTCGAACGCGAGATGCTCGGCCTCTACGTGTCCGACCATCCGCTGGCCGGACTCGAGGTGCCCCTCGCGAAGCACGCGTCGACCAGCATCCACGACCTCCTCGCCTCGGAGAGCATCGAGGACGGCGACCAGGTCACCGTCGCGGGCCTCGTGACGAGCGTGCAGCATCGTGTGGCGAAGGCGAGCGGCAACCCCTACGGCATGATCACGGTCGAGGACTTCGACGGCGAGGTCACCGTCATGTTCATGGGCAAGACCTACCAGGAGTTCTCGCCCGTCCTCCAGCAGGACTCGATCCTCGTGGTGCGCGGGCGCGTGTCCCGTCGCGACGACGGGTTGAACCTGCACGCGCAGTCCGCTCTGTCTCCCGACCTGGGCGCGGTGGACGCCTCCGGGCCCCTCGTGCTGCTCATGCCCGAGCAGCGTGCCACGGAGGTGCTCGTGAAAGACCTCGCGGAGGTGCTCGAGCGTCATCGCGGTGAGACCGAGGTGTCGCTCCGCCTGCACAGGGGAGGGATGGCCAAGGTCTTCGAGGTGCCCATGCCGGTGCGTGTCACGGCCGATCTGTACGGCGAACTGAAGGGCCTCCTGGGCCCGAACTGCCTCGGCTGAGAGCTCTTCCCCTCGAACCCTGCGAGCGGCCGGATCCGTCGTGCCGAGAGTGACGTGCAACGTCGCGCCGCGCAGGAATTCGCAGCGACGCGCGACTAGGATCGGACGGCGCGCACCCCCGGCGCGACAGCGGAGAGGACCATCGTGACCGACGAGAATCTGAACGACAAGAACCTGGCCGACACCTCCGTGGACGAACCCACGGCGGAGTCGAGCGACCAGGTCGCGGCGACCGATAGTACGAGCAGCGCGCCCCAGGGCCCGTCGTCGACGGATGCTGACGACGCGGGGGCGGCGACGGGTGCTCCTCCGCAGTACGGCGTCGGCCCCTTCTCGCTCCGCGAGGTCATTCTCGGCGGCGTGTGGCTCGTCGCGTTCATCGTGTCGTTCTTCCCCGTGAACCTCCTGGTCGGCGCACCCGCCGCTCTGGTCGGCGGCGTGAACGTGTGGGTCTCGGGCCTCGCCTGGATCCTCTCGATCGGTGTGCCGACGGTCGCCGTCTTCCTCGTCATCCTCCGCCGGCTCTCGCCGCAGGGGATCCCGCGCGTCGGGTCGCTCGGCATCGATCAGTTCGCCTCGGTCGCCTTCTCCGTCGCCGCGATCTACTGGCTGCAGTCGGTCTGGGAGACCGTCGCGATCTCCCTCGAGACGGGCGCCTGGGTGCGCTCGTGGGTGATCTGGGTCGAGCTGGTCCTCATGCTCGCCGGCGTCGTGCTGACGGTCTTCGCGCCGTTCATCCCCGCGCTCGAGCAGGACTTCCAAGACCGCCGCGAGGTGCCCGCGCACCGCAACGCCCGCCCGATCCGCGCGGTCGTCGCCCGGCCGAAGACCCCCCGTCCGGAGCGCCCCGCCCCGGTGCCCGCCGAGCAGCATGCGACCCCGGCCTACGTTCCGCCGGCAGCGCACGAGACCGGGGCGTACGACACCGGGTCGTACGACACGGGCGCGCAGACCGCTGTCGCCGATCAGTCGGACACCGGTGCCTACAGCAGCCCGACCGCCGACACCGGCGCCTACGGGACCGACGTGTTCGCCCCGCTGCACACCGGTGAGACGACGCAGACCTCGGACGACGACTGGGCTCCCGCGAACGACGACACCGTCCGCACCACGCAGATCCCCGCACAGTCGCAGACCCAGGCTTTCTGGGCGCTCGTCCCTGTCGAGCGCGACGTCGTCGACGACTACGGCAACCCGCTCTTCCGCATCGGCCCCACAGCCTGGGCGCTCGTCATCGAAGACCGTGGTGAAGCCTTCGTCGTCCGCCACGAGGACGGTCGCGTGGGGTACCTCCACGACGTCACCGGCGTGACGCGCGGCTGAGCTCCACCGGCTCCAGCCGGTAGCCTTGAGGGATGCTTCGTACCATCGATCTGCGCGGTCGCGCCCTGTCACCGGCCGAGTTCCTCGCGGCCGTTCCGCGCGCCGACGGGGCCCGTGACGAGGCGCTGAGCGTCGCCTCGGAGATCGTCGCCGACGTCGCGGAGCGCGGCGAGACCGCGCTCCGCGAACAGGCCACCGCGTTCGACGGGGTCAGCGGCCACGACCTCCGTGTCCCGGCCTCCCACCTCGTCGAGGCGCTCGACCGGCTCGCCCCCGACGTGCGGGCCGCTCTCGAGGAGGCCATCACGCGGGTGCGTCGGGCATCCGCCGCGCAGGTGCCCGCTCCGGTCGTGACCGAGATCGCGCCGGGCGCGCGAGTGGCGCAGCGCTGGCAGCCGGTGCGCAGGGTCGGTGTCTACGTGCCGGGCGGCAAAGCCGTGTATCCGTCGAGCGTCGTGATGAACGTTGTTCCCGCGCAGGTCGCGGGCGTGTCCGAGGTCGCCCTCACGTCGCCGCCCCAGCGCGAGTTCGGCGGGCGTGTGCACCCCACGATCCTCGCGGCCGCCCACCTGCTCGGCGTCACCGAGGTCTACGCCCTGGGCGGTGCCGGAGCGATCGGTGCCCTCGCCCACGGTGTGGCGGCCATCGGACTCGAGCCCGTCGATGTCGTGACCGGCCCGGGCAACAACTTCGTCGCCGCCGCCAAGCGCGCTGTCGCCGGTCGGGTCGGCACCGACTCCGAAGCCGGCGCGACCGAGATCCTCGTCGTCGCCGATGCTTCGGCCGACGCCCGGTGGGTCGCGGCCGACCTCGTGAGCCAGGCCGAGCACGATGAGCAGGCCTCCGCGGTGCTCGTGACCGATTCGCCCGAGCTCGCCCTCGCGGTCTCGGCCGCCGTCGACGCCCGCGCTGCGTCGACCCGGCACAGCGCTCGGGTGACGGCCGCGCTCACCGGCCCGCAGTCGGCGATCGTGCTCGTCGACGACATCGACGCCGCGACCGCCTTCAGCAACGCCTACGCACCCGAGCACCTCGAGCTGCAGCTCGCGGACGCCCGACCGGAGGAGTTCGTGCACGCCGGAGCGATCTTCGTCGGCCCACACACCCCCGTCAGCCTGGGGGACTACCTGGCGGGCAGCAATCACGTGCTCCCGACGGGTGGGCAGGCGCGCTTCCAGCCGGGCCTGTCGGCGGCCACCTTCCTTCGCCCGCAGCAGGTCATCGAGTACGACCGCGCCGCTCTCGCGACCGTGCGCGACGGAATCGTCGCCCTCGCCGAGGCCGAGGCCCTGCCGGCGCACGGCGAGGCCGTCGTGGCCCGGTTCGAGGCGTAGTCTTTCGGTGCCATGCACTGCCCCTTCTGTCGCCACCCCGATTCCCGTGTCATCGACTCCCGAACGAGCGATGACGGCCTCAGCATCCGTCGTCGACGCCAGTGCCCCCAGTGCGGCGGTCGCTTCTCCACGGTCGAGACCGCGAGCCTGAACGTCATCAAGCGCTCCGGCGTGATCGAGCCGTTCAGTCGCGAGAAGGTCATGTCGGGCGTGCGCAAGGCCTGCCAGGGCCGCCCCGTCACCGACGCCGATCTCGCGATGCTGGCCCAGTCGGTCGAGGAGGCCGTGCGTCAGACCGGTTCTTCGCAGATCGATGCGAACGAGATCGGTCTGGCGATCCTCGGCCCGCTCCGCGAGCTCGACGAGGTCGCCTTCCTCCGCTTCGCCAGCGTCTACCAGGCGTTCGAATCGCTCGAGGACTTCGAGACGGCCATCGAGCAGCTGCGCGTCGATCACCGGGATCGTCGCCGGGCGCACGATGCGGCGCAGGTCGACTGACGCCGTCCAGTAATCTGGCGGGGATGTATCCCCTTCTCTTCCGGCACGTGCTGTCGCGGATCGATCCCGAGCGCGCCCACCACCTCGCCGTGCCGGTCATCCGGCTGTCGGGCGTGCGCCCGTTCTCCTGGGTCGTCCGCGCCGTGACGGCGCCCGCTCCCGAACTGCGCACGCGGGCCCTCGGTCTCGAGTTCGATTCGCCGTTCGGCGTGGCCGCCGGGTTCGATAAGGACGTCCGCATGGTGCGCGGTCTCGGAGCGCTCGGCTTCGGTCACGTCGAGGTCGGCACGCTCACGGCGCTCCCGCAGCCCGGTAATCCGCGTCCGCGCCTGTTCCGCCTCGTGGCTGATCGAGCCGTCATCAACAGGATGGGGTTCAACAACTCGGGTGCCGCCGCGGCTGCGCAACGCCTGCGGCGACTGCGTCGGCGCGGCGGGCGCACGGTCGTCGGAGTGAACATCGGCAAGAGCCGCGCGGTCGAGGTCGAGGCCGCGACCGCCGACTACGTGCGCAGCACCGAGCTCCTCGCCCCGTTGGCCGACTACCTCGTCGTGAACGTGTCGTCACCGAACACGCCCGGTCTCCGCGGCCTGCAGGCCGTCGAGACGCTGCGTCCTCTGCTCGAGGCGGTGAGGGATGCTGCGGGCGGCACGCCGTTGCTGGTGAAGATCGCCCCCGACCTCCCCGACGACGAGGTGCACGCGGTCTCTCGTCTCGCGGTGGACCTGGGACTCGCCGGCCTCATCGCCACGAACACGACGATCTCGCGAGAAGGGCTCCTGACGCCCGCGGGCGTCGTCGAGGCCGCGGGCGCGGGCGGTCTGTCGGGCGCGCCGCTGAAGCAACGCGCCCTGGCGGTGCTGCGCCTCGTGCGCGAGGTGGTCCCGGAGGAGTTCGCCGTGATCTCGGCCGGAGGGGTCGAGACCGCAGACGACGTGCGAGAGCGCCTCGCGGCGGGCGCGACCCTGGTTCAGGGGTACACGGCGTTCCTGTATCGCGGACCCCTGTGGGCCCGCCAGATCAACCGCGGACTCCGCCGCGGCTGACCGGGGTCAGACCGGGTAGCCGCCGCGCTTGACCTGCGGCTTCGGCAGGCGCATGAACCGCATCTGCACGGTGCGCATCGCGGCGTACCAGCCGAGGCCCTTCTCCATGCGGGCCTCGCCGAACTTGTTGCGGGCTTCCTTCTTCACGCGACGTGCGGTGAGCACCATGTCGCCGATCGTCAGCAGCACGAAGACCATCAGCACCGGGTAGGCGAAGAGCTGGATGTAGACGTTCGGGATCAAGGTGAAGAGGATCACGAGGATCGCCATCGGCATGAGCGCCTCGCCGAGGTGCCACCCGGCGTCGACCCAGTCGCGGGCGAACCGGCGCTGCGGACCCTTGTCGCGCAGCGGAAGGTACTTGTCCTCGCCGGCGGCCATGCCGGCGCGGGCGCGGTCGCGGGCGACCGCGAGTTCGGCGCGGGCGCGGGCGCGGGCTTCCTTCGTGTCGGCCACCAGCGGGCGCTTGCGCGCGGCCTCCTGCTCGGCTCGCGTGGGCGTGGCGCGGCCCTTGCCGCTGCCGGGCGCGAACTCCTCTTCGGGAGCTTCGTTCGATGCGGGGGCGGGGGACTTGGCCACGGTGAACCTCGAAAACGTCGTTGCGGGAGCCTTAAGATTACCCGCATGACCCCCGAAACTTCCCGACAGGACGCTGTGCGCTCCGCCGCGACCGATGGCATCCCGACCGCTCTCGCCGATCTCGGCGCCCTGGTGCGGATCCCATCGATCGCGTGGCCGGCGTTCGATCAGACGCAGCTGCAGCGCAGCGCCGAGGCCATCGCGGATCTCGCCCGTGAGATCGGGGTGTTCGATTCCGTCGAGATCGCCCGCGCAGGCATCCCCGGAACGGACGAACTCGGCCAGCCCGCCGTGCTCGCGGTCCGTCGGGCGCGCAACGGTCGGCCGACCGTGCTGCTCTACGCCCACCACGACGTGCAGCCTCCCGGAGACGAGTCGCTGTGGGAGTCGCCGCCGTTCGAGCCGACGGTGCGCGGCGGCCGTCTCTACGGTCGCGGGGCCGCCGACGACAAGGCGGGGGTCATGGCGCACCTCGCCTCCCTCCGCGCGCTCGCGGCCGCGCTCGGCGATGACTTCGACCTCGGCGTCGCGCTCTTCATCGAGGGGGAGGAGGAGTACGGTTCGCGCTCGTTCGCGACGTTCCTCTCCGACCACGCCGATGTGCTGCGCTCCGATGTGATCGTCGTCGCCGACTCGGGCAACTGGGACGAGAAGACCCCGGCCCTCACGGTCTCCCTGCGCGGCAACGCGCGGTTCACGCTGCGCGTTCGCACGCTCGACCACGCCTCGCACTCGGGAATGTTCGGCGGCGCCGTCCCCGACGCGATGCTGGCCACGGTGAAGCTCCTGGCGACCCTGTGGGACGACGACGGCGCGGTCGCGGTCGACGGGCTGCAGGAGAGGGATGCGGTTACGCCCGACTACACCGAGCAGACGCTCCGCTCCGAGACGGGGCTCCTCGACGGCGTCTCGCCGATCGGCACCGGGTCGTTCCTCGGACGCATCTGGAACAAGCCTTCCGTGACCATCACCGGCATCGACGCCACGAGCGTCGAGGCGGCGTCCAACACTCTCGCGCCCGAGACCTCCGTCGTCATCAGCGCCCGTGTCGCCCCCGGTCAGCGGGCCGAGGACGCCTATGCCGCGATCGAGGCGCACCTGCGCGCGCACGCCCCGTTCGGCGCGCAGCTGGAGTTCTCCGACGTCGACTGCGGCGACGCGTTCCTCGTCGACACGAGCGGATGGGCCGTCGACGACGTGCGCGACGCCTTCCGGGAGGGCTACGGCGTCGAGTCCGTCGACGTGGGCGTGGGAGGGTCGATCCCGTTCATCGCCGACCTCGTCCGCGAGAATCCCGGCGCGCAGATCCTCGTCACCGGTGTGGAGGATCCCCACTCCCGGGCGCACAGTCCGAACGAGTCGCTGCACCTCGACACCTTCCGCAAGGCCGTGGTGTCGGAGGCGCTGCTGCTCGAGAAGCTCGACGCGCGCACGATCTGATCGAGCCGGTGCCGCCGAGGGCGGCGTACAATTGCAGCATCCGTTCGCCCCACACGCCTGAGGAGAGTCATGACCGACACTGCCCTGTCGACCGAGCCGACCGTCCGTGACCACGGTGTGTCGCTGACCGATACCGCCGCCGAGAAGGTCAAGAGCCTGCTCAGCCAGGAGGGTCGCGACGACCTCCGCCTGCGTGTGGCGGTCCAGCCCGGCGGCTGCTCCGGACTCATCTACCAGCTCTACTTCGACGAGCGCTTCCTCGACGGCGACAAGGCCGTCGACTTCGACGGTGTCGAGGTCATCGTCGACGACATGAGCGTCCCGTACCTCGACGGCGCGAAGATCGATTTCAAGGACACGATCTCCGAGCAGGGCTTCACCATCGACAACCCGAACGCCGCCGGCAGCTGCGCCTGCGGCGACTCGTTCCACTGAGACGAGCGCGCCGACGTCAGGCCGTTCGACGTCGAGACATCTCGGCGGCAGGCGACACGCCCAGACCCGCGGAAGTCACCGGAAATCCGGTCACTTCCGCGGGTTTCGTCTTTTCGTACCTGAATGCTTGGCCCGAGAACCATAAGAGGTTGCTCTAGACTGAGACAGCAATATTCTCGACCCGGAAAGGTGCACTGTGCCCTTGAAGACAGCGCCCTCCAGACGACGCCTCCGCCTGGCCGCACTTCCCGTCGGGATCGCCACGGCGCTCGTCCTGGCTGGCTGCACGACGACCGAGCTCAACGGGTTCCTCCCCGGCTTCACCGACGACGGTGTGCAGGCGACGAACCACACCGAGATGATCTCGGGGCTGTGGGTGAACTCCTGGCTCGTCCTCCTCGCCGTGGGCATCGTGACCTGGGCGCTCATGCTGTGGTCGGTCATCGTGTACCGCCGCCGCAAGGGCCAGACCGGTCTGCCCGTGCAGCTGCGCTACAACATGCCGATCGAGATCTTCTACACCGTCGTCCCCCTCATCCTCGTCGTCGGATTCTTCGCGTTCACCGCGCGTGACCAGACGATCCTCGAGACGCAGTACGACGATCCCGACGTCTCGATCACCGCGTTCGGCAAGCAGTGGGCGTGGGACTTCCAGTACAACGGCGACCGCGAGGACAACTCCGACGCGGTCTGGACCATGGGCGTGCAGGCCGAGCCCGCGTCCAACGGCGACGTCGACCAGGACGCACTGCCCACGCTCTACCTGCCGGTCGACAAGACCGTGAAGATCGAGCTGCAGTCGCGCGACGTGATCCACTCGTTCTGGATCGTCGACTTCCTGTACAAGAAAGACATGTACATCGGTCGCGACAACTACATGTCGTTCATCCCGACGCGCGAGGGCACCTACGCCGGCAAGTGCGCCGAGCTGTGCGGCGAGTACCACTCCGCGATGCTCTTCAACGTCAAGGTCGTCAGCGAGGCGGAGTACGAGGCTTACCTCTCGACCCTCCGCTCCGACGGTCAGACCGGTGACATCGACGACGCCTACGACCGGTTGCAGAACAACACGGGCTTCGGCACTGCTGTGGAAGGTAAAGGCTGATGACGACCACGGTTCCTCCCGAAGAGACGACGAGCGCCCCGCGCCCGACGACCCTTCCCCCTCGGCAGGCTGCGCTGCTCACCTCCTCGCGCATCGAGCAGAAGGGCAACGTCTTCGTCAAGTGGATCACCTCCACTGACCACAAGACGATCGGGTACATGTACCTGATCGCGTCGGTGATCTTCTTCTGCCTCGGCGGCGTCATGGCGCTGATCATCCGCGCCGAGCTCTTCGAGCCCGGCATGCAGATCGTGCCCACGAAAGAGCAGTACAACCAGCTCTTCACGATGCACGGCACGATCATGCTGCTCATGTTCGCGACCCCGCTGTTCGCGGGCTTCGCGAACGCGATCCTGCCGCTGCAGATCGGTGCGCCCGACGTGGCGTTCCCGCGTCTGAACTCCTTCGCCTTCTGGCTCTTCCTCTTCGGCTCGACCATTGCGGTCGCCGGCTTCCTCACGCCGGCCGGTGCCGCCGGCTTCGGCTGGTTCGCCTATCAACCGCTCGCGAACGCCAGCTTCTCGCCGGGCGTCGGAGGAAACCTCTGGATGCTCGGCCTCGGCATGAGCGGTTTCGGAACCATCCTCGGTGCGGTGAACTTCATCACCACGATCCTGACGATGCGTGCCCCCGGCATGACGATGTGGCGCATGCCGATCTTCACGTGGAACACGCTGATCACCAGCATCCTCATCCTCCTCGCGTTCCCCGTGCTCGCCGCCGCGATCTTCGCCGCCGCCGCCGACCGTGTTCTGGGTGCGCACATCTACGATCCGCAGAACGGCGGCGTGCTGCTCTGGCAGCACCTCTTCTGGTTCTTCGGGCACCCCGAGGTCTACATCATCGCGCTGCCGTTCTTCGGCATCGTGTCGGAGATCTTCCCGGTCTTCAGCCGCAAGCCGATCTTCGGATACAAGACGCTCGTCTACGCGACGATCGCGATCGCCGCGCTGTCGGTGGCCGTCTGGGCTCACCACATGTACGTGACGGGTGCGGTGCTGCTGCCGTTCTTCGCACTCATGACGATGCTCATCGCCGTACCGACGGGCGTGAAGATCTTCAACTGGATCGGCACCATGTGGCGAGGCTCGGTGACCTTCGAGACGCCGATGGTCTTCGCACTCGGCTTCCTCCTCACGTTCGTCTTCGGTGGTCTGACCGGCGTCATCCTCGCCTCGCCGCCGCTGGACTTCCACCTCTCCGACTCGTACTTCGTCGTCGCCCACTTCCACTACGTGGTGTTCGGCACGGTCGTGTTCGCGATGTTCGCCGGCTTCTACTTCTGGTGGCCGAAGTGGACCGGCCGGATGCTGAACGAGCGCCTCGGCTTCGTGCACTTCTGGATGCTGTTCATCGGTTTCCACATGACCTTCCTCATCCAGCACTGGCTGGGCGTCGACGGCATGGTGCGTCGCTATGCCGACTACTCGGCCGCAGACGGCTGGACCTGGCAGAACCAGGTCTCGACGGTGGGTGCGATGATCCTCGGAGCATCGATGATCCCGTTCTTCCTGAACGTCTGGATCACCTCCCGCAAGGCGCCTCGGATCACGGTCAACGACCCGTGGGGCTACGGCGCATCGCTCGAGTGGGCCACGTCGTGCCCGCCGCCGCGCCACAACTTCACGTCCATCCCGCGCATCCGTAGCGAGCGGCCCGCGTTCGACCTGAACCACCCCGAGGCCGGAATCCCGGTCGGCGTGGGTCCGGCGAAGGACGCACCCGAAGCGCCGGTCGTCGATGCGGACCAGGGAAAGGTCAAGTAAGTGCGTACCAACGTCGGTCTCTGGTGGATGCTGTCCGCCTTCTTCCTCCTCCTCGCGGTCGTCTACACCGTCTGGTCGCTGCTCTACTACCAGGGTGAGTTCGTCAACCGCATCGAGTGGGTCGGCTCGACGGCGCTGCTGTTCACCTCGATCATGTCCGCCCTCATCGCGTACTACGTCCAGCACGTGCACCGGGCGCAGGGCGGCGAGCTGCCGGAAGACGTGCTCACCGCCGACATCGACGACGGAGACCCCGAACTTGGCGAGTTCAGCCCGTGGTCGTGGTGGCCGCTCGTGCTGGCCGGGTCGGCTGCGGTCGCGATCCTCGGTCTGGCCGTCGGCACGTTCCTGATGCCCATCGGGCTTGCTCTGTTCGCTGTCGCCATCGTCGGCTGGGTGTTCGAGTACTACCGCGGGTACTTCGCGCGCTGACCTCGTGCCCATCCGGCTGAGAGCGGCCGCCGTCTCCGATGTCGGCGTTCACCGCGAGACGAATCAGGATGCGGCGTTCACCGCACCCTGGGGAGCAGCGGTCGCCGACGGTGTCGGAGGCGGACCGTCAGGCGATCTCGCCTCGGCCGCCCTCGTGCACCGTCTGGTCGCCGAAGGGGCGATGATCCCCGACCCTGAGACCCTCGTGGTGCGCATCCGAGAGGCGAACTGGGACATCCGTGCCCACGTCGAGCGTGATCCCGCCCTGCGGGGCATGGCGACCACTTTCACCGGCCTCTTCCTCGGAGCCGCCGGTGACCTGTTGCTGGCGCACACCGGCGACTCACGCGCGTACCTGCTCCGAGACGGCTGGTTCACTCGGGAGACACGTGACGACTCGTACGTGCAGGCTCTGGTGGATCACGGGCTCCTCGCCCCCGAAGCCGCAGCCTCGCACCCGCGACGCAACATCATCACGGCGTCGCTCGGGGGCGGCGAGGACGACACGATCTCGGTGCTCGAACGTCAGCCGGTCGTCGGTGACCGCTGGCTGCTGTGCAGCGACGGACTGACCGACTACGTGCCCGAGCTCGACATCGTGGAGCTGCTGCGTTCGGCCGATACGGCCGTCGACGCGGCCGCCGACATCGTCGCCCTCGCGCTCGAGGCGGGCACGCGTGACAACGTGACCGCCGTCGTCTGCGACGTCGTCGACACCGAGGCGGGGGCGGAGCATCCCGTGTTCTACGGCTCCGCCGGCCGCTACTTCGCCGAGGACGTCGAAACCGCCTGAGCGTTGCGTTCGGCTGCGCGTCTGACGACGGTGACGAGCGGGTCGAAGGTGCGGGGGAGCGGTCCGTCGTCGTTCTCGGTGGGCTGCCCTTCGCGTGCCCAGTACTCGTACCCGCCGATCATCTCTTTCACGGTGAACCCGAGTCGAGCGAACGCCAGAGCCCCGCGTACGCCGCCGTTGCACCCCGGGCTCCAGCAGTACACCACCACGGGGATCGCGAGGTCGAACTCGTCGAGCGCCCGCGAGGAGATCTCACCGTGGGGGAGGTGCAGGGCGCCGCTGATGCGCCCCTGGCGCCAGGCCTCGTCGTTGCGCACGTCGACCAGCACGAACTCGCGCCCGGCGCGCTGCTCGGCGTACACGTCGGCGGGATCGGTCTCGTGTGCGAGGCGAGCAGCGAAGTAGTCGGGGTTCGTCATGGTTCGACGTTAGGTCGCGGGCGGCGGCGGCACGAGCGTTCGAGGTGCCAGTCGGCGGAGGAATACGGACACCGCGGACCGCGAAGCGTAAAACGACGGATGCCCCGGTCCGTACCTCGTAAGAGGCAGGCCGGGGCACCCGATCAGGAGGGCTACTTCTCGTCGTCCTTCTGAGGATCGTTCTTCTCGGACGAGTTGGTCTCGTCGAGGATCTTCGGGGCTCGCATCTCCACGTCGGCCCGCTCGTCGTGAGGGGCCATCACGGGGCGGCCGTCTTCCGCTGCACGCTCGCGGGCTCCTTCGATCTCGAGCGCCTCTTCTTCGTCGAGGTGCTCGATCTCGTGGTGCTGGTGCGCTGCCGCCGCGTCGAGCTCTGCCTGCGACAGCGGAGCGAGACGGTCTTCGAAGAACCAGCGCGAGATGCCGGCGCGAAGGTTCTCGTGCCACGGGATGTGGCCCTTCGCATTCGGGCGCACGACGAGCGGTTCGTAGCCGTCGTTCGCGACGAGCTTCCAGCGATCGAACTCGTCGACCGGCTGGTGGACCTCGATGTACTCGCCACCGGGGAGGCGCACGATGCGGCCCGACTCGTATCCGTGGAGGACGATCTCGCGGTCCTTCTTCTGCAGCGCGATGCAGATGCGCTTGGTGACGAAGTAGGCGATGATCGGGCCGAGGATCAGCAGGGCCTGCAGGGTGTGGATGACGCCCTCCATCGTGACCCAGAAGTGCGTCGCGATGATGTCGGACGATGCCGCCGCCCACAGCACGGCGTAGAAGGTCACGCCGGCCGCGCCGATCGCGGTGCGCGTCGCGGCGTTGCGCGGACGCTGAGCGATGTGGTGCTCGCGCTTGTCGCCGGTGACCCACGCCTCGATGAAGGGGTAGATCATGACGAGCACGATGAACAGGCCCAGGATGGCGAGCGGGAGGATGATGTTCCACGAGAAGGTGTGGTCGAACAGCACCGTCTCCAGGTGCGGCGGCACGAGACGCAGGGCGCCGTCGGCGAAGCCGATGTACCAGTCGGGCTGCGTACCCGCCGACACCGGTGACGGGTCGTAGGGCCCGTAGTTCCAGATCGGGTTGATCGTGAACAGCGCGGCGATCGTGACGATCACACCGAAGACGATGAAGAAGAATCCACCCATCTTCGACGCGTACACCGGGAGGATCGGGTAGCCCACGACGTTGCTGTTCGTGCGGGCGGGCCCGGCGAACTGCGTGTGCTTGTTGACGATCATGAGCATGAGGTGCACGGCCAGCAGCGCCACGAGGATCGCGGGGAGCAAGAGGATGTGCAGCGTGTAGAGGCGTCCGACGATCGCTGTTCCCGGGAACTCTCCACCGAAGAGCAGGAACGAGATCCAGGTGCCCACCAGCGGGATGCCCTTGACCATGCCGTCGATGATGCGCAGACCGTTACCGGAGAGCAGATCGTCGGGGAGCGAGTAGCCGGTGAAGCCCTCTGCCATCGCGAGGATGAAGAGGATGAAGCCGATGACCCAGTTGAGCTCTCGGGGCTTGCGGAACGCGCCCGTGAAGAAGACGCGCAGCATGTGCACACCGATACCGGCGATGAACGTCAGTGCCGCCCAGTGGTGGATCTGCCGGACGAGCAGACCGCCGCGCATGTCGAACGAGATGCGCAGCGTCGAGTCCATCGCGGCCGACATGGCGATTCCGCGCATCGGCTCGTAGGCGCCGTCGTAGTGCGTCTCGACCATCGAGGCCTGGAAGAAGAACGTCAGGAACGTTCCCGAGAGCAGCACGACGACGAAGCTCCACAGAGCGACCTCGCCGAGCATGAACGACCAGTGGTCGGGGAAGATCTTGCGTCCGAGCTCCTTGACGAGGCCGGAGATGCTCGTGCGCTCGTCGAGGTAGTTGGCTGCGGCGCCGACGAATCGGCCGCCCAGCGGCTTGCCGTCGCGCCCGGCCTCGGGCTTCGGCGTCTCGGTCACCGCCGGTTCGAGGGTGACGTTATCGGTGGGGTGAGATCCGGTACTCAATGACGCTCCCAGAAGCTCGGTCCGACGGGTTCGGTGAAGTCGCTACGAGCGACGAGGTAGCCCTCGTCGTCGACGGTGATGGGCAGCTGCGGCAGCGGACGCGCGGCGGGCCCGAAGATGACCTTCGCGCCGTCGGCCACGTCGAACTGCGACTGGTGGCAGGGGCAGAGAAGGTGGTGGGTCTGCTGCTCGTAGAGGGCCACGGGGCAGCCGACGTGCGTGCAGACCTTGGAGTACGCGACGATGCCGTCGTACGACCAGTCCTTCTTGTCGTCGGCCTCGGTGAGCTGCTCGGGGAGCATGCGCATGAGCAGCACGATCGCCTTGGCCTTCTCTTCGAGGTAGCCCTCGTCGTGACCGAGGTCGGCGAGCTCTTCGGGGATGACGTGGAAGGCGGAGCCGAGGGTGACGTCCGCGGCGCGGATGCGACGGCCCGACGGGTCGTGGGCGAGGTGCGAGCCCTCTTTCCACATGGTGTGGCTCAGGAGGGCCACCGGGTTGCCCGCGATGGGGTTCTCGGGGGAGTTCTCCGGTGCGAGGCCACGG
>Ga0247732_10000381_pt1 | contig 22541 bp, 22 predicted proteins | sample UWRJL163409C2_FD_180940 | JGI IMG/M metagenome (GOLD analysis project Ga0247732, IMG submission 180940) | Plant litter microbial communities from Arlington Agricultural Research Station in Wisconsin, United States - UWRJ-L163-409C-2 | ecosystem: Environmental > Terrestrial > Plant litter >...
GCGAGGCGTACCGCAGGTCGACATCCGTCCACTTCTCGGTGGGCTGCCACCGCTCGAGGGGCCGCTCGACTCAGACACGGCCTTCGCTCTGCTGCAGGGGCTTGGGGTTGGCGGCGGCGACTCCGCGCTGCCGGAGCGCATGGCGCCGCTGCTCGCGCTCATGGAGGCGCTGCCGGCGCCCGTTGCCGAGAGGCTGCTCACCGAGCTGCTGGCTAGGCTGGTCGAATGACTATGGAGACGCGGCCGAAGACTGGCAACCGACCGCTGGGCATCGCCCTGATTGTGGTCGGCGTGTTCTTCCTCTTCCTCGCGTTTGACCTGCTCCAGGGCAACCGTGACCTCAACACGCCCGGTTCGCCGCTGATCACCGGAGCCCTGCCCATCTCGTGGCGCTTCACCTACGGAGCCTTCGCGATCATCGCCAGCATGCTGTTTGTCACCGGATGGATCGTGCTGCGCGGCCTTCGCGGAAACGCCTATATCGCCCTCAGCCCGGTGGTGGGCTCCCTGCTGGTGCTCCTCATCATTCCGGCGCTCGTTCCCACCCTCGTGCTGGCCTACGCGGCGCTGATCGCGCTCGGGGTCGTGCTGCCCGCGGGGCTGGCGGCGTGGGCGGAATACCTCGGGCGGCGCTAGCTCGCGTGCTGCGCCTCGATGCGCTTGGCCTCACGCTGCAGTGACTCGACGACGCGGCGCACCGACGGGCGCTGACCGCGGTCGGGTCGCATGACGATTGAGACGAGGCGCTCACTGCGCACGCCGGTGAGGGGCCGTGTGACGATGCCGTTCTCGTGGTCGCGGGTGGTGTACCGGGGGAGGATCGCGATGCCCTGCCCACTCGCGACGAGCGACTCGACGATGCCGTTGTCGCGAAAGCGCTGCTCGATCTTGAGGGCGCGGCCGACCTGCGCGCTGACATCCACGAGGATGCGGTCGAAGGGGTAGTCGACGGGCACGCCGATCCAGGTCTCGTCAGCGACATCCTTGGGACTCAGCGAGCTCTTCGAGGCGAGTCTGTGCCCTTCGGGCAGGGCGACGTCGAGCGGTTCGCGAAACAGCGGCACCACGACGTAGCCGCGCTCACGCCAGCTCGGCATGATTCCGGCGGAGTCGGCCACGACGAGGTCGAAGTCGATGACCTGATCGCTGAAGTCCACGGTGAGCGGCGACTCATCGTCGCAGCGCAGCTCGAGACCGGGCACGGTGGCAATGTCGGAGAGCAGTCCGGGCAGCAGCATCTCGCCGCCACTCGCAAAGATGTTGAGGGTGACGGTGCCGCGGGGGGCGTGCTTGAAGTCCTCCCAGACGGCGTCGGCGCGCTCGAGGGCGACGGCGACATCCGCTGCGGTCTGGGCAAGTACCTTGCCGGCGCCGGTGAGCTCGATGCCGCGCCCGCGGCGTTCGGTGAGGGCGATGCCAGCCTCGCGCTCGAGCACCTTGAGCTGCTGCGAAACGGCGGATGCGGTGCGGTTCGTCGCCTTCGCGACCGCCGTCACCGACCCCCGGTCGGCGAGCTCGCGCAGTAGTTCGAGGCGGTTCACATCCATGTAGCTAGCCTACACAATCACGTAAGTAACATTAGATTGTGCTTTATTGTTGCACGCGGTGAAATAGATGCATACCAAGGAGAAACCCATGAGCATCGTCATCATCGCAGCAACTATCGCCCTCGCCATCTTCGCCAGCATCTCGACCGCTGTCGCCGTCAGCCGCGACGGCTACCGTCGCGTGCCCACCCACCAGGCGTAAGGGCTCCGAACCACCGACGGGCGTTGTGCCGGCACGAGCGAATACGTGCCGGTTCAACGCCCTTCGGCATTTAACTCGCAGTTCCCGCGCCGCACTTTCTGCCCCAATCGGGGCGCGTCCGCGGCATTTCAGGCCCGATTGGGGCAGTAATGTGCCCCCTGATCGCCCGCCCCGCCGTCAAGCCCTCACTTTCGTGCCCCAAACTGCTGTTCCAGGGCTCGGGAAGAGCAGTTTGGGGCACAAAAGCGCTTCGCCGGACATGGGCCGCACGTTTCGTGTAAGAAATTCTTGACATCAAGTACAACGCGCTTTACATTCAGCATGTCAAGAAACTTTTACATCGGAGGTATCGTGTCACTCGAAGAACGCTTCACCTGGGTGCAGGGAATCATCGCCGTCGGCGGATACCTCGTCTACCTCGTGCTGCTGCTAGGCCGCGCTGGCGACGACCTCGCGGCCACCCCCTACGTCGACCTCATGATCTGGACGATCGGGGGCGCGATCGCAGCGGGCATCCTCGGTGGCATTGTCGCGGGGGCAACCACCCGCAACCACGCGAAAGATGCCCGCGATCGCGAGATCTACCGCCGCGGCGAGGCCACCGGCTATGCCTTCGTGACGGTGGCGGCGATCGCTGCAATGGTGCTGGCGTGGGTCGAGGCCGACCACTTCTGGATCGCCAACGTGATCTACCTCGGGTTCGTGCTCAGCGGCATCCTCTCCTTTGTCGCAAAGAGCGTGATGTACCGTCGCGGACTGCCGACATGGTGAAGCCGACGCGGGTCACGAACGACATTCGCAAGCTGCGCTTCGAGGCCGGCGAGATGACGCAGGCCGAGCTGGCCGAGCGCATCGGACTCACTCGGCAGACCGTCATCGCGATCGAGCAGGAGCGGTACTCGCCGTCGCTTGAGGTCGCCTTTCAGATTGCCCGGGTCTTCGACGTTCCGCTGGACTCGGTGTTTCACTACCCCGCAGAGGAGACGAAGTGATGCGTGCAGTAGTTCGCACCGAGTGGGGCGGTCCGGTCACGATCGCCGATCTGCCGACCCCGCAACCCGGGAAGGGCGAGGTGCTCGTTCGCGTCAGCGCGGCCGGCATCGACGCGGGCGCCAAGCACATCATCGACGGCGAGCCGCGCCTGCTGCGCCTCGGCATGGGTCGTCGGGCACCACGAGACGCGCGGGTGGGCACCGAGCTCGCCGGAGTGATCGAGGCGGTCGGCGCCGAGGTGACCGACTTTGCTGTCGGCGATAGCGTCTTCGGCGTAGCTCACGGCAGCTTCGCGGATGCGGTGGTCGCCAAACCAGGCAAGCTGGCCACAATGCCGGCCAGCTTCGATCCCGCCGACGCAGCCGCCTCGGCCGTCAGCGGGATCACCGCACTCGACGCCCTGGGTGCCGCCGGCCCGCTCGACGGCCGCCGCGTGCTGGTGCTGGGCGCCGGCGGCGGCGTGGGAACCTTTCTCGTGCAGCTCGCCGTCGCGGCGGGCGCCAGCGTGACCGGCGTGTGCAGCACGCCAAAGACTGCCGCCGTCACAGAGCTTGGTGCCAGCCACGTGGTCGACTACCGGCAGAACGAGCCGACCGGCGAGTTCGACGTGCTGTTCGCTGCCGGTGGTCTCCGGCCGCTCACCGCGCTGCGCGACCTGCTCGTGCCGAAGGGTGTGGCGGTGCTCATCGGCGGTGATGGCGGCTCTGGGTTGCTTGGCGGTTTCGAGAAGCAGTTGCTCGCACCCCTGACGATGGCCTTCAGCGGTCGTCGGTTCGTCTCGATCACGTCATCAACCACGACGGCCAAGCTCGAGAGGCTTGCGCAGTCCGGCGTCAGACCGGTCATCGACCGGCGATACCCGCTCGATCAGGCAGCTAGCGCGCTCGCCCACTTCGCGAGCGGTACCGTCATTGGCAAGCTGGTACTGGTGCCCTAGCTGACGCTGAGCCCGAGCGGTTTTCCCGCGAGGCCGCGCGGGCGGGCGGCGAGCTGCGCGGCCACGGCGAGGATCGCCGTCGCGGCCGGGTCGGACGGGTTGCTGAGAACGACGGGCAGCCCCGCGTCCCCGCCCTGACGCAGCGCGATGCTGAGGGGGATGCTCGCGAGCACGTCCACGCCCAGCCGTGCGGCGACATCCGCCCCTCCGCCCTCGCCGAAGAGCGGCAGCAGCGAGCCGTCCGGCTGCACGAGCCCGGCCATGTTCTCGATGACCCCGATGACCTTCTGGCCGGTCTGGCGCGCGACGATGGCGCTGCGCTCGGCCACCTCTGCCGCGGCTGGCTGCGGTGTGGTGACAACGATGACCTCCGCCTGGGGCAGCAGCTGGCCGATCGAGATGGCGACGTCGCCGGTTCCGGGCGGAAGGTCGAGCAGCAGCACGTCGAGGTCGCCGAAGTGCACGTCGCTCAAGAACTGCTGGATGGTGCGGTGCAGCATCGGCCCCCGCCACGACACGGCGGTGCCGGCCTCGACGAACATGCCGATCGAGATGACCTTCACGTCGTGGGCGACGGGCGGCATGATCAGCTCGCCGACTTTGGTCGGCTTCGCATCGGGAATGCCGAGCACGCCCGGGATCGAGAACCCGAACACATCGGCGTCGAGGATGCCGACGCGCAGCCCACGCGCCGCCAGCGCGACGCCGAGGTTGGCGGTCAGCGACGACTTGCCGACGCCGCCCTTGCCACTGGTGATCGCGTAGATGCGCGTGAGGGACTCAGGCCCAAACTGGTTGCCGCGGGGGCGTCCGCCGCGCAGCCGCTCGGTCAGCGCGGTTCGCTCGGCGACCGACATCACGCCGACGTTGAGGGCGACGGATGCGACCCCCGGCACCGAGAGTGCCGCCGCCCGCACATCCGCCTCGATGCGGTCGGCGGCCGGGCAGCCGACGATCGTCAGTTTGAGGTCGATGGCGGCCACGCCATCCGTGATGGAGGCGGAGCCGACCATGTCGAGCTCGGTGATGGGTCGGCGAATCTCGGGGTCGATCACCCGGTCGAGTGCGGCGAGGAGGCTACTCCTTGTCATCGCTCTTGGGCGACTCGATCTCGGCAAGGAGGCTGCGCAGCTCGGAACGGATGAAGTCCTTGCTTGCGACGTCTTTCATCGCGAGGCGCAGCGCCACGATCTCGCGGGCAAGGTACTCGGTGTCGTTGAGGTTGCGTTCCGCGCGCTGGCGGTCCTGCTCGATCTGCACGCGGTCCCGGTCGTCCTGCCGGTTCTGCGCGAGCAGAATAAGCGGGGCGGCGTAGGAGGCCTGCAGCGAGAGGATCAGAGTCAGCGCGGTGAAGCCGATGGCCGCGGAGTCGAAGCGGATTCCCTCGGGCGCGACGGTGTTGTAGATCATCCACGCGATAACGAAGAGCGAGAGCCCGAAGAGAAACCACGGGGTTCCCATGCCGCGGGCGATCGACTCGGTGAAGCGCCCGAAGCGGTCCTGGCTCTCCCGCCCGCGACGGCGGATACGGAGGCCCTTCGGCTGCTCGAAATCTGATTCCTGGCGGTTAGCGCGTGCCATTGCGGGTCCTCCTCTCTGGGGTTGCGGGGGTGGCTACGAGAGCCGGTTCGGGATCCGAATCGGTACTTCGCCAGTCATCGGGCAAGAGGTAGTCGAGGACGTCGTCAATGGTCACCACCCCGACCAGGCGGTGGTTCTCATCAACCACGGGAACGGACACCAGGTTGTAGCTGGCAAGGATGCGGCTGACCTCGGCGGCGCTCGTGTGCCCCTGCACGGGCTCGAGGCTGGGGTCGAGCAGGGTGCCGAGGCGCTCGTTGGGCGGGTAGCGCAGCATGCGCTGGAAGTGCACCATGCCGAGGAATCGACCGGTCGGCGCCTCGTACGGCGGAAGGGTCACGCAGATCGCCGCGCCGAGGGCGGGGGCGAGCTCGTGGCGACGGATGAGGGCGAGACCCTCGGCGACAGTCGCATCGGCCGAGACGATGATCGGCTCCGTCGTCATCAGTCCGCCCGCAGTGTCGGGGGCGTAGCTGAGCAGGAAGCGAACGTCTTCTGCCTCTTCGGGGTCCATCAGCTCGAGCAGGGTCTCGCCGCGCTCGTCGCTGAGGTGGGCGATGAGGTCGGCGGCGTCATCCGGCTGCATCTGGTCGAGCACGTCAGCGGCACGGTCGTCGTCGAGCTGGTTGAGAATGTCGACCTGCTCGTCTTCTGACATCTCTTCGAGAACATCGGCGAGTCGCTCGTCGCTCAGCTCTTCTGCGACTTCGTGCATGCGCTGCTCCGGAAGGTCGAGCATGGCGTTGGCGAGGTCGGCGGGCAGCAGGTCGGCGTAGGTCGCAACGAGCTGGGTGGCCGACTGCGCCTCGCCAGAGCTGGCGGCCTTCTCGACCACCTCGTCCCACTTGACGAAAACGGTTGGACCCTTTCCAAAGGGCGACGTGCCGGTGCGCGGACGGCGCGCAAACAGCTGCGATACCTCCCACTCGCCCTGGCCGGTCTCCTCGATCGCGACGTCCTCGATCGTGGCCTGGCCAGATCCGTCGACCATGGTCACCCGGCGCCCGATGAGCTCGGCGATAACGCGAACCTCGCCACCCCGCTGCTCGAAGCGGCGGAGGTTGATGAGGCCGGTGGCGATGATCTGCCCCGAGCCGATGCTGGTGATGCGGCTGACCGACAGAAAGACCCGGCGCTTTCCCGGCACCTCGACGATGAAACCGACGACCCGCGGGGCTTCCGTGCTGCGGTAGGTGACGAGCACGTCACGAACGCGACCGACCTTGTCTCCGGCGGGGTCGAAAACGGAGCACCCGGCCAAGCGGGCAGCGAAGACTCTCGTTGCGCTCACAGTGAAACCCTACCCCCGCGGGTGGGACAATAACTGTGTGACCACACCCACGCCTTTCGGCTCGCGCGCCCCCGGAATTCCCACCCTCCCGAAGGGTGATGTGCTCGGCACCTACGAGACCTACCTCGAAGCGCAGCAGGTCGTCGACCGCCTCGCCAAGGCCGACTTCGAGGTCGCCAAGCTCGCGATCGTCGGCAACGACCTCAAGACGGTCGAGCGAGTCACCGGCAAGCTCACCTACGGTCGTGCGGCGCTCGCCGGTGCTGCCAGCGGCGCGTGGTTCGGGCTCTTTCTCGGGCTGCTCTTCTTCATCTTCTCGGCGACCCCGAGTCTCGCCTTCCTCGGTGCCGCTGCCCTGATCGGCGCCGGCTTCGGCATGCTGTTCAGCATCGCCAACTACGCCATCAGCCGCCGCCGCCGCGATTTCACCTCAACCCACCAGGTGCTCGCGAGCAACTACCAGATCGTGATCGACCCGCAGCTTGCGGCAAAGGCTCAGGCGCTGCTCGCGCAGCCGCACAACTAGCCGCGCAGCCACGCCTCCACGTCGTCCGCCGTGCGCGGGATGCCGATCGACAGGTTTTCCGCGCCGTCCGCGGTGACGAGAATGTCATCCTCGATGCGCACGCCGATGCCGCGGTACTCCTCTGGCACCGTCAGGTCGTCGGGCTGAAAGTAGAGCCCGGGCTCGATCGTGAAGACCATGCCCGCCTCGAGCACCCCCTCGAGGTAGAGCTCTCGGCGTGCCTGCGCGCAGTCGTGCACGTCAAGGCCGAGGTGGTGGCTGGTGCCGTGCACCATGTAGCGGCGGTGGTACTGCGCGTCGGGCTCGAGCGACTCCGCGGCGCTGACCGGCAGCAGACCCCATTCGGCGGTGCGCTCGGCGATGACGCGCATCGCCTCGGCGTGGATCTCCTTGAAGCGGATGCCGGGGCGAACGATCGCAAACGCGGCGTCGGCCGCCTCGCGCACCGCCTCGTACACGCGGCGCTGGGTCTCGGTGAAGGTGCCGTTGATCGGCAGGGTACGGGTGATGTCCGCGGTGTAGTAGCTGTCGAGCTCGATGCCGGCGTCGAGCAGAATGAGGTCGCCCGGCACCACGGGGCCGTCGTTGCGAGTCCAGTGCAGGATGCAGGCGTGCGGGCCGCTGGCCGCGATCGTGTCATAGCCGACCGTGTTGCCGTCGGAGCGCGCGCGGCGGTTGAAGGTGCCCTCAACGAGGCGCTCGCCACGCTCGTGGGCGACGATCTGCGGCAGGTCGGCGATCACGTCGTCGAAGCCGCGCTTGGTGGCGTTGACAGCAAGGCGCATCTGCTCGATCTCCCAGGCATCCTTCACCAGTCGGATCTCGCTGAGGTCGCGGGCGAGGCTCTCGTCGACGGAATCGTCAACGAGTTCCGCATCGGCGAAGAGCAGGCGGCGACCGTCCACCTGGTCGGTGAGGTCGCGGTCCGCGCCGCGCACGATGACGGTGGAGGCGTCGACCGCGTCGAGCACCGCAGACAGGTCGGCGAGATCGGCGGTGGCCAGACCGAGGTCGGCGGCGACGGCGTCGAGGGAGGGGCGGGGTCCGGTCCAGAACTCGCCGACCTCGGGGTTGGCGTAGAACTCGTCGGAGTCGCGGCCGGCCGCCTTGCGGAAGTACAGGGTGGCCTCACCGCTCGGGTCGATCACCAGCACGCTGCCGGGCACGGCGTCGCTGCCCCAGCCGGTGAGGTGCGCGAACGCGGAATGCGCGCGGAAGGGGTAGTCGGTGTCGTTCGAGCGCACGGCTGCGGGGCCCGCGGGCACGATGATGCGTGCCTGGGGGTGCAGGGCGACGATGCGCGCGCGTGCGGCGGCGGCGGTCGTCGCAGCCTCGCGTTGCGACGGAAGTACGGTGGGGCGCTCGGCCCAGTTCGCCGATATGTAGCTCGCGAATCCGTCGCTCGAGGGGGTGGTCGAGCGGTTGCTGGTTGCGCGGGGGGCCGGGGACTTGTCGTTCGCCATAAACCCATTGTCCCTCGCGGCGAGTCCGCGTGCGCGCTAGCGCGGCGTGAGCTGCGCGAGAACCGGGCGGTGGTCGCTGCCGTAGGTGTCGTAGTTCTCGATGACCCGCATGCCGGTCACGCGCCAGTTCGGGGTTGCCATGACGTGGTCGATGGGGGAGCCGAGCAAGGTCGGCAGTGCGGTCGGCCAGGTGCCGACTCCGGCGTTGTCGCTCGCGGCGGCCGCATCGATGCAGTGGCCGAGGGTTGCGCCATCAGCGGTGGCCAGACCGCTGAAGTGGTCGAGGGTGGAGTTGAAGTCGCCGGCGATGATTGTGCTCGGCTCGGAGCAGGCGCTCGAGAGCCACGCGAGGTCGTCGCTCCAGTGAGCCATCTCGCCGGGAATCGGCGCAACGAGGTGCACCGCCATGATCGTCGGCCCGGTGCCGCTCACCGGCCGCGCGATGACGGTGGGCAGCACGGCGGAGTTCGGCTCTGCCTCATCCACGACGTATGCGCCGAGGTCGGCGCTGATCAGCAGCGTCGTCGAGCGCGCTTTCGAGATCTGGTCGAAGGCGATGGTGAAGGCCTGCATTTCTCGACCGCCGGCGGTCATGGCGTCGGCGACGGCCTGTCCGGTTGCCTTCGTGGTCTCGGGGAGCGAGACGACATCCGCTCCGCTGTCGAGGGCCAGCTGGGCGATGGCTTTCGCGCCTGGTGCGTCACCGAGGGTGTTCCACGCCAGCACGGTGACCGAGCGCGGTGCGGCCGTGGCGAAGCCCATGTCGCCGATTCCGCGTGTCGCGAGAACGGCCGCGTTGATCAGCGCGAAGGCGAGAAGGAGAACCGCAACGGATGCCGCGAAGCGCCGAATCGGCCGAAAGATCACGATGAGAAGACCAAGGCCCGCGATCGCGACCACCGCCACGGTGATGGCAAGCCCCCGCAGCGCGACCAGCTGCGCGATGCCTGCCGTGCGCTGCAGGCCGATCAGCTGGGGCCACGCGACGACAAGCAGCGCGATGGCGAGGGCTACGAGTATGGCGGCGGCGAGAATCCGTCGGAGCATGCTGGCGAGTTTAGGCGAATAGGCTGATCGGATGACCTCGCGACCGATCGACCTGCACGCCCACAGCAGCGTCTCGGACGGCACGGAGACCCCGACGCAGCTGATCCGCGCTGCGGTCGAGGCGGGTCTCGGCACGATCGCCCTCACCGACCACGACTCGACGGCCGGCTGGCAGGAGGCGCGCGCTGCGGCCGCCGGCACCGGCCTCACGGTAATTCCCGGCATGGAGCTGAGCACGAACTGGGGTCCGGCGAGCGTGCACATGCTCGCCTACCTCTTCGACCCGCTCAACGCCCGGCTCGTGACCGAGACCGCGCGCATTCGCGACGGCCGACTGCACCGCGCCGAGAGCATCGTCAACCGCATCGCGGCGGACTACGACCTCACCTGGGACGACGTGCTGGCCCAGTCGATCGACGGCGGCACCATCGGGCGCCCGCACATCGCGGACGCGCTCGTTGCCCGCGGTCACGTCGCGAACCGCAGCGCCGCCTTCGAGAGCATCCTGCACTGGCGCAGCGGCTACTACGAGAAGTACTACGCCCCCTCCCCGCTGAGCGGCGTCGAGATGGTGGTCGCAGCCGGCGGGGTTCCCGTGCTCGCCCACCCGGCGACCCACGGACGCGACCGCATGATCGACGAGGACAGCCTGGCCGCCCTCGTCGACGCCGGCCTCTTCGGCCTCGAGGTGCATCATCGGGACAACACCCCCGACGGCAAGGAACGCCTGTTCGAGCTCGCCGCCAAGTTTGGCCTCGCGATCACGGGATCGAGCGACTACCACGGGCTCGGCAAGCCGAACCGGCTCGCAGAGAACACGACCTCGCCCGAGGTGCTCGAGCGGCTGATCGCCCGCGGCACGGGTTCGCAGCCCTTCAGCGCCTAGCCGTATCGCGCTCGCGAGCCGTTTTCGGACAAACCAGCGGTGCGCGATGGCCTCGTAGCGCCGAAATCGGCTCGCAAAGCGCAGATCCCCCGTGCACGTCAACTGACGCGCACGGGGGATTCGACGGATGAGGCCTAGTTAGCGGGGGCCGACGGCGTGCCGTCGGAGCCAGCACCACCGCGGCGCGTGCGGGTGCGACGGCGACGGCTCGGAGCCGATCCATCGTGCGTTCCGCCACCCTCGGCGCTGTCGCGCACAGTGTCGGTGGAGTGCGGGGCGGAGGTGCGCTGGCGGGGCGGGCGACCGCCGTCGCGGTTACCGTCGCCGCGACCGGCTGAGCCGGAGCGCGGGGGACGACCACCGCTGGATGCCGGTGCGGCCTCGCGCACCTTCGGCACGGATCCGGGAAGGCGGCCCTTGGTTCCCTCGGGAATGTCGAGGTCGGTGAAGAGGTGTGGGCTGGACGAGTAGGTCTCGACCGGCTCGGGGATTCCCATCTCCAGTGCGCGGTTGATGAGCGACCACTTGTGCATGTCGTCCCAGTCGACGAAGGTCACGGCGATACCGGTCTTGCCGGCGCGGCCGGTGCGGCCGGCGCGGTGCAGGTAGGTGTCGTGGTCGTCGGGGATGGTGTGGTTGATCACGTGCGTGACGTCGTTGACGTCGATGCCGCGGGCGGCGACATCCGTTGCAATGAGGATGTCCTTCTTGCCGGCCTTGAAGGCGGCCATGGCGCGCTCGCGCTGCTCCTGGTTGAGGTCACCGTGCACGGCGGCGGCGTTGAAGCCGCGGTCGTTGAGCTCTTCGACGAGCTTGGCGGCGGCGCGCTTGGTGCGGGTGAAGATGACGGTCTTGCCGCGGCCCTCAGACTGCAGGATGCGGGCTATGACCTCGTCCTTGTCGAGCGAGTGAGCGCGGTACACGACGTGCTTGATGTTCGCCTGCGTGAGGCCCTCGTTGGGGTCCGTCGCACGGATGTGAATGGGCTTGTTCATGAAGCGGCGCGCGAGGGCGACGATCGGCCCGGGCATCGTGGCAGAGAACAGCATCGTGTGGCGGGTCGGAGGGGTCTGGGCGAAGAGCTTCTCGATGTCGCTGAGGAACCCGAGGTCGAGCATCTTGTCGGCCTCATCAAGAACCATCACCTTGACGTTCTTGAGCGACAGCAGACGCTGCGACGCGAGGTCGAGCAGACGCCCGGGGGTGCCGACGACGACCTGCGCACCGGCCTTGAGCTCTTCGACCTGACCCTCGTAGGCCTTGCCGCCGTAGATCGCCGCGACCTTGGTCGAGCGGTTGGATGCGGCGAGCACCAGGTCTTCAGCCACCTGCACGCACAGCTCGCGGGTCGGCACGACGATGAGTGCCTGCACGCCGGGCTCGGGGTCGATGCCGAGGCCCTGCAGCACGGGGAGGCCGAAGCCGAGGGTTTTTCCCGTGCCGGTCTTGGCCTGACCGATGATGTCCTGCTTGGCCAGACCCATGGGGATGGTCTGCTCCTGAATGGGGAACGGCTCGAGGATGCCCTTGGTGGCGAGCGCGTCAACCATGTCTTGGTCGATATTGAGTTCTGCGAAGTTCACGTGTGGATGCCTGTCAGCTAGCGAAGGGAGCGCCCGCTGTTGACGTGGGGCGCACAGCCTCCACCAGAAATGGGAGGCACCGACACAGTTTAGCCGGTCGGTGCCCTCCCACCGTGGTCTACGGCTTGACGGCGAAGTAGCGTGTCTTGGCGCCGGCGGTCGATCCGGGCAGCACGGCGACCCACTCGGTCTTGCCGATCGGGCCGGAGATCATCAGCTCCGGCGGCACGCTGGGCAGCAGCTGGGTGGCTGGCACCGGGGCGGAGGCGATCTTGCTGAGGCTCGTCGCGGTCTTCTTGAGGGCCTTCTTGTCGAGGCTTGCGAGGTAGCCGGTGATGGCCGCGTAGGACTGCTCAAAGGCCTCAGGCGTCACCGCGGGGTGGCTGAGCAGCTGCGCCTGAATAGCGGTGTTGCCATTCATGGCGGCGAAGCCGAGCGGGCGCTGCGTCACCACGTAGCCGTTGGAAGCGAAGTCGAGGTAGGCGGCGTTGTCGACGCGTGATGCCGTCGTGCGCGCGTAGATGTAGAAGATGAGGGCGAGGGGCAGCACGACGATCGGCGCCCAGACCAGCAGGGTGAACCAGAGCGAGGAGGCCGCGTTGTCGCCCTGGGTCGACAGGAAGACCCCGATGAAGCTGAGCCCCGGGTAGTCGAGCAGCGTGCGGATCGTGCTGAATAGGTTGTAGGCCAGCGCGATGGCCGCGACGGCGATGAGGCCCTTTGCGACGGAGACGGCGGGGCGGGCGACGACTACGCGGCGGGCGAAGCCATCGGCGGTGGATATTTCGGACTGGACCTGAGCGTTCGACATGGGGCCACGCTATTGCACGCGCGAGCTTGTTGACAAATAGTCAGCGTACGGCGTTTCGGGATGCTCCCAAGTAGGCTGTCGCAGTGGTCACTTGGTTCCGTCGTCGCCCCAAGCGTGTAGATGCTCCGAAGCTGCGTCCGCGCTCTGAGGACGCCGCCCTGGCCACCCGGCTTGAGCTCGCCGAGCTCGCACCCCCGGTCGACCGCTTCCTCGGGCAGGCCGCGTACGTGCAGCTCTCGATCTTCGAAGACCTCAGCCGTCTCGTGGCCCTCGCCCCGACGCTCGAGGCCAAGGAGGCGCTGAGCCAGGCGAGCGCCATCTCGCTCGACCGCTATCGGGGACTGACCGCCGAGATTCGTCGCCGCGGCGCCGAGCCGGGTGCCGCGATGGAGCCGTACACAACGGGTACCGACTTCTTCCAGAAGGTGACGCAGGGTGCCGACTTCTATGAGTCGCTGATGACCAGCCACATCACTGCGGGCATCCTCGACGATTTCTTCGCACGCCTTGCCCTCGGACTCTCGGCCGCAGACGCCGCGCGCATCACCCCGCTCTATGACCCGAGCCACGAGCAGATCGTCGCCGATCAGCTGCGCATCGGCATCTCGGCCAACCCGCGGCTGGCCGCGCGCCTTGCGATGTGGGGGCGCCGCCTGGTGGGGGACTCCATGCTGGTGGCGCGGGCATCGCTCGCGACTCCGCCGGCATCCGTGCGCGATGAAGCCAAGGTCGAGCCGGTATTCACCGAGCTGATCGCGGCTCACACGCGCCGTATGGACGCGCTCGGGCTGACGGCCTAAGGCTAAGCGCGACCGCCGCTGAGCTTGGTCAGCAGTGCACGGTCGTTGACACGGCGGCGGCGCGGCAGCATGGCGGCGAAAACGATCGCGGCAACGCCAGCGAGCACGAGGCTGATCAGCCAGATCCAGCCGCCGTCAAAGGTGAAGCCCAGCCAGAGCAGGGCCTCCCAGGTGATGGCGGCGACGGCGGCAGAGATAGCCCCGAGCAGCAGCGACCCGCGCGTCTCGCGACCGGGGAAGGTGTAGTGGGCGATGAATCCGAGACCCGCGGCGATGAGGATGACGAACAGCAGTTCCATGGTTAGGCCACAAACCCTACGCGACGCCCCGACTCCGAGCCGAGCTCGATGTACGAGAAGCTGCCCGACGGCACGATGAAGACCTTGCCCTTGTTGTCTACGAGCTTGATGTAGCGGCTGCCTTCCTCGAGGCCGGCGGCGACGAGCGCCTCGACCTCTGCGGCGGTCTGTGCCGACTCGAAGGTGATCTCACGGGGGCTGTTGGTGATGCCGATACGAATGTCCACGAGCAAAAGATTACGACATGGGGAGGGTGCTGGTTCGCTCGTTCTCTCAGCGCATAACTGTCTGACGCACCCGCTACCGTTGGCGCATGGCCATCCGGGGTTTCGAGAGCACGCAGACCGCGGCTCCCGTTGTGCCCGCGCTCGATGCGTCGCAGGCCCGGGTGATTGCGCTGGGCGACGCCGAGTCCGCGGCCGTCATCGGCGCGCCGGGCAGCGGCAAGACGGTCACCGCTGTCGAGGTTGTTGCCGACCGGGCGCTGAGCCGCGGGTGGAGCCCCGACGACGTGGTGGTGCTCACCCCCAGTCGTGCGGGCGCATCCGCGCTGCGTGACCGTCTGGCGCTGCGGCTCGGCGTGCCGACCAACGGACCGCTGGCCCGCACTGTGAACTCTCTCGCCTTCGAGATCGTCACGGAGGCCGCGCGGCACGCGGGTGCGCCGCTGCCGCGTCTCGCCACCGGTGGCGATCAGGACAGCGACATCAGCCAGCTGCTGCAGGGGCACCTGCTTGATGGCACCGGCCCGGCGTGGCCAGGGCACCTCGCGCCGGAGGTGCGGCGGTTGCGGTCATTCCGCACCGAGCTGCGCGAGCTGATGGCGCGCGCGACAGAGTACGGGGTGACGCCCGCCGAGCTGCGGTCACTCGGAAGCGCGCACCAGCATCCGGAGTGGGTGGCCGCCGCCGAGTTCATCGACGAGTACCTCACGGTGATCGCGACAACGCGCGAATACCAGGTCGACTCGGCCGAGCTGGTGCAGTTCGCGGTGTCCGCGCTCGAGGGCTTCGCGGGCGATCGTGTCGCCCGTCTGCGGCTTGTCGTAGTGGACGACCTGCAAGAGGCGACCGAGTCGACCCTGGCCCTGTTGCGGGGATTGGCCGCGCGCGGCATCGCGATCATCGCGCTCGGTGACCCCGATGTGGCGGCAAACGCCTTCCGCGGTGGTGAGCCGGACGCCCTGGGCCGCCTTTCCACCGTGCTGGGGCTCCCGTCGCTGCAGACCATCGTGCTCGACACGGTGCACCGGCAGAGCCCCGGCCTTCGCGAGTTCGTCTCGCGCATCACCGAGCGCATCGGCACCGCCGCCGCGGGGTCGCAGCGTGCCGCAACCGCCGCACGAACAGCCGCGGACGACGTGCCCGCCATTCTCACGGTCGAAGCGGCGACCCCGGGTCGGGTCTGGGCCTCGACCGCCCGCCTGCTGCGGGAGCACCACCTCGCGCGCGGGGTTCCGTGGTCGCGCATGGCGGTCGTGCTGCGCTCTGGCGCCACCGTGCCGCCCGCGGCCCGCGCCCTGGCGCTCGCCGAGGTGCCGACTCGCACGTCGGTGGGCGGGCGCCCCCTGCGTGAAGACCATGCCGCGCGCTCGCTGCTCACCGTCGTTGATGTCGGCACGGGGCGCTCGCCGCTCACCGCCGAGGGGGCGACCGAGATGCTGCTCGGCCCGTTCGGCAGTCTTGACCGCCTCGGGCTGCGGCGGCTTCGGCTTGCGCTGCGCGCCGAGGAGCTCGCCGGTGGGGGCAACCGCGCCGCCGACGAGCTGCTCGTTGAGGCGCTTGCGGCCCCCGGCCGTTTCGCGACCATCGACCACCGGGTTGCCCGTCAGGCCGAGCGACTCGCCGTTCTGCTCGCGGCGCTGCGCGAGAGTGCCGCCGAGGGCGCCACGATCGAAGAACTGCTGTGGCTCGCCTGGCAGAGCAGCGGGCTTGAGAAGCCGTGGTTCGACCAGGCCCTGGCGAGCGGCATTGTGGCGGATGAGGCGAATCGCCACCTCGATGGCATCGTCGGAGTGTTCACGGCGGCGAAGCGCTGGGTGGAGCGTGAACCCGGTGCCGGCTTCGCTGCCTTTCTTGAGAACATGCTCGACTCCGAGGTTCCCGAAGACACTCTCTCGCCACAGCCCAACCAGGACACCGTCTTCGTCTCCACCCCGCCCGGCGTCGTCGGCCTCGAGTTCGACGTCGTGGTGATCGCGAGCGTGCAGGACGGCGCCTGGCCGAACCTGCGCTTGCGCAACTCGCTGCTAAAGCCACAGGAGCTGGTGCGGGTGGTCACCGGCATCGACTCGACAACCGTCAACGAGCGGCAGCTGGTGCTCGGCGATGAGCTGCGTATGTTCGCGCTCGCGGCCTCGCGTGCGACCACCCAGGTGATCGTGACCGCCGTGGCCAACGACGATGAGGCGCACAGTGTGTTCTGGAGTTTGCTGCCTCCCACGGCCGGCAGCGCCGACGTGTCGGGGCAGATGCCCCTTTCCCTGCGCGGGTTGACCGGGCGATTGCGGCGCGAGCTCGTCGCCCCACGCAAGTCGGACCGCGAGAGGGCGGCAGCGGCATCCGCTCTCGCTCGTCTGGCGCGGGAGCAGGTTCCCGGCGCGGATCCTGCGCAGTGGCACGGCCTGCTCGAGCCGTCGACCAGCGAGCCGCTGTTCGGTGAGGAGGGCACTATTCCGGTGTCGCCGTCGTCGCTCGCGAACTTCGAGGAGAGCCCGGTCGACTGGTTCATCGAGTCGATCGCAGGCTCGGAGCCGTCGACCGCGATGGCGGTCGGCACGATCGTGCACTGGGCGATGGAGACCGCCACCAACCCGAGCGTCGACAGTGTGTGGGCGGCGATTGAGAGTCGCTGGCCCGAGCTGTTCTTCGAGGCCCCGTGGCTGGGCGAGTCCCAGAAGCGGGCAACCCGCGTGCTGGCCGCGGGCGTCGCCGAGTACCTCGCCGACTTTCTGCGCGACGGCAAAACCCTCGTGGCCGCCGAGGGGCGCTTCACCCTCGAGATCGAGCGCGCGCGGGTGAACGGCTCGATCGACCGGGTCGAGCGCGCGGCCGATGGCTCGGTGGTCATCGTCGACCTGAAGACCGGATCGGCGATTACCAGACAGGACGACATCGACGCCCACCCGCAGCTGGGCTCCTATCAGCTGGCCTACGCCGAGGGCGTGCTCAACGAGTTTCTCAGCCAGCATGGCGAGCACCGCGGGGGAGGCGCCAAGCTGCTCTTCGTCAAGAAGGGCGTGCGGGGCAAGGCCTACCGCGAGGCCGTGCAGGCGCCGCTCACCGAGGAGCAGTTGGAGGGCTTTCGCACTCGCATCCGCCAGGCGGCGGCGTTGATGGCCGCGGCCGAGTTTCGGGGCGTGCTCGAGATTGACAGCCGCGGCTTCAGCGCGAGCTCGCGGCTGCTGCATCGTGTGCCGGCGGTGAGCAGTGATTAGCGCCATTCAGATCGCGGATGCCCTGGGCAGACCGCATCCCACTGACCAGCAGGTCGCCGTCATCGAGGCACCGCTAACCCCCGCGCTGGTCGTAGCCGGTGCGGGCAGTGGCAAGACCGAGACCATGGCCAACCGCGTGCTCTGGCTGCTCGCCAACCAGCAGGTATCGGCGAGCGAGATTCTCGGCCTCACCTTCACGCGCAAGGCGGCGGGGGAGCTGGCCGCGCGCATCCGTGAGCGGATAACGCAGCTGGCCACCGTGGGTCTCATTCCCGATTACGACGAGTTCAGCCCGCCCCAGGTGGCCACCTACAACTCCTTCGCTAACACGATCTTCCGCGACCACGCGGCGCTGCTCGGGCGCGAGAGCGACGGTGCTGTGCTCGGCGAGGCCAGCGCATGGCAGCTCGCCCGCGGGGTGGTGGTCGCGGCCGACGACGACCGGCTTCCCGACCTCGGTAAGAACGTCGACGTGCTGACGAAGGCGGTGCTCAGCCTCAGCCACGCCATGAGCGAGAACGTCGTCGACCCGGCCGAGGTCGCACGCTTCGGCGAGCAGTTCGCCGCCCTCGCCGAGCTGCCAACCGACCGCTACGAGCGGCTCGATGCGGTCGCCCTGGCCGAGACCGTTGGAGCGCTGCCGGTGCTCGTTCGCCTCGCCGAGCGCTTCGACGCGATCAAGGCGGAGCGCGGCTTCGTCGAGTACGCCGACCAGGTTGCCCTCGCGCTGCGCATCACCGAGACCCGACCCGAAGTCGCCGACGCGCTGCGCGCGCAGCACCGGGTTGTGCTACTCGATGAGTACCAGGACACGAGCGTCGTGCAGACCAGGATGCTCGCCGGCCTCTTCGCGGGCGAGGCGGTCATGGCGGTGGGCGACCCCAACCAGTCGATCTACGGCTGGCGCGGTGCGAGCGCCTCAAACCTCGAGCAGTTTCCGCGGCAGTTCGGCGGCGGGGTCGCGCAGCACTTCGACCTCACGACCAGCTGGCGCAACGGTCGCCGCATTCTCGACGTGGCGAACTCGCTCGTGGCGGCCACGAGCGCTCGCGTCAAGCGCCTCGAGCCCGGCCCGTCGGCGACCGAACGGCCCGTCAGCATCATCGTGGAGGAGACCCTGCCCGAGGAGGCCTCGGCGGCAGCCCTCTGGCTCAAGGAACGTCTGCAGCCCGGGCCGAACGGCGACCTGCCGAGCGCGGCCATGCTCTTTCGCACACGCACCACGCAGCGCTACTTCATCAGCGCGCTGCGGGAGCACGGGGTGCCCTTCCACGTGCTCGGCATCGGCGGGCTCATGGCCGAGCCCGAGATTGCCGACCTGGTAAGCGCACTGACGGTCGTGAACGACCCGTCGGCGGGGTCCAGTCTTGTTCGTCTTCTCGCGGGGTCGCGCTGGCGGGTGGGCGTCGCCGACCTGCATGCGCTCGGCCGGGTCGCGTCGTGGCTGTCGCGGCGGGACTACCGTCACCAGGAGCTGCCCGACGAGGTGCGGGATGCCCTGCGGGCGTCGGTCGCCGGCGGCGAGGGCGGATCGATCGTCGATGCCCTCGACTTCGTCACGACCGCGAAGGCCGGGCACGTCGCCCTTGAGAACTTCAGCGAGGTCGGGCTGCAGCGGCTGCGCGATGCCGGGCAGCTGTTCGCCCGGCTGCGCGCCCGCAGCGGCCTCGACCTTCTCGACTTCGTCACCTTCGTCGAGCAGGAGCTGCTGCTCGACATCGAGGTGGCCGCCAATGAGGCGCGACCGCTCGGCGGCGCGACGATGGAGGCCTTCTTCGACGCGCTCGGCGGCTATCTCGCGATCGACGATGCGACCACGCTGACCGGCTTCCTCGCCTGGCTGCGGGAGGCCGAGAACCGCGACGGGCTCGCGCCCCGCCCGGAGGACGCCGAGCCGGGCACCGTGCAGCTGCTCACCATCCACGGGTCCAAGGGCCTCGAGTGGGACCTCGTGGTGGTGCCCCGCTTCACCACGGGCGAACTGCCCGGGTCGCCCAATGAGGGCTACACCGGCTGGCTGTCGTTCGGCACGCTGCCCTACGAGTTCCGTGGCGACTCGGCCGAGCTTCCGGTGCTCGAGTGGCGTTCGGCGGCCACCCGCAAAGAGCTGCTCGACGCCCGCGATGCTTTCCGCGCCGAGGTGCAGGCCCGCTACGAGCAGGAGGAGCGCCGTCTCGCATACGTCGCCGTCACCCGCGCTCGCCACTCGCTGCTGCTGTCGAGCTCGTTCTGGGCGACGCAGACCAAGCCGCGGCAGCCGAGCCCCTTTCTGCGCGCGCTCGAGAGCGAAGGCGTCATCGGCCCCCTGCCGCTTGGCAGCGAGTTCGAGGAGAACCCGCTCGACCCGGAGGCCAACGAGATCGTCTGGCCGCTCGACCCGCTGGGCGGCCGCCGCGCCGCCGTCACCTGGGCTGCAGAGCAGGTGCGCTCGGCAACACCCGGTGTCGCGGGTGCATGGGACCGCGACCTCGACCTGCTGCTGGAGGAGCGCAGACGCCGTCTGGAGGCAAGCGAGCTGGTCGGGGTGCCGACGCGCGTTCCCGCATCCCGGTTCAAGGACTTCGTGACCGACCCCGCGACCGTCGCCGCCTCGCTACGCCGCCCGATGCCGCAGCGGCCCTACCGCGCAACCCGCCTCGGCACGCTCTTTCACAGTTGGGTAGAGGAGCGCTTCGGGCAGTCCGGCGCCACCGAGGTCATCGACACTCTGTCCATCGAGTTTGACGAGACGGATGACTCCACAGAACTCGAACAGCTCGAAACCCTGCAGGCCACCTTCAACGCCTCACCCTGGGCCGCGCGGCGCCCCGTGGAGGTGGAGCGCGAGATTCACCTGCCCTTCGACGGGCAGGTGGTGATCTGTAAGATCGACGCGGTCTATGCGCTGGAGGGTGGCCGTTTCGAGGTCGTCGACTGGAAGACGGGCAAGGCGCCGCGTGATGCCGCCGATCTCGAGCAGAAGCAGCTGCAGCTGGCGCTCTACCGCCTTGCCTACGCGCACTGGACCGGCATCGACCCGTCGCTCATCGACGCGGTCTTCTACTTCGTGGCCGACGACGAGGTGGTGCGGCCAGAGCGGCTCTACGACGAGGCCGAGCTGGTCGAGCTCTGGCGGAACGCGATCCGGGCTTAGCCGGCCAGCGGGTTCATCACGTCGTTCTCGACCGACTCAACGAGCGCGGTGAGCATGGCGACGGCATCGTCGACGATCTCGGTGCTGCGCTGCTGGGTGCCGTGCAGCAGCCAGCGGGCGACGTCGAGCTCCGCATAGAGCTTGGCGCGCTGACCGACCTGGCGATCGTGGGCGCCGCGGGCACGGTGGTAGGCCTCGAGCGCGGAGTCGACCGCATCCGGATTCGCGGCGAGCAGCCATGCGAGGTCGCGGGCGGGGTCGCCGACGCGCAGTTCGTGCCAGCCGAGCAGCCCGGTGACCGCGTCATCCGCGGTGAGGAACGACTCGGCGCTGAGGCTGCCATTGATGACGGTGGGTTGGAACTGCCACAGGTTGCTGTCTTCCATGGCGCGCTCCCAGCGGCCGAGCAGCTGCGAGGGCACCAGTCCGGTGGCCGACGCGCGGTCCATCACGCTGACGGCGCTGCGCAGCGCCTCGACTGAGCTGAGCACGGGAAGGCCCGCATCGGCGACGAAGCTGGTGGGCAGCGAGTGGATGGCGCCGATGGCGGTGCCGATCGAGGCGGCGAGGCCGTCGGAGCCGGGCTCGAGGTGGTCGAGGCGCGCTTTGGCGCCGTAGACGAACTCGTAGACGATGGCACGGGTTCCACTCACCGGCACCTGGCCGATGAAGTTCGACACGGCAAAGGGGAGACGCGAGCGGATGCCGTTACTGAGCGCACGAAGCGCGACCAGGTCGGCAGACTGCTCAGCCTCCGCTCGCTCGTTGCGGGGAAGGCGAATGATCCAGTGTCGCCCGTCGCGCCCGGTGAGCAGCGCGGAGTCGAAGTCGTTCTCTCCGCCGGTCGCGAAGCTCGTCGTCACCGCGATGTCGAGACCCTCAACGGCGGAGGTCGCGAGCGCGGCTAGAGTGAGATGAGATCTGGCCATACCAGACAGGGTAGGTCGCTCTTCCCCGCCAACCGGCGCACGCCACGCACTTCTGATGGGTCAGCGAATGTCGCAGTCTTTCCTCGCGCGCCTTCCGCTCGCCGCAAGCGCGGTCGATCGCGACTACCTTTCGCGCGACTCGGTCGATGACTTACTGGCCGATCCTGCGACGCGGTTCATCGTTCTGCGCGACGGCAAGGCCCTGCTTGACGGCCCCGCCAGTCTTGCTCTGGTCGAGCAGGTCGACCGCGTCGAGACCCTCATCTACCTCGGCCGCGCCATCGACGGTGGCGCCCCGCTCTTTGCGGCGATCGTGGAGGAGGCGGAGGGAGAATTCGGCAACCTTCGCACGCTCGGCGGCTCGCTCAGCCCGTTGCACGCGACCCTCTTCGCCGAGGCGCTGGCCATGGCGAACTGGCATCGTGCCACCCGATTCTCGCCACTGACCGGAGCGGCCACGACCTCGGCAAAGGGTGGCTGGGTGCTGGTCGACAGTGAGAGCGGCGCCGAGCTCTTTCCCCGCACCGACATGGCCATCATTGCCGGAGTGACGGATGCCGACGACCGCCTTCTGCTCGGATCCAACGCCCAGTGGGAGTCGAACCGATTCTCGCTGCTTGCCGGTTTCGTCGAACCGGGGGAGTCGCTCGAGGCCGCAGTCCTTCGCGAGGTCTTCGAGGAGTCGGGCATTCGCGTCACCGACCCGCGCTACCTCGGCTCGCAGCCGTGGCCGTTCCCCGCCTCCCTCATGCTCGGCTTTCTCGCACGCGTCGACGAGAAGCAGCAGAGCACCCTCACTCCCGACGGCCACGAGATTCTCGACCTTCGGTGGTTCTCGCGCGCCGAACTGCACGCCTCTCTCGACGAGATTCTGCTGCCCGGCCCGACGAGCATCGCGCGCGCCATCATCGAGGAGTGGTACGGCGGCCCCGTTGAGGTCGCTCCGTGACGACACCCGAGAGCCTGCTCGACGGACTTGACGAGCAGCAGCGCCAGGCAGCCGAGACCCTGCTTGGGCCGGTCTGCATGCTCGCGGGTGCCGGCACCGGCAAGACCCGTGCCATCACCCACCGCATC
>Ga0247732_10000383_pt1 | contig 22346 bp, 16 predicted proteins | sample UWRJL163409C2_FD_180940 | JGI IMG/M metagenome (GOLD analysis project Ga0247732, IMG submission 180940) | Plant litter microbial communities from Arlington Agricultural Research Station in Wisconsin, United States - UWRJ-L163-409C-2 | ecosystem: Environmental > Terrestrial > Plant litter >...
CGTGAAATAGCACACTATGGCAGGAGGGCACTTGCAGCTTGATATGTCGCCCCAATATAGCGCTACACTATAAGGCTGCAATGTCACCTGCCAGGAGCAATGATAATGAACAGAGAACTGAATGATTTTGAACGTTTTGTCATCGAAAACAAAGGGACAGAGCGCCCGAATACCGGTGAGTATAACGACCACTTTTCACCGGGCCGTTACGTCTGTAAAAGATGTTCTGCGCCGCTGTATTCCTCAGAACACAAATTCGAATCCCATTGCGGCTGGCCCGCTTTCGACGATGAAATTCCGGGTGCGGTAGAACGTGTGCCGGATGCCGATGGCCGCAGAACAGAAATTGTGTGTGCCAACTGCAAGGCACATCTGGGGCATGTTTTTGAGGGGGAATATTTAACCGAGAAGAATCTGCGCCATTGTGTCAATTCCGTTTCAATGATTTTTGAAAGTGCCGATGCGCAAGGGAATTACCACAAAGCAGAATAATCGCTTATTTCTGCTGTGATAAACGAATAAAAAGAAGGGCCGCACAGGGGCAGCCCTTAAAAGGAAGAACTCCAACAATATTATAATGGCATGATGTTTTACCCTAAGGGTTGCTCAATAAACATCATGCCGGCATTATAATTGAATCAGATTTATTTTCTATTCTCATTGCGTCTGTAAAAAGTAATAACTTTGTAAGACAGCGTTATTATTACCACGTCTTACCGATATTAAACTGGAATTGCTCCGCACTGTCCCCTTCATATTTCACCAGCGGCTGCGCATAAGAGAACACCAGCGGGCCGAGTGGGGATTGCCATTGCAACGCAATACCACTGGAAACACGAATATGTGTCGGGTCGCTGTAATCCGGAATACCCGCGGCTTCGGTCGCTGAGGTATTTTTCCATCTCGTATCCCACACCGTACCGGAGTCGACAAATAATGAGGTGCGCACTGAACTGGCGTATTTCTCGCTGATGAACGGCGTCGGCACATACAGTTCCGCGCTGGCAATCGCCATCGCATTACCGCCCACCGCATCAGTCGATTTGGTCACCGGACAGGTGGAATACGAGCTGTCCGCGCTGCTGCATTTGTAATATGCCGCTTTCGGCCCGATGGTGTTGGAGGAGAAACCGCGAACCGAGCTGGAGCCACCTGCATAGAAGTTGTCGTAGAACGGGACTTCGTTGCTGCCAATGCCTGCCGCGTAACCGGCTTTGGCGCGGCCCATTAATACCCAGTCCGATTTGTCGCTCAGCGGAATGTAATGGTTGGCATCAAAGGTGATTTTGTAATAGCTATCGTCCGAGCCAGGCGTGGTCACTTTTGCCGCCAGGCTGGCGCGCGTGCCGGATGACGGGAAGAAGCCACGGTTAAGATCGTTATACGCCCAGCCAACACTGGCGAAGAAGTCATTGGTGCTCAGTTGTGCATCGCTGTTGGTGGACGTCGTTACCAGCCCCGGATGTACGCCGCTGGCATTGAGATAGCGCCAGACCGCGACCTGCGGTTCCATATCACTCAGCGTACTGTGAACATAATCCAGCCCCAGATTCAGCGTATTGTTTTCGCTGACCGGCAGGCCAAGATTCACGCCTGTGCCGTAACTTTGCAGATTATACGCCGCAAGATCGTTATCTTCCGCGTCGTAATGGTTGTAGAACACTTTGCCGCCAAGGCTGATGCCATCAACGGTGTAATACGGGTTGGTGGCCGAGACTTCGACATAGGTCTGATAAGAGTTGCGCGTGCCGCTGAAACTGACCGTATTACCACTGCCCAGCCAGTTGTCCTGCGTTACGCCCAACTGATAACTGATGCCGCTGTCGGTGCCATAACCCAGGCCCACGTTGAATGTGCCGGTGTTACGCTCTTTAACTTTATACACCACATCAACCTGATCCGCTGAACCGGGCACCGGCTGGGTATCCACATCAACCGACTCGAAATAGCCGGTACGGTTGAGGCGATCTTTGCCCTTCTGCACCAGATCATTGCCCAGCCACGCGCCCTCCATCTGGCGCATTTCGCGCCGCAGCACTTCATCTTTCGAGGTGTCATTGCCTTCAAAACGAATGCGGCGCACCGAATAACGGTTGCCGGTATCCACGCTGATATGCAGTTTCACGGTTTTATCCGTTTCATTAATGTCGCTTTGCGTTGTGACATGCGGATAGGCATAGCCGTAGCGGCCCAGCAGATTTTTGATGTCACCTTCCACTTTGGTGACTTTCGCGCCGTTATACAATTCACCGGCAGGAATGGTGGCGAGCGATTCAATTTCGGAAGAATGTCCGGCCATGTCGCCGGTCACTACCACGCCGGACACGGTATATTGCGCACCCTCAGTAATATTGACGGTAATATAAATCCCTTTCTTATCCGGCGTTAAACTGACCTGGGTGGAATCAATATTAAAACGGGCATAACCGCGGTCGAGATAAAAACTGCGAAGTGTTTCTAAATCACCTGACAGTTTTTGTTTTTCATATTTTTTATCGCCAATCACATTCCACCACGGCACCTCATCGCGTAGCTGGAAATGGGCGATTAAATCGTCACTGGTAAAAGCTTTATTGCCCACAATATTGATTTGTTGAATTTTTGCCGACACACCTTCGGTAAAGACCAGTTTCACGTCCACGCGGTTACGCGGCAACGGCGTCACCACCGCTTTTACACTCGCGCTGTATTTGCCGACGCTGTAATAAAAATCTTCCAGTCCCTTTTCAATCGACGAAATGGTGGTGCGATCCAGCGCGTCCCCGACGCGGATCCCTGAGGCTTCCAGGTTCTGCTGCAACATCTCGTCCTTTATGGCTTTGTTGCCCGAGAACGTAATGCTGGCAATCGTTGGCCGCTCTTTCACCTGAACAATCAGCGTGTTGCCATCTTCAAGCACCTTCACATCGTCAAAATTGCCGGTCGCAAACAAGGCACGGATCGTCTGGCTGATATCGTCATCGGATACCGTATCGCCCACGCGCACGGGGATGCTCAGCAAGGCTGCGCCGACGGTGACCCGCTGCAATCCTTCGACGTGAATGTCTTTTACGACAAACCCGCCGGCAGCAAAAACCGGGGCACTGCTGAACAGCAGCGACGCTAAGAGTAATTTTTTCATTGTCATGTGATCCGTGCTCGCCGTTTTTCAACTAACAAAAATTCCTGTTAACAAAATATTTTGCTATCAGAAGAAATAACCTCGCTAACAGACTGTGGGATATATAGGAGGTTCAGCGGCAAACATTTGATTTTCGTAAAACATGACGTTGGATTACAGATTACTTACATTATTTTCGTCGGGTGAACAGTTGCGGTCCAGGCAACATCGTCGGGCGCGGTTACCCCTGAGAGGAGAACGCTTTTAAGGTAACGCTGTCGGGTAATGCAGTCATTGCGCCTCTGGCGGTGGTGGCAAGAGCACCGCATGCCAGTGCCTGATGAATGATCTGTTGCCAGACACTCTCCGAGGTCAGCGGCCAGTGTTGCGCCAGCCCGGCCAGTAATCCGGCGACAAAAGCATCTCCGGCGCCGGTGGTATCCACCGCTTTCACTTCGCGGGCCGGATAGTGCTTCAGACTGGCATTATTTTTCCGGTAAACCGAAACCCCCAGTTTTCCCTGCGTGACCAGCAGCAGCTCGGGATTATAGCGGTCACACAGACGCAGCATCCCCTCCGACAGCAACGCTTCGCCCGTCAGAAATTCCAGCTCATCCTCTGAGACTTTAATCACATCAGCCAGCGACAAGGCGCGGGCAAGATTTTCACGCAGTTGTCCCTCATCAGACCACAAGTCATGCCTGATATTGGGATCAAAACAGACATAACCGCCTGCCGCTTTCATCTTCGCCATTGCCAGAAAGGCGGAGGAACGTGAAGGTTCCGCAGATAACGCGATTGAGCATAAATGTAAAAAATCCCCGGGATGGAAAGCCGGAATATCGGTGGCCTGGAGGAATAAATCCGCGCCCGGACGCACCATAAACGTGAAAGAGCGTTCGCCGTCAGCATCGTTTTCCACCACCACGGTGGAGGTACGGTGATGAGGGTCAAGGTACATACAGTCAATATTCACCCCCTCATCCGCGAGGGTTTTCATCAGGAACTTCCCGAAAGGGTCATCGCCCACGCGTCCGATAAATGCGCTGTCTCCCCCGAGGCGGCGGATCCCGACGGCAACATTCGCCGGTGCCCCGCCCGGGCATTTTAATAAGCGGTCATCCTCTTCAGCGATCAGATCCACCACGGCGTCACCCAAAACCCAAATCCGGTTATTCATCTTCATTCCTTTTTTAAATCCTGATAAATCGTCTGTCGATAAAATAGAAGAACCGGTTTAGCTAATCAAGAGCAAATGAATTTTCAGGACGAGAGATGGAATTGCCAGCAAGATCACAAATCCAGCACAAGGCTGCCGAACTTCGTTGCGTAAATACATAACGGGTGTTTATTGTGCTCAGGAAAACCAGTTTAGCAATTTAGCAAAATGGTTTTCCCATAATAATTAAACTTCCTCTGAAGGGATAAAAATGATGATGAAACCTCGCTATCTTGCTGTTGCTATTGGACTTATTCTTTCTTCTGCGGCCCAGGGTGCCGATATCTCCGCCAGTGCGATTGAAGCGCGCTTTGCGGCGATGGAAAAACGACTACAACTCGCCGAAAGCCGCGCCGCTAAGGCCGAAGCCCGTGCTACGCAGGCAGAACAGCAGGTTAAGCAACTCGAAACACGCACCGCCAGCAACGAACAGCAAACCCGTCAGGTGGCGAAGACGGCTGAAATCACCCAGCAGCAAACCGCCGATGTGGCTAAACGCACTGAAACGTTAGCCGCTGATAACAATAAAAACAGCAGTGATAACAGCGGGTTTAAATTCACGGGATATGCCCGTTCCGGCGTGATCATGAATGACTCGGCGACCTCCACGGAAAGCGGCCCGTACGTGACGCCTGCCGGACAAACCGGCGGAGCAGTCGGGCGTCTTGGCAATGAAAACAACACCTACGTTGAGCTGAATCTGGAGCATAACCAGACAATGGCCAGCGGCGCGACTTCCCGCTACAAAGTTATGCTGGCTGACGGTCAGCGCAGCTACAACGACTGGACCGGCGCGACCAGCGATTTAAATATCCGTCAGGCCTTTGTTGAACTCGGCTCGCTGCCGACGTTCACCGGTCCGTGGAAAGATTCCACGCTGTGGGCGGGTAAACGCTTTGACCGCGATAATTTCGACATTCACTGGCTCGATTCCGACATCATCTTCCTGGCGGGGACCGGCGGCGGGATCTATGACGTCAAATGGGGAGATAACCTGAAAAGTAACTTCTCGCTTTACGGAAGAAACTTTGACGATCTTGAAGACGATAACAACGATGATACCCGCATCGAAAATTACATTGTCACAGCCAACAACTATGCCGGGCCTTTCCAGTGGATGCTGAGCGGGTTGCGTGCCAAAAACAATCAGGATCGCGAAAATAGCGGCACAAATGGGATCACTAATGCGGCGGATACCGGCTTCCATACCATGCTGGCGTACCACGGCGACAGTTTCTATGGTCTGCGTGAAGGGTCATCCAAAACCGCGCTGCTTTACGGTCACGGACTGGGGGCGGAGGTGAAAGCACTGGGCTCTGACGGACATCTGACTGACGATGCCAGTACACTGCGTCTGGCAACCTACGGCATCACACCGATCAGCAAAAACTGGAGTATTGCTCCGGCTGTTCTGGCTCAGCAGAGCAAAGACCGTTATGTCTCCGGCGATGACTATAAATGGCTGACCTTCAACACCCGGCTGATTCAGCAAATTACCGAGAACTTCGAGCTGGCGTATGAAGGCAGCTATCAGTATATGGATCTCAATCCGCAGGGTTACAGCGATTACAACAAAGTGAAAGGCGGTTTCTACAAACTGACCTTCGCACCAACCTTCAAAGTGGGCGATATCAGCAACATGCTGAGCCGCCCTGAAATCCGCTTCTTTGCCACTTACATGGACTGGAGCAAAGAACTCGACAGTTATTCCTCCAGTGATTCATTTGGTACTGATGGCTTTACAGCGGGCGGACAGTGGAATTTCGGCATCCAGATGGAAACCTGGTTCTAAACGGCAGGGTTTGATTTAAAAAAAAAGCACCCGGTCTGACCGGGTGTTAACGGTAATGACAAATTAAGGGATTCTATGAACATCAATGCAATCGCGACTGAGCTGCTTCCGCTGTTGGGTGGGAAGGACAATATTGCCAGCGCGGCACACTGTGCCACACGTCTGCGCCTGGTGCTGGCAGACGACAGTCTGATCAACAAAAGTGCTATCGAAAAAGTGGAAGGCGTAAAAGGCTGTTTCAGCAACGCCGGACAGATTCAGATCATTTTTGGTACGGGACTGGTGAACAAGGTGTACGCCGAGTTTATTAAAGTGGCCGGTATCAGCGAATCGAGCAAATCCGAAGCCGCCGATATTGCGGCGCGAAAACTCAATCCCTTCCAGCGACTCGCGCGCGTGCTGTCGAATATCTTTGTGCCGATTATTCCGGCGATTGTCGCATCCGGCCTGCTGATGGGGCTGCTCGGCATGGTGAAAACCTACGGCTGGGCCAACCCTGAGAGCGCGATTTTTATCATGCTCGATATGTTCAGCTCGGCGGCATTTATCATTCTGCCGATCCTGATTGGTTTCACTGCCGCGCGCGAATTTGGCGGTAATCCGTTCCTGGGTGCAACACTGGGCGGCATTCTGACTCACCCGGCACTGACTAACGCCTGGGGCGTTGCCAGTGGTTTCCATACCATGAATTTCTTTGGTATTGAAATTGCGATGATCGGTTATCAGGGCACGGTATTCCCGGTTTTGCTGGCGGTCTGGTTTATGAGCTTCATCGAAAAACGCCTGCGCAAAGTGATCCCTGATGCACTGGATCTGATCCTGACGCCTTTCCTGACGGTCATCATTTCCGGTTTTATCGCTTTCCTGATCATCGGCCCTGCGGGTCGTGCGCTCGGGGACGGTATCTCCTTTATTCTCAGCACGTTAATTACCCATGCCGGTTGGGTGGCAGGTCTGGTGTTTGGCGGATTGTATTCGGTTATCGTGATCACCGGTATTCACCACAGCTTCCATGCGATTGAGGCCGGTTTGCTGGGGAACCCGAATATCGGGGTGAATTTCCTGCTGCCTATCTGGTCGATGGCGAATGTTGCACAGGGGGGAGCCTGTCTTGCGGTCTATTTCAAAACGCGTGATGCGAAAATTAAAGCCATTGCCGTGCCTTCAGCATTCTCCGCGATGTTGGGCATAACGGAAGCGGCAATTTTTGGTATCAACCTGCGCTTCATGAAACCGTTTCTCGCCGCTCTGGTCGGCGGTGCGCTTGGCGGCGCCTGGGTGGTTGCGATGCACGTCAATATGACGGCGGTTGGCCTGACCGGTATTCCGGGGCTGGCCATCGTGCAGTCCAGTTCGATTCTCAGCTACCTGATTGGTCTGGTGATTGCCTTCGGCAGCGCATTCCTGTTGTCATTGCTGCTGAAATACAACACGGAGAGTGAAAAATGACAGAAGTCAGTTTGCTGAAAAAAGCGCTGCGCAGTGTGGTGGCCGGTCAGGTCAGAGCGGCGGCAGATCCGTACCGTCCCGGCTGGCATCTCGCGCCGCCGGTCGGGCTGCTCAATGACCCTAATGGCTTTATCCAGCATAACGGTCGATTCCATTTGTTCTATCAATGGAACCCGCTGGCCTGCGCGCACGGTGCCAAGTTCTGGGGGCACTGGAGTTCAGCAGATTTACTTCACTGGCAGCATGAACCACTGGCGCTGGCGCCGTCAGAAGAATACGAAACCCACGGCTGTTATTCCGGCTCAGCCGTAACAGACAACGGCCAACTGACGCTGATTTACACCGGCAACGTGAAATATCCCGATGGCAGCCGCACGGCGTTTCAGTGTCTGGCGCGCGAAAATGCTGAGGGTGAGTTTGATAAAACCGGGCCGGTATTCAACCTGCCGCAAGGCTATACCGGACATGTGCGTGATCCGAAAGTCTGGTGGCATGACAAACACTGGTACATGGTGCTGGGCGCTCAGGATCTCAGCCTTCAGGGCAAAGTGTTATTGCTGCGATCTGACGATTTATCCGCGTGGGATCTGCTCGGCGAAATTGCCGGTTCAGGTTTACACGGGCTGGGTGAGTTCGGTTACATGTGGGAGTGCCCGGACTTATTCCGGCTGGCCGAAAACGACATTCTGATTTGCTGCCCGCAAGGTTTAGCGGCGGAATCTGACCGTTATCTGAATACCTTCCAGTCGGGTTATTTTGTCGGACAACTGGATTACGCCAATGCCACGTTTACGCACGGCGATTTCGCTGAGCTGGATCTGGGGTTCGAATTTTATGCACCGCAAACCACGCAGACGGATGACGGGCGACGCCTGCTGATTGGGTGGATGGGGATCCCGGACGGTGATGAATTTTTCCAGCCAACGATACAAAACGGCTGGCTGCATACCCTGACCTGCCCGCGCGAACTGACACTGGTCGCGGGAAAAATCATCCAGAAACCGGCCCGTGAACTGCAACAACTTCGTCGTGACGAGCAGACATGGCAAGGGATTGCGGACTATTGCCTGCCTCTGGACATCACCCACGCCGAGACAGAGATTGTCACTGAGCACCCCTTCATCGCCGATTTTGGTGGTGATATGACCCTCAGCTTCGACGGAGAATGGCTGCGTTTAAGCCGTAAAAACCGACGTACGGGTGTGCCTGAACATCGTGTCTGGCAGGGGCAGTTACGTAAGCTGACGGTGTTAAGCGATGCATCGAGCCTTGAAATTTTCATTAATGACGGAGAAGCGGTGATGTCCGCACGCTATTTCCCTGTTTTACCAGCACAATTGAACTTGCAGGGTTCTCATCAGATTACGCTGCGCCACTGGTCGTTGGCGGAATGCGTGATAGAATAAATGTCTTTCCGGACAACAGAATATGGCGCAGTGAAAAAGACCAAACGCATCACTATCAGTGGCATAGCCGAACTGGCTGGCGTATCGAAATCGACTGCCAGCCAGGTACTCAACGGGCACAGCAAGAAGTTTCGTATCTCCGATCCTACCCGGGATCGGGTGCTCGCCGTGGCGGCTGAACATCATTATCAGCCGAGCATTCACGCCCGTTCGCTGAATGTCAGCCGCAGTTTCACCCTGGGGCTGGTGGTGCCGGAAATGACCAACTACGGTTTTGCTGCCTGTTCTAACGAACTTGAAACACTGTGTCGTGAGAACGGCATGCAGCTGCTGATTGCCTGTACGGATGAAAATACCAGCCAGGAAACCATGGTGGTCAATAATCTCATCCAGCGTCAGGTCGATGGCCTGATTGTGGCGTCCAGCATGCTCAGCGATGCGGAATACGTAAAAATCAGCCAGCAAGTCCCCGTCGTTTTGTTTGACCGTCATATGCAGGACACGCAGCTCCCTATTGTTGTCTGTGAAGCCATCGAATCTTCAGCAGAACTGGTTTCGCGGATAGCGAAAATTCAGCGGGACGAGTTTTATTTTATCGGCGGCCAGCCGCGAATTTCTCCGACCCGCGATCGCCTCGCAGGCTATCAGCTTGGCCTGCAGCGGGCAGGTGTCAGTCTCGACCCCGACTGGATTGTGTACGGCAACTACCACCCGAGCTCCGGCTACGAAATGTTTGCGCAGCTGTGTGCCCGGCTTGGGCGTCCACCCAAAGCGCTTTTCGTGGCCTCCTGCGGTTTGATGGAAGGGGTTCTGCGCTATATGAGTCAGCATCAATTGCTTGAGAGTGATATCCATCTTTGCAGTTTTGACGATCACTATCTTTACGACTCGCTGTCCGTGAAAATTGATACCGTCGCTCAGGACTGCGGGGAGCTGGCCATGCACTGCTTCAGCATGATAAATGATCTGATGAATGAACACCCCATCGCACAGCCACAATGCTTTTTAACCCCTAAATTGCACTGGCGTTCCCCGCACTTCTCGCAGATCAAATAGATATTCAATGTCGTCACATGAGGATGATGAGAGATGTTAATTCATCTCGCGTCATCTGATTGTTCCTGCCAGCTTTGCTTCATCATGTCCCGGCTACGACAGCGGCGAACTCATCATTTCGCTGCCTGAAAGGGTGCTGCACACAGTTGCACCGGCAAATAGCACAGAGAAAATCACAAAACCTTTTGCATTAAATTGACACATTTTGTTATGTTATCACATATCAAAACAGTCGCAGCGATGAACAGGTTTAGGGAATGACATACAACAGGACGCAAAATACTGAACCGGTTCTCGCGGTGGAAGGGCTGACAGTGCGGCTCGCAGGTGAAGAACGCGTCAGCGGACTGAGTTTCAGCGTCAGTGCGGGCGAACGGGTTTGTCTGCTTGGTGCTTCCGGCTCCGGTAAATCACTGACTGCCAAAGCCATCACCGGCACATTGCCTGCGGGCGCGATACACGGCGGCAGCATTCGGGTGAATAGCGTCGAAGTGCGCGGCATACATCCGGTTTCACGTTGTGCTGCCAGCCGCGTCGCCACGGTTTTTCAGGATTCTTCCACCGCACTGAACCCGCTGATGACGCTCGGAAAACAGCTACGTCTCGCCCTGCCCGCCGCCCGCGAAGACGAAATCTGCACGATGCTGGATGCCGTCGGGCTGGGCGATATTGCGCAATTTTCCACCCGTTATCCGGCAGAACTTTCCGGCGGTCAGCGCCAGCGTTTGTGCCTGGCGCTGGCGATGCAATCCTCTTCTTCGCTGCTGGTGGCGGATGAACCGACCACCGCGCTCGACGTGCTGACCCAGCAACAGGTTTTACAGGTCATGCATAACGTCTGCACCCGCCCGCAATCACCCCGGGCGCTGCTGTTTATCACCCATGATATTGCCGTCGCAGCGCAGCTATGCGAGCGCGCACTGGTGATGGAAAACGGCGTGCTGGTGGAATCTGCCGGTATGGCGCAGTTACTCCGTCATCCGCAACATCCTTATTCCAGAAAACTGGTTCACGCTGCAAGACAGGCCGCCGCGCTGCATCAGAATGCCGCGTCGCGGCGCGGGGTTGCCGTCTGATGGAATCTTCACTGCATCTGGCCACCGAACCGTTTCTGCATCTGCATAACGTCAGCCGCCATCTCGCCCTGCCGCGGTCCGGCTGGCGCAGGCAGCACGCTGCGCTTTTTGAGCATCTGTCGCTGCGTATCGGCCACCACGAAACGCTCGGGCTGGTCGGCGCGTCCGGCTGTGGAAAATCCTCCCTGCTGAAAATCTTGCTGGCGCTTGAATCTCCCGACAGCGGTGAAGTATATTGCGCCGGTGTTAAAATTCGCCCCGGCTCTGCGCGGTCTCTGCGCGCATACCGGCAGCGCGTGCAGTACATTCCGCAGGATCCGGCCGGTTCGCTGCCACCGGCTCAGACCGTTTATCAGATTATTGCCGAACCGCTGAAACGCCTCGGGTTTAGCGGCAATATCCGTCTGCGCGTGACTGACGTGATGGCGCAGGTCTGCCTGAGCGAAACGTTGATAGGGCGGACGGCAGCCGGACTCTCCGGCGGGCAGGCGCAGCGGCTGGCGATTGCCCGTGCGCTGGCGATCCGCCCGCAATTTCTGGTGGCCGACGAGCCGGTGAGCGGGCTGGATCTTCCCCTGCGCGGGCAGATCAAACAACTGCTGCAACAGGTGACGCAGCAAAATGGCATGGGCCTGCTGATGGTCACGCACGATATCTCGATGGTGGCCGGGCTATGCGCCCGGTTGCTGGTAATGCACGGCGGCAAAATTGTGGAAGACCGCGCCACACAGGATATTTTGCGCGCCCCGGACCATACGCATACCCGGCAACTGCTGCAGGCCATTCCTCATTTACCTTTGACCGTTAACGGATAACCGGATGCTGACCCGTTCCATTGCCCGCGCTTCTGCGCCAAAACCACCGCTGCTGCTCGCCAGCAATCTGGTATTTAACATTGGCTTTTATGCCGTCGTGCCGTTCCTGGCGATTTTTCTGCGCGACGACTTATTGCTTTCCGGCTGGGCGATCGGGCTGGTGCTGGGTTTGCGGACATTCTCGCAACAGGGCATGTTTTTGCTCGGCGGAGCACTGTCTGACCGCTACGGCGCACGGGTCATCATTCTGCTGGGCTGCGTGGTGCGTATCACCGGTTTTCTGCTGCTCGGGCTTTCCGACACACTGGCACCGGTGATTCTCGGCGCCTGTCTGACCGGCATCGGCGGCGCACTGTTTTCCCCTTCGATCGAAGCGCTGCTGGCACAGGCAGGAACGCACAGCGAGAAAGCCGGAAAACGCAGCCGGGCAGAATGGTTCGCGCTCTCGGCGGTCTGCGCGGAACTGGGTGCGGTGCTGGGGCCATTGCTCGGATCGCTGCTGTCCGGTTACGGTTTTCAGCCGGTGGCGCTGGCCGGCTCCGGTCTGTTTCTGATTGCGTTGGTGGTGTTGTTTTTCACGCTGCCCGCCACACCGGAACGTGCCGCTGAACTGAAAATTGTGCCGTGGTGGCAGACCTTCCGTCAGCCGCGTTTTGTGGCCTTTATTATTGCCTACAGCGCTTATCTGTTCAGCTACAACCAGTTGTATCTGGCGCTGCCGGTGGAGCTGCGCCGTTCGGGCGGCAGCGAGCAGGACCTCGGGCCGCTGTTCGTGCTGGCCTCGGTTCTGGTGATCGTTCTGCAAATGCCGCTGGCGCGTTTTTCCCGCCGGATAGGCGCGGCGCGGATTTTACCTGCGGGCTTCGGATTGCTGTCTTCCGCGTTTATCGCCGTGGCGCTTTTCGCCTGGACAATACCGCCGGAAGGCTGGCTGCGGCTGCTGCCTTCCGTATTACTGATTACCCTGCTGACTGTCGGCCAGATGCTGATTGTGCCGGTCGGGATGGATCTCATTCCGCGCTTTGCCGGGCAACATAATCTCGGTGCGCATTATGGTGCGCTGTCGTCGATGGGCGGCGCTGCGGTGCTCGCGGGCAATTTCCTGCTCGGCGGCCTGCTCGATAACGCCCTGACACCCTCTCCGGGCGCAGTGATTCCGTGGCTGGCGCTGGCCGCCGTTCCCTTTTTAAGCGCGCTGGCGATGTGGCGAATCTGCCGCCAGTTGCCCCCTCCTGCAATCTGACAAGGAACTTCTGATGTCTCTGTTACGTGTAAGCCCGCTGGCCGGGCTGCTTTCTGCTGCCCTTTTACTGACCGGTTGCTTCAGTGAAGCCGATAAAACCCCGGAAAAAAGCGCGGATCCACGCCTGCGGCTGGCGATGTTACAGCCGCCGCGTTCCGGTCTGACGCCGCTCAGCGACGATGCATTTAAACTCTCACGCTGGAGTACAGCAGAGACGCTGGTGACACTCGATAAGCTTGGCGAAGCGCAACCGGCGCTGGCCATCCGCTGGCAGCAAATCGGTAATAACAGCTGGCGTTTCGCGCTGCGTGCCGGTGTGAAATTCCACGACGGCAGCCCGCTTGATGCCGCCACAGTGGTGAATGCACTGACCGTCGCCGCACATGCCGCGCCGAAACCGCGCATTCTGGATGGCGTGCAACTGACCGCCGTGGCTGACGGCGCACTGGCGGTGATTGTGACCACCGCACTGCCGGATCCGTTGCTGCCGCAGCGTCTGTCCAGCCCGCAACTGGCGATTCTTTCACAAAAAGCCTACAGCGCCAGCGGCGTGGTGGATCCACGCCATACCGGTTCCGGCCCGTTTGAACTGGTGCAGGTGAATGGCACCAGCAGCGCCCGGCTTGAACGTTTCGCCGGTTACTGGGGTGAAAAGGCCAAAGCCAGCGGCATTGATGTCAGTTTCGTGCCGGACGGCACCGCACGCGGCGCGGCATTACGCAGCGGCACGGCGGATATTGTCGAAGCCATTCCCGTGTCTCAGGCCCCGCTGCTCGATCAGAACTTAATCCACGAGGTGCCGATGCCGCGCACCAACACGCTGTATCTCAATACGCGCCTCGGTGTCATGCAGGATCCGGCGCTGCGTGCCGCCGTTCGCGAGGCGATTAACCGTCAGCAACTGGTGGATAATGTCTACGAAAAACGCGCAGATGTGGCGCAGGGTCTGCTCGGCCCGGCACTCCCCTGGGCGGCACAACTGCGCCAGCCGGTGAGCCATCCGGTAGCTGCCCGTAAACCGGCCGGTGAAACCATCACGTTAGCGACATTCAGTGACCGCGCTGAACTGCCGGAGGTGGCGGTGTATCTTGCGCAACAACTGAAGGCCGCCGGTTTTACCGTGAAACAGGTAGTGCGCGAATACTCACAAATCGAATCTGACGCGCTGGCAGGCAAGTTCGATGCCTTTATTTTATCCCGTGCGACGGTGCTGGATTCCGGCGACCCGGTGGCCTATATGTACAGCGATTTTGCCTGCAAAGGGTCGTTTAACATTGCGCAGCTTTGCCGCCCTGACATCGATCAGGCGCTGCAAAAGGCTGCCGTTATTCCGGCTGGCGCTGAACGCCGCCAGGCGATCATGCAGGCTGAAAACCTGATCCTCGCCACGGATGCCGCCATTCCAATGTTGCATGAACGGGTGATTCAGGGCGAAGCAGCGGATATTCGTGATGCAGTGCGCGACCCGCGTGAACGCACATTAATCAATGCCGCAACACAACGTGCGGTTCAGGCCGACTGATGAGTGAATCTCTGTATTGCCGCACCTGCATGGCCGTCAGCCGTGTTCGCATGAGCCAGACCGGCGGTGCGTGGATACCGCTGATTTCGCGCTTGCTGACGCTGGCCGCCATCGTGGTATTGATCGGCCTGTTGCCGTGGCTGTCGGGCAGTGATCCGGCACTGACCTTGCTGCGCGCAAAATCCGGTGAGCAGGAAGCCACGGCAGAAACGCTCAATGCGATCCGCCTTACTCTGGGGTTAGATCAGGGGCCGTGGCATGCACTGACCCACTGGCTGGCCGGTTTGTTGCGGGGGGACGCGGGAATTTCCTGGGTATCCGGCATGCCGGTTTTACCCGGCATGTTGCGGGCCACCGGCGTTTCACTGACGCTGATGGCGGCTTCCGCTGGCGTGGCGTTTCTGATTGCACTGCTGTTATGCGCGGGCACGATGATTCGTGGCTTGCAGGGCGGCACGGCACGCCCGGCCGGTTTTCTGGCCGCACTGCTGACCGCGCTGCCCGAGTTTTTACTGGCGTCGGTGCTGCTGATTACCGGCGCTGTCTGGCTGAACTTTTTCCCGCCTTATGGCTGGTCCGGCTGGTATTACGCTGTGCTGCCTGCGCTGGCGCTGGGCATTCCGGCAGGCGGATATCTCGGGCGGCTGTATTCCGATGCCCTCAGCGGTGTCTTTAATGAAAGCTGGCTGACCACCTGGAGCGTGCTGGGCATTTCGCGCCGCCATACCGCACTGGCCATCATCCGGCGCGCATTGCCCGGGGTAATGCCGTTAACCGGACTGGTGCTGGTGTCGCTGACCGGCGGTGCAATCGCGGTGGAAAAAGTCTTCGCCATCCCCGGCCTGGGGCGCGCTACGCTGGGCGCGGCGGCAGCGGGAGATTTACCGGCGTTACAAACCGGCGTGCTGATCCTGCTGCTGCTGGCCTCCGCCATCGGCATGCTGACGGGCGGCATGCGGCGGATATTACTGGGCCGTGCGTTGTCATTGGGTGCGGTGCCGGTTCCGCAACCCGATGCCACGCCCGAGAAACAGCGGGCATGGCTGCCGTGGCTTTGTCTGAGCGTTCTGGTCGTTATGGTTCTCGCCGGTTTGCCGCGCGACCCGCTGACATCAGAGTATTTGCGCCTGCAATCCCCCTCTTTCGCTTTGCCGTTTGGCGCTGACGCGATGGGTCGTGACCTTCTCGCCCGCGTGGCGCGTGGCACATTCAGCACCTGTTTGCAGGCACTGAGTGTTTCACTGATTTGCCTGCTCGCAGGCGTGATTACCGGTGCTTTTCCCCGTGCTATGACCGGCCCGATTGAAGTCACTAACGCACTGCCGCCGGTCATTGCCGGGCTGGTGATCGCTGCCATCAATGGCCCAACCGCCACCGGCGCGGCGATTGCCGTCACCGCCGTAAGCTGGGCGCCGCTGGCAGCACATACCGCCGCGCTGGTGGCCGAAATCCGCGCAAGGCCATACATGCAGATGCTTGCGGTCATTGGCGTGGGCGCGTTGCGCCGTAATGTATTTTATGTGTTTCCTGCGCTGGCGGGTCCGCTGTTGCGCCACGCCCTGCTGCGTTTACCGGGCATCGCGCTGGCGCTGGCGTCATTAGGTTTTCTCGGGCTTGGCGCATCCCCGCCCGCACCGGAATGGGGACGCGTGCTGGCGGAAGGGATGCCGTATATTGAACGCGCCCCGTGGAGTGTGCTCGCGCCTGCCGGTGCGCTGGCGCTGCTGTCCGTGATGGCGGTGACGATGAGCAGTTTGCGCTGGAAAAAAACCGTCAGGGCTGGCTGAACTGTTACCTGAATCATTATTTTCGCGCCAATCTGACGGTACTGCCGCCCTGATGACCGGCCGGACTCAATTTCGCCTCATGACAATCTCCGGTCAGGCGTGTATTTTTTCGCTGTTCTGTTACGTGCTCAAAATCTTCTTTTTTCAGATGCATCGGGGTGATGGGCATGCCGTAGAAATCACGGGTGGGCCCGGTGATTTTTCCACCCAGCTCGCTGATGATCCTGACCGTGGAATCCCGCGCCTCCATTATCACGTTATCTGTTTCTTCAAGCATCTCCGTCAGGGAAACCCGCGCCAGTTGCCTGCCGATGCCCATCCCGCGATAACAAGGATTAACGGCAAACCTTCCCCAGTGCCATTCGTTATTTTCCTGCCAGCAGGCGACAGTGCCCAGAACATATTCTCCCGAGCGAACTATCCAGCATTTAGTTTTAAGCTCTGCGGGTAACAGAATAAGCGCCTGCGGAATATTCTGTTCCTGCGAAAAAGTCTCCATTAAGAGTTTTGTCACTTCGGGAAGGTAATTACTGCGCATAATTTCAATTTGTATTCTTTGCGGATGACGTGCGGCATTCCGCCGGAAAGTATTTATTCTCAACGCACGTAACCCATTAATTATTTCCTGCGCTTGCTGTAATTCCATTGCATTTTGAACAAATGAAAATTCATTATCCGCCGAAGCATCAGCCGCGGCTAAACACTGCGCACCTGCCGTCGTCAGCTGAAAACTTTTTTGCCGCTTGTCTCTCTCTCCGGTGACCGGTTCAACATAATTTTTTCCGGCCAGCACGTTCAGCGTACGGCTTAGCGAGGCCTTATCCATGCTCAGTTGCAGGCATAACTCAGCAAAAGACGTCACGCCGTTCTTTGAAAGATAGGTCAGCAGATGCGCCTGCGTAAGAGATAAACCCGAGCGAAAACAGTTTTTATCCAGCAACCCGAGCTCCCTGACAAGGTAACGCAGCTCGGTGCGAATCGAATGAATGGCCGTCATTTTTAACTCTGTTAGTTGATAGTATCAACGAAATTAAACAGCTTCCGCCATTCTGTCAACCCTGAACTACATCCCTCAATCCACTCATACACTACCGTTCAATTCTGAGCCGCTGCGCCTGCACTTATCTGGCATTACGTTAACGAGATGAATAACCTGAATTAATAAGAAGAAAATGATTATAAAAACCCGGCAATACAAATCATAGCCTTCAGGCATACTTGCCAGAGCCATTATTTTTAATTATTGAACATACATCACTTCTGTTTTTGGGATTTTTAAGTAGACTTGCGCGATCTTTAAATTTAACTTAAGTCAAATTATATTTTCATTCATGCCGCTAATGATTTAACACAATGGATTCATTTCATAACCAGTAAACAGGGTGTCGATTAACCAGCCACATGCTGCGTTGTGTCAAAGGGAATTAAAAAATGAGCATTCAGGAATATATTATTGCAGGCAGTAAATTACCGGTCCACAACCATTATCAGTTGCGTCTTAAAAGACTGGAATCCCAACAGCCCGGCGTCGATATTTCGGTGCTCAAATTCGGCGGCAGCGAGGCCATCAGCGATATTCTGCGCTATGAGATAGCGTTTACCAGCACGGTGAAAGATATTCCCGCCCGGCACATCATCAATTATTCCGCGCTGTTCCTGATGTACCCCGACGGCAAGCCGTGGGAATCGGTTAAGCCGCGCATCATCCCCGGTGTGATCACCCAGTTTCGCCAGTGCAGCACTTCTGCTGATGAAACCCGTTACGTCGCCACGCTGGAGCACCGCGTCACCCGCTTAAATCAGGGCAGCAATAACGCGATTTACCAGAACGACAGCATCATCAGCATGACCGAAAACACCTTCCTGCGTTACAACATGGACCGGCTGGATTTTCGGTTTGCGCTCAATGACCAGTACCCGCTGAAAAAATTCATGATGCAGTTCGGTGAAAGCGAATACGCCCATATTGCGCGACGCCTGGCAGACAGCGGCATCTCGTACTTCTTCGAATATGACGAAGAGAACAACTGCGACGTCATGGTCCTGGCCGACCATTCTTACGCCTGGCCGGAACCGGTTGAGATCCCGTTTCGCAACCCGGCGGGACTTTTTGACGGCGGCCTGGAATCAGTCTGGGAGATGTCGGTCAGCCGCAAGGCCATTCCGAAGTCAGTCACGGTTAACGACGACTATTACCCCGCTGCGCAAAGCGATATGACCGGCACGACGCAGACCAATCCCGATTATCCGGCGCTGGTCGCCGAAGATTACCGCTGGGGTGAGTACTATCCTGAGCCGGGCAAGGAATTCAGCAACGAGCCCGGACAGGGCATGTGGTACGCCAGACGCCGTCAGGAACGTTACCTCAGTGAGCAAATCACCTTTGAGGGCAAATCTAACTGCATGACGCTGCGTCCGGGGATGGTCATCACCACACCCGGCAAAGACTGGCCGGAAGCGCCGGACGGTCTCCTGATAGTTTCCACCAACTCTAAAAACGTCGCCCGCGATACGGCGTACTTCGTCACCTTCACCGCGGTTCCGCGTAATACTCAGCATCCGTACCGCCCTGCGTTGTTGCCGTGGCCGACCGTCACCGGCACGCTGCCTGCCCGCATCTCCAGCGCGCATCCGGACGAACCTTACGCCCACATCAACGCCGACGGTTTGTACCGCGCCCAGTTTGGTTTCGACCGTACCGAATGGCAGAAAGGCTTTGAGAGCTGCTGGCTGCGTCTGGCCAAACCGTATTCCGGTGATACCTGCGGCTTCCATATGCCGCTGCTGGATTCCACCGGCGTGGCGATTGCCTTCGAAAATGGCGACGTTGACCGGCCTTATATCGCCTGTGCGCTGCATGATTCAACGCACCCGGATCATGTGGCGTTACCGAATTATAAGCGGAACGTCATACGCACTCCTTCTGGAAATAAGTTAAGACTTGATGATTCACGAGGCAAAGAACACATCAAGCTTTCCACACCGGCCAGCGGCAAAAGCCAGCTGAACCTGGGGGCGCTGGTCGATGACAAGCGCAAAGACCGCGGTCACGGCGCCGAACTGCGCACCGACGACTGGGTGGCCGTTCGTGGCGGCAAAGGGGTGTTTATTACCGCCGACGTGCAGGCGTCAGCCGGAGGTCAGCAACTGGACATGCAACAGGCCAAAGCACTTCTTTCCAGTGCGATGGTAGAAATGCAGAGCCTGTCGGCCAGTGCTCAACAGGCCCAGGCATTAGCGGCGGATATCGACCGGCAACAGACGCTGTTACAGCAGAAACTCGACAAACTTCAGCAAGCCGTTTTGCTTTTAAGCGCACCAAAAGGCGTCGGTATTGTCAGCGGGGACAGTATGCAATTGTACGCGGAAGACAGCCTGACGCTGACCGCCGGTAAGCAGGTGGATATCGGCGCGACGAAGAAATTCACCGTCGCCGCCGGTGATCAGATCAGCCTCTACAGCCGTCAGGGAACCAAAATATTTGCCGCCAAAGGCGACATTGACGTTCAGGCGCAGGGCGGGAAATTCACCACCTGGTCAACGGACGATACGCATATTGCCAGTGGCAAAAAAATGACGGTGACAGCACAGGACGAGCTGGTTCTGATCTGCGGCGGTGCCTACATCAAACTGAAAGGCGGTAACGTTGAAATTGGCGGGCCGGGGAAACTGCTGGTTAAAAATGGCGGCATCGTCAAGCAAGGCTCGGCCAGCATGCAGAGTGCGATGAAATCGTTCGAGCCCGAACAGTTCAATGAAGGATTTGTCGTTACTCATCCGCTCAACGGCAAGCCACTGGCTTCCCAGAAATATAAAATCACACTGGATGATGGACAGATCATTGAAGGGCTGACTGATGAAAAAGGCATGACCTCTCTCACTAAATCACAAGCCGCGCAGGATATGGTCATTTCGTTACTGGATGGCGAATAAGGATTTCAAGGAAAGAATATGAAAAAAATAACTAAATTAATCATCAGCGCGCTCAGTCTTTCTGTTGTGATAAGTGTGACAGGTTGTGCTGTTGGCCCCTGGGGAGGCCTCATTATAGGTAACCCTTTTTCCGGAATAGCGGAAGCTCGTCAGGCTAGAGAATATAATGAAAGGCAAGCAGAATTAAAGAAAGAAGCACTACAGAAAGAGCTATTGGCCGAAAAAACTTATGGGCCGCCACAGGTGATATATCGTATTGATAAAAAACGCTATATCACGCTTGAAAAGTATACCCATTGCGACAATGGTCAGATATTTTTTCATAATGATGAAAAAAATATAAAATTACCACTAGCGGTCTCATCGCGAAGCGTAATGAATTACAAAGGAAAATTCATCTGGGCAGCGAAGAGCGACAACATGCTGGCTTTTCCTTTAGTGAGAGGCGGCAACGATCATTGTAGTGACACTCTCAAAAACTGTGCTTATAGCATTCTATCAGCCAGTAACGATGGGGGGGAGAAATTTAGTGATATTATATTCGGTGCAAGTAATAGCTCAAACTCTAAAGAGTACACGGTTGTCCTTACAGATGATGCTATCTTCACCAAAAGAGACAAATATCCTACTGATAAATTTTCTGTCGATACAGATGGTAAATTTTATAATGTAAGGCAAGTCTGGGTCCAGGATGAACTTTATAAAGGCTTGTTGAAGTTCGGGGTGCCAAAAGATGTTTTAGCAAATAACCGAGTAGGTTATATACCTTCTTGGCTAAAAGCATTACACGATTACTCTGATATTCAAATTCATGAAGTTGATGTAAAGGCTCATACGTTGTTAAACCGACTCAATAACTCACCGACTTTAGAGAAATTACCTGATGAAAAGATCGGTAAATCAATAAGTAGTGAATTTACTTGCAATGATGCTCTGATACCGACTCAGCCTAAAAATCAAGGATGACCATGAAGAATCTAACTTTACTCGCAGGTGCATTAATATTTTCACTGACCAGCCTGAATGGCTGCGCCGTGACACCGCCTCCGGTGCAGACATCAACGCAGCCAAAAAAGCTGGCAGTACAACCCATCCATAACCCACCACAGGTGATTTATCGTATCGATAAAAATCGCTATCTCACGCTGGAGGATTATTCGAACTGCGATGATGGTTCGATTTATTATCGCAATGACAGCAAGAAGATAAAAACTAAACTCTGGTTCCTCTCTAAGGGAACGATGAACTATAAGGGCAAGTTTATCTGGGCAGCGAAAAACGACGACATGCTGGCGATTCCATTGGTGAGCGGTGATAACGCACCTTGTGGTGACCCATTAAGAGGCTGTGCTTACAGCATACTATCAGCCAGTAATGATGGTGGAAAAACATTTAATGATATAAAATTTAGAGCAACTGATAGCTCAGCTTCTAAAGATTACACAATCGTTATTTCTGATAATGCCATATATATTAAAAGCATCAACTATAATGCTGATAAATATGTACGCAATAACGAAGGTGCTTTTATACAACCAAGAGAATTATCAATTAACAACATTTTCTACAAAAAACTTTTGGCAATGGGAATACCTGATGATGCTTTAGATAAAAAAAATCTTTTGGATGTAAATGGGAGTTTATTATCAACTAAATATTCATATACTAATGAACAGCTTTCTGACTTGGGTAATAAGGTTAGTGCTTTATATTATGATATAAGAGATAATACTCCCCAAGATACAATCCCTAAATTGATGCCATTCCCTCAAAGCGCAACTCAATTTACCTGCAACACCGCATTGCTCCCTACTCAGCCTAAAAATCAAGGATGACCCATGTCTGAAGCCTATCAACACGATCAGCCTACTCGTTTACTGAACAGCGAGACGACTCCTAATGGTATTCAACAAGCCAGAAGTACCATGAGCCCCCAAAATGTTTGTGT
>Ga0247732_10000387_pt1 | contig 22166 bp, 20 predicted proteins | sample UWRJL163409C2_FD_180940 | JGI IMG/M metagenome (GOLD analysis project Ga0247732, IMG submission 180940) | Plant litter microbial communities from Arlington Agricultural Research Station in Wisconsin, United States - UWRJ-L163-409C-2 | ecosystem: Environmental > Terrestrial > Plant litter >...
GCGTCGCTGCCGTCTCGGTCGGCATCATCGACGGCGCGCCGATGCTCGACCTGGCATACACCGAGGATGTCCGGGCCGAGACCGACATGAACGTGGTCGTCACCGGTCGTGGGCTGTTCGTCGAGGTGCAGGGAACAGCCGAGGGAGCGCCCTTCGACCGCCGCGAGTTGGACTCGCTTCTCGACCTCGCTCTCGGCGGCGCGGTCGACCTCTCCCGCCTCCAGAAAGACGCTCTCGCCGGCTGAGTCGATCGACGGGTGAGACGGTGCCGCCCGCCCGGTACTCTCGGAGAATGACCCCGCAGCTGGTGCTCGCCACGCACAACGCCCACAAGGTCGAGGAGCTGCGCAGAATCCTCGGCGCGCGCCTCGACGGCATCGAGCTGATCGGCTACGACGGCCCAGAGCCCGTCGAGGACGGCGACAGCTTCAGCGCGAACGCGCTGATCAAGGCGCGCGCTGCGGCCGCGTTCTCCGGGCTGCCGGCGATCGCCGACGACTCCGGAATCTCGGCGGCCGCGCTGGGGGGCGCGCCCGGCATCCACTCGGCTCGCTATGCGCAGTTGAACGGCGGTCCGGCGCGCGACGACACCGCGAATCTGCAGCTGCTGCTGACGAACCTGGTGGGGGCGGATGATCGCAGCGCCGAGTTCGTCTGCGCTGCGGCTCTGGTGACCCCGGAGGGTTTCGAGCACGTGGAGCTCGGCATCTGGCCGGGAACCGTGCTCGACGAGGCTGTCGGCGGTGGCGGCTTCGGCTACGACCCGATCTTCAAGCCGGCCGGTTACAGCGTGTCGGCCGCCGAGCTGACCCGCGACGAGAAGAACGCGGTGAGCCACCGTGCCCTCGCCTTCGAGGCCATCATGCCGATCGTGCGGAAACAGCTGCTCGGATGACCGGGGCCGACCCAGCGACCGTCGCCGTGAAGCCGCCGCGGGCTGCGCTTCGAGGCGTCGTGCTGCTCGGACCGGCCTTCGTCGCGGCGATCGCCTACGTCGACCCCGGCAACGTCGCGGCGAACCTGTCAGGCGGGGCGCGCTACGGCTACCTTCTCGTCTGGGTGCTGGTCGCCGCCAACCTGATCGCCGCTCTGGTGCAGTATCAGTCGGCGAAGCTCGGACTGGTCAGCGGTCGCACGGTTCCGGAACTGCTCGGTGAGCGGCTGAAACCCGCGCCCAGGCGCCTGTTCTGGGTGCAGGCGGAGATCGTGGCGGGGGCCACCGACCTGGCCGAGGTGATCGGCGGCGCCATCGCTCTGAATCTGCTGTTCGGTCTGCCGCTGCTGGTCGGAGGAGTGATCGTCGGAGCCGTGTCGATGGCTCTGCTCATGGTGCAGAGCAGGTTCGGGCAGCGCCCGTTCGAGACCGTGGTGATCGGGCTGCTGGCGATCATCGCGATCGGCTTCCTTGCCGGGCTGTTCATCACCCCGCCCGACGGGCTCGACGTGCTCGGCGGCCTGGTGCCGCGGTTCGAGGGAACAGACTCCGTACTCATCGCCGCCAGCATGCTGGGGGCCACGGTGATGCCGCACGCGATCTATGTGCACTCCGCCCTGGCCCGCGACCGGCACGGCAAGGCCGTGGGCGATGCCGGCCGCCGCCGACTGCTGCGCGCGACGAAATGGGATGTCGGAATCGCCCTCGCACTCGCCGGCGTGGTCAACATCGGCATGTTGCTGCTGGCCGCGGTCAACCTGCGCGGGGTGAGCGACACCGACACCATCGACGGCGCCTACCGGGCGATCGGCGCCAGCCTCGGCCCCGGCATCGCGCTGGTCTTCGCCATCGGGCTGCTGGCATCGGGCCTCGCCTCCACCTCGGTCGGCAGCTATGCGGGAGGCACGATCATGGCGGGCCTGCTGAAGCGCCGCATTCCGATCTACGTGCGCCGCTTCGTCACCCTCATCCCCGCGCTGGTCATCCTGGGTATCGGCGTCGACCCCACCCGGGCACTGGTGGTGAGCCAGGTGTTCCTCAGCTTCGGTATCCCGTTCGTGCTGGTCCCGCTGCTGCGTCTCACGAGCGATCGCAGCGTGATGGGCGACTACGTCAACTCGCGACTGATCCGGGTCGTGCTCACCGCGATCGTCGTCGTGATCGCCGCGCTCAACGTGGGTCTCATCGTGCTCACCGTGACGGGCTGACGGACCGCCTAGGGTTGAGGGCGCTATGACTTCAGAAAACGCCAGCCCCGTTCCCCTCGATGCCTCTCCCGGAGACCGCATCGCGGCCGCCGTCGCTCTCTATGGCGAGAAGGTCGTCGCCGAGCGCGCGGCCTCGCTGCTGCAGGGCGGCAACGAGGGCGACGAGTTTTTGCTCTGGGTGGGTGGGCAGCACGCGCAGGGCGTGCTCGACGGTGCTCCGCCGCTGTACTGGCCGGAGGTCTGGGGCGCACGGGCGCTCACCTTCGTCTGGGACGACTCCGCGGCATCCGCCGTTCATCGCGGACTGGGCGACCAGGCCTGGCGAGTGCGCGAGATGTCGGCGCGGGTGGTCTACGCCCGGCGGTTGCCCGAGACGGATGCCCTGCTCACGCTTCTCGACGATGACGTTGCCCGGGTGCGCGTCGCCGCCGCCCGCGCTCTCGGTGTCGTCGGCACGCTCGAGGTTCGCGAACGGCTCATCGCGTTGCTGCAGGACCCCGAGAAGGAGGTGCGCCGCGCGGCGCACGATGCGACGGTGCAGATCGACAAGCGCCTCGGCTCGAGCTAGACCTCGGACTGGCCTTCGCCGGCCGAGTCCCGTGCCTTGCGGGCGCGGTACTTGCCCTGCAGGTAGTGGATCACGACGGGGATCAGGGTGAGCAGCACGACCGCGATCAGCACGACGTCGATGTACTTGACCACGAAGTCGGCGACCGGGCGGATGTTGCCGAGCAGGAATCCGATGACGGTGACGCCGACACCCCAGATGAATGCGCCGATGGCGTTGTACATCGAGTAGCGGCGGTAGTTCATCTTGCCGACGCCGGCAGCGATCGGTGCGAAGGTGCGCACGATGGGAACGAAGCGGGCAATGATGACCGCGAGTCCGCCGTACTTGGCGAAGAACTCGTTGGTGCGGCGCACGCTGGCCATGCTGATCAGGCCGTCCTCTTTGCGCTCGAAGATGCGGGGGCCGCTCTTCTTGCCGATGTAGTAGCCCGACTCGCCGCCGAGGAAGGCCGCGAGACCGATGGCGAGGGCCACCCAGACGATCGGGATGTCGATCACGTGCTGGAACGTGAGGATTCCGGTGATCAGCAGCAGGGTGTCGCCCGGGAAGATGAAGCCGATGAGGAGGCCCGTCTCGGCGAAGATGATCGCGCAGACGACGAGCAGCGCCCAGGGCCCCGCGCCCTCGATCAGGGTGTTCGGGTCGAGCCAGGGGAGGAGGGCGGAAGGCTGCAAAGTGAGTACTCCAGTCGTGTGTTAGCTCAGGGTAGCGCGACGAGTCTGGCAGCCGCCGGACGGTCGGACTGGAAGGTGCGGGAGAAGGGACTCGAACCCTCACGCCTTGCGGCACAGGAACCTAAATCCTGCGTGTATACCAATTTCACCACTCCCGCGGGGAGCGATCCATTGTATGCGGAGGGCTGGTCAGAGCCTGTCCACCTCGGCGCTGCGTGCCGGCACGATCGGTACCGCGATCGCCGGGAATGCGGCGACGATCACGAAGGCCAGCGGGTAGCCGACCAGGGCGATCAGTCCGCCCACGAGTGGGCCGACGGCGGACGCCGCGACGAACTGCCCGGTGTTCTGTATGCCGAGGGCGCGTCCCGACCAGAGCGCGCCGGACATCTCCGCCACCGAGGTGAAGGCGAGACCGTTGTCGGCCACGGTGACCGTCATCGCGATCAGCAGCACCAGTGCTCCCGCCTGCCACTCGGCAGCCCCACTCCAGCCCAACAGCAGCATGACCGCGACGGCCGACAGGGCCACCCAGCGCAGCGGGCGCACCCGGCTGCCGACCCGGTCGCTCAGCACCCCCACCCCGATGCGCCCGATCGCGCCGACGAACTGCGCGACGCCGACGAGCACGCCCGCGGCGAGCGTGTTCCAGTGCAGTTGCGTCACCAACCAGACCAGCCCGAACGTGGAGAGGGTGAACTGAGGCACGACGAGCAGAATCGAGACGAGATGGATGCGCCAGAGAAATCCGCTGCCCAGGTACGGATTGGCGGCCCGCGCATCCGTCGACGCGGTGGCGGTGCGCGGCGGGTTCACGACGAACAGTGCGCACAGCAGCGCGAAGAGCACGGTCAAGGCCAGGGGGATGACGAAGGCCGCTGAAATGCCGTCGGCCGCGGCGATCGTCGGCACGGTGAGGGCGGCGACGGTGACGCCGAGCGGCTGGCACATCTGCCGGATCCCCATCGCGAGCCCTCGGCGCTCCTTGGCAAACCAGCCGACCACGACCTTGCCGCTGGCCGAGTTGGTGCTGGCGGATGCCGCCCCGCCGAGCAGCAGGAAGAGGCCGAGATCGACATAGCCGTGGGCGGTGATCGCGCCGACCGTGGCCAGTGCGGTGAGCGCGAGGCCCCCGGCGATCACCCATTTCTCGCCGACGCGATCGGCGAGGGCGCCCCAGAGCACGAGAGTGAGCACCATTCCCATGGTCGGTGTCGCCGCCAGAAGGCCCGCCTGGGCGAGCGAGAGCCCGCGCTCGGTGTGCAGCAGCGGGATGAGAAACGCGGGAGTCGAGACGAAGACCGTTCCGGCGGTCTGCGCGGCGACGCCGAGCACCAGCGCGCTCCAGGCCCGGCGGGCGCGGAGTGCGGGCGGCATGGTCTCGAGCACGGTCACCCCACCACGCTAACGCCGCTCTCGCACCCGAGCGGACGGATGCCGGACACCATCCGTTAATGAGTCGTTGGCGACCCTGCCGCCGGGGCTACTTATTCTCTCCGGAATGGCTTCGCACCGAAGCCGCAGATCGGAAGGCAACTGGATGAGCGTCGTCGCGGTGATCCCCGCACGCGGAGGGTCGAAGGGCGTGCCAGGCAAGAACCTGCGCCCGGTCGGCGGGATTCCGCTGGTGACGCGCGCCGTGGCATCCGCTCGTTCCAGCAGGTTCATCGACCGGGTGATCGTGAGCACCGACGACCCGTTCATCACCGCGGTCGCCGACGATGCCGGTGCCGAGGTCTTCGGTCGCCCCGCGTCTCTCGCCACCGACCACGCGAGCTCGGAGTCCGCGCTGATGCACGTGCTCGACACCCTGCCGAAGGACCCCGACGTCCTTGTCTTCCTCCAGGCCACATCACCCTTCATCGACACGGACGCTCTCGACGAGGCCATCGACCGCGTGCTGGGCGGTGCAGAAGACGTCGTCTTCTCCGCGGTGCAGAGTCACGCCTTTCTCTGGCGACTGGGCACGGGCGGTGCGCGCGGGGTGAACCACGACGCGGCCTACCGGCAGCGCCGTCAGGACCGCGCGCCGGAGTACCGCGAGACCGGCGCCTTCTACGTGATGCGTGCCCAGGGCTTCCGGCAGAACTCTTTCCGCTTCTTCGGTCGGGTCGGGGTGGCGCTCGTCGATGAGCGCACCGCCATCGAGATCGATACCGAAGACGAATTGGCCCTCGCCGACTCGATGGCACCGATGCTCGACCCGGTGTTCGACCGCACGATGAGCCTCCTAGACCACAGAAACAGCTACGAAGGGTGGACAGCATGACCGTCACAATTGGACGATCGACAATCGGAGCGGGACAGCCCGTCTACGTGATCGGCGAGATCGGACTCAACCACAACGGCGACGTCGACCTCGCGATGCAGCTCATCGACGTCGCGGCCGACGCTGGCGCGCAGGCCGTCAAGTTCCAGAAGCGCACACCGGAGATCTCCACGCCGGAGCACATGAAGGCCACGCCGCGGGACACCCCGTGGGGCCAGATGACCTATCTCGACTACCGCTACCGGGTCGAGTTCAGCCGCGAGCAGTATGTCGAGATCGGCGACTACGCCACCCTGCGCGGGCTCGACTGGTTCGCCTCCCCGTGGGACGAGCCCTCCGTCGACTTTCTCGAGGACCTGGGTGTCGTCGCCCACAAGGTGGCCTCCGCGTCGGTGACCGACCTCGGGATGCTGCGGGCGCTGGCCGCGACCGGCAAGCCGATCATCCTGTCGACCGGTATGTCGACGCTGGAGCAGATCGATGCCGCCGTCGCCGTGTTCGACCCGAGCAAGCTGATCATCCTGCACGCCACCTCCACCTACCCGCTGCCGCCCGAAGAGGCGAACCTGCGGATGATCAGCACTCTCGGTGAGCGCTACCCCGGGATCCCGATCGGCTACTCCGGCCACGAGCGCGGACTGCAGATCTCCGTCGCGGCCGTCGCGCTCGGCGCCACCGTCGTCGAACGGCACATCACCCTCGACCGGGCGATGTGGGGCAGTGACCACGCCGCGTCGCTCGAACCGGACGACTTCTCGCACCTGGTGCGCGACATCCGTGTGGTCGGCGAGGCGCTCGGCGACGGTGAGAAGCGCATCTACCCGGGGGAGTTGGCGCCGCTGGCAAAACTCCGTCGCGTGCCCGCATGAGTGAACCGGTTCGGGTCCTCGCCGTCGCGGACTCGGACTCCTACGTCAAGTGGGGCGCCGCTCTTCTCGCGCACGCCCCCGCCGGCTGGGACCGCCGCATGGTGGTGCTGGCGAGCCCGGTGCTGCCGAGCTCAGACCAGCTCTCGGCCGCGCTGACCACGGCCGGCCGCACCATCGGGCGACCCGCCGTCGTCGATCTCGCCGCGCTCGCGGTGCGTGTCGCCAAGACCAAGCCGGATGTCGTGCTGCTCTCGGTGCGCGGGCCCCTCGTGAAGGTGGTGGTGCGCGCCATCCTCGGTGCGTGCGTCTCGCGCCCGGTCATCGTGACCGGACTCCCGGGCATCTCGATTCCGGCGACGCGAATGGCGATCGCGCATCGTGCTCAGGCCGATCTCTTTGTCGTGCACTCCCGGCGCGAGATCACGGAGTTCACGGCTCTGGCCGAACGCATGCGCATCGACCAGCGCTTCGGCCTGGCGACACTGCCGTTCATGCCGACACCGGCGGGGCCGCGGTCCGACTCCGGCGATGTGATCTTCGCCGCCCAGGCCAAGGTGCCGGCCTACAAGGGCGAGCGACTCGCACTACTGGGCTGGCTCGCCGAATCTGCACGTCGGCATCCTTCGCGCCGCGTCGTCGTCAAGGTGCGCGCGACCCATGGTGAGCAGCAGACGCACGCCGAGACGCATGACTATGCCGACCTGATCGCCGAGCTCGATCCGCCGGCTCCGGACAACCTCGTGGTCGAGGGCGGCGCCATGGGTGCCCACCTCGCGACGGCCGGCGGCCTCGTCACGGTGAGCTCCACCGCGTCGATCGAGGCCATCGCGCTCGGGTGTCCCGTTCTCATCCTGGATGATTTCGGCGTCCGTCATGGGCTCATCAACACGGTCTTCGAGGGCAGTGGACTGTTCGGCGGCTCGGACGATCTGATCTCGGCGCGCTTTCATCAGCCGGCCGCGGACTGGCTGCAGGAGAACTACTTCCACGGCGAGGAGGCGGATGACTGGGTCGCCCAGGTGCGCGAGCTGCTGGACCAGCGCGCCACCGTCGGCCTGCCTGCGCCGGTGCTGCCCCGCGGCGAGACCGGCGGCAGACTGCGTCGGGCCTGGGACCGCAAGCGTGCCCTGGGGCGCTTCGACCGCAGTTGGTCGGGCATGGTCGCCCTGGCGGTCGGTTTGCCCGCCCTGACGCTGCTGCGGTCGTGGCGCAAGCTGCGCAAGGCGTTGCGCCGCGGCCCCGAGCCGGTGGTGCTGCCCGAAGACACGCGCGTGGGGGCCTAGCGCCTCCGCTCGACCGACGAGAAATGCCACCCCGTTCGCTGGGGTGGCATTTCGTGTTCGTGCGGGTCAGTTGGTCGGGATACGCAGAGAGCTGACGATGGTCGCCGCCGCCGCGGCGAACACCCGATAGGTGGCCGGGTCGAGACTGCCGAGGGTGAGCTCGCCGCGCTCGGCGATGTGAGCGTCGAAGGGAACGGAGAACACGCCGGCCACCCCGGCCCGGGCGATCACCCGATCGACACGCTCCATCACCTGCGGGTGCACCGGTCGACCGTCGGTGAGTCGCATGATGATGGCGTTGTCTGCCAGGTGGGCGGGTCGACCGCCCATCCGCCGGAGACGCTCGAGAAGAGACAGCGCGTCGAACACGGCGTCGCCCGAGTTGAGCACTGGAATTACCAGCGCGTCCGCCGTGTCGAGTGCCCCGGCGAAGACCGGAGAGCTGGTCTGGTTGCCGCTGTCCATGACCCGGATGCCGTAGAACGCATCGATCAGGCCGCAGAGCTGCAGCACATCGTCTCGGGTGAGAGCGCGTCGGTCGCCGACCGATCCGATCACCGAGGCGAAGGAGGTCTGCGGGGCGGTGTACCCGGCCAGCTGCCCCGCGGTCGACACTCGACCCAGGGCGCCCAGCAGCTCGCCGAGACCGTTGGCGGGGCTGCCCTCCGCGCGATAGCCGAGCGCGCCCGGGTCGTCGGATACCTCGAGCACGCAGACCGATCCGCCGCGCACCGAGGCGAGGGTTCCGCCGAGCAGCAGCGACACCGGAGTCTTGCCGACGCCGCCCTTGCGATTAGCGACGAGCACGCTGACCGCGCGGGTCCAGGTGGCCTGACGGATGACCGTCTCGTCGCGTGCGAGCCTCGCGTCGGAGTCCCGCTGGGCCTGCTCGGCCGCGCTCGGCCCGACCCGGATGCCGACCGAGCTGAGCAGTCCCCGCACCCCTGTACGCGCCGGCTCCGGTCGTGTCGGGGCGGCGCGGAGCGACTGCGGTGTCAGTGCGGATTCGGCCAGTGCGGATTCGGCCAGTGCTGATGGGGCCAGCGCGGACTGTGCCAGCGCGGACTGTGCCAGTGCCGCTTCGGCCAGTCTCGATTCGGCCAGTCTCGATTCAGCACGGGAGCGCGTACGCATGGCTGTCTCGGTCTGGATCTCGATGGGCCTGGCCAACGCCGCGGCCGCATCGCTCGACACGATCGGCTCGGGCGGGGCGAACCGGGTGATCCGGGAGTCGATGGAGTAGGCGGCGGTGGACTCAGGCACGATGGTCTTCCAGTCGGTTCGGGGGATTCGGGGAGCGTGGGGGATGGCCGGGAGCGGTTTCGCGGGACGGCACCAGCACCGTGGTGAAGTCGCCGGTGCCCAGGTGGACGAGCGCCCGTCCGGGAACGACCCGTGGGGTGACCATCGACCGGGTCACCCGTGCTCCCACGAGGTCGCCGTCGATGGTGTTCTGTGGTGAGAGCAGGGCGCCGCGCCGATTCTTCTTCACATCGACCTGCCAGCCAGAGAACCCGGAGCACAGTTCGGCCGAGTTGCCGCCCAGGATGAGCCCGCGCCGGTTGTCACCGGCGGCGCGGATGAAGCCGCGCAGCCAGGTCTTGGCCGGGGCATCGAACAGCATCTCGCCGTCGTCGATGATCAGCACGACGGGCGTGCCGTCCGCCTCGAGATGCGGGGCCAGGTCTGCTTCGGTGACGTCGGCGTTGGTGAGAACGGCGCGCACCCCGGGTACATCGACATAGTCGCGCAGCGGACTGGTGCGCGGACAGGCGAGCACGACCTCCGTGCCGGAACGCAGCAGCGAGTCGGTCATCGCCGCGAGCATCGTGCTGCGCCCGGAACGGGCCGGCCCGGCGACGACGAAGGTGGGGGCATCGTTCTCCAGATCCATACCGAGCGCTCCGAGCTGGTCACCGCCCACGCCGAGGAGTGCCCACATCGGCCCGGTGGATTCGGCCGCCGCGAGCTCGAGGGCATGCTCGATCGGGATGCCGGAGGGGAGGTCATCCACCCGGAACGGTCGCGCTGCGACGCTCACCGCGGCGTCCCGCACGACGAGCCGTCGACCCAGGATGAGCATCGCCGCGGCTTGGGCCTTGCCCGAGGGATCGTCTCCGAGCATCGCGATGTGGAGCTCGGTCGCGCTGCCCGACCGGAAGCCGCGCCCCGGCGGGATCTCGAGCGGCATGGTCTTGTGGTTGAGGTCGGCGAGACTGTAGTCCATGCGGTCGGTGAGACGCAGGATCACCTTGTCGTCGGTGAACACGCTCATCCGGCTGGTGAGCAGGCTGCGGTCGCCGGAGATGACGAGGTGGATGCCCGCGCTCGCGCCGTCGCGCAGCAGCGAGTAGATGACATCGAGCAGTGCGCCGCCATCCACCTCGCCCAGGCTGGTGAGGAAGTTCTCCCAGCGGTCGATGAGCACGAGCACGTGGGGAAGACGCTCGGCCGGGGCGCTCGACTCACGCTGTTCCGTGATGTTGGCGTTGTTGCTTTCGCCGAGCAGCTCGTGGCGACGGATCACCTCGGCCTGCAGGCGCAGGATGAGGCGTGAGGCGCGTTCCGTCTGGTTGCGCAGGGCGACCGCTCCACAGTGCGGGAGCTCCGCGAGACTGGTGAGGGCGCCGTTGCCGCAATCGATGGCGTAGAGGTGTAGGTCGGCTGTCGAGAAGCAGTCCGCCGCGCTCGCGGCGATCGTGCGCAACGCCTGCGAGCGTCCGGACCCGGGTGAACCGACCACGTAGAGGTGGCCAAACTGATCGAGGTCGAGCACCGCGTCCTGCTGGCGCTGGTGGGCCGGGAGGTCTTCGCGGGCCCAGGGGATGCGGCTTCCGCCGCTCCCGCCGAGCGAGTCGAGCCGCACGGCATCGGGCAATGCCGGCAACCACGGACTGTGTTGGGCGGGAATGGCGAGCGCCTCGCTGGCGTCGCGGATCGCGCCGACCAAGACCGAGAGTTCGGTCGCCGTCGACGACACGGACGACACGGCCGGCGGGTGCGGCACGGGCCGCGAGAAGCTTCCTGGGCCGAGCCGTGAGACGAACGGCGCGCGCCGGCGTACCTCGCCCCGCACCGTGACCGTGCCGCCGATCCGCGCCGTCTGGAAGGGCATGATCGAGGCGTGGCCGAGCCGGGCGTATGCACGACCGGGGGTCGCCTTGTCGATGCGGGCGGCATCCGGAACATCGATGACGTCGGCACTCTCGCCGGCATCGGTCATGCGGAGTGCGACCCGGAGGTTGGTGTTGGCCCGGATCTCGGGGGAGATCACGCCCGAGGGGCGCTGGGTGGCCATCACGAGGTGGACGCCGAGGGAGCGCCCGCGCTGCGCGATGCCGATGAGCCCGGCCACGAAGTCGGGCAGTTCTTTGGCCATCGCGGCGAACTCGTCGATGACGATGACCAGTCGGGGCAGGCCCTCGCCGCCGCTCTCCGCGAGATGCGCGTAGTACGCGTCGAGGTCTTTGGCACCGACGGCGCCCAGCATCTCCTCGCGACGGATGAGCTCGGCGCGCAGCGAATTGAGCGCACGCTGCACGAGGTGCGTGTCGAGGTCGGTGACCATGCCCACGGTGTGGGGGAGCACGGCGCATTCGCTGAACGCCGCGCCGCCCTTGTAGTCGATGAGCACGAAAGTCATCGAGTCCGGGCGGTTGGCCACGGCGAGGGAGGCGACGAGGGTCTGGAGAAACTCCGACTTTCCCGCGCCGGTGGTACCCGCGACCAGGCCGTGCGGGCCATCGCGCACCATGTCGATGGCGAACGGACCGTCGAGGGAGATGCCGATCACCGCCTCGGTGGAGCGGCTGCTCACCGCCCAGCGTGTGGAGATCGAGTCCGCGGTCGGTGACCGGAGTTCGAGGATCTCGAGCAGATTCGCCGAGGTGGGGAGCACGCTGTCGCTGTCCGAGGGGCTGACGTCGCGCAGGGGCGACAGGGCGCGGGCGATCGTCTCGAACCAGTCCGGGGCGATGGTGTCTGCTCGCACACCCACGACATCCGCCTCATTGTGCACTCTGAGGGTGAGGCCGCCGGGTTTCTCGACGACCACCGCCGTGCACTCCTCGGGCAGCTGCCGCTCGTCGGCGTCGATGCAGAGGATGTGTACGCCCACGGCCGGACCGTCACGCAACAGGCTGACGATGCCGGGCAGTGCCCGCAGGCGTCGGGCGCCGTCGAGCACCACGAGCACGTCCGGGGTGAACAGCACAGAGCGCGAGCCCACATCCGCCACACTCGCGGCGCGATCTGCGACGAGCTGGCCGAGTTCGGCCACACGCCGACCGACGGTTTCCGTGTCGAACCCCGTGAGCGCGAGGGCATCCTGGCCGAGGGCGGGGCGGACGTGCGGAAGCCAGCGGGTCCAGTGCCAGTGGCTCGCGTCATCCGGCGCACCGAGCACGTAGACCTGCAGGTCGCGGGGGCTCTGGGCGATGACGAGCTGACCGAGCATCCATCGCGCGATATCGCGGGGCCAGTCGCCCGCGCCCGCGACGCCGACCACCCCGGCTTTCACGAGCGAGAGGGTGACCGGCACGTCGTTGTTCATGCCCGTCGAGTTGCGCTTGTGCTCGAGCTGGGTCACGTCTTCGATCCGCACCCGGCTGGGCTGATCGGCCGTGCCCACCCGCACCACCAGATGATCGGGATCGGTGTTCCTACGCTCCCAGAGTCGCCGGGTCGGTGCGGTGGCGGCGGCGAACAGTTCGGCCGCGTCGGGGGTATTCGCGCGGCGCGCGGCCTGCTCGAGCAGCACCGCGTGTTCCATCTCCTCGGTGATGGTGGCGATCGTGGCCGCGTGCTCTGCCAACTGGCGTCGATGGCTCTTCGTTCCGTTGCGGCGGGAGGAGAGATTCGAGCCGATCATCATCACGGGCGACATCAGTGCGAACAGCAGATAGAAGGGCTGCTTCATCAGCACGGCCATGGTGATGCCGAGCACGGCGGGGATGGAGGCGGTGATCCAGGGCAGCGGGTTGCGTGCCGGGGGCGGCGGGGGCGCCGGTAGCCGGAAGCTGTTCGCGGTGGCGGGGGGGAGCAGCCGCGGTGGTCGGTTGTAGTCCAACCAGCCACCGTCCGACGGAATCAGTTCGATGTCGCCACGGGTCACGCGTCGCAGGCTGAGCACGGCGCTGCCCACGTGCAGCTCGTCACCCCGCTTCCACTCGACGGGTTCGTGCCCGAGCGGTACTCGCTCGATGTGCGTGTCCACCGAGCCCTCGGCACGGCTCGCGGCCAGGCGCACGGTGACCCGGCCGTCGATGTCGAGCAGCATCGCGATCGACGCGTCGTCCTCGTCCTGAATGCCGTCGGCGGCATCCGGCCCCCAGAGCGTCAGGCCGATGGGCAGTGCCAGGATGTCTCCCGCTCGCGGCCCGCCGACGAAACGCACCTCGGCACGCCCCTCGCGCTCGTGTCTGCGCGGGGCGGGAACCCCCAGCCGAAGCACCGCGCCGTCCATCAGGCCGCTGCTGGCGAAGGTGAGCGGTGATTCCTCGTCCTCCACGGGAGGCATCCCGAGGGTACGTCGCACCGCGGCTACCACCTCGAGCATGGGGGTCTCGGGCTCGGCGTCGATGAGCACATCGGTGGTGCCGCCCCAGGTCTCGGTCGAGATGATCACTCTCATCGCCGCGCACCTGCCGTGGTCGTGGGCTCGAGCGCCCGTGTCGGGAAGACGTCACTGGTCACCGTGCCATTCGGTCCGGCGCGGAAGGTCCAGCGCGCCGGAGCGGCACCGAGCACAACAACTGCCCAGCGGCATCCGGGGGACAGCAGTGTCGCCGCCAGCTCCGAGCCCTCGTGACCAGAGGGCGCCTCGCGCATCAGAGCCATACCCTCTCCGCCCATGGCGACCACATTCGCGAGTTGGCGCGGAGTGTTCGCCACCGTGGCCGTCGTCGCCAGCTCGGGAAGGTCGACCAGCACAAGCGGGAACCCACGCGACCAGGATGCGCGTGACCGCTCGTCGATCCACCGGTGTGCGACCTCGAGCTGGTCTGGCGCGTCGCCCTCGAGAGCGATGACCGTTCCCGAGGCGGTGAGGTCGACGAGCATCGTCGGCCGATCGCGCAGACCGATCGCCGTCAGACCGCGCGGCACCGAGCTGCCGGCGACATCGGCGAGCTTGCCGACCCGGCGGGTCCAGCTCGCGCCATCGGGTGAGACCGACCACCCGACCGGGGCATCCGGCCGTGGCGCTGCGAGGCGCAGCTGCACTGATGTCTCGTCGATCTCGACCGTCACGATCGGCGGCGCGCCTATTCCGCCGCGCGCGCAGTCACCGGAGAGCACGCTCAGCCAGCGCACGGCGGCCGCCGAGGCCGCAGCATCGTGAAAGGACTCGCGTGCGAGAGACTTCGCGCGTCGCCGCCAGGGAAATCTAATCGTGTGTTCCATCTACTGCGCTGTCGGGTGCTTCTGTGGGGTCGTTCTCGCCGGTATGGGAGTGGATCTCGCTAAGCCGCAGCTCGAGATCGCTGGGCTCGGCACCGGGCACGTCGGCCCAGCGGAAGGTGGTCATCATCGCGTCGAACAGCAGCACGAGGGCATCCAGCAGCTCGGGGGGTGAGTCGATCGCCGTGATCGCCGAGAACGACATCACGACCCAGCGCCCCTCACGGTGTGGCACCTCGATCGTGTAGACCACCTGGCGGTTGAGTACCTCCGGGCCGTCGTCGGGAAGTGTCGCGCGCCCGTGAGTGGTGTCCGTGCGCACCGCGGCGGCGCCGTCGATGGTCTCGCGACTGGCATTCGCTCCCGAATCCATCGCGAGGCCGTCGAGGACCTCGTCGGCGGGCGCGATCCCGTCGTCGTCGACCTCGGACTCGATGATCGAGACCGGAGCGATGAAGCCATCGATGGCGCGATGAGGCAGGTAGACGGCCGTAGCGCCGGCCGCACGTGCCTCCAGGGCGGCGGCGAGGAGTCGCTTGCGCAACTCGCCCCGCCACGGTTCGGCGGTGTCCCGCGGCAGGGTCGACGGCAACGCGTCGGCGATGATCTCGTCGATCATGCCGGTGAGCGTTTCGGACTCGGCCTCTCTCGCGGGAAGTCGAGTCCAGCCCGGCGGCAGGAGCATCAAGAACGACGCCTGCGGCTCGACTGCCGCGGTCACCTGATTCACGCTGCGCTTCCGATTCTGACCGCGCCGAGCAACGACTCCAATACGGGTGAGAACCGGGGGACCAGATCCAACTTGTTCGTCCTCCAGGTGAGAATCGTGTCCACGTCGTCTGCCCTTCGAGCACAGCAGACGGTCGCCCACACCGCGCCTTCGTCGTCGAGGTCGAATCGTGTCACCCGAATGCCATCGCCGAGCTCGTCGGGAAGGTAATCGACGAGCGGGAGCTCGATGGGCCGACCGCCCCGAGCGCCCGCAGCGGCGAGCAGGTCCTGCGGCTCGTCCTCGACCGCGGTCACTGCGACGACGACGGGGAGCGGCCATCGATCCGGAAGGCCGAGCGCGGCCACGAGACGCTGGTCTGCGGGCAATGACTCGGCGAAGTCGAGCAGAGTATCGATCGCTTCGTCGACACCGATCACGGTGCCCGACTCGGAAAGTGGGCCGCGCAGCTGGTGGTCGGCCTCGCTCAGCGTCTCGAAGGCGAGGGTGACGGCCGGGCGCCACCAGTCGATGTCCCGCGCACCACGCGGAATGGAGAGCCAGTCGGGGAAACCGATGTCGAGCGACCAGACCCGTTCTGCGGTGTTCGTCATGCTAGTCGCGGCGTCGTGAGGTCAGCCTTCGTGCCGTCGACCAGGTCCTTGTAAGGACCTGGCACAGCGGCACCAATCTTGTGGATGTTCATGATTCCTCCCGCAACCACGCGCCCGCCGTTTCCGTAGTGCCACCACGGCTGGATCTTGCTGATGACGTCGTGGTTTACCAGGGCTGCGCCCTGCAATTCTTTGTACTTGCGCACACGATCAACGGAGAGCAGCCGGTCCCACTTCCAGATGCCGTGGGCGACGTCCTTGATCTTCGCAACGTCACCGGCGATGTACCCGGGTTGGAAGACGTTCCAGAACTGCGGTTTGACCTTGAACGCCGAATTGAGGGGCGCCATGATGTCGTCGATGAGGTTCTTTTCGAGGTTTGCGATCTTGTCCAGCGCCGCCGCGACGTTGCCATCGACGAGGTTTGCGAGAATCTCGTCCTTTTGCTGGGCGATCGTCACCGCGTGGTTCTTGAGACCCTTCTCGAGCTCTGCGATTTTTGCGAAGCCCTGCTGAACTGTGAGCTTGCCGTCGAAGACGTCCGCCAGGATTTGAGTCTTCTGAGTAGCGACCGACTTCACGTGAGCGGCGTTCGAGGTGACCTCTGTCGTCGTCTTCTGACCCGCTTTGGTGAGCAGGTCGATGTGGGTGTTCTGCACGACCTTGGCGATGACCATCCCCGCTCCGATGAGCAAGAGACTGACCGCCCCCAGAATCACGTCGAGCCACGACCCTCGGCCTACCGCCGCGAGAACGGTCGATGCGACAAACGAAAGGCCGGTCGCGATGAGCCCGAGCAAAGATACGATGCCAAGACCGGGGATGAGGAGGCCGATCCCAGCGAGGGCGATGCCGACCCACATCAAGACCTTGACGAGTCCCTTCAGGAAGTTGAGGAATCCCTCTCTAATCTTGTAGGCACGGGTGTCGGTGAGCCCGTCCTTCCAGGCGGCCGTGATGACGTTCTTGGCACGCTGGCCGGCGTCGTTCAGGGCGGACAGTGCGGACTCCAGCCGCCGTCGCGCCGCGGCTGCCGCGTCTGCCGCCCCGTCGATCGCGGCAGTGCGCTTGGCGACATCCGCCGTCTCCTCCGTGGTGAGCGGGGGAGCGTCAGCAGGCCGATTGGCACTCGGGTCCGGCAAACCTCCGGCCGCGCTTCGCGCCTGTTCGGCCGTCTCGGCGTCGGCGAGAGCCTGCTTCGACTCTTCCATCGCCTGTTCGAGTTCGGGCTTGTAGACCCTCAACGCTTCGCCGACCGCCGCATAGCGGCCCGAAGCCTGGTTCAGGGAGTGAGCGACCTCACGACTGCGCTTGCGCAGGGCATCGGCGGACTGGCCCTTGAACTGGGAGTCGTCGCCGTCACCGATCTGCTGCAGGGTCGCCGCCTCGGTTCTGATGGTGTCGGCCATCGTCGTGTAATACGTGATGAGCTCGCTCACCCGCGCTGCATCGGCGCCGACGGGATCTTTCGGATGGTTCAGGAGTGGCCAGTTGCCGGGGCGGTCAGACATGGTCGAGCCTTTCAGAACAGGAGGAAGCGAGAGCCGAGCTCAGGCGTTGTCGATCGTGATGCTGTCCGTGAGCTTCTGTTCGGTTTCTGTGAAGCCGGTCTTCATCTCATCGAGCCGCTTGTGCAGTTCGCCGATCGCTTCGGAGATGTGCTTGCGGTGGATCTTCCAGTCACTGGAGAACTTGCCCATCGCCCAGCGCACATCGGACTGGCCCCAGATGCTGGGGTCGGCATTGGAGTGCTTATCGACGTCGTCGAACTCGGCCTTGATGGTCGTGAGCGTCGCCGCGGACTCTTCGAGCACTTTCGCGGTGATGACGAGATCCGCCATGGGTATCCAATCGCAGTGAGATTCAGCTGCCGGGTGCCGGGCCACCCGAAGGAGGCGGCCCGGCACCCGGCCGGTGGTTAGGGGTGTTACTTGGAGAGCGCCTTCGCGAGCTCGGCGTCGGTGGTCTCGAGCGCTTCTGCGGCGGCGGTGAGGTACTGGCTCATACCCTCGAGGCCCTGGATGGTCTTGGTCGCGCCCTCGTTGAACTCCTCGTACGAGGCGCCGAACGCCACGGAGGACTTGTCGGTGACGTAGCCGGCGCCGATGAGGCCGTCGACGAGGGTCTTCAGCTCGCGGAGCTTCGACTCGATGTCCTGCTCGCCGTTGTTGAGGCGGGTGGCGGCGTCACGCATATCTCCGTAAGTGACGTTCAGGTTGGCCATGATGTGCTCCTACTGGTTTGGGGTGAAGCCTTTCGCTTCGTGCGGAAGACTTTCGTAACCCTACGAATTCGTGTGGCCCCGTAACGTGGGCAAGACCGGTTTGTTAGCCGTTCGGTCAACGCCTGACCTCGATCGCCGCCGGGGTGTGGTAGACCGGTCTGTGCCCTCACCGTGCGGTCAGTACCCCGCGCGCGAGCGCGACCGTGACGAGGGATGTCCGGGTGTCGACCTTCCATTGCCGCATCAGTCGGGCGAGGTGCCACTTCACCGCCTGGGGGCTGTAGTCCGTCGCCTCGGCGATCTGCTCCGTCGACAGACCGGATGCCACCAGCGCGAGCATCTCGAGGGCGGGGCTCGCCACCGTTCCCGGCACCGCCTCGATCGAGAGGGAGTCGCCGTCGGTGACGCTCTGTCGTGTGGATGACGCGCCCCGGGCATCCGCCCATGCCTCTGCCCAGCAGGCCCCCAATTCACCGGCGATGAGTGCCGCTCTGCCCATCAAGACGGTGAGCTCTTGGGGGCTCAGCCGGCTCTCGCGCGCCTGCATGAATGCGCCGAACACTCGCAGCGCCGGCGTACTGCCGCGCAACACCACCGACAATGGCACGCCGGAATCTCGCATGGCGGCCGCCGAGCGCCGGATCGCGTCGAGGCTCTCGTGCCCGATGCGCTCGCCGGTCTCCATGGAGTGCAGCGCCTGCGGCAGCACGGTGGGCACGATCTCGCGATAGCGCTCGAGAAGCCACTCGCCGTGCGGTTTCATCGTGTCGAAGTGGGCGGGCGCAAGCATCGCGGCGGTGAGGGCGGCGAGCCGATCACCGAGACCGAGCGTGAGCACGGCCTTGCGTGTCGGCGGTGCAGCACTCAGCGTCGTGGCAGTATCTGCAGTCATCGTCGTATCTGGCATGGGATACCTTCGTCGGCGTCTCGTGCCCCCGGCGGGAGTGACGCCAGGGCACTGGATTCGAGCCCCGGTCGCCCAGTGTTTTACCTGAGCAAACGACAGCCCGGGGGTAATTATTGCGTCGCGACCGAGGCACGGATTGACCAGACGGCCGCCCGGTGCGCAGGTGCAATCAACCGTCGCGCGATGTTCTCGCGGCGTTCACCGGCTGCTCGACGCGGCGTCCATTTCGCCGCGCCATTCGGATCGAATGCGGGTCCTGTGGATAACTCACGACGCGATCTCGCCGGAGACCGCACACTGTCTGCATGTCGCAGGCGGTCAGCTTCATCACCGAGCAGGTTCGAGAACGGGTGCGCCGAGACGGGGTGGATCTCGGTCGTGACCGCTCGCTCGCCGATCGCTATGTTCGGGATGCGGTGCGCAGCTACAGCGAGCGTGCCCTGGCCGGCAGCCTTCCGATGCTCGCCGATGAGCACCAGGCCACCCGCGAGATCGTCGCCTCGATCACGGGCTTCGGCGCCCTGCAGCCCTACTTCGACGACCCCGAGGTCGAAGAGATCTGGATCAACCGCCCCGACCGCGTCTTCATTGCCCGCAACGGGGTCTCGGAGCTGACTCGGGTGGAGCTGACCGACTCCGAGGTGCGGGATCTGGTCGAGCGGATGTTGCAGTCATCCGGTCGCCGCGTCGACCTGTCGTCGCCCTTCGTCGACGCGTCGCTGCCCGACGGGAGCCGGCTGCACGTCGTGATACCGGACGTGACGCAGGCGCATTGGTCCGTCAACATCCGCAAGTTCGCGGCGCGCATCCGCGACCTCCAGCGGCTGGTCGCGCTCGGATCACTCACCCAGCAGTCGGCGGAGTTCCTGCGCATGTGCGTGCTGTCCGGGCAGAACATCCTGGTTTCCGGTGCCACCCAGAGCGGTAAGACGACGATGCTGAACGCCCTGCTTTCGGGCGCGCGGCCGGGGGAACGCATCATCACCGTCGAGGAGACTTTCGAACTCGACCTCTCCGCCCGTGACACGGTCGCCATGCAATGCCGTCAGCCGAGCCTCGAGGGCACCGGCGAGATCAGTCTGCGCAGGCTCATCAAGGAGGCGCTGCGGATGCGACCCGACCGGCTCGTGGTGGGCGAGGTGCGTGAGGCCGAGTCGCTCGACCTGCTGATAGCGCTGAACAGCGGCCTACCCGGCATGTGCTCCATCCATGCGAACAGCGCTCGGGATGCATTGTCCAAGCTGTGCACGCTGCCCCTGCTGGCGGGGCGCAACATCGACGCCGCATTCGTGGTGCCGACGGTCGCCGCCTCCATCGACATCGTTGTGCACTGCGAGCTCGCTCGGGGCGGTAGGCGCCGCGTGGCCGAGATCGTCGCGCCGAGCGGGCAGGTCACCGGCGGTGTGATCGAGGCGAGCACCATTTTCGCCTCGCCGCGCGGCGTGCTGGAAGGTACCGGCAGCTATCCGACCAAGACCGCCAAGTTCCGCGCCAGCGGATTCGACCCGAGCGCGATTCTCGCCGGGGCTGCCTGATGGTGCTCGTGCTCGGCGTGACGCTCGGCCTCGGCCTGCTGCTCATCGTCTCGCCGGTGGTCTGGCCCGTCGGTCGCACCCGCGTGGTCAGACCGGAGGGGAGGATGTCCGCGCGCCTCCGCGAGCGTCTCGCCCAGGCCGGCCTCCACTCCGTCTCCATCACCGCGCTCCTGCTCGTCTCTGCCGTCGCAGGTCTCGCGGCGGCTGCACTCTGCTACGCGCTGGTGCCGGTGGCGGCAATCGCGCTCATCGCCGGGCTGACGGCGCTCGCCCTGCCGACCGTCATCGTCAGCTGGCGCGCCCGTTCCCGGCGACGGGCGACACGGGTGCTCTGGCCGGATGTCGTCGACCATCTCGTGTCGGCTGTGCGATCGGGCCTGGCTCTCCCCGACAGCCTGGTGACCCTCGCCCACGCCGGCCCCGTCGCCACCCGTGACGCCTTCGCCGCGTTCGAACGGGACTACCGTGCCACCGGCAACTTCGGTCTGTGCCTCGACGATCTCAAGCGGCGGCTCGCCGATCCGGTGGCCGACCGCATCCTCGAGACACTGCGGATGTCGCGCGAGGTCGGTGGAAGCGAACTCACCACCGTGCTTCGCAGTCTTGCCGCATACCTCCGCCAGGAGGCCGCGATCCGCGCAGAGGTTGAGGCCAGGCAGTCCTGGGTGATGAACGCGGCCAAGCTCGGGGTGGCGGCACCGTGGGTCATCCTGGTGCTACTCGCCACGAGGCCCGAGGCTGCCCGCGCCTACAACTCGCCTGAGGGTGTGACCGTCATCGTCGCCGGTCTCGTCGTCTCGGTGGTCGCCTACCGCGTCATGCTCGGTCTCGGTCGCATTTCGGAGGAGCAGCGATGGTTCAGTTGACGCCCCACACCGCGTGGAGCATCGTGCTCGGGCTCTCATTGGGCCTGGGGCTGTGGTCTCTGGTGAGTATGCTTCCTCGACTGAGCCGACCGCGGCTCATCCATCGAGTCGCGCCGTATCTGATCGACGTGTCTCCGGCGGCACGTGAGCTGTTGGCTCGGCGCACCGTCGAGCCGCTGCCCGTCGTTGGCGCTCTGTTCTCTCCGCTGACCGGCCGCACGAAGGTCGCGCTCGGGCGCCTGCTCGGGGGTCCGACCACCATCGAACTCCGGTTGCGACAGTCGGGGAGTCGGCTGACCGTGGACGACTTTCGTGCGCGGCAACTGGTCTGGGCGGTGCTCGGTGCCGGTCTCGGACTGCTGCTGTCGCTCGCCGTGGCCCGAAGCGCCGGCCTTCCCTTCGCACTCCACGTACTCATCGTTCTCGGCGGTGCGGTCGCGGGTGTGGTGCTGAGTGACTGGCTGTTGCAGCGCGCAGCGAAGAAACGCATCGAACGGATGCGTGAAGAGCTGCCGACGGTGCTGGAGTTCCTCACGCTGAGCCTGTCGGCCGGGGAGGGAATCCTCGACGCGATCCGCAGGGTGGCGACGGCCAGCCACGGCGAGCTCGCGCACGAGCTGGCCGGCGCGATCTCCGCCGTGAACACCGGGATCTCACTCGGTGAGGCGCTCACCGATGTCGCGGCCGGGCTCCAGCTCGCGCCGTTCTCGCGGGCGGTCGATCACATCACGGGCGCGCTGGAGCGCGGCACGCCACTCGCCGAAGTTCTTCGCGCCCAGGCGCAGGATGCGCGCGACGAGGCGAAGCGCGAACTGCTCGAGGTGGCCGGCAAGAAGGAGGTGGCGATGCTGGTGCCACTCGTGTTCCTCATCCTGCCGATCACGGTGATCTTCGCGATCTTTCCGGGTATCGCGGTGCTTCAGATGGGTTTCTAGGTAGATGGATTTCGAGAGAGGGGATGAACGATGAAGGCGATCACACGATGGGCGGATCGAGGCTGGACGGTTCTCTGGGGCATGGGTAGACAGCGGACGCATCGGCTGCAGGATGACCGGGGCGACGTACCGGGGTGGGTGCTCATCACGCTGATGACGGCAGGTCTCG
>Ga0247732_10000389_pt1 | contig 22061 bp, 28 predicted proteins | sample UWRJL163409C2_FD_180940 | JGI IMG/M metagenome (GOLD analysis project Ga0247732, IMG submission 180940) | Plant litter microbial communities from Arlington Agricultural Research Station in Wisconsin, United States - UWRJ-L163-409C-2 | ecosystem: Environmental > Terrestrial > Plant litter >...
GTTGCTGGGCGAGGCAATGCCAGGCAGCATGCCGGCGCGGATATGGGCGGGGGGAGCATTAATATTCAGTGCTGGCGCTGATGAGTACGGAGTTATTGCGCGTGGGAATGGAGACACCGGGGGTATTTATAACAAAATAACCGGCACATACGATGATATTAATCCAGGGTGGAAATATTACGACGGCACGCAAACAGAGCCAGATAGTCGAATGGAGGCAGTGTTGGGTGTCGGTAATTGCCCGAGTTATGAGGGTACTGCCTATATCATGTTTTATGATATGGAGCTCACTGAATACGGAAACGGATTAGCTGGATGTCCAATTAAAATCGAGCTTGCCCCTGACCCCTGGGAGGGTATGGGCCTTGGTCTATTCGAATTCAATACCGCGTTGAATTATTACACTCCATCCGCGTTCAACCCTCCTGCGTGCTCCATGCCGCTGTCGCTGTCGCTTGATGGAATTACCACCTACTCGGCAGTTTCTATCGGCAAACCTGACCAGAATTTATTTTTTGTCGGTAGAAGCGGCATTGGTCGAGCAATGCGGTCTGAGCATATTCTGTATCAGTCGGTGCCAGTTTATTCGGACGGCGCTATTGATTATGCAAATAAATATAATTATTACCGCGATGGTGAACTTTTTGATGGCGTAGAAACAAGCAGCGGAAATTTCAGGAGTTTATTTTTTGGGTATCCCGAGTACTACAGTCCGGCCTACGCCGACATACAAAAAATTTACAGTGTAAGAGGCGTTAATCACGCTTTTTTTCTGTCTGCCAGCATAGTCCCGCCTGGATTTCCGCAAAATAAAATGTTTCTCGGGTCGCTGGGTTACGACTCTGTGCGCATCGTTTTTGATGAGATAGATCTGGGGGTTGTGGGGTTTGATGACCTTTATATGTACCGCTTGTGCAATCCGTCTGGCGGGGTGGTGCTGTTTAAAAAATATTTACTCCAGACCGGTGGTGAGGTCTTAAGTGTCGAAGTAAATCTGCCGTTCGCGGCACCTGGTCAGGGCGATATTTACACTGGGGTTGTTCATGAAGGTATTTTTTATTATGCCGGTGTCGGCACAGATGTTGTTGAGATAACGGCGATCGAGCTGCAATCATTTACAGCTGAGGGCAGAATATTTAATGTCGATACGAGCCATGTAAACAGCGGCACAGCGGATCTGAATATTAGTGTGCAGAACGGCGCAATTGCGGTGAGCGTTGGAACATTTGAAAATGTTGATCCGCCACAAAATTACAAAGCTGGGATACGGATATTTTTGTTTTCCACTGGCGTTGGGAGCAATACTTACGACATACATCCGCAGGAATTTATTGTCGATATTTGTGAGGCTGAGTTCCGCCGGGTTGGATTGTCACCGGAATTTTTTGATTTATCGCAACTGGCTGATAAAAAAACGATCGGCTATCGTGTGTCAGAAGCGACGAGTGCGCGAGGCGCATTGTCGGCGTTGCAATCTGCGTTTTTATTTGACTTTGTAGAGCGCGGTTACAAAATTCATGCAGTGTTGCGGGGTGGTGATTCCATTCGCACTGTTGCTCGAAATGAATTGTGCATGCAAGAGGGTGGCGCGCTTTTAAAGTCGGATGACAATACCGGATCGCTGTTGCCGTCGCTCTTGTCATTGAGCTACCTGGATTACTCACGCGAGTACGATGTAAACACGCAGTATGCAAATTATCCGTCGTTGACCAGCAGCCAGGTTGCGCATAGTTTGCCGATTGTGATGAGTTCGGATAATGCTGCTGAGTTAGCCGATATATTTATTAATACAGCGTGGATAGAGCGGAAAAAATATTCATTTCAGCTGCCGCAAACCTATCTGGATTTGGGTGTATCTGATGTTATTACGCTGCCGGTGTCACCGGGGCGAAATGTCGATGTACGGGTCGATAATATTTCCAAGGGTGTCGACCAAATCATATCTATCGATGCCTCGCAAACGTCGTACTACTCCTATTTATCCGATGCCAAGGGCAGCGAAGGTGTATCGCCGCCCGCGACCAATGTGACGCGCTACCAGCAGCCGACCCCGATTATTTTAGATGTCCCGATGATTGACGGTCAGCAGGATTTCTACGGCGTGGTTGCAACAAATTATCAAGTTCTCCCCGCGAAAGAATCGGTATTGATGTCATCGAATGGAGGAGGGCAATCATTCACTGAGATCGGCAGGTTTAATGGCCCTGGTGTAGTTGGCCAGTGCCTGGACGATAAGCTCGAGGAGCATGACGGACTGGTCTCGCAGCCCGATGGTGAGTTGCGTATTGATAACCTGTTGGCCGGTGAGTTTTACAGCGTCACCGTTGACGAAATGATGTCCGGCAAAAATTACATTGCGTACGGCGTGCCGGGGCGCTGGGAAATAATGTGCTACGTTAATGCGACGCCGATAAACGACGGAACGGGCGTTTTATTGTCACATTTTCTGCGCGGTATGTTTGGTACAGAGCAATATACCGGCACGCATTCAGTCATTGATTATGTTGTGCTGCTGGATTATTCCGGAAATATTTTTGCGCCACTTCCTCTCCAATCAGTGGGTATCGACTGGCCGATTGTTGCGGTAAATGTTGGCTCCGGTATTGAGTTTGCAATACCGGCGGACCCTACACCCTATCGCGCCGTAAACCTCAAGCCGCTGTCGGTAACTCACCCATTGTTAGTGCGAATTGCGGATGACTGGAGTATCGATTTCGATGCACGCACGCGTTACCAATCTAACAAATGGAACACTGGCGCTGACGAAGTTACAGACACCATTGCGTATGAAGTGGATGTGATTAGGGATGGGGTCGTGGTGCGAACTATTCGCTCTGCGGTCAAGCCAATTATTTACTCAAGCGCGGAGCAAATCGCCGATTTTGGTGCAGTTCAAACAACGTTGACTGTCGATATTTATCAGATTAACAACCGCGTTGGTCGCGGTTATAAACTAGGGGCTACAAAATGACAACGCCAATTCTGGGCATTAAAGAAATGACCGGCAGCCAGCTGAATCAATACATTACTGCTAATGAGGCCGTTCGTGCGCTTGAGGCCTCAGGTAATGATTTTTTTGTGGTGGATTTATCTGCTTTAGATGTGACGTTAACGGCGGAGCAGTTTTGCGGTGCTGTTTATTTTATTTCCAGTGGCAATGCCGTTGCCAGATCGATGATCGTGCCGCAAAGCAAGCGTGCATTTTATGTGAAAAATTCAGGAACGTTTGATCTGACGGTGTCGCGCGGCACAAGCAATATTATTTTGGCCGTCAATGAGGCTGGGCTTTTTTACACTGATGGCACGCCAAACGGAATCAGTAAAATAGGCGGCGGAAGTGGAGGCGTAACTGGCTTCACGAGCGGAACAAATTCCACGTCTCCAAATGATACGGTTCCTGCAGTTTATCTTGCTCCTGACGATCCGAGTGCAAACGTCGATATCGTTCTCGCGATAAAGGGCGCGGGAGCGTTGTGCCTGGACGTTCCTGACGGTACCGCTGCTGGCGGAAATAAACGTGGCGCTAATGCAATTGATTTGCAGAGTGTTAGATCAACGGCGAGCCAGGTCGCAAGTGGAGGAGGGTCAATTAATATAGGGCAATATTGTACTGCCTCAGGGCCTCAATCTATATCGGTTGGTTACGAGTGCCTTGGTTCTGGTTACTATGATATTGCGATAGGTGGTACATGTACTGCGACGGGTAATTATGGAGTATCCATTGGCTACTCAAATGACGTTACCGCTTCGTTCGCCGCTGCCATTGGTGCCAATTCAGTGGCCTCTGCTGAGGCTAGTATGGCGATCGGAAGGTTTGCCATTACGGGCCCGATCATTGGCAACCATGTTGAGTCTAATGGAAGGTTTTCGTCGGCGGGCGACAGTCAAAAAGGTACGCTAATTTATCGTCGCGGAACGTCCGACGATACGCCTACTGTGCTTACAACGAATGACTCGGGCGGATCAGCAACAAATCAGAAAACGCTACTGGATAATTCCACTGTTGCTTTTCACGGAAAAATCACAGGCAGGCACGCATCATCCGGGGACTGTGCTTGTTGGGAGTTTTCTGGCAGCATCAAACGGGGGGCGGGCGCTGGAACCACGGCGATGCTGTCCGCCGTTACGCCTGTTTCTATTGGTGCTGACTCAGGCGCGTCATCGTGGTTGGTTGGTGTCTCAGCCGATACGACAAACGGCTGCCTGCGGATTGAGGTTACCGGGGAAACTGGTAAGTCTATTCGGTGGATGTGTGTGTTGGAGAGCGGCGACTTGGTGTGGTAGGGTTTAGTCACGCCGCTGGCTTGTGGCGGATTATTTCGGTAACCGTCGCATTCAGCCTTTTGATTTTGGGTGCCGGTTCTTTGTCGATAATGATTGGCCAGCCGTCATTGCCAACCACGCCATAAATCCCAACGGATATGTGTTTGTCGGTGTATCGTTCAATCAGCCAGCCGAATACATGCTGTTCCTTGCCAACTGGTTGCCAGGTGCAGCGCCATAATCCGTCCTCGCGTGTTATTTCCTGCCCAACTATTTTCGCTCTCTTCCCCGCTATGTGCTTGGTCGCTGCCATGCAGATGAATCCGAGCCACTCCACAAACTCAAATTTGCCGTTTTTCAAGCGAACAGATATGCGTTCATGCTGCGGGTGCGCAGAATGGTTAACGGTTTGGAATGATCCATTGTGAAGATAGCGAATGGCGGGCATCAATCTAGCCTATGCTGTATTTGCATACAGTATAGATTAGTGAACAGGTGGTTGGTCAATAGATGTGTGTGTTTAGGCGTCTATATGGGCTGGCTATAAAACTTGGTTTTTTCCATAAGTACGGCATGTAGCAACGGGGGGAGTTATTGTATCTTCGGAAAGATGTTCGGAAAATGATGTGTTGTTAGTGCGGACTTACTTGGGGATCATTGCGGGATTGGGGTGGCTGATGGGGCTCGAACCCACGACCACTGGAATCACAATTCTGTGTTTCGGTTGGTTCAAGTCCGAGAAATTCAGGTTTCGACATATTTACGACAGTTTCATCGTGGGGCTTGCAATTGCTTGTGTTTGTTGTCCGGCCTCGGGCACCATGTACTAAAACGTAGTTAATCGTTTTAAATCTGAAAGGCCTGCAAACACTGAGTTTGCAGGCCTTTTTGCTTTTTGCGATATCGCTTTTAATCGTTGTTAAACGTATATTATTGTCTACTCATTACGACAAATTACGACGACGATTACGACAGGCGTGTAGGTTATGGCTAGCATCAGGCGGGATGGTGATCGATACAAGGTTGAAGTTTTTGTAAATGGAATTCGCAAATCTAAACGATTTGATACAAAGGCGCAGGCAAAAAGTTGGGCCGCGCAAATGGAAGTTGACCTTGGAAAAATGGATGGCGTCGTGAGTGTTGATAGCACTCTTGGCCAAGTTTTTCAGCGCTACGCTAATGAAGTTTCCGAAACAAAAAAGGGAGCTCATTGGGAAATTGTTCGGTTAAAAATGTTCGAGCGTTTTGCACTTGCGAGTGTGCGCGTCATTGATTTGCGTCGCGAACATTTTGAGCATTATATCGTCGAGCGTATGGCGTCCGTGAAATCCTCCAGCGTTAACCGTGAGTTAAATTTAATCAGCCATTGTTTGACTCAGGCGCGACGCTGGAGATTAATGACCCACAACCCTATGGAGGATTTGAAGCGCCCCAAAGACCCTGCGCATCGCGATAGGCGAATTAGCCAGCATGAAATTGATATGGTCCTGCAGTCACTGAATTATGGTGAGGAAGCACCAGTGATTCAGCAGCAACAAAAAGTCGCGGTCGCGTTTTTGCTGGCGATTGAAACCGGCATGAGGGCTGGTGAGATTTGCAGCCTGGTCGTAACAAATGTAAATCTAGTTGATCAGACGGTGTTTTTGCCCGATACCAAGAACGGCCGGGCTCGCTCAGTTGCGTTGAGTAAAGAGGCTGTAAGGTTGCTCCGGCGGGTTGAGCCTTGGGCTGCTGATGGTTCTGTGTTCGGGCTAACGTCAGGTGCGCTGAGCACGTTGTTTAAGCGCGGCGTGGGTAAAACGGACATCGTCGATTTAACGTTTCATGATTCCCGCCACGAGGCGATCACCAGGTTAGCGAAGAAGCTCGATGTATTGGATTTGGCGCGAATGGTGGGCCACCGAGATATCAAGCAGCTGCTAACCTACTACAATAAAAGCGCAGCTGAATTAGCAATTCAATTGGATTGAGTTATTAAATATGAAAATTATATCTAGATACCAGTTTCAAATTTTTATTGCATCGTCAGTTGTTCTTTTCGGCCTGGTCTTCTGGCAACTGCTAGACATCTATCGATCCAAATTTGATGGCGGTTTTAGTATCAGCCGTGATGCCTATGGTCAATTTGGCGACTACATCGGCGGCCTGCTGAATCCGTTAATTGGCTTGATAACCGTCGTGCTCCTTGGGTTAAGTTTGCACCAAGCTAGAACCGGTATCGAGTTGCTCAATAAACAAATAGAATCCGCTGATTTGAGCACGCAAAAACAGCTAAAGCTGCTTCAGAAGGATCGTGATCTGCAGAGCGTATTTGTGATGATTGATTACTATTCGAAACAGATTGATAAAAATCCAAAAGGGAACAATCGGCAAGCAGAAAAAATTATCGTTACTCTAAGCGCGTACATTGACAATGAGTTGGAAAGCGTCTTATTTCGCAAGCGTAATGGCGTTCCATCGATTTATCGTCCGGATTATGCTGAGTGGCTTCAACGTACCACTGTCAGCAAAGTTAACGACCTCGATACGCAAATCTTTTACAAGGAAGAATACGTTCAGTTCCACCTATGGGGTGCTACTGACCCTGTCACTGGATACTGGGCGGAGATTGAATGTAGCGACGGGGTGCCGTTAAAAGATCTCCCGGAGGATCAGGTTGTTTCTAAATGCAGCGAGTACCATTCGCGGGCGGTTCGAGACATTCTGGAATCTCTGGGCGACAGTTGGAATCATCCGGGGGCAAGTTTTAGCCCCCACCCTAATATTTTTAAGCATATGGATGAATTGAATTACGCTCGACACATGTCTGTTCAAGCGGCACGGGAAACAGCTCGCACTTAGCTAGCCTTTTTTTGTTTGCCAACCCAGTCCTGCACATCTATTGAATACCAGCGGTCATGACCTCGTGAGCCGGTGTCCGTGGGTAGTTTGATAGCGGCAGGAAAGCCCCAAATTTTGCTGACTTTATCGACAAAGTGGCGGCGACTCATACCTAGGTAATCTGCACATTGGTCAGCGGTCCAAATGACTTTGTCCGGAGGTGGTGCGGCAAACATTTTTCGGGCAATCGCGTCCGCTAGTTTCTCGTAGTCAATTTCGCTCATGCTTCCTCCGATATTGAGTGCGGTCCTGCTGGAGTTTTCGACCAGTGGGTCGGAGCAAAGTCTCTGCAGCCTAGTGCCACAAAATCTGAATACTGTTTTGATTTGTAGCCAATTCTAATTTGCCATACCCCACTAACTTCATTATCAGGTTGTGCCAGCAAAATAATTTCATCCTCAGGGGCGGTTTCAATTTTTAGCCATTCTTGCGAGTAGGATTCCTTTTGTTCGCATCGGTGGTCGCACTTTGGGCAATGCTTAAATCTATCTGCTGCTTTCCTGTCGCTTTTATCAAATATTGATTGAGTTAGTGCGGTTTTATCTAAAATCTCTTGCGTTGGCTGGCCAACGGTTATGGAAACGACTGGGTGAGTGTCTCCAAAAATCCATAAGTGCAGTGGCATACCCATATTGAGCAATTTCAAATCGTTTGCCTCGGGTTGCCATTCTGAGATCATGCAGGGACCATTTTCGGTTTCCTGATCCATGATTGGCAATCCGGCGCATTCGCCTTTGGATTGGTCCCAGTTGGACGGTGCGCCTAAGGTGCGGGTGTGGCCGTTGATGGTATTAATTTCCATGATTATCACCTGGTCAGTTGAGGCTTAAAATTCTTAATTGGTATTCGCAGTGCGAATATATTCCGTAGTTTTTATCGTGCTGTGCCAGCATTGAATTGGCGCAGCGGGATTCGTAAAAGAAGTTCTCGCAACAGTTACGCAATATGTCGGCTTTCGCGCTGTGCCATATGCATGTTGAGCTGAATTCGCCAGTGTCTATTTTTTTACTGGATTCTTTTTTGTTTGGCGTTTTGTAGTGAATGTGTATTGTCATTTGCCATTTGAAAAGCGCGCTTAATATTGCTTCCTTATCTTTTTTCCATTCACGGCAAACGATTATTTTTTTAGTCGGGTTGTGGTGGCTGGCGTTGACGATGATCAACGGTTTTTCCGGGTCATAGTCGTAGGGCGTTTCGTCTCGCCAATTGAGTGTTAAGCCGATTAGGCTTTGTTGCCACTTTGACGGTTTCACTATGCTGCCTTCCTGATTTGGCTAGCAGAATAATTCGCTCGCACAAGTGCTTCGGCTAGCGCTGGGCAAACGCTGTTGCCGCATCGTGCGACTTGTTTGTATTTTGGAATTGGATTGCCTTCTGCATCGCGGTCAATGATGTAGTCGCGCGGGAATCCCTGGGCGGCAAATAGTTCGTGGGGTTCCAGCATGCGCATACCGATATCGACGATTTGATATTGCTCGCCGCGCACTGTGACTAATCCAAAGCGATCTTGTGCAGTTACGGTGTGAAGTGGCTCCCGCAGGCTCACACCTTCGGTTTCGTTGCCGTAGTACTTAATTAAAAATGCGCGCACCTCGCCGACGTGATTTTTCATTGTCAGTGTTGGTAGGGGTTCATCGGTTGCGTGTGAGTCCTGATTTTTTTTCATTTTTATCAGATGTGATGTAACCATGCCCATTGCATGCGCGGCGCCGCCCGGGCGTTTTACAAAGCTGCCAGCGGTGATGGTGTGCACAGGTTCATCCATCCCGCTGCCGATCGCTCCAGTACGGAATTTAGTTAGGAATGCGGCAACGAGTCCAAAGCGGTTTTCGGTGGTTTGAGTAGCTATTGGCTCATTGATTACGCCGCCGCGTGATTCTGTTTCCGATTTGGTGCCGTAGTATTTGGTGATGTGCGGCATCACTAAGCAGTGTTCGGCTTTTGTGGTGATGGTGGTCAGTGGTTGCACTGGATCGTATTGCATACCGTCGCCACCAAAGCCTTGTTGGCCGATGCGAACAATGAACGGCTTTGGATTATCGATAACGTAACGTTGAATGCCGCGTGCGATTCTGCGCAGTGTGTTTTCTGCGAGCGGTCTTTTGCGCTCAAAGATTGAGGGGCAGGGGATTGACCAGTCGATAATATCCGCTGCGGTTTTCCACTTTTTTAATCCGATGCCTAATTTTTTAAAGTCCTTTGCGATTTTCCTTGAAAAATACGCAACTGAACCTGGTCTTGCTGGATTGCCATGCGTTGGTGTTGGCCAAACAATTGGTTGCCCATCGCAGCGAGCGATTAGAAAAAAACGCTTGCGAATTGTTGGTGCGCCGAAGTCGCTGGCGACCAGATTCTTCCACTCAACCTGGTATCCAAATTGCTCCAGCTGCTTAACGAAACTTTGGAATGTTTTGCCTTTTCGCGCAGGACAGGGCTTGCCATCGATCACTGGTCCCCATGTTTTAAATTCTTCAACGTTTTCCAACATAATAATGCGCGGCTTCACCGTCGCAGCCCAGCGCATGGCAACCCACGCTAAACCGCGTATTTCTTTGTTTACGGGCGTCGCGCCTTTTGCCTTGGAAAAGTGCTTGCAGTCCGGGCTAAACCACGCCAAACCGACTGGTTGGCCGTTGGTGACTTCGCGCGGGTTGATATCCCATACGCTCTCACAATAGTGTTTAGTGTGTGGGTGATTGATTGTGTGCATCGCGATTGCGTCGGGGTCGTGATTGATGGCGATATCGACTGGTCTCCCCAGTGCCATTTCAATGCCTGTGCTCGCGCCGCCACCGCCCGCGAAGTTATCGACGATGAGTTCATCGAGCCAAAGGTTTTGCTGCGGGCTGGTGCGGTAGGTTACGGGCATATTCATTTGTACAAACGCTCTTGAAAATCGATCAGTTCGGCGGGGCTTTCCGGGCAAAGGATTGTCCAGGTTACCAGCGCAAAAAATATTCCCATTACGGCAACGCTGTGCATATCAGGCGCTCCAGATGTAGCCGGACAAAATGCCGATTGCGAGTTGCGCAAACACAAACAGGGCAATGACGATTACCACTTTTGTTGTTGAGTATTGGCGGGCTTTCATTGGTTGCTCCCGTGTGATTTAAAACCCGCTGTTGCCAGCGGGTACCGCTTTCGTTTGTCGCGCTATGTCGGGCGCAACCTTAAAAATTCTTTTGCAAAAATGTTTAAGGTTGCCCACTGGTGAGGGGCCAGTGGGTTCCCGTTTTAGATAATGCCTTCGTAGATATCTTCGGTTTTTGCTTGCTCGGTGACGATTGCGGCTATGTCATTAATCGCATCGTTGATTACCAGGCTTGGACTGATGAGCGTGTACCACATCACCAAGCCTTGCTGTGTAATGCGATAGCGGAAGCGGGCTTCAACTTCATATGGTGAGCCGCCTTTGAAAGGTTGCAATATGATTTTGATTTTTTCCGGAATGGTGAGCTGGCCGTTAATGCCTGCTTGGCCGCTGATATTTTCGGTGTAGTTAAACTGCACTTGGCCGTTATCCAACCGAAGGGCGCTCTTAAAGTCCACGTTGTTGCTGGCTTTGAGGCTGGCGGCAATCTCAAGCATTTCGGCGGGGTTTGGCTCAATTATTTCGCGCTGGCTGTCTTCAATGAAAAGCGCAAAATCTTCCTGAGACATTTTGGAATTGTTGTTCTCAAGCCACTTAGTTGCTTCTTCGGTTTTGGGTGCGGTGTAAGTTACGCGGTGGGTGGCGAACTTGGGTGATGTTGCGTCGGTGTGGTAATCGATAATCCCAACGAACACATTGCTTACGCGGTCGATAAAAATTGCGCTACTTTTTTCCACTGCATAGCGATTGAAATAATCGATAAATGCTTTTGGTGAATGCGCTACAAACTTTTGCTCAAGGCGGCGCGGTGCTTCACGGGTTTTGTCGACCTGTGCTGCAAGATCAAGTGCCTTCATGCCTTCCGGCACAATGTATACCGGAATATCGCCCACCTTCAAATCGGTACGCTGTTTTGCGCCGTGTTCGTAGGAGGTCTTTACTGCATTGTTATCATGCTGTTCCATTTAGCGGTTCCTCAAATTAAAAATGTGTTGCGGTTAAAAATGCTTGGCGAGTGTTAAATCGCTTTCGCGGTTTGGGTTTGCTCGGTAATGGTTTTAACGGTTGCCACCGGATCAGATACGCTGCGCAGAGGAAGTTCTCCTTGGTTTGGGTCGGTGCGCTGCAAGTTGCCCTCTGGCGTGCCAAACATAAGGGTTTTGCTGCGGTCGTATTTGGGTCTCTTGACGACAACTTCATCACTCAAAAAGTACTGACCGTTACCGCCTTTATCCGGATTGATTTTAATTTTCAAAACCAATTCGCCAGCCTTGCCGGTATTACGGCAATCGTTCACCAGCTCATTGACTGCCTGGCTTAGTTCGTCTTGCGTTTTACCGCTGCGCAGTTGGCGCACGGTTTCTAAAAATAAATCTTGACGGTAGGGCATCGTTCTAACTCCTGTGTTTTTGGGACTTCGTTAAATGATCTTCACAAACTTGCATTGCTCCCAGTGACGGTTTGCCTGTCGTTGTGCCTGGTGGCCATGCGGTGTATCTACCTGCTGCGCCCTCTGGGCCCTTGCTGATTCGGTAGCTTTTGTCGCTCTCTATGTAATGCGCGTCTTTTTCTTCCCAGTGCATTAGCTAGCCTTGCTGGTGGGAATGCCTATGGCGGCAAGCTCTTGCAGGCACTTCTCGCGCTCTTTTTCTGCCGTTGTGTTTGGTTGCTGTTGCTGTATGGCAAATGCGTTTTGTTCGTTAAGCGGCATTGCCATGGGTGGCAATGAGCTTGTTAATCCGAGTTGCTTTTCCAATGCGCTAATTCCTAACCTGGTGATAACGGTGACCCAGTAGGGGAGTTGCACTTGTTTGTTGTAGGGTGCAATTCGCCCACGCTGTTCTGTTAATAAATACCCTGCGGCGCGTGTCCATTGGAATGGTGTGTTTCGCTTGGGGTCGTGTTTGTTGCGACCTTTATTGATCCAGCATTTAACCAATGGGTGTTTTTCGCTTTCGCCGCGCAATATTTTGTAAAATTCATGTTCCCCAATGCTAAATAAATGCGCTGCGGTTTTTAGATCGTAGGTTTTATTTGCATTGGTCATGGTTATGCCGCTCTTTTGTTTGCCGCCCGGATCAGTGGAATAAGCGTGGCGGCAATGGTTTGTTGGTCGTCGCTGCCGTCGCTCAGGTTGTAGAGAACATCGAACAGCTTTGCGTCGCGCGGGTGGAAATCGCCCGAGCCTTTGCCTGCTTCGTTGTACACGTGGAGGATGATTCCGCCCTTGGCGCGAATGTAATCTGACTCTTCTTTGCGCGTGATGCCGCTGACGATATGGCCGCTAAATAAATTGCGCGTGGTGGGTGTAAAACTTTCCATGGAGCTGCTGAGGCGTTCACCTAATGCCTCAACAAAATATTGATTATTTACACCGCATATGCAGGCATAAAATTCGCGCTCAAATGCGGCGACGGTGCAATTTAATTTACCGATTTGAGCCGTAGGTGCCATGGCGGATGCAACAGCGGGATTCACGCCGGTGATGCTGGCCAGTACATCGATAAACGGTTGACGCATATTGATATGCATAAGGCTCAAGCAATTCAAAATGGCAAAAATCACGTTTTTGTTTTTGTCGGTGTTGGCGCCGGTAACGCCGATTAAAAAAGTATTCATTAGCTGAGCTCCATGATTGTGAATTTACTGTTGGTGTTGCGTTGGTTGCGTGCAAACGTGCGGTTGAATTGCGGGCGCGGGTTGCGTGCAACTCTTGCGAACTGGGTGCTTGAATCAGCTGCTAAGGATGCAAATAGCGCAATAAAAACAGCTGCAAAAAATGATAGGAATTGCAAATGCATTGATTCAAAAGCGCGGGTGATTAGCGCGGGCGAATTGTCTACCTCCAATTTAAAAAACAATTCATTCAGGATTTGCTTAACGTTGTTGTTGCTGCAATTTAAAAGCTGTGCACACTCACGGACGGATTTACCCTGGGCGCGCAATAGCAACACTTGTGACTGCCGTGGCGTTAAACCACTGGCATGCAAGTGGCCGATTTGGTAACCGGTATCTGTGCGTTGAGTGAGTGGGGCATTCATGCTGCATCGCCGCCATGTGGTGTGTGATCAAACGCGGTATGACGCGCTGGTTTGGTTTTGCGCATCTCAGGTGCTTTGCCATTCGGGTGCACCAAGTGGCCAAATGTTTTGCCAATCACCGCGCGCATGCCGGTTGCAATTTGAATTTGCGCTATGCCTTTGGGGCTGCAAAGGGTTGGATGAATTAATACGCTCATAAAGCCTCCACGAATTGATTAAGCGCAGCGCGCCGTTGGTGATGGATTGGTTTATTTATTCGATGGGAATGCGGCGGACTGCGCGCACGGCGCGCTTGTTGCCCTTGTGGAGGATGAGGGTGTAGCCAACCTCAAAGTCCTGCCCCCACGCGGTGTCCACGGAAAACTGTGTGCTGCTCCAGTGCCATTCGGGTGCGAGGTGTTCGGGTAGGTTTATGCGCAGGAGATTGTTTTCAAATTGCGACGGCCAGTAGCAATCGGTGTGGCCGTCAATGCTCAAGCTGGTGACGGCGTTGGCCAAATAATTATCTGGCTCGCTTGCGAGAATCAGGTGGGTGTTGTACATGCCATCGACTCGGCTAAATTCGCCTTCAATGGTGTTGGGGTAATTGCCCCACGTGCCTTTGAATGCGCAATGGGCAATGCTGTAGTGGTCGGATGGTTGGTAAAAGCCTGGTGCAGTTGTCTCGGTGACAAGGATCAAATGCCACTGGCAATCGCCATCACGAATGATGCCCGCGTAAATGCCGCCTTGGCCTTTCCAGTATTGGCCGATTGCCGGGGCAGAGTTGCGGATAGCATCGGTAAGGCGGCGGTGGAGGTTGGCTTTTTGTTCCGGCGTTCTTGCATTGATAAGCGCGGATACGCCTGATGGACCAGCCGGGTTAGGGGTGGTGATCAGTGAATTAAAGGTGGTTTTGTCGGCGGTGGTCATGGTGCTTTTCCCATCGGTTTAGGTGTCGATGGGTAAAACGATAGCATTTGCTAATTTTTAAAGTCAATAGCAAATGCTAATGTTTCGATATAAAGTGCAGTTTACTTCTATTTAGTCGCGTAACGGGACTATTTTTGGATTGGTCTTTAGGGATTCTCACGGCACTAATTTACATTAGGCCATGAACTTGCTATCGGGAAGAGAAGTCGAAATGAACTGATCCGCCTGCAAGAGAACTGTGAGGAACCAGCTTTTTCTCTTGTTTTTGAGCGGCATTGTTTGGGTGTGTGGCGGTTACAAGGTATGTGTCCTGAGAGTACTCCCAGCCGTTAGGTGAATTTATCAATCCTACCCATCGTTTGGATGTTTGGGCGGTGATTGTTGTGGGTGTTTTTCCGTGTAGGACCCCATTAACTTCAATGATTGCGCCGCTTGGGGTGCTGGTGACCTGATATTTCACCGGCTGGTTTTGCGCGACGCAGCTAGACAGTAAAAAAGATAATGCAAGCATTGCAATTTTTTTCATAGTGGCTCCATGGGTTTGCTGATAATAATTATTCAACTAAAACTAAGTATTCAAGTGCCAGGTGGCATTCTTCAACGTTATGAAAATTGGATTTTATAATGGAAATAATAGATTTAGTGCTGGACTTTGCAAACGCTGATGAGCAACGACGAAAACTCATTCTTGATGTGGTTCGTCTCGCTTCGCAATGTAAGGATGAAGTGGAATTTCAAGCACTCGCAGAGCAGCTGTCCTTAGTTCCGGCGAAGCTGCCTTATAAAGTTCAAGTAAAGTAATAGCCTCACTTCCAAGATCTCTGGCAATTTGCTCGGCTGCAGCGTTGGCCACTTCCTCGTTTAAAGGTTTGTCTAGCGAGCCGCGTGGAAGCTTTAGGGCATCCTCCAAGGTTTGAGCTGCTTTCTCACCCATGTTCCTGTGGCTGTTCAATAACTGCGACAAATAGGATGGGTCGATGCCGTTCGCTTTCGCGAATTGCGCAATACGGCCGTGTACTCCGTGGTTACCGATGAGGCGGTCAAGATTCAATCTGCGGATATCGTTTGTATTCATATGCGGATTCTCACCAATCATTAGCAAACAGTAAATTATCAAATGCTATTGCTTCATTCGATAGCAAATGCTAATGTTTGCCCAAAATTGGAGGGTAATATGACTTTGAGTGATTACTTAAAATCGCTGACGAAAGACGGGTTGGTGTCTTTTGCGGCCGGGTGCTCAACTACTCCTGGGCAATTGAAGCAGGTAGCCATCGGTAGCCGACGTGCAGGCGAAAAGCTGGCAATCAACATTGAGCGCGAATCTGGCGGGGCGATTAAGTGCGAAGAGCTTCGCCCAGATGTGGACTGGGCATACATCCGTAATACGGGGCAGTCCGAACAGAAAGCCGCCTAACCGCCGTGCCTTCCCGCATGGCGGTTTTTTTGTCTCTGTAATTTGTGAACTGTGCATTTTGGCGACTCCATAAGTGATAACGCCATTGTGCATTTAAGCGCCAACCGATACCAATCCGGGTGGTTATGGGTTTTTAACCAGTAGGGGTGAGCGGTGATTTTGCTATTGACCATTGGTTTTGCTGCATTGTTTTCGGCTGGTCGCCATTACGAGCGGAAGAATTATTGGCATTGCTTGCTCGGCGTGCTCGTGGCTATGTATTTCATCACTGCTGGAATTGGGAAATTGACAACTTAAGAGTTGATCCGTTTTACCTCAGTATCCAGCGATTCGATGTAGTAGATGTCGTCTTCAACGAGTGAGACGGGTGTGTTGCGGTAAAGGAGTTGGTCGGTGCGGGTTAGCTTGGTACCGACTTTTTTAATCACCTGGTACCGCTCGATGCTATAGCGGTTACCGGTGATGTCTTCGGCAAGGAATGTTTCGATTAATAGGTTCATTTTTTTTTGAGTTTGGTTTTTGGTGGAAGTTTCGTTTTAGGGGGTATGTGTGAACTTAAAGCCCTTTTTAAAAATGAAGTGCGGTGTGTGTGGTGGGTCTGGAAAAGTCAGGGCTTCTGATGAATATCGCGGCAAAGTGGTTTATGTCGATAAGACTTGCAGCTTCTGCGGCGGGAATGGATACAAGCTTTCGCGCAGAACTGATTGCGATATAAAAAAATTAAATTTATCGACTTAGCCTAAGAAGTTATCCATGAATGATTTTGATTGCTCCCTTGATGATATTAAAAGCGCCTTGCGCCATTTGGATTGCGAGGACACGGCTGTCTGGCTGCGTGCCGGGATGGCGATTAAAACGGAATTTGGTGAAAGCGGTTTTGATATTTGGGATGGTTGGAGCCAGGGTGATTCTCGTTACACGCACAAACAGACATTGACGAAATGGAAAAGTTTTCATGGGAGTAGTTCGCGCGGTAGTGTAAGCATTGGCACTATTTTGCATTGGGCATTTGAGCGCGGTTTTAAATTTGAACGCCCGGACTTAACGCCGGAACAGAAAGCAGAATTCGCCAAAGAGCGCGACCAGCGCCGTAAGCTTGCTGCTGAGGCGGCCGCAATTGAAGAGGCGAATATACAGCGCTGGTATGGTGTTGTTGCTGACACGTGTAATGCGCTTATCCCGCTACTAAAACCCATCGGTGTTTCTAAATACCTCGGCATGAAAAAAGTAGGCGCCTATGGTGTTTATTTTGCGCCGCATTCTTTTGTGATCCGCACTAACGATAATTTTACGATTGATGTTCTTGCTGATCGGCAATCCATCGCGCAATTCTTTGAACAACAAAAATTAAAAACCAAAGCTGAGCGCGAGGCGGATTCATTTCACTTTTTCAAAAAGGGTTCGATACTTGTGCCGCTGCGCGATATGAGCGGTGCGATAAAAAACTTTCAGATTATTTGGAATGATGGAACCTCCAAGCGGTTTTTTACGAATGGCCGCAAGAGTGGCTATTACCATTTGATTGGTGAAATTGCCGATGGTGTGCCCATTATTTTTTGTGAGGGATATGCGACCGGTGCGAGTTTGCATAAGGCGACTCGTTGGCCGGTAGTGGTTTGTTTTGATGCTGGGAACATGCCGGTAGTGGCTGAATTGTTTGCTGGCTTTCTGCATCAAAAAATATTCGCCGGCGACAATGATTGGAAAACGGCGTTAGACCCTAAAAAGAAAAATACCGGTTTGGTTAAAGCGCAAGAGGCTTCACGCATTGGTGGTGGTACCTGGTGTGTTCCTGATTTTTCAGAAGATATTAAAAATCATCCGCTTTTTGTTAACAACCCTAAGGCGCCGAGCGATTTTAATGATCTGCAGGTGGTGTCTGGCATTGATATAGTAAAAACGCAATTAAACGATTTGCAGTTTGTGAACGAGCGGCCGCTTGACGCTACCTACCCTGATTTACCTCTTGATAATGCGCCACCTGATTACGGTGATATTCCTTTACCCGCTGAGGATTATGTTCCGCAGGGCGATGGCTCTCCCGAACCCTCTCTTACCGCGCAGCAACTTTCGCTTGATGATTTGCTGAGTCGCTACGCTTTGATTGATCCAGATTCAAGGATTTGGGATTCAGTTCAAAAGAAAATTATTAAATCCGGCGCTTTTAAAAACATCGTTCGCCCGGCTATGTACAAAGATTGGCTTGAGCACGATAAGCGCCGCACGGTGTTGCTTGATGACGTGGCTATCGAATTTGCCAACGCGCAAAAAAGGGGGCGTGGGGGGTTGGCGCAGTCGCTTAATCGCTACGTGTATTTGAACCCGAGTGATAGCGCGTGGGATAAGCAAGAGCGGCAGATTGTTGCGTTAAGCCATTTGAAATACGCGATCGCGGATTGTTTTGATATGTGGGTGAAGCACCCGGATCGTGAAGAAATTCCGCACAAGAATTTAGTGTTTGACCCAACGCAACGTTGCGATACCAAAACGCACATTAATCAATTCCGTGGGCTGGCGATTAAACCGAGTGATGACCTGGATAAGTGCCGTGGAATTATCGAAATGCTCATGGGTTTGTGTAACAAGGATATGGAAGTTTTTAAATGGCTCAAGCGTTGGTTGGCGTATCCGCTAATCAATGTGGGCGCCAAGATGGAAACATCGGTGCTGTGCCACTCTGATGTGCATGGCTCGGGCAAGAGTTACTTTTTTGATGTGGTGATGCGTGGCATTTACGGCGAGTACTCGCGCACGGTTGGCCAGGCGCAGCTTGAAGGGCAGTACAACGATTGGATGAGTAAGGTGTTGTATTGCGTGTATGAGGAAGTGTTGAGCCGTAGCCAGCGTTACAGCCACACAGGAACGATTAAGCAAACCATCACGGGCAAGACTGTCCGCATCGAAAAGAAATTCATGAGCGGTTGGGAGGAGGCCAACCATATGAATTCCGTGTTTCTTTCGAACGAAGTATTGCCGTTGCCGGTGGAGCCAAGTGATCGCCGCTTTTTAGTGATATGGCCTGAAGCAAAATTGTATGAACGATTGCAGCGCGCGGTGGATATCGAATTAAAAAATGGCGGTGCTGAGGCGTTCTATCGCTATCTGCTGAAAACGTCTATGCAGGATCCCGGTGAAGATTATCCGTTTGATGAACATACCAAGCCGCCTATGACTGAAGCCAAAGCGCGATTGATTGAGCACGGCAGGCCGATATGGGAAGTGTTTTATAACGAGTGGGAAAACCTTGGGTTGGAGCATAACAATTGCGCTGTGCCTTATTGCAGTGTTCGGCTTGCTGACCTGTATGCAATATTCCAGACCTGGTGCAAGCGGAACAATGAGCACGGTATGGGTGCGCATAAATTTTCCAGTTTTATTGGAAGCAAAATTAAAAAGCGCACCGACTTGCATTACAAAATTGCGAATAGGAGCGGCAAGGCGAGCTTTTATATCATTGGCCAATCCCCTGAAGGTAAGACGCAAGAGGAATGGTTGGGTGGTTGTGTGTGGGAATTTGAGCGGATATTTTCTCAATCCCCGCCTGATATCAGCGAGGCCGCATAAATGTTGCCGTCATGCCGTTTAGTGTGCCGTTTTTCGCTCTCTCATAACTCGTTGAATTTAAACGTTTTGCCGTCATGCCGTCATGCCGTTTTTTGTTTTGCCTCACGCGCGCGCTACGTGTGTGTATGTGTGTATGTACGGCGAAATTAATTTTCCAGAATAAATAATTTTTTCTTCACGCGAGAAAACATTAAACGGCAAGACGGCATGACGGCAAATAGATAAATATCAATAACTTACACAGTTTTAAAAAACGGCATTGAGACGGCATTAAGACGGCATTTGATTTTTGAATATTTTTATAACATTCGGGGGCTGTATGCAGGGCGAAAAGAGTTGTTTACCGGAATGGTTTTCTCCGCTGCTTGAAGAGTGGGGCCGCGAATATGGTAAGGGTCGAGTCGTTGATTTAAGTGCGCGATCGGGAACGCAAATGATTTGGGGCTCGGGTCGTCGCGGCAAGGGGTTTTCGTCAACTGAATCTGAGCGTGCGCTTGTAAACAAGGCGTTTTATGAATTGCGGCAGGTAAGTAATTACGCTGCGGGTATGATTGAATTTGTCTATTTGGGTGGCCGTTGCAAATCCATGCGTGAAGTGGAGCATGAATACGATTTAAGTAATCGTGCGGCGGGTGAGGAAGTTGGTGCTGCTGAGGCGCTGCTGTATTCAGAGTTTATTAGATTCAAGCGCGCCGCATAAATAGTTTGCATTTTTGATCAAAGACATTTATAAATTGCTTCACGCTTGGCAGAGCTGCGCAGTAAACAAAGTTAAAGGCCGTTGGGGAAACCTGACGGCCTTTTTGTTTTGCGGTTTTGTTTGGTGTAGTGCTGAGTCGATAAGAGCTTGATGCCCTGGTGTGCAAACACCGGGGCTTTTTTATTTGAGGTTTTGATGATTGGTTATGGGTTGGTTGCATTAGCGCAAGTAAAACACTTTGCGCAGGCGGTTTGTGATGTGCTCGGTAAGGGCGAGCAAAATGCCGCTGTGTGGTTACTGTGCGAGACTGTAGCAGCTGAGACCCAATACGGAACCTACAAGGACCCGACACCAAATGGTGCAGGCCGTGGGCTTGGCCAGATTGATAAGGTGCCATTCGAGGATGTTAAGGCGCGCGCTAGCCGTGCTGATGTGGATGCGCTTAAGGCGGCGTTCGATATCGATATCAAGATGATTGAGTGGGACGATTTAAATTTTTCCCCACTGCTCTCAATGATTTTTACGCGGCTGCATTACAAGCTGCGCCCTGGTGCAATCCCTCAGACGCTGAAAGGGCGCGCAGAATATTGGAAAAAGTATTACAACACTGTATTGGGAAAAGGAACGGTTGATCAGTACATCGTAAGTGCACGCAACTTTCGGGATTATTACTGATGGACAATAACGGCCAGCACAATTGGTTGACTTACGTCTTGTGCGTTGGGATTGCGGCGTGGGGCGGTGTGGTGAATTACGTTAGTTTATTGCGTGGATCTGGTGTGTCGTTCAGTTGGCGTGATTTTTTTGCAGAATTATTTGTGTGCATGTTTGCGGGCTTCATTGTTGGGATATCGGCGATATCGCTTGGTGTTGATCCGTTATTGTCGTTGGCATTAGCGGGGCTTGGTGGTCATGCTGGTAGCCGCACGTTATTTGTTCTCAAACGAATATTCTTTAAAAGTCTCGAATCGTGGGCAGACAAGGGCTGAGGTCAGTTATGCAGACTGTTAAGGCGATGGCTGTGTCGGAAAGGTTTTTTTATTGCGTGTTGTTTGCGTTGGTGTTTTGTTCATTGTTGTTTCAATCCTCTCAATAGCGGTGCTCCCATGAAACGTTTAACGAACCTGATGCTGGCGTTATGCGCTGCATCATTAGCCGGGCTTTGCCTGGTGGTTGTGCCCGGATGTGAATCGACTACTGCGCGCAATGATTTGTTGGTTGATGTTGCGGTTAGTCAAGGTGTTATTCGTTACGTCGAGGCGGGTGCAACGGCAGTTGAAGATGCTGACCGTCGTGAGCGATTGATTGCTGCGCTGGGTGTTGCGCGTGGATTTGTTAGTGCTGATGCGCCTGCGTTGGGTGATGACTGGGCTGACCAGTTTGTGAAGCTGATGGATTGGGATGCGTTGTCGGTTCCTGATCAGGTATTGCTTACGCAGGTCTTGACGTTGGTGCGGCAGGAGATCGAGTTGCGCGCAGTGAATGATGTTGAGGTGAAGGTATCGCTCGCGCGGCTGATTGATGTGGCGATCAATGCAGCTGGCAAGTTGTAGTGAATAAGTGCGGCGGCTGTGCTGCCCGCCGCGCGTGGGCATTGAAGTGGGCATCTATTGCCAAAGAGAGAGCATTACATGCAATTAGAAATGCAAGAGTTAATCGTGGCAATGAGAGAGCAAACAGCAGCGATCAACGCCCTGGCTCAAAGCAATCAACAGGTGATCGCTCTATTGACTGATGTTGTTGCATCGATGGTTGATGAAGAGATTGATATCACCGGAGCGCGCTACCTTGATGATGAGTTGATCAACAGCAATGGCAGTTAAGGCTTCTCGATGGTGTGATCGATGCAAGGCCGTGCATCCGGGCAAGTGTCCGAACGCGCCGGTGTGGCAGAAGGCAGTGGGAAAGCAATCTGGTCGAGGTGGTAGGCCTTGGCGACGTAAACGCGAGTTGGTGTTTGAGCGTGATGGATATCTTTGTCGTCAGTGCATCGAGGCTGATATCGAAACCGTTGTGACCTTGAGTGGTTCGTTGGCGGGTATATGTGATCACATTGTTCCTCTCGAAGAAGGTGGAACGGACGCGATGCATAACCTTCAAACTTTATGCAAAAAATGCAGTGATGAAAAAACGGCGATTGAGGCGCAAAGAGGGAGGGGTAGGGCAAAACTCTAGGCTCCCCAGCTCGGACAC
>Ga0247732_10000390_pt1 | contig 22013 bp, 23 predicted proteins | sample UWRJL163409C2_FD_180940 | JGI IMG/M metagenome (GOLD analysis project Ga0247732, IMG submission 180940) | Plant litter microbial communities from Arlington Agricultural Research Station in Wisconsin, United States - UWRJ-L163-409C-2 | ecosystem: Environmental > Terrestrial > Plant litter >...
CGCACCGAGATCCTGCGCCGCTTCCACCAGTGAGTAATCCATGCGGGTCAGCGCGGTGTAAATCGGCAACACCATAAACGGCAGATACGAATACACGATGCCGATATACACGGCCAGATTGGTGTGCAAAATCACCAGAGGCTGGTCGATAACATGCAGCCAGATCAGTACGTTATTCAATACACCGTTGTCTTTAAGAATGCCCATCCAGGCATAAACGCGGATCAGGAATGACGTCCATGATGGCAGGATCACCAGCAACAGCAGGATGTTGCGCGTCGAGGTGCGGCTGTGTGCCACCGCCCACGCCAGCGGATACCCAATCAGCAGGCAAAGCAGCGTGGAAATCGCTGCCACTTGCAGCGATTGCAAATACGCATCGATATACAGCGGATCCTGGGTCAGGCCGATGTAGTTGGCGATGTTGAGTGCAATATCCAGCATGCCGTCTGACCAGGTAACCAGATCGGTATACGGCGGAATGGCACGCGCCATTTCAGCAAAACTGATTTTGAAAACAATCAGAAATGGCAGTAAAAACAGCAGCAGGAACCAGACCAGCGGCAGCAGGATCACCAGCTTGCGGCCATGCCGCTGTTGCAGACGACCGGTGAAGGCTTTAAATCCGCCCGGAGGTTTGCTGGCCGGGGTTTCGGAGATTACAGACATTTTCATCCCCCTTTAAACAGTCAGCACGACACAGCTGTCGGCTTCCCAGCACAGGCGCACTTCGTCGCCCCAGGTTGGCATACCTTTGCGGAAACGGTGACCGTTCTGCAATTGCGCCGTAATCATCTGCCCGCTGTGCAGCCTGACGTGGTAAATCGACAGGTCGCCAAGATAGGCGATATTGACCACCTCTCCGACCGCGAAGTTGCAGCCATCCTGCGGCACGTCTTCACACAACATGATTTTTTCCGGACGCAGCGCAACATACACCGGCACGCCGTCAACCACAGACACATCCGGATCGACTTTCAGCGGATGCCTCAGCCCCGGCGAGGTCAGCAGCAGCGCATCGTCCAGACGCTCTTTCAGCACACCTTCAAATATATTCACGGAGCCGATAAATTCGGCGCTGAAACGGCTGGTCGGGTGTTCATAAATTTCTTCCGGCTCGCCGATTTGCACGAATTTACCGCGGTTCATGATGGCGATACGCCCCGCCATGGTCATCGCCTCTTCCTGATCGTGTGTCACCATCACGCAGGTCGCGCCGACGCGCTCAAGAATATCCACCACTTCCAGTTGCATACGGTCGCGCAGCTTTTTATCCAGCGCCCCCATCGGCTCATCGAGCAGCAGCAGTTTTGGTCTTTTCGCCAGGCTGCGCGCTAATGCCACACGCTGACGCTGACCGCCGGAAAGCTGGTGCGGCTTACGTTTGGCGAATTCCTGCATATGCACCAGCGTCAGCATTTCCGCCACGCGGCTTTTGATTTCCGCTGACGGCAGTTTGTCCTGCTTGAGGCCGAACGCGATGTTTTGTTCGACCGTCATGTGCGGGAACAAGGCGTAAGACTGGAACATCATGTTGATCGGACGCTGATACGGCGGCACCTGCGAAAGATCTACGCCATCCAGTACGATTTGGCCCTGCGTGGGCGGCTCAAAACCGGCCAGCATACGCAACAGGGTTGATTTCCCACAGCCGGACGCGCCGAGCAGTGCGAAAATCTCGCCTTTATAAATGGTCAGGCTCACATCATCGACGGCGGCCTGGCCATCAAAAGATTTGGTCAGATTGCGGATTTCCAGCAAAGGCGTGAAACCTTTCTGGGTCTTAGGCTGCGGGCGGGGGATAGCGTCGTTCACTCAGAGAAATCTCCGGTATCAGAATAAAGCAGTTCAAATAAGCATAACAGTCAGGGGGGAAAGTGCCTGATCGGTATACCCAAAATACAGCCGGAAGCAAAACGTCAGCGGCCCCGCCATCAATAAGCGGAGCCGCGTTAACGATACTCAAAATCATTCTGGTTGCATCAAGGCGGCAAGTGAGCAAGTCCCCGGGAGCTGACACACGTCAGTGACCGGGGCGCGTTCGCGCAACCAACGCAGAGGCAGCCTGAAGGATGAAGAGTATTATTTGCCGGTTTTAACCTTGGTCCACGAACGGGTGATCACGCGGTCAATCTTCGGATCCTGAACTTTCAGGGTGAAGAGTTTCGCCTGAACATCGGCCGGTGGATAAATGCCCGGGTTGTTACGCACATCTTCGTTAACCAGTGGTGTCGCGGCTTTGTTTCCGCTGGCGTAGTAAACGGTGTTACTGATTTGCGCGATAACTTTTGGTTCCATCAGGTAATTGAGGAACTGATAGGCTTCATCGAGATTTTTAGCATCTGCCGGGATAGCAAACACGTCGAAGAAGGCCAGCGCCCCTTCTTTGGGAATGCTGTACGCCACGTTCACACCGTTTTTCGCTTCTTTCGCGCGGTTACCCGCCTGCATCACATCACCAGCCCAGCCGATTGCCACACAAATGTCGCCGTTCGCCAGGTCGTTAATGTACTGAGAAGAGTGGAAATAACGGATGTTCGGACGCAGTTTCAGCAGCAGATCGTTGGCTGCACCGGTGTAATCTGATGCTTTGGTGCTGTTCGGATCCAGATGCAGATAATTCAGGACTGTTGCGTAGATTTCCGCAGGGGCATCGAGGAATGAAACGCCGCAGCTTTTCAGTTTCTCGAGGTTTTCAGGCTTGAGCACCAGATCCCAACTGTCTACCGGGGCATCTTTACCCAGTACGGCTTTCACTTTATCGACGTTATAGCCGATACCGGTGGTCGCCCACAGATAAGGGATCGCGTATTTGTTGCCCGGATCATGTTGCGCCACCATCTTCAGCAGCTCAGGATCCATATTTTTATAGTTTGGCAGTTTGCTCTTATCCAGAGGCTGGAACACACCAGCCGCCAGCTGACGTTCGAGGAAGCTGGCCGACGGTACCACCAGATCGAAGCCGGTGCTGCCTGCCATGAGTTTGCCTTCCAGCACTTCATTGGAATCAAACACGTCGTAAACCACTTTAATGCCGGTTTCCTTCTGGAAATCAGGCACGGTATTTGGTGCGATATAATCGGACCAGTTATAGATATGCAGCGTTTTTTCATCCGCAGACGCTGTGACGGACGCAGCCATAACCAGGCCGGCGACAACACCCGATAACCACTTTTTACGCAGGGTGAACATCCGTTACTACCTCCAAGACAGGGAATATAAATCGAATTTGTATCTTTGAGACGGATACAAAACCTTTCACACAACTGCCAACCGACACCCATGGAATATGCATAGGCATTCAACGTTGACGCATACGCTGCCTGCGAATTAACCGTTTGGTTTTACGACGTAATCACGCTTGATGCAGAGTCAGAAGCATAGCGCCTGCAACCCTTGTGTACCAGCCTCCTGAGACAAAACCGGCGTTTATCGATTAATTATGCAGATTTAGTCTATACCGTCTGGCATTTTGCCTTTTAACAAAGTGAAATATCTGGCAACAACCACACAAATGCAGCATAACTTATGGCGAAAGCGGATAAAGGCAGCGGAGCCGCAATAAGCACGGCTCGCAGGAAAGGATCTTCAGAGGGGGGAAATGAATGTCCGGAAATGGAAAATTAATGCAGTAAAGGCAGATTCACAGTAGTGACCGGCATGCCTTCTTCTTCCTCGCCAAGGAAAAGCAGGTCATTGGCGTGCGCTTCGAGAATAATCATCGACATCTGCTCCTCAGCCTGTTGCAGGAAGAAAGCAAACTGCTCTTCCGTCACACCCACTGCAATCGTCAGTGACTGGCAAACAATCAGTTTCGGCAAATTGTCGTCCTGGATATCCACGAACGCTTTAATGGTCAGTGAACTGGCATTAATCGAGCTCAGATCGGCCACCAGCGGGATCAACGCCGTCGGTTTGACTTCGGCCAGTGCAGAAAACAAAATCACATTATCTACAATATCGAGTTTGGCATCAAAAATGCCGTCAAAATTCTGCATATGCGGCAAATGGAGAGCCTGACAGGAATCACACTCGAAAAAAGAGATGCCCAGCTGATCCAGCCAGCGCCGCAGCAGCGCTAAATCAGGGACGATGAGCGAATCCATAGAATGCCTCACGAGTTCAACACAACGAAAAAAACAAACCCTTCGTAACGCCAGCGGCATTACGAAGGGGTCATAGCTTACGGAATATTGCCGGTCAGCGCTACGATCATTACCGGATTGATGGACATTTAACGCACGGGAATAAGAATTAGCCACCGGATTTCAGACGGAATCCCGGCCGCGCTCTTTGTTCGATATAGTCAATCATCATACCGGCGATATCCAGACCGGTGGTGGCTTCGATCCCTTCGAGCCCCGGCGAAGCATTGACTTCCATCACCAGCGGCCCGCGGTTTGAACGTAAAATATCGACCCCGGCGACGTCCAGCCCCAGAGTCTGCGCGGCTTTAACCGCAATGTCTTTCTCCTGCGGCGTAATTTTGACATTGGTGGCCGTCCCGCCGCGATGCAGGTTCGAGCGGAAATCACCCGGTTTGGCCTGACGCTCAATCGCTCCGACCACTTTTTTCCCCACCACCAGACAACGAATGTCGCGCCCTTCTGCTTCGCGGATATATTCCTGCACCAGAATATGCGCGTTCAGGCCGCGAAATGCGTCAATGACACTTTCTGCCGCCTGACGGGTTTCTGCCAGCACCACACCAATCCCCTGTGTTCCTTCAACCAGCTTCACCACCAGCGGCGCACCACCGACCAGCGCAATCAAATCGGCGGTGTCATCCGGCGCATTAGCAAAACCGGTCGTCGGCAGATCAATGCCTTCACGCGCCAGAATCTGCATGGAACGCAATTTATCGCGCGCCCGGGTGATCGCCACCGATTCATTCAGCGGGAAACTGCCCAGCATTTCAAACTGACGCAGCACCGCTGTGCCATAGAAGGTAATCGCGGAGCCAATTCGTGGGATCACCGCATGGTACTTATCCAGCTGATGCCCGCGATAGTGCACGCTGGGCGCAGCAGGATTGATATTCATGTAGCAGGACAGTGGATCGATAATGTCGATCTCATGTCCGCGTGCTTCAGCCGCTTCCTTCAGGCGTTTACACGAATACAACGACCCGTCACGGGAAAGAATTGCAATTTTCATCCAACACTCCGTCGCCGTTTAGCGTGTTGCCCAACCTTGCTTGTGCAATGCGTCCAGCATAAACGGACGTTGTTCCTTTTTAAGGGTACGAATAATCAAATCACTCCAGGTATCGCGTCGCGCATTGCTGTCGCGTTGCAGATAATACGCCGATAGTGCGTCGTCATATTCTGCCAGTTGCTCTTTATCTACCGGCTGATAGCTGTTTTCATGCACCAGCAGAGACTGCGGCATACGCGGCTTGACCTGATGATCCTGCGCGGGGGTTCCGATACATAAACCAAACAAAGGCATCACAAATTTAGGCAGTTTCAGCAGATTCACTACGTCTTCCACCTGATTACGGATACCGCCGATAAACACACCGCCCAGCCCCAGTGACTCCGCCGCCGTCATGGCATTTTGCGCCATCAGCGCGGTGTCCACACAACCGAGTAACAACTGCTCGGCCAGACCCAGCTCGGCTTGAGGGTTGATCTGTAAATTACGATTGAAATCAGCACAGAAAACCCAAAATTCAGCGGCGCTGGCGACATATTTCTGACCACCGGTGTACTGCACCAGCGTCTCCCGCAGCACAGGATCGGTAACGCGGATAATCGAATAACATTGCAGAAAGCTCGAAGTCGAAGCAGCCTGAGCGGCGGCAATAATGGCTTCACGTTGCTCGTCCGGGACCGGTTGATCGGTAAAAGCACGGATGGAGCGGTGTGAGCGCAGAAGATCGATGGTCGGCGTCATTAAAAAATTCCTGAGCGGTAAGGATAAATAAAAAAGTTGCCCCAATCATTCATGCTGTGAGCACCGTTTGCAAGGATTCCGGCACCTGTAGCTGTAACAATGTACTGTGTCTGAAAAAGAGTGCCGGTTCATTCAGATAGGTCAAAGGTATCGGACTGACAGGTAATTCCTGCTTTTTTTTATGGTTTGTAACAGGCATAGTAGCGACATCAAAAAGGTGATGTGGTTAACAAAAACAGACATTCCCCTTTCATTTATCTTGTTGGCATTAACAAAGGAGTCTCCATGTTTGCAGTAATTTTTGGGCGTCCTGGCTGTCCTTATTGCGTACGCGCTAAAGAGTTGGCTGAAAAACTGACTGAAGAACGTGATGATTTCAACTTCCGCTACATCGATATTCACGCGGAAGGCATCACTAAAGCCGACCTGGAAAAAACCGTGGGTAAACCGGTAGAAACCGTTCCGCAGATTTTCCTCGATCAGAAACACATCGGTGGCTGTACTGACTTCGAAGCCTATGCCAAAGAGCATCTGGCGCTGTTCAGCAACTGATCCGCGATAAAATAAAGATATACACAGCCAAAAGGCGCTCAGTGAGCGCCTTTTTTATGGCTTCTACATCATGACATGTCAGTGTTGCCTGAACTGCCGGTAAGCAATGACCAGCAAATGAACCAGCATAGCGCCCAGAACACACCAAAATATCGCACTGGTGGCATAGGCCAGTTCCTGCATCAGCGGACGAACGCGTGGATAAAAGGCCATGCGCAATAAAAAGCACACAGGGATGGAAACCAGCCCGCCGACAAAGGACGAAAATATCGCCGAATCGCGGGAAATCAGCGACGTCACCACGCCGGGAATTAAAAATAATAACAGGCCATATTCCGGGCCTGGCGCGATATTTCTAACAATAATCCAGCCATTCTTTAACATAAGAAAAATAATTAAGAACATTGTGCAACAAATTAATGGGGCTACCACTTTTCGCCAAATTGCCATTTTACTTCCTCCTTAAAGTTGGCGAGATTTCACAGGTTCTCTGCATAAAATGCGTTCTTTGTTACCTGTCAGAGCCTTCTGGCTCATTTCCCCAGAGCGTTCCGCACTCCCGCGAAACACAAAAAAAGCTTTCAGAAGATTTATACGGGCATTTCTCTGGCTGAACTGGCGTTCTGTGACTAAAATGACGCCCGAAACCCAATTTTCCACCCCGCCGGGGCTGAAACAGACCGTGCGATCCTGAGTAGGAATTTTCTGTTTCTGAATTTATCCTTTACATTCTCCTATATCAAGAATTTGTTGGTAAACAATAAGTTATCCTTGTGAATATAAACGTCGCTAGTTTGTTAAACGGGAATTACATCCTGTTATTATTTGTGGTTTTGGCACTCGGTCTGTGCCTGGGGAAAATTCGCCTGGGTTCCGTTCAGCTCGGAAATTCTATCGGCGTATTAGTGGTTTCGCTGCTTTTGGGTCAGCAGCATTTCAGTATTAATACTGAAGCGCTCAACCTCGGCTTTATGTTGTTTATTTTCTGCGTAGGCGTCGAAGCAGGGCCAAACTTTTTTTCCATTTTCTTCCGTGACGGCAAAAATTATTTCATGCTGGCACTGGTGATGGTCGGCAGCGCCATGTTACTGGCACTCGGACTCGGACGTTTGTTCGGCTGGGACATCGGCCTCACCGCCGGGATGCTCGCGGGTTCAATGACCTCAACCCCGGTTCTGGTCGGCGCCGGAGACACGCTGCGTAATACCATGGGCGGTAACAAGATGCTCGGGCCTGAACTGGATAACCTGAGCCTGGGCTACGCCCTGACCTATCTCATCGGTCTGGTGAGCCTGATTTTCGGCGCACGTTATCTGCCGAAGCTGCAACATCAGGATTTGCCTACCAGCGCCCAGCAGATCGCGCGCGAGCGTGGCCTGGATACCGACAGTAAACGAAAAGTGTATCTGCCGGTGATCCGCGCCTATCGCGTGGGACAGGAGCTGGTGGCCTGGGCCGATGGCAAAAACCTGCGTGAACTGGGGATCTATCGTCAGACTGGCTGCTATATAGAGCGAATCCGCCGTAATGGCATCCTGGCGACACCGGACGGCGACGCCGTATTGCAGGTGGGCGATGAGATCTCACTGGTCGGTTATCCGGACGCACATTCACGCCTCGACCCGAGTTTCCGTAACGGTAAGGAAGTGTTTGACCGCGACCTGCTCGACATGCGTATCGTGACCGAAGAAGTGGTGGTCAAGAATAACCACGCGGTCGGCAAGCGTCTGAGTCAACTGAATCTCACCGATCAGGGCTGTTTCCTCAACCGCGTGATCCGCAGTCAGATTGAAATGCCTATCGATGACAGTATCGTGCTGAATAAAGGCGATGTGTTGCAGGTCAGCGGCGACGCAAAACGGGTGAAAAGCGTGGCGGAGCGTATCGGGTTTATCTCCGTACACAGTCAGCTCACGGATTTGCTGGCCTTCTGCGCCTTCTTTATTGTCGGCCTGATGATCGGCCTCATCACTTTCCAGTTCAAAAACTTCAGTTTTGGCATCGGTAACGCCGCCGGACTGCTGTTCGCCGGGATCATGCTCGGCTTCCTGCGAGCCAACCACCCTACTTTCGGTTATATCCCGCAGGGCGCGCTAAACATGGTGAAAGAGTTTGGCCTGATGGTGTTTATGGCGGGTGTCGGCCTCAGTGCCGGTGCGGGTATCAATAATGGTCTCGGCGCAATAGGCGGCCAGATGCTGCTTTCCGGCCTGATTGTCAGCCTGGTGCCGGTGGTGATTTGCTTCATCTTCGGGGCATATGTTTTACGCATGAACCGCGCTTTGCTGTTCGGAGCCATCATGGGTGCACGAACCTGCGCTCCGGCGATGGAAATCATCAGCGACACGGCACGCAGTAACATTCCGGCACTCGGTTATGCAGGAACCTATGCCATTGCTAACGTATTACTGACGCTCGCCGGTACGCTAATCGTCATCATCTGGCCCGGTGCATGACGTAACTCATTGAAGTGTAATGGGGCAAAAAAAAATCAATATTTTTTTAAATTTTTGCCCCCTCGCACGAACTTTTAAAGTTAGCCAGAGTCTTAATTAGTGCCACTGCTTTTCTTTGAAGTCCCCAAATTTGGAGAGCCCGTCAATCCCGCCTTATTAGGTTCAAGATTGCCGGGTTTTTTCTTTTCTGCTTACTGTAGATTTCAAATTCATCACACCTCCGCCGTTCTGCGTGCTTAAACGCAAAATCCTTTCTGCAAACAGTCTTAAAAATACCTAAAGCACTAGGACTTAAAAGAAACTTGCTTCCAACGCGCGTAATTTTGCTTCCGGCATTCATTACTTTCCGGGAGGTTAAAATGGCAATACCTGTTTATTTATGGCTTAAGTACGATGATGGTACAGACATCAAAGGTTCGGTAGATATCCTTCAGAGAGAAGGCAGCATCGAGGTTTTAGAACTGATGCATGCAGTTGAAGTCCCCGTCGATTCACAGACGGGGAAACTCATCGCAAAACGTATCCATTGCAGTTATGCGTTTGAAAAGGAGGTCGATGCCTCAAGCCCTTATCTCTACAAAGCAGTCTCTTCAGGTCAGACGTTAAAGAATGCTGAGTTTAAATTTTATTGCATTGATTATGGGGGACAGGAGAAAGAATATTTCCGCGTAACATTAGAGAATGTAAAGGTTATATCTGTCGAACCTTTTATGCATGACATCAAGAATGAATTATTCGAACGCCACACTCATCATGAATACGTTGAATTAAGCTATGAAAAGATAATCTGGCACTATCTGGGCGGAAATATAGTCCATTCTGATACCTGGAATGAAAGAGCATAAAGGATAATATATGTCATGGACTTATGAAGTCAGCTCCCGGAAATTTTATCATGACGGGACTTATCAGTTCACCGGTTCTTATGCTGGCGCACCTGGTTATAAAAATGACCCGGCACAGGAATGCCTTAAGGACCGGGGACCTTTACCCAGAGGTAGCTATCAGATTGGTTCGCCTCATACCTCCCATAGAACCGGAAAATACTCATTATCTCTGACACCTTCCAGCAGCAATAATATGTGCGGACGGGACGCATTTAAAATTCATGGAGATAGCAGTCAGCACCCCGGCGAGGCATCAAGTGGCTGTATTGTAACCAGTCTCACTGAAAGGAAAAGAATATGGGCAAGCGGCGACAGGGAGTTAACCGTAAAATGAAATATATCCTTCTTTTTTTCCTGAATGGCGTCGCATTCAGCACAATGGCACAGGAACCACAAGATATTTGCATGAAGCCTGGTTCATACATTGAATCTGCCATGAAAGATGCTATGCAGTATGAATTAGATGTTGACGTTGGAGCAGTTAATAACCAAAAAACACTCATGACGTTAATAAGTAAAACGAAAGTAACCCCTGCTTTGGCAGCTCAACTTGCCAAAAAAGATCAGGTCGAGTCAGGGAAAGATCAAACGGGAATGACGTGGAAGGATTATTATTCAACGTATACTGAAGGGAATGTCTACAACCTGATAGTGAAATTCACTTTTGAAGATAACGCTGGAAAGGAAAATATCTTCATAGGATCGGCATTCAGAAATGATGATGAATGCTCTGTAGGCTTTGGCGGTTATATCACGGTAGAACGCGGGTTTTAACCACACCGGCTTAATATCCTCTGACTGCCTCAGAAACGGGCAGTCAGATAACATTTTTCCCTACAACCCCACCACACCCTCAACCTCATGCTGAAACACATAAGGATCAGACAGCAATTCAAACTGTTCATCGTCCTGATAGGTCACGGCAACATGATAGTCATCACCGGCAAAGGCTTTTACCGCTTCGATATCCCGCCAGTAGGTTGCCAGGAAAAAATGCTCCCAATCCCCTTGCGAAACGCTTTTGACCAAAGCGCCTAAATTGCCTTCGATACCCTGAGAATGCTGGACGCCCGTCAGTTGCAGATGTTCAGCAAATCCTGCTGCATGTTTTACGGGTACGCATCCGTGCCATGTTCTAACTATCACGTTTTCATCTCCTCAATCATATTCACTTCAATAACATAGCGAAAATTTAACGTGAGTTGAAGAGTATCTGAACGTGTTTCAGCGCTTATTTCTCATTCTCAATCACCCGCACCAGCGTGCCGTCGATATCGATCATTGCGCCCATTCTCAGCCCGAATGGCTGCATTTTTGGCTGATGAATGCGCGGATGGGATTTTTTATCCTGCCCGATTCCTGCCGCCATAAACGCATCAAAAAGTGCATCGGCGTCATCGACGCGCAGGCAGCAGCTGAACCAGCTGGTGAGCGGGTCGAGATCCGTGTGCAGGAAGAATTCCAGCGTAAGGGTTCCGCGGGTCATGATCAGCCAGCCGTCATCAACGTAAGTGGTAATGAATCCAAAGCTGCCATAAAAGCACTGGGTTTCTTCGAAATTACGGGAAGGAAGATTAGGGGTGGCGTAGTCGGTCATCCTGGCCTCATCAGCAGTAATGCATTGAATGTTGCGCCATGATGCCTGAGTGGGAAGGATGAGGAAAGAAGGAAAAATCAGTGAGTCATCCCCTGCCAACTGGCAGGGGAATCAGACACATGGCTCGCGGTTCCTGAAACTAACAGGAGCGCGCCGGCTTATCAGAACTGATAAACCAGACCGACGGCTACAATGTCATCGGTATTGATGCCGGCGTCGCGGGTCAGGCGGGTGTCATCCATCAGATTGATTTTATAATCAACGTAGGTGAGCATGTTTTTGTTGAAGAAGTATGACGCGCCTACATCAACATATTTAGTCAGGTTCTGGTTGCTGTAACCCGGAACATTTCGGGCATGTGATTGTACATACGCAATCGAAGGACGCAGACCAAAATCGAACTGGTACTGTGCAACGGCTTCAAAGTTTTGTGCTTTATCCGCGTAACCGTAAGCCGTGCTGCCCGCTTTACCGAAACGGTTGGCGTTGTAGCTCTGGGTGTACATCGCTGCCAGATAGATATTGTTTGCGTCGTATTTCAGGCCGCCGCTGTAAGCCGTTGCCTTATCACCGTTACCAATGATTGCCGGATTGTTACGGCCATTTTGTTCGCTGGTACGGTCAGACGCCATCATCGCTGCTGCTGCGCTGAAACCTTCGCCCAGATCATATGTCAGGGACATGCCGTAGCCGTCACCATTCTGCGCCAGGACATCGCGGCCATTGTTAGATTCAGTCGCACTGCCATTTTTGCCCTGATACTGCACCGCCACATCCAGTCCATCGACCACGCCGAAGAAATCTTTGTTGCGGTATGTCAGTACACCGTTCGCACGCTGGAACATGAAGTTGTCCGCGCCGTAGGTATCGCCACCGAACTCAGGCAAAACATCCGTCCATGCTGCCACGTCATACATCACGCCGTAATTACGACCGTAATCCAGTGAGCCCCACTGACCGAATTTCAGACCGGCAAAACCTACGCGGGTGAAATTGTTTGCATCTTCACTTTCTGCAGTATTCAGGGAAGCCTGATATTCCCACTCACCGTAACCGGTCAGTTCATTATTGATTTGAGTCTCACCACGGAAACCTAAACGCATATATGACTGGTCACCGTCAGCGCTGTCATCGCTGGAGAAATAATGCAGGCCGTCGACTTTACCGAACAGATCGAGTTTATTACCGTCTTTATTATAAATTTCGGCAGCGCCAACAGTGCCGGCCATCATCAGTGCGGGAATTACCAGAGAAAGCGCGCGTAATTTCATCATCAATATCCTTGATTATTTATAAACTGTTTAAATTTCCGTCCGGCAATTTTATTATCCGCCACCATGAAGTTATATTTCTCCTTCGGGCCGGACAGATGGGCGTAAAAATAAACGAGGGTAAGTTTCGTTGCAACCAGAAAAATTTTGAAATACCTTTCGTTTGGTGTTTGTTTAAGTTTAAAACTGCCCACAACACAATAATAAGACAATTAAAAACATACAGTTACGGCATTGTTTGACCTGGAGTGATTTCATATCATTCTCACAGTGATATTTAAATCCTATAATAATTTCACCGCGATACTATGGCATGAAAACATAATTCACAGAATTCAGCCTGTTCTCTGTCATGTTTTGTATTTTTCTAAAAATAAGGTTGCATTAAGGACAACAAAAAGCCCCTGAAATAGGGGCTGTAGATGACTATTCGCAAGAACAGGTTATTACATAATCCGTTCGAGGCGCTGGCCTTTACCGCCTAAACGCCCGTCGGTCTGATTCCATTCCTTTTCGTACGCCTGATAGGCAAATACAAATGCCTGATGACCATCTTCAAATAGCTGGTCAGGACGTCTATGCCAGCCGGAATAAGCATCGTAGCGCAAAATCTCATAGCCACCGTCAACCGGGTGGAGAAGGTAGGTATAATGTTCACAAAATTCCGGCGCATAAGGAATATCCTCCCCTGCTTCCAGTGTGATAAACAGACCGCCGAGGCGTAATTTAATCATTGATATCCTTTTTCATGATCCACAACCGGGTGGTTTGGGTGGCGGTGACATATGTCGTCTCAGCCGCCAGATGCATCCCCTGACGCTGATAAAATCCGATGGCGGGCAAATTACTTTGCAACACATCAAGCCAGAGAACGGGCTGGTTACGCGCTCTTGCCACACGTTCGGCGAAGGCAAAAACTTCAGATCCCAAACCACGCGAACGGTTCAGCGGGGTGAAGTACAGTTTGCATAACTTCGCCCCCTGACCTTCTGCAACGTCCAGCGGCGTATTAAAATTCAGTCTGGCGAAACCGACCGCCTCACCGTTATCCTGCGCAACCAGCCAGCAGCAATCCGGACTTTCCAGGCTCAGGGCTAGCGCCTCATCACCAAAACCCTCCTCCAGGAAAGCATTCAGTTCGTCCCCGCTTTGCCATAAACTACCAAAATAATGGCGATAGGTCTCCCGCCCCAGGCGCTGCAACAGGCTTAAATCGCCGATATCAGCCTCACGAATCTCCATTCTGACACTCTCCTGTGAAATCACTCGTTACCGTATTCAGACTTTGTCTGTCCCCCGCTCAGGCGGTATGACCATCCGCTTAAGGCTTCCTTAAGTTCTTCTCTTTACACTCTATTTCATCGTGAAACTATACCGTTATTCAATGAATGCGGATATTCAGACCAGACCCCTTTACCTGCAGGGCAGCACAAATTAACGTATCTGAAATTTTTTCGTCCTGTCAGCAAGTTACCGGATTCTTTTGATGGCTATTTTGGCCTGTATAAATGAGGGTAGTATTATGGAGCAACTAAATCATTTGATTTTTCTATGGATTAACGCCACACCGGATTCGCCGAAAGCGCTGATTCAGCTGGCCACTTTTCTGGCTAATGACCTGATTATGATTGTCCCGCTGATGATTATCGGCCTGTGGCTGTGGGGCCATCAGGAGCGTATCGATAAGCAACGCGAAATGATCAGTAAGACAGCCATTGCGCTTCTTTTTGCGATGACGACGGCTAAAACGTTTTCCATGTTGTTCCCTCATGCCCGTCCTTTTGTGGAAGGTTTTGGTTATAACTTCCTGCATCATTCACCGGACGATTCCTTCCCGAGTGATCACGGTACAGTCAGTTTCACCTTCGCACTGGCCTTCCTGTTCTGGCACCGTGTCTGGTCAGGTGCTTTACTGATGGTAACCGCCTTGTCGATCGCCTGGTCACGCGTTTACCTTGGTGTGCACTGGCCGCTGGATATGCTGGGCGGCTTCCTGGTAGGTATGCTGGGGTGCCTGTTCGCGCAACTGGTGTGGAACTTGTTCGGCGAACCGATTAATGCCCTGATGTGCAAGGTTTACCGTTTCGGTTTTGCTTTCCCGATCAAGAAAGGTTGGGTTCAGCACTGATCCCCTGCTCCGTTATTCAAAGCATAAAAAAACGAGGCCACCTGAGCCTCGTTTTTTATGTCAGCAGATTATCATTTGCCGAAAATACTGCCCCACAATCCACTGATCTTCATCATCACGAAGTCCCAGATACGGCCAATAAAACCGGTTTCTTTCACTTCCTGCAACGCCACCAGAGGACGCTGTTCGATGACCTTGCCGTCCAGACTGAAATCTACTGTACCCACTACCTGATTTTTCGCCAGCGGAGCTTCAAGCTGCGGACTGGTCAGATTGAAACTGGCCTTGAGATTCTTCAGCTGGCCTTTAGGCATGGTCAGCGAGGCATTTTCAGCCACGCCGAGTGGCACCATTTTCTCCTCACCAAACCAGACGCGCTGGCTGGTAAAGGCATCACCCGCCTTGATTGGCGTGAGCGTTTCATAGAAACGGAAACCCCAGGTCAACAGGCTTTCGCTTTCATTAAAACGGATCCTGTCGCTTGGCGCACCCATCACCACAGCGATTAAACGCATGCCGGTGGAATCGCTGGCGGAAGAAACCAGATTGTAGCCCGCGCCCGACGTGTAACCGGTTTTGATGCCGTCAACGTTCAGGTTAGAGCTCCACAACAGGCGGTTGCGGTTAATCTGCTTGATGTGATTGAAGGTGAATTCTTTTTCTTTGTGCAGCGCATATTCATCCGGCGTATCGCGGATCAGCGCCTGCGACAACAGGGCCATGTCAGTAGCTGAGGTATATTGCCCGTCCGCATCCAGCCCGTGAACGGTTTTGAAATGGGTGTTTTGCAGTTTCAGCTGTTCGGCATAGCGATTCATCAGATTGACGAATGAATCCTGGCTGCCCGCCACAAAATCCGCCAGCGCAATACTGGCGTCGTTACCTGACTGGATCACAATACCTTTGTTAAGCTCAGAAACCGGCACGCGGTCGCCCGGTTTGAGGAACATCAGGGAGGAGCCGCGCAGCACCGGATTGCCGGTTGCCCAGGCGTCATTACCGACGGAAACCAGATCATCTGATTTGATTTTGCCGGATTTGATCGCCTGCCCTACCACATAGCTGACCATGATTTTACTCAGGCTGGCAGGGTCAAGACGCGCATCGGGATTAGATTCCGTCAGGATCTTCCCGCTGTTGTAATCCATAAGTACCCAGGATTTCGCGTTAATCTGCGGCGCGACCGGGGCGTTATCCGCCTGAGCGGCAGGCAGCGCCAGCAGCAATACTCCACCGCCCAGCGCGTAAATGAAAGTCCGTTTGAATTGGGAAGAAATTGTCATAGGTATCAGCGCTTTTGTCCGGGTAACTGAAATTTATCTTATCTTTCAATCAGATTGTGCAACTCTGTCAGAGGTAAAACCTACTGCTTTCCGGGTCGGGAATAAACCTAAATAGTGTAAAGATCTTAAGAATAGTAGAGTTTTCCGCTGCTTGCGCAGATTCAACTGACGATAAAAACAGCAGTAAGCACTTGACCATTCCATCCGGCTGGGGCAGTTTGTCTGTAAATCACATACAAAATACCTATAACAATAAAGGGCTTATTCACCACAGAAATCAATGCGAGTGAACAGGCGCAGGGGCATCAATGACAGGTCTGGTGGTAAAAGCGCTGATTGGCGCACTGGTTGTGATTCTGATCGGCGTGTTGTCTAAAACCCGCAATTATTACATTGCCGGACTGGTTCCGCTGTTCCCCACTTTTGCACTGATTGCCCATTATATCGTCGGCACCGAACGCAGCATTGAAGCCCTGCGCACCACCATTATTTTCGGACTGTGGGCCGTTATCCCTTACATGGTGTATCTGATTTCTCTGTATTTCTTCATCGGCTCGATGAAACTCCCCTACGCTCTGTTTGGTGCCGTGGTCTGCTGGTCACTGGCGGCATGGTTGCTGATAAGCTTGTGGACTCGCTTTCACGCCTGATGAAGATCGCGTGACAATATCGTTCACAAAACACTCAATATTTGAAATTGCGCTACGCTGAATGAAGGCTTTCAGATGAGGGAATCCGCCCCATGGATCTCGCAATATTTGAACTCGACCACACACTGATTTGCGATGACAGCCACAATCTGTGGTTGCATTGGCTGGTTTCGCAGGGCTACGCCCCCCGCGATGAACTCAGTCATTACCGGCTGAATGCCGTTCATCAGCACAATGCCAGCGGTGTTATTTGCCCGCAAACCACCGACCGTTACCGCCGCTATCTTTCTCAGACGTTACAGCCCATGAGCGGCCTGAACTGTGCCACCGTGGCGAACTGGGTCCAGCGGTTTATCCATCGGGATATCATGCCACGGGTTTATCCGCAGGCGCGTGAACGGCTCGACTGGCACCGTATGCGCGGGGATGAAATCCTGATTATCTCCGCATCGGGCGACCATCTGGTCATGCCGGTCGCCCGACGTCTGGGTGCGAATGCCGGACTCGGGCTGCAAGCCGGTATCGTTAACCAGCGTTTCAGCGGCAGGGTCGAAGGTAAACTGACCTTTCATGAGGGGCGTCTTGAGCGCTTAAAACTGTGGCTGGAGAATCGCGAGCCGACGTTCTATCAGCAAATTTTCGCCTACAGCCATACGCTTTATGATCAGCCTTTGCTGGAGTTTGCCGATGTCGCTACGGTCATTAATGCCAGCGAGCCCCTGCAAAAGCTCGCTGCTGCAAAAGGCTGGCACAACCTGCACTGGTCACGCTACGCGCATCGGCAACAAGACGCATGCTGACGGCTACAGCCGGAAATCACGAATAAAATTCTCGTTTTCACGCGTCAGTTCATCACGAATAAAATCGATGAACTGACTCAGTGCCGCCGGACGCCGCTTGCCTGCCGGTGACTGCAACTGCAACGTACGCTGACTCAGTTGTTCAATATTTACCGGTTTCACCCGCAAATTGTCGCGGCGCGCTTTGTACATAATGGAAAAATGGCTGCATGCCGCAATCGCGCCCGGTGTCTGCACCATAAAATCGTACAACGTCGAGAAACGGTTACAACTCACCGCAGGCTCAAGAAAAATGCCGCTCATCCGGCAGGACAAATCAAACAACTGGCGGATGGTGCTGCCCTGCTCGTTCATCGCCAGCGGGTACGGGTGCAAATCCGTCAGCAGCACCTCAGATTCCGCCAGCGGATGATCCGGACGCATCACCATGCGCACCGGCGCGGGAAAAGACGCCAGAATATCCACACCGCGCTCCGCCGCCAGACTGAACTGCAACGCCAGTTCCACTTCGCCGTTGTGGATCATCTCCGACACTTCAACCGCCGTGCCGACGTTGAGATAAAACATCACACCCGGATTGTTCAGCCGGAACTGTGAAAACAGCTGCGGCAGCAAATCAAACGCCAGCCCGTCGGTGCAGGCCATGCGGATCACCGTGCGGCGTACCGCGTTCAGCCCCTGGATTTCTGCCATGGCGTGTTCCATGTCCATCATGCTTTTGCGCACATGGTTTTCCAGAATTTGTCCGGCATCATTCAGCACCATGCCGCGGGCATGACGCTCAAAAAGCGGCGCACCGATACGTTCTTCGAGGCGCTGGATCTGGCGACTGATGGCAGACACTGCGACAAATAATTGCTTACTCGCCGCACTCAGCGAACCGGTGTTTGCCACTACCAGGAAATAGCGAATTTCCGTACTTTGCATGGCCGTATTGCCTCATAACTGTGCAGACAAGCATTACAATAAAAGCAACGCTAAGTTGCAATTATTATTATTGTGGCAACGCTTGCGCCGCGCGTAGAGTGAAACCGCTAAAAAAACCAACAATAAATCCTCAAAACATTAAAAAGCAGGTTATTCATGACAGCGGAAAATATCGTTGAACAGGCATTAGCCTGGTTCGATCAGGGTGAATACAAAAGAACACTGGCACGCAGGGTGGCTATTGCCACCGAAAGCCAGAGCAATCAGCGAGACGCTGAACTGGCACGTTATCTCGATGAAGAGATTAAACCGGCACTTTCAGCGATGGGTTTCAGCCTGCTCAGCGTGGAAAATCCTCATGCCGCCAACCGTCCTTTCCTGATTGCTACACGCATTGAAGACAGCGAATTGCCCACCATACTGAGCTATGGCCACGGCGACGTGGTGTTCGGCGACGATGAAAACTGGCGCAGTGATTTGTCGCCATGGGCGCTGAAAGAAGAAGGTGACCGCTGGTACGGACGCGGCAGCGCCGACAACAAAGGCCAGCACAGCGTTAATATCGCGGCACTGGAACAAATCTTCAAAGCACGTGGTGGCCGTCTCGGCTTTAACTGCAAACTGCTGTTCGAAATGGGTGAAGAAATCAGCTCGCCGGGGCTGGCCGAACTGTGCCGCGATTATCACGACCAACTCAGCGCCGACATTTTCCTGGCCTCCGACGGCCCGCGCCTGAGTGCTGTGCGCCCGACGCTGTTCCTCGGCTCGCGGGGTGCGGTCAATTTCCGTCTGACCATCAATGCCCGCGACAACGCCTATCACTCCGGCAACTGGGGCGGTCTGCTGACCAATCCCGGCATTCAGCTGGCCAATGCGCTGGCCTCGCTGGTCAGTCAGCAGGGGCAGCTGCAGGTGGAAGCGCTTAAACCGCCTGCAGTCAGTGAGGCAGTGCGAGAAATTCTCCGTGATGTTGACGTCGGTGGCGGCGAAAGTGATCCGCAGATCGACCCGGACTGGGGAGAAGCCGGTCTGACGCCAGCCGAGCGTTTGTATGCCTGGAATACGCTGGAAGTGCTGTCATTCCTGACCGGTAATCCGCAGCGCCCGATGAACGCGATTCCCGGCAACGCCACGGCAGTGTGTCAGCTACGGTTTGTGGTCGGCACTGACTGGCAAAACCTGGCGAAACACGTGCGTGACCATCTTGATGCACAGGGTTTCCCACAGGTTGAAGTGGAATTTATGCGCGGTTCACCGGCCACCCGTTTCGACCCGACCGACCCGCTGGTCGGCTGGGCGCTGAACATCATGCAGCAAACTACCGGCAAAAAACCGGCGCTGCTACCGAACCTCGGCGGTTCACTGCCCAACGACGTTTTTGCCGATATTCTCGGCCTGCCGACGTTGTGGGTTCCGCATTCGTATCCGGCCTGCGGTCAGCATGGCGTCAACGAGCACATGTTGATTTCCGTCGCCCGCGAGGGGCTGGCGATCATGACCCGTCTGTTATGGGATTTCGGCGAGCATGGTACCGCCCTGCTCGCTCAGCATATTGATCACGCCGGAGGTGCCAAATGAGCCAGTTAACGGCGTCATCCCATACAACCGGCAACGCGACAGAAAAGCCAAGCCTGATGAAAACCCTCTTTGCGACCTGTATCGGTAACGCGCTGGAATGGTTTGATATCGCGATTTACGGTTTTTTCGCCAGCTACATTGCTCACGCCTATTTTCCGACATCCGATCCGACCGTTTCCCTGTTACTGACGTTTGGCAGTTTCGGCGTGTCATTCCTGATCCGCCCGCTCGGCGCGGTTGTGCTGGGTGCGTATGCAGACAAACACGGACGCAAAACCTCACTGTTGCTGTCCATCAGCCTGATGATGATCGGCGGCCTGATTATCGTTATCACGCCGTCTTACGGAACCATTGGCATGGCGGCTCCGTTGTTAATCCTGGCAGCTCGTCTGATTCAGGGCTTCTCGGCAGGCGGTGAATTCGGCAGTTCGACGGCCTTTCTGGTCGAACACTTCCCGGAACGCAAAGCGTTTATCGCCAGCTGGCAGTTCGCGACACAGGGTGCGAGTACGCTGCTGGCATCGGCATTCGGGCTGGGCTTATCGGCAGTGCTGAGTGAAACACAACTGCAGGACTGGGGATGGCGTATTCCGTTTATCTTCGGGCTGCTGATCGGGCCGGTCGGTTTATACATCCGCCGTCATATCCGGGAATCGGAAAGTTTCAGCAAGGCCGAGAAAACCGCGTCTCCACTGAAAGAAATCGTGCGTGCGCAAAAAGGCCTGTTCTTTACCGCGATTGGCCTGATGGTGGTGTCTACTGCCATCAACTATATGCTGAACTACGTACCGACATATGCCACCAAAACACTGCATCTGCCTGCTTCGGCGGGGTTCAGCGCCACACTGGCAGCCGGGATTATCCTGACGGTAGTAACGCCCGTTATGGGCCTGTGGGCGGAGAAAATTGGCCGTCTGCCGCTGATGTGGGGATCGCTTATTCTGCTGTTGCTGACCGTGTATCCGGCATTCTGGCTGATGCTGCAACACACTTCGGCGATGTCCTTGTTGTTGCTGATAAGCTGGCTGGCACTACTGAAATCGGTGTATTTCTCCACCGTGCCGTCGATGATGGCTGACCTGTTCCCGATCACCACCCGCGCCAGCGGGATGGCGATCAGCTACAACGTCGCCGTGACCGTGTTTGGTGGCTTCGCGCCATTCATCTGTACATTGCTGATTTCCGCCACCGGCAGCAGTCTGGCACCGGGCTACTACCTGATGATGGTCGGGTTGCTCAGCGTCTGGGCCCTGTTCAAGGCGCAAAGAACGCAACGCTGATTGCGCTGACTGAAACTGAGGCGGGCTGAAATAGCCCGCCTTTTTATTGAGTTAACCCTTCAGGACTTAACCCTGCGGTGCCACCTTCAGCAACTTGCCATCGCGATCGTCGGTCAGCACATACACAAATCCGTCTGCACCCACCTGCACTTCGCGGATCCGTTCCTTACGGTCACTGAGTAAACGCTCTTCATGCGTGACTTTTTCGCCGTCGAGCGTCAGGCGGATCAGCGATTCTCCTGCCAGCGCACCGATAAACAGCGAGTTTTTCCATTGCGGGAATTTTTGCACGTTATAGAACGCCATGCCGCTTAATGCCGGTGAAACTTCCCAGTAATAAATCGGATCTTCCGCCCCCGCTAATGTGGTGCCTTTGGCTTCGGGGATCGGCTGCCCGGAATAGTTAATCCCGAAGGTTGCCAGCGGCCAGCCGTAGTTTTTACCCGCTTTCAGCAGATTCACTTCATCGCCGCCACGCGGGCCGTGTTCGGTTTCCCACAACACCCCGCTCCACGGATTAACTGCCAGTCCCTGCGGATTACGGTTGCCGAAAGTCCAGATTTCCGGCTTCGCACTTTTGTCCTGAACAAACGGATTATCCTGCGGCACGCCGCCTTCCGGTGTCAGACGCAAAATCTTGCCCTGCAACTGATTCAGATGCTGGGCGTTGATGCGCTGATTATTGTCACCGGTCGTCAGGAAAATA
>Ga0247732_10000393_pt1 | contig 21925 bp, 28 predicted proteins | sample UWRJL163409C2_FD_180940 | JGI IMG/M metagenome (GOLD analysis project Ga0247732, IMG submission 180940) | Plant litter microbial communities from Arlington Agricultural Research Station in Wisconsin, United States - UWRJ-L163-409C-2 | ecosystem: Environmental > Terrestrial > Plant litter >...
AGTTGCATGCCGTTCCATGGAATCAAAGCCGTGGCATTCAGCCAGAAGCCTGGGCACCGTTTGCTGAGGGTAAAAATGGCCTGTTCCAGCATCCCGTGTTAACTGCAATTGGTCAGAAGTACGGCAAAAGCGTGGGCCAGGTTGTCCTGCGGTGGATCTTCCAGCGAGGCATCGTTTCTCTGGCCAAATCGGTGCGAAAAGAACGTATGGAAGAGAACATCAGCATCCTCGATTTTGAACTTAGTCCTGAGGATATGTTGCAGATTGCCGCCCTTGATACCGCAACCAGCGCCTTCTTCTCTCACCGCGACCCGGCGAGGGTGGAATGGCTGACTGGTCGCAAACTTGACGTTTAAACCGCGATAAAAGAGGTATTCATTCAATGCAAAAACGTTATCTGGGTAAATCCGGACTCGAAGTCTCCGCTCTTGGACTCGGTTGCATGGGGCTCAGTCACGGCTACGGCCCGGCGACAGATACCCGTCAGGCTATCGAACTCATTCGTGCTGCGGTTGAACGTGGCGTCACGTTCTTCGATACCGCCGAAGTGTATGGCCCATTTCTGAATGAAGAGGTTGTCGGCGAAGCCTTAAAACCTTTTCGCGATCGCGTCGTTATCGCCACCAAATTTGGTTTTACTTTTGGCGACGACAACAAGCAGCAGATAACCCAGGCGCTTGAAACGATTAAAATCGTCGGCGAACGTTACTCTCCTGAGCATCAGGCTCGCACAGGCCGTTAATACCCGGGCGGGTCCGCAGCGAATTGCGGACCCGTTATTCCGAGTAGCGAAGTGCATCGATCATCAGCGCAAAAGCGGGCGGATGCTGCTTACGGCTGGGGTAGTAAAGATAATATCCGGGGAAAGACGGACACCAGTCCTGCAGAATCTGGATCAGCTCTCCTGACTTTATATAATCCAGCACCCTATCCTCAGGTATACAGGCGATGCCAAAGCCAGATAAAGCCGCATCAATCCTTTCCGCCTGCAGATTAAACGTTACCTGCCCCTCAACCCTGACCCGTAACGGTTTCCCTTCCCTCTCAAACTCCCAGTGGTAAAGTCCACCGGCAGTGGGCAGACGCATATTGATGCACCGATGATTTTGTAGCTCGTGAGGCGTTTCAGGCGCGGGGTTAGCAGCAAAATATGACGGTGCGCCAACGACTGCCATTCGCATATCCGGCCCAATTTTCACCGCGATCATGTCCTTATCCACGCTTTCGCCCAGACGGATCCCGGCGTCAAAACGCCCCTCAACAATATTGACAAAGCCGTTATCTACCACCAGCTCGAGATTAATTTCCGGGTATTCCCTGAGGAAGGGTTTTAGCTTCGGCCACACCAGATTTCGCGCGGCATGCTCCCCGGCAGATAAACGGATATTACCGGAGGCGGTGCCGTTCAGTTGAACAAGCGATTCCAGCTCCTGCTCGAGATCAGCAATACGGGGCTCAAGGCAGGCAATAATTCTCTCACCCGCTTCTGTGGGGGCAACACTTCGGGTAGTTCGCGTCAGAAGACGGATGTTCAGCCTTTCTTCCAGCGCTTTCATCGCGTGGCTGAGTGCTGACTGAGAAACACCGAGTTTGCCCGCGGCTTTGGTAAAACTTCGCTCTCTTGCTACCATCAGAAAGATTTGGAGTTCGTTGAAGTTTTCTTTAAGCATTAGCGGTTTCCTTATTGAAGCATTCCCCCCATAGTTCACTCATGAAGGGTATTCATAAACACAATCATTTTAGCCCCGTTACTGACAATAATGATAATTGATGTTGTATCGGCATCGGAAATAAGTCTGAATTATCAGCAGGTTTATCAGGAAAGGACTCGTTAACGGCCAGGTGGCATCCCACAATAACTACAAAACTGACGATGGAAATGAAATGGCGAGATGTGAGCCACTTCACTGAGTTTATCCAGTAATAATGTGTCGCGATCTCAAAAACGCCATGAATTCTATGCCGCTGACAAATAAACGGAGACAACACGTTGAGAACCGTCGAAATACTGCAATACACATTACACAAAGGCACCGGGGCCACGTTTCACGCCATCATGCAGGAAATCAGTGTTCCCCTGCACCAATGCCACGGGATCGACGTTGTTTCGTTCGGCAACTCGCTGCATGACCCGGATTGCTACTATCTGATCCGTGCCTTTGACAGCCCTGAAAGCATGGCTACGGCTCTTGATGCCTTTTATGCAAGCGCTGACTGGCGCAACGGTCCACGCGAAAACATCATTCGTAGTATCGAAACCAGCATTAAAACAGTGATGAAACTGACGCCGGAAAGCGTGGAAGGGCTACGAGGGTAAGTGCAGGTTATCGGAATATAACGTAGTAGTGATAAATCACAGGCGACAGAGATATGATCTGCCGCCTGAATATTCATTATTTTTTAGACGGCATATGATCCGCCTCAAACTTTCCTTTTTTCGAACGCCGCTTAAAGTCACTGTATAACTCAACATCCAAAAACCTCACCAGCGGTTTACTCAGATAAATATAAATCGGCGGCATGCCGTGCGGCAGATTAACCAGGATGTAATCATCGAATGATTGTTCATCCGGGATCGGCAGTGAGGTTGAGGTGCTGCCCATTTCTTCCGCGCCGGGTAACGGTAATACTGTGCTAAGAGTAGGGCTTTATACCGTTAGCTTTTTGTGGCTACTGTATTATTTTACCTTGTTTAAAAGCCTCCTTAGCTTCATTCAAACTCATTTTGTTCGCTCCACCACGCCTGTCAGGATTTTTAGACTGAAAAGGGTCATCTTCCCAATTACAGGTGGGACAGATGTCATGCTCACCCAAAGCTTCGAATACCTTTTCACCACAGCATGGGCAAGGATAGTCATCAGTCATTGTCTTCACCTGCAGACATCTGAATAACGTAATTATCAGTATCAAATATTGTTTCAAATAGTATACCGAGGGATGCAGCTTGCACCTTATTCACGTTAAACACCGCAACACCATTGATGAAATCCATTTTATCCTCTTCATCCCAACCCATTATTTTTGAAATAGGGTCCAGTTTTTTTTTCGGGATGTTTACCTCTAAAATCAAGTCTTCTGTTTGCTTATCAAACAAATCAATCGTGTAAATAATCATTATTTTTCTACCTTTCTTGCTGGATCTGCAGGTTTCGTTTGTTTGCCGGTTACGGGATCAAATTCACCTAAATGATTACGCCCGCTTTTATCATAAACTTCGACAGTTCCATGTTGAGAATCCCATTCGTAGATCGTCTTTTTTGAGTCTTTCCAACGATACCGGAACTTTCCTCCGCCCTTGATTAGGGTCTTACTTACTGCTTTCTTAGCATCAGGAAATGCTGGCAATGGAGGATTTCCTTTTGGTGCCACATGGTATTTGTGGTCATTACTCAGATAAATATAAATCGGCGGCATGCCGTGCGGCAGATTGACCAGGATGTAATCATCAAATGATTGTTCATCCGGGATCGGTAGCGAGGTTGAGGTGCTGCCCATTTCTTCCGCGCCGGGTAACGGTAATACGGTGATGGTCGAAGGTAAATACGGCTCATCACGATTACCGGTATTGCCTGGCGCTTTAAACTCAAGCTCGTCGGGCGTCCAGATGATGGCGGGCTTTTCCGCGCCATCCGCCCAGAACTCATAGTTACCCGTGAATATGTTCCGCCGCATGGCGCGTACACGAACCTGATCCAGACCGCTGTCAGCGCCGGTGTGATAAGCCACGGGAATTAACCGGCCATATTTATCCTTCACCCACTGAAAACGGATCCGCGTCGGGGCGGACTTTCCGGCCAGCGCCGCAAGCTGGCTGTCGCTTAAAATATCCTCTTCACCGGCGTTCAGCTTGTTCGAGTAAAACGTCCCGATAACACCGACGGTGACCGGATTCACGAACAGGCTGCCGAGGCGGATCGACGTCACCCCGCGCAGTGCACTCATGCCCGACGCAATGAGCTCAGCGCCACCGCCCGTTGCTACGGGTATTGCCAGCGGCATACCAGACTGAGCGGGTGCATCAGCCTTCGCGCCAAATATCTTTTTGTACCAGGGCTTTTTATCACCGGCTGGCTTCTTGCGCTTCGTCGCCTGCGCGTGCTGCTCAACTTCGGGCTTTATGCCTGCGACCGGCGTCGGCACCCCGTAAGACAATCGCCCGAAGTTATGATGCTGCTCCTCGCAGGTTCGTGCTTCGGTATTCCCTGCGCCACATTCAGCCGATTTTGCAAACACCGGCATCGAACGTCTGGCCTGTTCTGCCGCTTCTTTCTCAGCCTGAACCAGCAATACCGCGGCACGCTCTGCTTCCCACTTTTCACGCGCCAGTTCGGCAGGTGATTTACCTCTCCCCATCCACTGTCCGGCTGGCGCGATAACCCGGTTCGTCCCCGGCGGGCAACCACATAAAACATCCGAACCGTCCACGGCAGAAGCGAGGCCGTCATAGGTGGAATGCGGTTCTCCGCTGGTGATTTTTCCGCGACGACCGCATTTCGGGCAGTCGGTCGTAGCATCACCGATGCGGATCACGCCAAGCCCGTGTTCCGTCGCATTGGGCAGAGAGGTCAGGCACACCGCACCTGTCGTGGTTTTGTCGCCGTGCAGCGCCTGCCCGCGACCATAACAATTTGAGCGATACCCCATCCGTTACGCGCCGGTAACGGCAAGAAAATCTACTGCCATCGGGACATCTTTTCGGGCAACCAGGTAGCAACTGCCCTGCGGCGTACTGATAATTTTATCGCCGTTATCCAGCATGCTGCCGACTAAGGCAAATCCACGATTCCCCTCACAAAACTGCTGGCCTGCGCTGGTGGTAATCTTTGCCGTGCTGCCATCGGCATAAGTGACTTCATCCTGCTCAAGGGCAAACGCCGCTTCAGTGCCATTCTCAAGGGTGACTTTACCCGTACTGCTGGCTTTGGTGACTTTGCCACCGCGGGCAGTCAGGCTGCCTGGAACTGCCAGCCGGTAAATCGCAATAACAGGATGCTGACGGGCAAACGCTGCCTGTTCCTCAACAACTGCCCTCGCGCTTTCATCCATTTCAGCCAGTTGTTCAGCCGTGAAAGGTGGGGTATTGATGACATCCAGTAATTCCTGATTCAGTTCATTAGTGAATTGCATTTCAATATTTATTTTCCGTCCATTGAGGTGAGTTTCGCCGGTATGATAATCAGCTAAAATAAACACCCACAACGAACAATAAATATAAAACCATAAACCTTGAGCTAAATCATAAGATATAAGTCATTTAAGTTATTCGAGTTATTCGAGTTATTCGAGTTATTCGAGTTATTCGAGTTATTCGAGTTATTCGAGTTATTCGAGTTATTTATACAAACAGATAATACGAATACTCATATTAATTATTATTTAAAAATGATTCATATAAAATATTTATAGCACAAACAGTCACATAAATTATTTCAAACAAGATAAATTCAAAGTCAAAATTCAGCCATCGCAGAAAATAACACATAATAATTAATGGATATAGAATGAAAATTGTCGTCATTTTTTATCATTTGCCCTCTTTTCTGGTACTCCTGATGCAAAAAAACTGTACCGAACGTGATGCAGAAGCAGCAGATATTGCAGTGGACAATCTCGATTCATGGGATGCCCTACATAAAAACTACATCGCTTACGCACAATGTGACGATGGCAGTATCGCAAAAGGAAATTCAGACGCGATGGCGCGGCTACTTGTCGATAAATGGCAGGAAATCGCTAAGCTGCAATCTCTGAGAAATCGCGATTCAGGATTTGAAAATATATTATGAGGCATATTGATGCGACGCTGGATGCGGATGACGCAGATACCCGTCAGCTTCTAAACAACGTTTTCCCGACAGAAGTCCGCCACTGTTTAATTTCGGTAACTACACTCTCTGGCGTGACTGGGTTATCTCCTTCAGGATAAAAAATTAAATCAGTCCCTGAAGGATGCCCGGTAACCCGACTGAAATTTTCCAGTAAACTGTCCTGATATGACTCGCTGCCATGCACGTCGAAAATATCTTTCACCAGCGCAACAAATTCGGCTTCCGAGTACTCTTCAAACTTATCTTTGAGCTGCATGTTTTTCCTTTATTTGTATTCAGGTGGCTCCTGAGAGTCATTCGTTATCCAAAACAGCCCGAACCCGCGCTTTAAGTTCATCAGCATCAAACTCATACTTATCACGATCATTGTCAGGATTGAATTGATCTGCGAGACAGAAAATGGTCGAGCATTTTTCACTGTCCTGATAGTTATCTTTCAGCGAATCGCCATTTTCACCCTCAGCTTTCCATAGCATCTGATAAGGGTCAGCAAAATCTTCGGCTGAGATTTCGCCATTAATAAATGATCTGGCGAAGGTTAAAAGTTTCTGGCTCATTTTGGGCTCCCTAAGATTGAAAACACTAAACTGACTGCTTTCTACTTTCATGGAATGCAATAGTCAGCGCATCTTCTTCGGCATAAAAATATGCCACCGGCACATCCAACCCAGCAAGAATGCCTGACACGTATTGAGAAAGCGCTGCACACAAGCGTGCTTCCCTGAGTCTTTTAAATGGATAAGTTGAAACGCCAAATGGTGCCGATAATAGGAGTCGAACCTACGACCTTCGCATTACGAATGCGCTGCTCTACCAACTGAGCTATATCGGCTTTTTTGAAAGGTGCCGGGGCTAGGGGTAACAAATTATGCAAACCGCTGACGTCCGTCAAGCGCCGATCGGGATGTTTGGTGAGTTCTTAATCACCCTGCGCACAATATGGATATAACGCCGGTTCTGATGCAGCAAAAACGTTTGGGCGAACGGGGAGCAGGCGCAGAAACGGAACTAAAGGGAGAAGTTAAAAGATTGAAAATCAGGGAGTGCGAGAAGATAAATGGTGCCGACTACCGGAACAAATAACACTCACAACTACCTGAATATATAGGGATTTAATTCAGAAATCAGAAAAATGCCCCCAGAAATGCCCCTTCGATGAATTCAATATCAATCCACAAGATAGGGGCATAACTCAGTTCGATTTGGTTTTATGCTCAATGCTTAACCAAATTTTGATATTGCAGCGTATTAGTATTAAACAATTTAGAAGGAACAGTACGGTTAGAAGAGCCATGTACATACAAAATAGAGCTGTGTATGTATTATCATAAAAACCAAGAGTAAACTGAGAAACTGCTGTAATAATAGACAACCAAATTGAAACATTTAAGAATACTGATAAAACATTTAGTGGCGCGTAATATTCTGAAGCAACGATCTTACTGCTATTGAAATTACTATCTCCCAAGCTTTTGAAATCTATATAGTTACTTTTGTAAGCAGGAGAATCGAACAGCTTATCTTTTAGGTTTACAATTACAAATGTATGCAGTGTTAGTAAGAATGAACCTACTGAGATAAACCCTGAAAAAAGATAACCACGTACTTTTGATTCGTAATAGTTAAAAAAAGTTGTTTCTTTTTCCAAAGTAATGTTGAGGTTGCACTTGAAATGCAAATAAACAATTGCGCCAACAATTACCAATGAAAACACATAAATGGACAGCATTTGTACTTTTATGCTAGCCATCGGGAAACTAGTAATTTTTTTAATTAAAAAGCACACGATATTCCCCCTCGTTTATCTCCCTCTTCAGCTCAGTTAATATTTCATTTTCATGAAAGTTATCAACCGTTAAACCATTAATTCTATGCGCTAAATCTTCAAAATCACATTTTCCTAGATATTTAGGACAATTTAAAATTGAAATAGTTCGTTCAATATCATCAGAATCTACAGTACTTACACTTCCTTTTTTGAATCCCACATTGCCTGCTAGTTCAACAACTCCTTGAGTCAATCTATCTATACTTGTTTGTTCAGAATCAGTAATATTGAATGATACTTTAACATCGCGCGAGCTTCTTTGTAGCGCAACAGCATGTCCAATTGTAAACAACTGCGCATCAAACAACATTTCAATTTTTTTAACTTTAGCATACTCAGCAAGAACCGTTGGAATATCACGCTCGTCAATTAGAACCTTCGTAGTTAGCCTTCCCGAATAATGTTTTTTACCTTTAGCTTCTGCTTTGTCTCTACCTAATGCAATATTATCAGCAATATACTCGGATATTTTATCAGACTTAAGTACATTAAATTTATTACGCAACAATCCAAATAGAACATATACACTGCATGAATTATGATAATACTCATACAGCCCTTTCAAGGTATCCTTTCTCACAGCGAAAAAATTAAAATCAATCAGTTTCTCATCATTAAGAATATCGGCAGTATGAATTGTAAATTGTCCATTTTGAAATCTTGCTCGGCAGTCTCTTCGCTGATCTTTAAAAGTTAAAACTACGCCGGAGAAAAACACCTCATCTTCATGGAAAAGAAAGAATCTCTCTCCGCTTTCATACCCTAACCTTTCACCATTTAAAGAGATCATATAGTTTATAAAATCAGAAAAGCGAATTGTTTTATTATTATTTGTTAATGAAACACCAATTCGTCTAACTTGCATTTTGATTCCTTTCTCGCTGTTTAAGAAAAATGAACAATTAATAATAGTTTCAATGGTTAATTATTAGCATTTAAACCTATGCCCTGTTTTCAGACTACTTCAAAATTAGCCTGAATTGAAGTATTTTCCACTGGCACAAAAAGAGTCAACATGGCAAAAATTGCACTACACCGCACCCGCCTGCGGTTTTTGCGTGGCATGATTTTTTCAGTTTTCATTTTTTACAAACCGATACGCCAGGCCGCACCGTGTCTGGGGTTCTCTCGTAAATCCCAAACTGAAAAGATTGAAACGAATTTCAGTATTTTTCAGTTTTAATGTTCTGGCTATCTTGCTGAATGCCGGTTAACCATATGTTTAAAAACAACTTTTCTATTTTACGTGAAAATGAGTCAGCAAACAGGGAGTGGTATGTGGGTGGGGTAAAACGTGAGAACCCTTGCGCCACGCGCCCTGGAAGCGCAAGGGATGAAAATCAAAACTGAAAAAAATGTAAGGCTAAAACCTGTGAGTCCGCGTTTTAGCATTTCGCTCACCGGATTAACTTCGGCGAACAACCGTACTTTTTGCCTCACTGTTACGTTGCTCTCCTTCCCTCGCTTCTTTTGCCGAGTTCGTCAGAAAAGTCGCTATTTCTTCACGCTGTGCGGGCGCAATGTTGTCCGCAATATCCTTTGCTATGCGGCTGTACGTCCTGCCGCTTGGGCTTAGGGTATGCGAGAAGGTCATATTCATCACAAAGGTGTGACCACATTCCGGATCCGAACAGGAACAGTAGAGGTCAGCAAAATGCTTATGCTTACGGTGCGTCTTTTTGATTACGGCCGCAGCATCACACTCCGGGCATATCACTTTGAATACTCGCATCCTATTTATCCTTCTTAACCCCAGCCCGCCAGAAAGAAGCCTCAAGCCGGGGTTTCATGTTTGCTTTATCGTTTTTGACTGGTAACAGAGGTAACACTGGTTACACCCTTGTTTTATATATAATTACTCTGTTACCTCGTCCTGTTTATTACTGGTAACCACTGGTAACGCTCTGAACTTTGTTACCAGTGTTACCAGTGACCCTTTTTTACTGGTAACAGGCCGAGGCCTTGCCGTGAGTGGCTGTAACCAGTGTTACCTCTGTTACCAGTTATAAATAAGACTCGTGCGAGAGTATTACCCTAAGACGGTGCTGTTTAGCTGATAGACCCTTTTAACCCCCATCTCTGGCAGGCGGAGGCTTTTCTGGGTTCTGGCTTCCTCTTCCGGCACGTCGAGATAGCCCGCCGTCGCGCACAGCCTGGCTACCTTCTTGGCGTCAAAGCCTTTGGTGACTTCCTTCCAGCCGGTAGGCAGCACGTAGAAGGTGGTCACCGTTTCCTCCTGACCGCTGACCTTCTCTACGCGGCGAAAGCCCACCATGTTGGCCGGGCGACTGTGTGAGTCGTGCCAGTCGGCAAAGCGGCTGTACTGGTTGCGCGTCATGAAGTCCTTGACCTGCTCCAGCGCGGCGGCATCCTCCTGATTCGCCGTATGGCCACGGTCATACATCCACGCATCCAGACAGCTTTTGGCGGCGTTGTAGGCCTCTCCGGGTTGCCAGCCGGTGATCCCCGCCTCGGTGGCCAACTCGCCCGCCATCGCCACCAGCGCAAAGCGCGTCACCGCGCGTCCGACCTGGTTCCCGGCGTTGTCAGGCGTCAGCCTGCGGGTAAACTCTTTCAGCATGGCCTTGGCCTTGCTGGTCATGCCCGGAAGATCGGCGGTTAGGCATCGCAGCCACTCTCTGAACGGCGCGCCGTGGCTCAGCATCACTGACTGCTCAAGGTGTTCAGCCAGCGCCTTACCGCCTGCAAAACCGTGCAACTCCTCAAACACGCCGTGCTTGCCGGTGTCGCTAGGGATTTGGATCATCCGCACCTCAACCCCGGCGTAGGTCTTTTCCCCCACGTTAGCGGCGTGTTCCACCAGGGAAAGCTCACCGGTGGACAGGAACAGCAGGCACCAGCGGTTAGTTTCCCGCACGCTGCCGTCCGTTCTCGCCCGCGCTTTCCCCTGGCCGTTCGCCAGCATGTAGGCAATGTTCCCCGCTTCTCTGCCGTCTACTTCCCGAATTTCATCCAACATTAGCGTGGCGTCGTTTCGGCGGCTGGCGGTGCCTTCCAGCGCGTTGCCGGTGGCACGCCAGGTATGCCAGAAGTCAGCCCCGCCGCACACGGACGCGGCCACCTTCATGGTAGTGGTTTTACCGTCCGTGGATTCACCCTTGAGGTGATACCCGCCCCCGCCAACGCCCACCAGTTTCAGCAGCGGCGCGGCAAACGCCAGGCTCACGGCAAAAGCCACCCGCCCGTTGCCGACGCAGTAGCGGGAAACCTGCTCCCGCCAGTCTTCCAGCGTGCCCGCCGTTCTAAAATCCCGCCCCTGAACGCTTGAGGTCTGCAAAATAACGGACTCCGAACCAACGCCGATCACTTCATCCTGGAGAACGTACACCGAGCCGTGCCATCCGGTTTTGGTCACGCAGGTGACTTTGCGCTCTGGCTTGCACAGAGAAATGTATTCCATCAGGTGCGCACGCGCCTGGCCGTTAATATTGATGTACGACAGCCCGTTAACCAGCAGCGTGCGGCGCAGCTCTTCCCCGGCGCTGGCCAGCATTTCCATCGGCATTGCCCATTTTCGGCTGATCCCGTTGGTATCCTCCCACTCCAGCAGGCGGCCATAGTTACTGCCGTCTTCGTCGCAGGTGATGGCCGTGACGCGCACCGGGCTGCACAGCTTGATGTTGCGGATCTCCGTGTCACCGTCTGACTTCTGCACCTGTTTGTCGTACCACAGGTATTCCTGCGTCAGGCGGAATCCCTGAGGCAACTTGGTTTTGCCTTTACCAAACAGCACAAGTTCTTCTTTAAAAGCTTCTTTGGCGCGATCCAGGCCGTGCTCCTGGCGGAAATCGTCCCAGTCGGCCTTATGCCGCGTGGGCGGTACCGTCACCCAGCCATTGACCGCCTTAGCCGCCTTTTGTGCGCACAGCTTGCCGGTGTTTTCCTTGCCGTCGTCAAAGTCGTTATCCCCGGCAATGATGATCCGCGCCTCCGGCCACTTTTCACGCACGACCTGCGCCACGTTAAGCAGGTTGTTTGCCGAGACGGCCGCCACGCAAACCCCGTCCGTCAGCCTGGACACGGTGAGCGCCGTCGCAAATCCTTCGGTGATCGTCACCTGCTCCGGGGCGATATCGCCTGGTTCAACCACACTGATGAATGAGCCTGCTAGCGCGGAATGGGGTAACAGTCGTTTTTCACCGTTGGGGTGAATAAGCTGCGCACCGGTTTGCTGCCCCTGCGCATCAGTTAAGGGCAGCAAAAGAGAGCCGGGAATAAACTCCACTCCCCCGAACGGCTTCATGACCTGCGTCAGCATTCCCTCGCTGTTGTCTAACCCCTTCCCTTTCAGGTATTCACTTTCGCCCTGAATGCACTGCCCCAGCAGCGCACGATACGCTTTCAGGCACGTCGCCCGCTTTTGCTCAGGGGAGGCTTCTTTCCTGGCGGGCGTGTTTGTCGATAATGACGCTGAGGCCATCGCCAACGCCGCCGCCACTTCTTTGGCGGCTTCCGCCGCATTCGTCCCGCTGACCAGCCGCACTAAGTCCAGCCCGTCGCCGTGTTCACACTGCGAACAAATCCAGGTGCCGCGCCCGCCCTTATCATCAAAGCGAAAGCGATCCTTCCCGCCACATTTCGGACAGGCTCCGTGCTGGCCGTTGGCCGGAACGGTGATACCCAGCGCGGGAAGTATGTGTGGCCAGCGGCCTTTCGCGGCGCTGATTGCCTCTGATACCGGCTTGTGGCTCATAACGTTACCTCCCCGTCCTGTTCATCCGTGATGCAGCTGCCTGCGGGAAATTCACCATCAGGCGCACCGTAAATAATGTCCTGATAAACCCGGCATAGACGCATCGTGCCATAACAAGAAAGCTGCATGGCTTCGCTCATAAATCCCGGCTTGAGCATCTTATTCAATTCTTGCGCGGCTAAATGTCCCCCCTCAGTTGCGCCCAGCTTTTGAATATACGGATGCTCAATGTGATAAATAATATTGGCCGCGACCTTATCCAGGCTTAGAGGAATAATCTCACCATCAGCAATAAATACCGGGTTGCCATGTTTAGAAGCCATCAGAGAAATAAACGCCTGAGAAATATAATGGCGCAATAAGGCCGCATGAAATTCAGCCGAGGTTAACCGGGTTTTATTCAACATCATTTTCCCCCATCTTGACTTCACCCTGAAACATTTCACTGCATCCGATCGCCCCGTCCAGCTGATCCGCCAGGCTCTCAATAAGGGCGGCCATGCCTTGCAGGGAAATGTTCGACTGCGTGTTACTGGCTGCCAGTGCCAGCAGCTCAGCCAGACAGGTGGATGCCTGATGTGCTCTAAGGATTTTGTCATGACCTTCATTTGAGAAAGCGTAGGGGAAGACGTTTTGGGCTTTATTGCTCATGGCGCGCCTCCTGTGTTGTGCAAGGCAGGCGGCCAGCAAAGGCCAGCACAAAGTCTTTGGCCAGAGTACGCCGGGCATACCGTTCAGAAGATGCTGTGATTTTGAGGCGGCAAGGTACAGCGCGAAGGTCATCGCGGCGAACGGCCAGGAATAGATAAGTGAATTGCGGACAGACGTAAAGAGGGGTAGCAACCATAGCGGCAGCCTCCTTGTGCAGTATGAAACTGTCACCACCGGAGTTCTCACGCTCATAATTGGTGGTGACGCTAATAGGGGTGAGAATACCGGTGCACAAGGAAACCGGCCAGCCCAAGGGCTGCCCTACCAGCGCCACCATTGATTCTTTGCGGAACAATGCCGCGAAATACAGGTGTGCTGATACTACGACAATAAAAAAGACGCTAAAGGCGTCTAATGTCGCCATGTGCTTACACGGGTTCTCACGCCCGGCCGTCGATTTTGCGACAGCGGGAAAACTATAACTTGAGATGTTCTCAGTGAGCAATCTCTTTTTTTTGAGAATGGGCTTATCGCAAGCGCGGCCTGTAATATTAATAAACGAATTTTTGCGCATAAATATATCCATTTGCCACCTCCGGGAAATAGTCATCCAACCCGGTTTAATTCAACCGGGTGACAGGATATTTAAAAATGAATCAATTGCCTGAGATGGCGGAAACCCAGCCTTTACCGGCCATAGAAAGGCTATCTGCCAAAGAAAAAGCGATAGGGTTACTAATGCGCTTCTTTGAACCTTTTCGGGCGAAATAGCGTTTGTTGACGCTAAACTTAAGGCGGTCTGTTCCAATGCTTGCAGGGCTGTCAGTCACGGCAAGCCCACCAAGATAAAAGCGTCCGCTGTCTCGAAAATCATCTTCCACTTCGATAGAGCAAAACAGCTTTTGCCCGCGCTCGTTATAGCTCATAAGCTTAGACGTAGGGCGAAGACGAACATACAGCTTCATCAACCCTTCTGTGTTTTCACAACGCGCTTCGAGAACCTCGCCCAGGTTATCTAAATCACGATTGTGCTCTTCCCAAATAAGCGCGGTATACAATTTAGGGTTATAAGTTTCGGCTAAATCGACGATCCAGCAGCGCTCAATTTTGCGCCCATCAATGGTGGTTCCCTCTGTTGCCACACATACCCAGCCCGTCGCAATTGGCGAATATTCCATGATTGGCTCCTACACTGGCGTGACGGCATTTTCGTCCGCCGCCGCATACAAGAACCCATTTCCCAGCGCATAGCCTTCATTGCGTAAATAGGCGTGCTGATACTCTCCCGCATCATCCACAAATTCAGCGCGGAATCGACGTGATCCTTTCTGCGTATAGATATGAAGATTTTCCAGCGTGGTAATGACCAGACGTTTACCCGGCATGAATGGTGGAACAAATGCAAATCGGCCTGCAACAGAGCTGGTCAACAGCTGCGCCGCCGCAGTATCAGAAAGTGAACGGTCTGCGGCGTTAAATAAACGCAGGCGTTCGTGCGCTGCCAGTTCAGCGCCGACCAAAACCACCAGACGCGGATCTTCCCGGAAGGCTTCAGGGATTTTATCTTTGATAAGCTGATTGGCCAGAGCATCCAGATGCGGATAATCACCCCCTTCGCCCAGGCTGAATTTTTCAGTAATGACCTGGGAACCTTTGTTAAACTCTCGTGCTATAGCATGCCAGCCGGTATTAATATCCTCCCCTTTCGGGTTCTCAATGGGGTTAGTAGGCAGTCCGGCATATTCGCCGTTAAATCCAACCCGCAGCATATCAAGAGATACTGCGCGGCCGAAAAAGTCAGAGATCAGAGCGACAAATTTATCAAAACCATTAATGTTAGCGAGTTGTCCCAGCTGTTCATAAGATAATGAGGCGCACGAATCTGTTTCAACCAATTCAAAAGGCGTACCATTAACAGACAGTTTCTTTTTGAAACGTCCTGATAATGCACGTCCTGAGTGCAATGTATTATCGCCAATTTCAATTGCCTGACCGGAAGGTCTATCAATATCACGCAGGGTAATATTCCCCATCATCCAGCCTGATTCTAACATGGCTATTTGCAATGAGTTTTCAGCGGGATCAGAGATGGTGAAATCGCCCTTTTTGTTGCTATTAAAATAGTCCGCACCACGTGTGAAAAGCTGATGAAACTGTCTTGCCATTTCAGGAATAGCATGTACTTTCATATATAAGTCCTTTTAAATTAAATTGATGAATTCATCATTCTGATTTTATTGCTAAAACTTTGATCATGCTGATACTTACTGGATACATAATCAATAGCTGTCATTCTTTGGCGTAACTCAGCGCCTTGAACACTGTAATACTCGCGATAATAGTGTGCTTTCTTTTCACCTCCGTGATTTAGTTCGTATTTATTTGTAGGTATCGTACATAAGAAAACAATTCTTTGAATTGCTGCTTCAAGAGCATCAAGTTCTTTCCATGCAAAGAAAATTGGGCTAGCTGACTTATCGAAAAAAGTCTCTTTAATAGGGCATCCTGTAAGATACTCAGTAGGTATTCGCGTTAGAATAACCGGCATCAAACCAGGCGCATTGCTGGCAGATAATATTTCAGCCTGCTGGCGTAACATGCCTAATAGTTCTCGACGTTCAGTTAACAGTTGGTGGGCTGATTCAATATGTCTCTCGACACGGTCTTTTCTGTATTCGAGATCCTGCAAACAAGCGCGTAAGCTTTCATAGCCACCAAATCCGCTACGTTTACCTTTATGAGCCTGGGCAATGTCATTCTCAACACGTTTCGCATCAGCCAAAGCTTCTTCATAAGCTTTATAAGCCGCATCAACAACACTCAAACCGCGCTCTACTAATAGGTTCATTTCTGATGCGTTACACTCAGTATAAGGAACCTCATAGCCGGTCAATTCTTTAAATTTTTCACATAGTGATTTTATTTTATTAAAGCGTTTAATTTCAATTGCACGAATTGCATAGCCTCCATCATTATAAGATTTGTCAAATTTCGTGGAAAAATAATTCCTTATGATGTTCATATTGCTATCATAGGCTTCGCTAACACTCTTAGTTAACATTCTCACCCTCTCTTATTTTTTTTGCCATATTGCGACTACATTCAAAAACGAGCTGTGATGATGCAATATATCCATCACGCCATTTGTAATAATCTGATGCGCGCCATCTTGACATACGTCCCATTTTAATCGGTCTAGGAAAACGCCCTTGAGAAATAAGTCGATATATCCATTTATCAGAAAATAAACAATCAGAGACGATAAACTTCATATCTATCAAGTTATCCATTGATGGACGGCAACTATTTGATTGTGACAATTGTTGATATGACATTCTCCCTCCGTATCTTGATGTCGTTGTGACTCAACACGGAGGATTTAATCATCGTTGGGGAGGGAGAGGAACGAGAGTAAGAAAAAATCTTACTCTACAATTATGTTAATTTTTTGTTAAAAAACAGGCCGCTTAAGTGCTTCTGAAATTAGATCTCTAACGGTATCAAATTTGAGAGGAGGCTCTTTTCTGTCTGGCCAAAACTCGCTAGATCTTTTCCACAAAAGTTCGGTGAGTTGAGTAGCATTCTCTTTTCTAATATTAAGACCTTGATGATATAAACTAACCAGAGCCATAAGGACTTCTACTCGAGGCACCGCATGACGCTCTTTTTGAACATCAGATTGCATACTCTTCTTCAATAAATCATCATTGCAAAATATAGTCTTCTTTAAATGAATAACTTCTTTCCCAGTTATATACAATTCTTCTTGGAAACAATAATTTTCATGATCAATTATTTCATCATAGTTCGGTACAGCCTTAATTACACAACATGAAGTTCCATCAAAATCAGGAAAGAAAAATGTCGGCCACTCTTCTGGATAATCACTGTGCTCATAATATGCCGTGATATATTCTTGATCACAATTCCAATATTCTTTCATCCAGCCTGTAAAATACAAACCGTTTTCATCTTCTAACAATTCAGCGCTAATAACTTGTAAGTGTGAAGCACCACTTACTATTCTATTATCATAACTTCCAAGTTCTGATTCAATTAACCAACTTTCAAAATCATTTTTTGAAGTAACATAAAACTTACAAGTAAATCCAAATTTCTTTAGCATTTCAGGAAAAACTATACCCAATTTTATTTCTTTTTTAAACGCTAAAAAAAACAAATCATTCTTTGAGCACGCTAATAATTTAGCTGCATCACTGCTTTCATAATGCTCTCTTATTATTTTCATTTTTCACAACCAATATTTAAATAATCAGCATACCATTGCATCATTTCTTTCCGCCCTTCCAAATATTGAGCGTGATTATAAATACCTCTGATATTGTTTTTATCAAGGTGAGCTAATTGAGTCTCAATCCACGCACTATTAAAACCTTTCTCATGCAAAATAGTGCTCATCGTATGACGGAAGCCATGGCCTGTAACGCGGCCAGCATAGCCAATTCTTTTAAACACCTGATTAATACTTGCTTCGCTCATGCATTTTCGTACATCGCTGCGCCCTGGGAACATAAGGGGGTAAGCCCCAGTAAGCTCTTTTAGCTGTTCAAGGTATTCAATAGCCTGTGTTGATAACGGGACGATATGCGCACGCCGCATCTTCATCCGTTCTTTCGGGATTTCCCATATTGCATTTTCAAAATCTATCTCGCTCCATTCAGCTGCGCGTAACTCACCAGTTCTTAAACCGGTAAGAATTAGCAGATATGCACCCAGCAAAACGACTGAGCCACCCCGATATGTCCCAAGTGCTGCAAAAAATTCCGGTAGTTCATCAACTTTTAAAAAGGGGTAATGAACGGCTTTGTGTCCTTGCATCGCACTTGCGAGATCTGGAGCAGGGTTATAAATGGCACGACCTGTCACAATAGCGTAGCGAAACACTTCTCCGCAGCGCTGACGCACCTTCCTAGCCTTTTCAGTTGAACCCCTAGCCTCAATCAATTTAAGCACGTCTAATAACTCTAGAGGCTTGATATCAGCAATAGGCCGTTGGCCAAGATAAGGGAAAATGTCTTTGTTGAATGCTTCCAATATATCGGATGCATAACCAGCAGACCATTTTGCAGATTTAAGTTTGTGCCATTCAAGCGCAATAGATTCGAAGGGATCGATAATTTCGTTTTCTGCGCGAAGGGCTAGCTTTTTGGCTTTCTTCACTTCGCCAGGATCTTCCCCTGACGCTATCACTCTTTTAGCGTCATCACGTTTCTGCCTGGCATCTGCAAGCGTTACAGTGGGGTGTACTCCAAAGGAAAGGCGTTTTTCCTTACCGGCAAACCGGTACTTCATACGCCAGTACTTCGAACCGCTTGGTTCTACCTGTAGATATAATCCACCACCGTCAGAAAGCTTATAGCTCTTTTCCTTTCCTTTGGCAGTATCGACCTTCCTGGCATTGAGCATCATTATGGGGGCACCTTATCTAGACCGAACTCGACATGCCCCGCATTGTGCCCCCAATCATGTGTTGATTTCAATAGACACGGGTTGACACCAAACGAGAGGAAAAGGTGTTTTTTGTTTGATTTTAAAGGATTTTATTGATGTGAGTTGACTTGAAAATACTTTGGAATGGTGCCGACTACCGGAATCGAACTGGTGACCTACTGATTACAAGTCAGTTGCTCTACCTACTGAGCTAAGTCGGCATTTTGAAGTGTTACCGGGGAACTACGGGGCATAAACTATTCAAATCTCCGACGTCCGTCAAGCCCCCGGCGGTGCGTATGCTGCTTTTCTCATCAGCACACGCACTTTGATGAACTGACTGCTTAAGCTTTCGCCAGCGGTTCGCGGAAGAAACTGATCAGGGCGTTGTAAACCTGATAGCGGTTTTTCTCCAGCACCATCATGTGCGTGGCTTCACCGATTTCCAGCCAGCGTTTATCCGGTGAGCCGGTGGCGCGCAGGAACCATGCCTGTGCCAGTTCGACGGGCACATCAATATCCCATTCGCCATGGATTAACATCAGCGGCACGCCGATATCGGCCGGATCGTAAAACGGTTTTCCCGCCGCCCAGTAATCGCGGATATCCTGAATCGGACCGTTGCTGGCACGGATTGATTGCTGTGCCCGAAGTGCGTCATCCGGCTCGTCGCTGACGGTTTTTTCCAGCCATGCCTCAAATCCCCCTTCCGGGATCAGCCCTCCCCGCTTGCACTGTGGCGCTCCGCTAATCCAGCGTTCACGCGCCGCACCGGCATTGACGATGCGCCACGCGTTCAGTTCGCCACCGGGGTCGAGCGGCAGCGGTTTGTCGCTCACCCATTGCGGGGCAATCAGCCCTAAGCGCCTGACTTTGTGGCCGTTCTGCGTGGTGTACGTACCGGTGACGCTGCCGCCCCACGACATCCCGATCACGTTAACCTGTGAAAGCCCGTTCGTTCTGAGCACAAAATTGACGGCGCTGCTGAAATCGCGCACGGCGACATCTGTTCTCACCGCAGGTGCGTTGAGGGTGGCGGCCTGAAGCATTTCCACCGGACGGGTCGAGCCGCCATAACCGCGTACATCGACGGCGTACACATCAAAACCGGCGCGGGCGAGTGCATCGGCAAAAGAGGCGCCTTCCAGCGGCGTGTCAAACAGGCTGCCGGAGGAATAAGTCGCGCCGTGCATCATGACGATGGTGCTGGCTTCGCTGAATTTTTGCTCCCCTTTGCGGTGCTTGTGCAAAAGATGCAACCGGATGCCGTCGGTATCAGACGGGATCAAAAAGCTTTCGCTGAAAATATCGGAATTGCTCATCGGGTTTTCCTTCTCAGAGTGGCTGCCAGCTCAGGCCACGGGCATCCTGACGGATTTTGCCCGCAGAGGAACCGGCGAAATGGGTGGTGAAAACGGTGGCCTGATGGCTCAGGGCAAACTCAATTGCCTTATGGCGTGAGGCTGTCGCCTGTGCCGGTTCTTCGCAGAACACCGAATCCCAGTCAGGACGCGCGAGCTGAAGCGGATGGTGCATCACATCGCCCCAGAAAAAGGCCGTTTCACCTTCAGAGCTAAAGGCGAAAGAGAAATGATCATGGCTGTGGCCTGGCGTGCGGATGATAGCGAACCCCGGAATGGCCGTGGCGTCATCAGCATGTATCCGCTGATCGAGACCGGCCGCCACGACCGGCTCAACGCTGTCGGCAAAGATGCCGTCGCTCGGATCCCGGACGTTGTTCGGATCGGCGTAAAACTGGTATTCGGCTTCAGAAAACAGATAACGCGCGTTCGGGAAAGTCGGCACCCAGCGGCCATTCTCCAGCCGCGTATTCCAGCCGACATGATCAACGTGCAGATGTGACAGCAGTACCACATCAACATCTTCCGGTTCGACGCCCGTCGCCCGCAGGTTATCCAGCCAGCCCGTCTTCAGCTGATTGAACAACAGGTTCAGTGGACGCAATTTATCGTTGCCGGATGCGGTATCAATCAGCACCGTCTGCGTGCCGGTCTGCACCAGCCAGCTGTGGGTGCTGAGCATCAGTTCTGAGGCATCTGCGCCAAAAAAATCTGCCGGTAATGTTTTCGCGGCATCCTGAATAGCATCAGCATTCCATTGCGGAAAAAGCGACGATCCGGGATCTTGCAATGTCATCTCGGGGATCTTAGTGATTCTGGCGCTGCCGATCGGGTAAGTTTCTGGCACACTCATTTTATGACCTTATCTGGTGACAACCTTCTGGTGTGGGGTCATCCTCCCTGTTTCAGCACGGGCGAACAAGGTGGCAATCCCGAATGAAAGATTGCTGATATTGCAACGATAAAAAATGAAAGGGCCGGAATGGATAAGCTGGAGAATATGCGCACGTTCGTGCAGGTGGTGGATTCGGGGTCATTCAGCCGTGCGGCAGAACTGATGGATTTACCGAAATCCACGGTAACGCGGCAGGTGCAGGCGCTGGAAAGCGAACTGGGCGTGAAGCTGCTGCACAGGACGTCGCGCCGTTTAAGCATGACGGAACAGGGCGAAGCCTATTATCACGGAGCAATACGGCTGCTTGATCAGATGGAGATTCTCGACAGCAATGTGCAGGCGGCAACGCAGGCTCCGCGCGGCAAAATCCGCGTCGAGATGCCGAATGCGATTGCTTATCGGCGGGTGATCCCCGCCCTGCCCGGCTTCCTGATGCATTATCCCGACGTTCAGGTTGAGGTGAGCGTCGGTAACCGCACCGCCGATCTGATTGCGCAAAACATCGATTGTGTGATCCGTATCGGTGAGCTGCACAACGATGCGCTGATCGCCCGGTCGCTTGGGGTTTTACCGATGATCACCTGTGCCGCACCGGCGTATCTGCAAAAACACGGCATGCCTGAACATCCGCAGGATCTTATCCTCGACCATACGCTGGTGCAGATCGCCTCGCCACAAACCGGACGGGTATTTGAACATCAGGTGTTTAAGGATCAGCAGTGTGTCACTGTTCGCGGGCGCTGGCAGTTCTCGGTTAACGATTCCACCGCAGCGCTGACCGGTGCCATTGCGGGGCTTGGCGTGCTGACGACGTATCGCTTTCTGGCACAGGAAGCGCTGGATAACGGCGCGCTGGTGCCGCTGTTTCCTGAATGGGCGGATGAACAGGTGCCGGTGCATATTGCCTGGCCGGAGAACCGGCATTTGCCGTCAAAGGTGCGGTATTTTATCGAATGGGTCAGGGCGTTGTTTCAGGAATGATGGTGTTCAGCAGGGATAAGCGATCGCACCGGTTTCATCATGCTGAATCCACCGGTGCCGGTCAGTTACGGACGGACTAAATCGTCGCCGTAACCAATCCATTTGTAGGTCGTCAGGGCTTCTAATCCCATCGGGCCGCGGGCGTGCAGTTTTTGTGTGCTGACTGCCACTTCTGCGCCTAAACCGAATTGTCCGCCGTCGGTGAAACGGGTGCTG
>Ga0247732_10000394_pt1 | contig 21904 bp, 34 predicted proteins | sample UWRJL163409C2_FD_180940 | JGI IMG/M metagenome (GOLD analysis project Ga0247732, IMG submission 180940) | Plant litter microbial communities from Arlington Agricultural Research Station in Wisconsin, United States - UWRJ-L163-409C-2 | ecosystem: Environmental > Terrestrial > Plant litter >...
ACCGGTTTTCGCTGGTATAGTCGTCAGGTTGGTTCTTGCAGCCAGCGGAAAATGCGCCCGTAGCTCAGCGGATAGAGCAATTGACTACGGATCAATAGGTCGGGGGTTCAAATCCCTCCGGGCGCACATACTCGGGGCGACCGTCGTCGCCCCAAACCAGCCAGTCAATCGAGCGCCCTGTCAACTGTGCCCACTGAGCCACGGCAGAGATGGGCGGCTCGTTCAGCCCCCGCTCCCAGGCGCTAATCGTCGAGCGGTTCTTGCCCAGCAGCTCCGCTATCTCCTGCTGCTCGATGCCGACGAATAGCCTCGCTCGGGTCATCCGGTGTGCCAGAGTCGTTGCGGTCAGTGTTGCCATTCTGTGCCCTCCTGAGGTGCTGCTCGAACGCGCGCCGAGATGAGCGCCGGGTGTTGTCCTTCGGCTGGCCCTTCCATCCACACGCACAACTCACGAATCGATCTGTGTTGCCGGCACGCCCGAAATTCGGCATGGTCGGCAGGATTGTCTCGATCATCTCGTGCTCGATCGTGTCGCCAGTCATGTGGGAACGATACCGCCGCGAAACGGAAATATCCAACACGCCGCAGCCAATACGCGACTAAACGCCACATTTCTAGTTGAGTCGCGCTTCATGACGGAAATATCCGTCACGAAGCGTGATTGAACTAGAGGACTACATGAGTTGGCAAGCCACTGACTGGGCAGATTCACTGCCCTACGACGCCGCTAAGCAGCTCCCGTTTCGCGTGCTGCTCAAGTATGCCAACGTCGCCGCGCAGGACGGCACGCGCGCATGGCGCAATTCGTGGGAGGTAGCGAACGAGCTGGGGGTAGACCGTCGCAGCGTCATCCGTGCGCTCCGCGATCTCCAGACCGCCGACCTCATCAGGCCCGGCGACCAGCGCGCAGTGGAGCACATCCAGGGCAACCGCCGCCCCGTCGTCTACGACCTCAACTTCGGCTGGCACCGCATGTACTCGCAGCCCGAGATCCCGCTACCCGAGGAGGACGATGACGCCCCCGATTCAGGGGTGACCGAGTTATCCACAGGAACCCCAGGGGTGACATCAGGGGTGACAACTGCTGTTCCACTAGGAACTAACGGAACTATCTATAACCAACTTAAAGAAGAAACTCACGTACTAGACCGCGCGCAAGCGCGCAACACTGACGCGCTCTCGCGCGGCTCACATTCAGCCGCTACCGCGTCCCCCGGCTATGGCCTGTGCGGCCACTCCCTGATAGATGACCGCCACTGCATCTACGGATGCCTGCCCTCGGAGGTGACCGTATGAACGGCATGAAGCGCCGCAACGAATTCCAGGTCTTCAAGATCGGAGAGAACCACTGGCGATGGAGCAACCTCCGCGACATCGGAGGTGACTGCGACACCTTCGAAGAAGCGATCGCAGAAGCCTCCGACTTCGCATGGCTCACCAAGTCGATCTCGGTGTGCTCATGATCGACACGATCCCGTGGTTCGTCGCCGTTCCCCTAGGTCTGCTCCTCTGGACGGCCTACGTCATCCGCGTGCTGGCTGACATGCGCAGGGACAGGAACCGACGTGGCTGAGTCGAGCGAACGCCGAAACGAGATCATCCTCACCGATGACCAAGTGCTGTCGATCGCACGAGTGAGCGTGCCTCGCGGCCCCGGTCTGCTCCGTGGACCCGGCGAGCCAGACGAGTGGGGAGGCCGCAAGGCGCAGGAGTTCGTGAAGCTCACGCTCTCGACCTACGGCCTGACGTGCTGGCTCTGCGGTCTACCCGGCGCGAACTCAGCCGATCACGTCATCCCGAGATCCAAGGGCGGCGCGGTCTACGACCTCCGCAACCTCGGCCCCGCACACCGCCACTGCAACTTCAGCCGAGGCGACCGCGACCCAGCCGCATACGCCGTCATCGAAGACGGCACCAGCTACTTCACCAACGCATAACCCACGAGAGGAACGCACCATGACCAACCACCACGTCATGACCACCGATGCCGCCGGCACGCCTACCTTCACCTGCACAGCCCCGCCGAGTTCGGACTGTCACATCTACCCGCACTGCGACTGCGAGGACTGGAGCTACGACCACGACCGGGGCACGTTGGGCGAGCACGCCCCCGTGCAGAACCCAGAGTGCTGGCTGTCGTTCTGGTTCACCAACGCCGAAGCGATAGCCGAGCTGTACCACCTGTGGCCAGAAGACGAAGAGCTTCCGGCTAACCGCAGCGGCGCGATCGATTACGAGTGGAATGACTCGCCGGTCTGGTCGTTCGTCGGTGAAGAGAACGCGCTCAACCGCCCCTGAGTTTTTTTAGACGGGGCTGCCTGGACACCCACGCGCAGCCCCGTCCATTTTCTCCCAACCGTCCATAAAAAAACCTGATCCGAACCTAGTTAGGCAGAAGTGAACCAGCCTCCCGAAGTGCATCCGACTATCCCCGGCCTCGAACCGCCGACCCTGCCGGCCGGCTCTCTTGAGGCCGAGGTGCGCCGGCAAGTCACCAAGCTCCAGGATCTCGGCTACATCGAAGACCACCACGCCGGCCTCGTGGCCCTGGCGACCGCGACGGCAGCCGACATCGACCGCACCGCTGGCAGAGGCGCGCCCTCGGGTCGCGCGAATCTGCTCCGCGTCATGAACGAGATCTTGCAGACCTTGCCGCAGCCGGAAATGGCGTCTAAGTCGAAGCTCGATGAAGTGGTCGATGCGATGCTCCACGACGACGAGGACGACGTGGAGGTGCCTGTTGTACGCACCGACGCCTAGGTTCATGACCGACCTAGACCCGACCGCGCCGACCGAGGGCCGGCAGATCGCCAAGCTCGCCAAGGCGCTCGGCAAACCGCTGATGCCATGGCAGCGAACCGTCGTGACGGGCGCGACCGAGAAGACCGCGCAGGGCTTCTACAAGTACCCGCGCGTGCTGATCACCGTCCCGCGCCAATCGGGGAAGACCACGCTCACCGGGCCGGTGCAGATCCACCGGATCATGACCCGCTCGCGGATCTCGGCGTTCTTCACCGCGCAGACGGGCAAGGATGCCGGCGACCGGATGCGCGACACGATCGCGCTCGCTATGGGGTCGCCGCTCGCGCCCCTGTTCAAGCCGAGATACGCCGCCGGCAGCATGGGCCTCCAGCTCGCGAACGGATCTCGACTGACCACGTTCGCCGGCCCCGACAACATCCACGGCGAGACCCCGCACCTCGTGACGCTAGACGAGATTTGGAAGCACGACCAAGCCAAGGGCGTCGAGTACATGGGCGCGATCGGGCCGGCGCAAGCGACCCTCGAAGGCGAGTCGCAGGTGTGGATGATCTCGACCATGGGCACCGCCAACTCGGGGATGATGAACGACCTGATCGAGCAGGGCCGCGCCGGCACCCCCGGCCTGTTCTACGCCGAGTGGTCGATGCCCGAGCATATGGACCCCTACGAGCCGCAGACGTGGTGGACGTTCCACCCCGCGCTCGGCAACACGATCTCCGAGAGTTACCTCGCCAAGGAGGCCGCAGATCAGCCGCTCGGTGAGTGGATGCGCGCGTACATGAACCGGCTCACCGAGGCTACCAACCCGCTGATCGCGCCCGATGCCGTGGCGGATCTAGTGGTCGAGCCGGCCGTCGTGCCGAGCCGGCGAGAGATCACAGTCAGCTACGAGGTGGAACCCGGCAACGCCTCGGCCGCGGTCATGGCGAACTGGCGGGACGTGGACGGCGCGCCCGTCACGCGCACCCTGCACGTCGCACCCGGCACCTCGTGGCTGCTCCCGTTCATGCGCTGGATCATCCGCGAGTGGCAGCCCAAATCGGTCGCGGCCGACGACGGCGGCGAGACACGCCGCATCACCGACGAGCTGATCCGCGAGGGCTTCGACATCTTCACCACCGGCCCGCGCGACTTCGCGACAGCCTGCATCAACCTGCTCACCTGGGCACGCGACGACAGGACGCTCCGCATCGATGACAGCAAGGCGATCAGCCGCGCCTGGGCCGTCGCCGTTCTGCGCCCGATGAGCGAGTCGTGGCGGTTCTCGAGAAAAGACTCGGCCGGCTCGGTCGCCTCGATTATCGCGTCCGCAGTCGGCCTATGGGCCTACGACCACGCCGAGGAATCCCTCGGCAAGCCAGAGATCTACAGCTAGGAGACCCACATGATCAAGCTCGACTGCACCCGCGTATCCGTCGTCGTTATCTGCTCCGAGTGCGCCCACTGGTCCGCGTTCGCGTTCACCAAGTTGGAGGGCTGGAAGAGCGCCGCAGCCCACGAGGAGCGCTCGCACCCCGAGTCCGAGCAAGCTCGCCAAGCGCTGCTCATGCACCTGAAGCGACTCCCCGACACGCTGAAAGTGACGCTCTGATTTTCGGGTGTTAGGAGTCGCCCCCACAGTTCTGACTTGTGGGTATCAGGGAAACAATCGGGGCGGCTATCGGCCGCGGGCTTGCGCCCCTAGCGCGCACTCTCGCGGCCGAACAGCTCGCATCACCGTGGGCTGACACATCGAACCTCGCGACGATCACCGTCGACCAACTTTTCGGATACGCCGAGGGAATCCGCCCGACTCGCATGCGGGCCATGCAGGTCGCGACGATCGCCGCCGGCCGCAACACCATCACCGGCACGATCTCCCGCCTCGGCCTCTACACCGAGAAGGACGCAGCCCGCACCGTCTTCCAGTCGCCGCTCCTGGCGCAGCCCGAGCGCGGCGTGCCCCGCTCGACCACGCTGACGTGGACCCTCGACACGCTGATCTTCCACCCCTGCGCCTGGTGGCACGTCACCGAGCGTGACGCCGCCGGCTGGCCCGTCTGGGTCGAGCGAGTCGCCCCCGGCGACGAGCGAACCGACGACGACGGCAACCTGATCGGTATCCGCGATCGAGTCGTGGACCCGAAGGACGGCATCCGCTTCGACTCACCCACCGGCTCCGGTCTGCTCATCGACGCCGCCCGCACCATCCGCCGCGCGATCGTCATTGAGGAATCCGCCGCCCTGGCCGAGGACAACCCCGTGCCGGTGATCGAGCTGCACAACGACGGCGACAAGCTCAGCCCCGAAGAGATCAACGATCTGATGGACATCTGGCAGGCGGCGCGCCGCCGCCGTGGCGTGGCCTTCACGTCGAAGGGGATCACCGCTATCCCGCACGGCACTCAGGTGTCGCAGCTTCTCATCGAGGGACGCAAGGCGATCAACCTCGATCTGATCCGCCACCTCAATATCCCCGCGTGGGCAGCCGAGGCAGCGCCGGACGGCGGCGGCTCGGTCACCTACCAGAACCGCCAGTCGCGGAACTGGGACCTGATCGACATCACCTGTGCCCCGTTCATGGAGGCGATCGTCTCGCGCCTCTCCATGGCCGACCTCACCCCTCGCGGATGGGCGGTCAAGTTCGACACCGACGAGCTGACCAAACCCGACCAGCAGACCCGCTTCACGACCTACGAGGTCGGCAAGCGTGCCGGCTTCGTCACCAACGAAATGATCGCCGCCTGGGAAGGCTGGCAGACAGTCCCCGAGGAGATCAGCAAATGAACCGCGCCCAGCTCGACGCCCTACTCGCCGCCGGCCTCATCACCGCCGCCGGCTACACCGCTGCCCTCGCGACCCTCAACAGCGGCCGCGTCATCGGCCGGCCAGCGATCACCCTGGAGCTGCCGGCCGAGGATGTCGTGCCCGACGCCGCCGGCCGCATCATCACCGGCACCGTCACCGCGTACGAGCAGCTCATCCCGTCGCACGGCATGATCCTCCACAACGGTTGCCTGACCCCTCGCGAGCCGCTTACTCGCGTCAAGCTGCTCCGCGACCACAACCACGGCGATCCCCTCGGCTCGATGCAGACATTCGACCCAGCGACGCTGGAGGCGACCTTCACCCTGCCGGCCGGCGAGAACGGCGACCGCGCCCTCGAAGAGGCGCAGAACGGCCTCCGCGACGGCATGTCGGTCGGCTTCACGATCACCGAATACGACTTCGACGCCGACTGGATCTTGCACGTCTGGCAGGCCGATTTCTACGAGACGAGCTTGTGCGCCATCCCCGCTATCGCTGATGCCGGGGTCACCAACGTTGCCGCAGCCCTGGCAGCTAACCGAGAGGAAACCATCACCATGAACCGAGCTCAGCTCGCGGCGGCTCTGCTCGCCGGCACCATCACCCAGGAACAGCACGACTCCCGCCTCGCCGCGATCGTCGCAGCCGAGACCGCAGCCACCGCGCAGCCGGCTACGCCGGCCGCCGCCGAGCAGGCCGACCTCGCCGCTGGCCCGGTCGACAACGGCACCCCCGCACCGCTAGCGATCCGCGACCGTGGCCTGAGTCTCCGTGAGGCGACCCGACGTGTCGCGGCCGCCGCGAACACTGGCGACGTGCATGCCGTTGCTCTCGCTCTCGCGGACATCATCCCCTCGGCCGATGCCGGCGAGGGCTACGTCGAGCGGCCCGAATGGCTCGGGGAGCTGTTCACCGCTACCGAGATCCGCCGGCCCTACATCGACGCGATCGGCGCACCGCAGCCCCTCGCCTCACTCCGTGCCAAGGGATTCCGCTGGGACGACAAGCCCGAGGTGGAGGAGTACGCCGGCGACAAGGAAGAGGTGCCCACCGGCGAGGTGACCACCGTAGGCGATGACTTCGTGGCCTTCCGCATCGCGGCCGGCTGGGACATCGACCGTGCGTACATCGACTTCGGAGACGAGACGTTCCTCTCCGCGTTCTGGTCGCACGTCACCGACGACTACCAGATCAAGTCCGAGGCCGGCATCCGCACCCGCGTCAAGGCGCTCAAAGCCAACGCGGCCGGCACCGTTACCGCCGGCGGCGTCAAGGCCGTGCTGAAGCAGATCATCCGCGACGGCCGTTCGATCCCAGGTGCCGGCGTCAAGGTCAACCGGGTGTTCCTGTCCGACTCACTGTTCGATGAGCTGGAGGACATCCCCACCAAGGAGCTGCCCCTGTGGCTCCAGTCCGCGACCATCGGCCTCGACATCACCGAGGGCACCGCGAATGTCGGTCAGCTCCAGATCGGTCTGGACTCCACCCTCGCCGCCGGCGAGGTGGTCGCCTTCGACAACCGCGGGCTGATCGTGCGCGAGAAGGAGATCCCGCAGATCCGCGCCATCGACGTGGCTCACATGGGTATCGACCTCGGGTTCACCTCGTACCTGCGACTGGATGACGTTGACCCACGTCTCGTGTTCCGCCGCAAGTACACCCCCGCCCCGTAACCCGATCTCCTGCCGGCCGGTCATCGTCAGCCGGCCGGCAGGACTACCACCCGAGAGGAGCGCACCATGGCCGACTGGCTCACCCCCGCAGCCGCCCGCGCCGACTGGGCAGACGCCCCGGCCGACAACACCGTGCTGGAGCGCTACCTCGCGGCTGCCAAGGTCAAGGTGCTGGCCTACGCCCCCGAGCTGGCAGAGGGCGTACCGACCCCCGATAACTACGTGCTCGCCCAGCAAGCGCTCGTGCGCGACCTGTGGAACGCACTGCACGCCAAGGTCAACACCCAGATGGACTCCGGCCTCGACCAATACACCGTGGCCAAGTACCCGATGAGTCTCGACGTGAAAGACCTCCTCCGCCCGCCGACCGTCCGAGCCAATTGGTTGGTTGGCTGATGACCGCTCGCTCCGAGCTTGCCGCCGCGATCACCCCGCTCCTCCCCGAGAACGTTCGGGTCATCGATCACCCGAAGGATCTCGACGCGCTCGAGGGCGGCGTGCGCGCCGTCGTGATGATCACCCGCACAGGCATCAAGCCGAACGGACCCAGCTACCTCATGGAGTTCGAGGTGGTCGTGATCGAACCGAAGAGCGACCAGGACGGCCGTTCGGAGGACTCGCTGGACGAGATCACCGACGAGCTGATCGAAGCGCTCGACGCCGACAACAAGCTCACCTGGACCCAAGCCACGCGCAGCACCTACGCCGACACCCTGCCGGCGTACAAGTTCGACATCAGCCAGATAGCCACAAAGGAGTAATCATGTTCAAGCCCGCCAACCCGCACGTGTTCAAGAACGTCGCCCTCAACTTCGGGGAGGACGGCTACGAGGCTCACGTATCGTCTGCAGTCTTCACCCCGAAGTCGTCCACCGCGAGCTGGACCGGCCTCAATGGGCAGACCCACACGGACGACATCTCCTCCGAGAACACCCTCGATCTCGCAGTCGTGCAGGATCTCGCGAACGAAGACAGCCTCTGGAACTACCTGTTTGACAACGCCGGCACGAAGGTCACCGTGGAGCTGACCCCGCCCGACGCGCCGACCTTCACCGCCGAGGTGACGCTGGTCAAGCCGACGATCGGCGGCAAGGTCAACGAGTTCAACGAGAGCCAGGTGTCGCTCCCGTCGTCGGAGCCGGTCAAGGCCCCTGCGGCCTGACCGATGGGCCGGCTGCTGGACGTTCGCAAGTCGCGAGAGCTGCAAGCCGCAGTGATCGCGATGAAGCGAGCCAACCGCGAGGTGCGCCTGGAGATCTACTCCAGAGCGCGTCGCGACCTCGGCGGGGAATGGGTGCCGGCCCTACGTTCCCGCGCCACGACCGACATGCAGCAGCGGGTACTCGTCAAGGGTGCCCGCACGAAGGTCAACACCGAGGGGTTCTCGATGGTGGCCGCGACATCCACCAAAGCTCTGCGCGAAGGACTCGTGCCCACGGACGACTGGGCCGGGTTCGAGTACGGAGCCCGCACCAAGCGGGTGCGGGTGCAGACCAGCTCGCGCAAGGGCAAGCAGTACACCCGCACACAGACCGTCAACCGCCAGTTCCACGGCCGACAGAAGGAAGGACAGGTAGTCATGAAGTCAGCATCCGTGCTCGGCACCCGCCTCGTCGCGCTGTGGGTTCGCACCATTGTGGAGACGTACCGCGACGCTGCCTCGGGGGATGTCGTCTGATGGCTATCAAGATCGACTTCCTCGCGAACACTCGCGATGTCGTGCGCGGCGGTCAAGACATCGAGGAGACCTTCGAGAAGGTCGCAGACAGTCTCGATGACGTAGCACGCGACGGACAGCGTGCCGGCGACAAGCTAGGCGACGGAATCCGCAAAGGGCAGCGGGTCGCATCCGACGCGACCGAGCGTCTAGAGCGATCGTTCAAGGATCTCGCGGACGAGTCAAAGCAGCAGACCCGCCGCATGGAGACTGACTTCGACCAGGTCGCGAACACCAAGAAACATCAGACCTCGGAGAACATCCGAGAGATCAAGCAAGAAGCGCTGGCCAATGCAAGCGAGACCTTCTCTTCGTTCAACGGCTCGGCCTCCTCGTTCGCTGACGGCGTGCAGGGCACGCTCGGCGGTCTAATCGCCTCGCTCCCCCCGCAGCTCGCCGCGGTCGGCGCTGTAGGCGCCCTCGCTATCGGGTTCATCACCAACTCCCTCCAGCAAGCTGATACCACTTCGGAGGAATTCAAGCAGTCGGTATCCGAATGGACAGCCGAGCTGATCGACTCAGGCAAGGTCGGGCAAGTATCGGTCGGGTTCATCGTTGACGAACTGAAGAGACTAGCGACCGAGAGCGATGCAGCGCAGCCATCGCTGGCCAAGTTCGCGGACGTTGCCAAACGATCGGGATCTTCATACAAGGATCTCGCGGACGGGTACGCCGGCAACAGCGACAAGCTCGATGAGCTGATCCGCAAGGGCAAGGCTCACCGCGAGGAACTCGAGAAGTCCCAGGCCGCAGTGCTCAACAGCTCGGCGGCTGACAAGTCCGCAGCTGTCGATATTGAGGGCAAGATCAAGGCCCAGGACGAGTACAACAATTACCTCGACCAGGCCGCAACCCGAGCAAAGAACGCGGCCGAACAGCAGTTGAACTACGCCAAGGCCGGCGGTCCCGAGATGGAGACGAAGGCCGCGCAGATCGCCCAGCTCGACGCCGCCTACGATGATGCCGCCGGCGCAGTCTCCGACTACATCGATGAGGAATCGGGGATCTTCAACGGAGACGCCTACCTGGCGGCCATGGAGGCCAAGACCAAGGCGCTGCACGACTACCAGAGCAACCTCGCGACCTCGGGCCTCGGCCCCGACGCGGAGGCGTACCTATCCACCCTCGGTGCCCAGGATGCGGCGACGCTCGTTCAGGCCTACGTGACGGGAACCGACGCGCAAAAGGGACGCTTTCAGGCGGTCTGGAACGAGGCCGGCAAAACCAGCTCGGGCGCGTACAAGACCGCCCTGGAGGCCGGCCTACCGAAGACACTGCCCGCCCCGACGATCACTCCGGCCGTAGACACGTCATCCGCTCAGGCTGCCCTCAACCGGCTCGCCGCCCAGAAGCTCACCATCTCGGTCGAGGGGCTCGCCCGGAACGGACTGAAAATCTTTTGACCACCACCATCACCACCACAGCGGGCCCGCTCGTGCCCGATCTCGTGCTCGGCTACGAGGCGACCCGCGCCGGCCGCAACGTATTCCACGACATCATTGGACGCGCCGACCCCGACGTATCCCTCCAGCCGGCCGCACCTCGCGCCGGCACGCTGGAACTGTTCTTCCTAACCGAAGCACAGGCCGCTCTGGCGGTTGACGTGCACGCTTCGCCGGCCGTGTTCACCCTCACCGACAGCACGTTCCCGACCATCGGGATGCGTTACGTGGTGGACGGCTCCATCGGAATCAAGCTCGATAACACCCGCTGGATCGTGTCCGTGGACTATCGCGAGGTGCCCTCGTGACGATCGACATCCACACCCTCATCGCGAGCCTGCCGAACCAGGCGGAACTCGAGAACACGAGCGGGCAAATCACGGTCGATGAATCGTGGTCGCCATACGTGCAGATGACCCTCACCTGCGCGATACCCGACGACCTCTCCACGCTCGACCAGATCGACCCGCGGGCCGGCGGGCGGCTATTCGCCCAGGCGCAGCAGGACTTCGGAGACCCGTGGTCAAACGCTGACTTCACCGATCGCTACGGCGCGGTCAGCAACGCCGCCCTCACGGCCGCTTTGGGCAATGTCCCGAACCGCACCATCACATCGCTGTTCTTCGTGGCGTGGAACGAGTTCGGGCAGCGCGACAGCACCGTACGCGAGTTCGGCTTGTCAGTCCGATCACGCGTCATCGACCACGTAGCCGGCGAGGTTCGCATCACGGCGGCATCCGACGAAGCGCTCCTGCAGGACTACAAGCTGCTCGACACGGTGAAGTACATCAACCCGACCGCGACGACCTTACGTGCCCTCACGGCGTTCGTGCTGGCCCTGATCGGCGCGACCCTGCAACCCGGCACCGATGACGCCGTGGTGGCCGCGAACGCGACCGAATGGCTACCTGGTACATCGGCATGGGACTACCTCGCCCCGACCGTCGAGAAGGCCGCGCTCCGCCTATGGTGCGACGAGAATCGCCGCTGGTGGCTCACTCAGCGAGCCCCCATCGTGCCGGGTCAGCTCACCCTACGGACGGGTGCCGGCGGCACGATCTCGCGGGCGACCGACACGATCGACCGTGACGGCGACTGGTACGCCGGCGTGTGCATCACCTACCAATGGAACGACTCAGCCGGCCTCCAGCACGTCGCATACGACGTCGCCGGCGACCCGCGCAGCGTGCTCGCGATCACCCGCGACCAGCCCTACCCGGGCCCAGGCGCGGCCGCGCAGATATTGAAGCAGTCCGCCGGCCGAGGCCGGGTGCTCGACCTTGCGGCCGTGAGCGACTACCGAGCCACCCCTGGTCAAGCGTTTACCGCCGGCCTACCGGGTACCCCGGCGCAGACCGGCATTGTTTCGGCCGTCACTTGGCGGTTCCCCGATGCCGAGATGGACGTGAAGACACGAGGACTGATCGACACCCCCGCCAGCGCGTGGGTATTCGATCCCGCAGGAATCCGCTGGGTAGACATCCCAGCCGGCATCGATTGGACGGAGGACATCTAATGGCAAACGGAGATGCCGCAGCGGCACTTGGATGGGCGCTGGTGGCCGGCACGAGCGACAAGCGACTCGGCTACGACGAGATGAACAGGATCATGGACCTGCTCGCCAACCACGTCACCGGGTTCGTCCAGCCGATCACGAAAGGCGGCACCGGGGCGACCTCGGCCGCCGCAGCTCGCACGGCGCTCGATTTGCGTGCGATCAACATCCCGACCGACGCATCCAACGTGCAGGCCGCTGTCAACTTCCTCGAAGCCCTCGCCAACGGCGCACTCGCCCAGGCGGGCTCAGCGGCCGCTACGGCGAACTCAGCACAGGGCGGCTACCTATCGGCAGACATCTACTCGCGAGCGCTGGGGAGTGGCTATCGGGTTGCCTATGTGCGGTCGGACGGCGTGCTCGGGTATGCCTCGTCATCCCAGAAGTTCAAGTGGAACATTCAGGATGCCGACATTCCGACCGCGACCCTTCGTGCGATTCTCGTGCGGATATATCAACTCCGCGTCGACGTTCACACGATGGGCGCCGCCGCACCCTACGAGCTGGGCGTGATCGCGGAGGAACTTCACGATCTGGGCCTGGAATGGCTGGTCGACTACGACGACAAGGGCAAGCCATTCGGAGTCATTTACGAGCGCATCGGGTTGCTCGCGCTGCTCCTGGCGCAACGCGCATGGGACGAACTCGACCATGCCGCCGTCGGGTTCCTCAGCCTCATGCAGCGCATCGACGCTCTCGAAACGAAACTGGCAGGCATCTAATGGCAACCGGCAGCTACGACCCGCAGACCGGCGTCTGGATCAACGGGGAGGATGATAGCTACCCCACGTTCTCCGCACGCCTCAACAAGTCCGTGGTGTCGATCCGCGACGCGATCAAATCGCTGATGGATAACGCGATCGGCCCCTGGACCGCGTACACCCCGACCTTCACCAACCTCACCCCGGGAACCGGAGGTGCGGTGTCGGCCGTGTGGCGGCGCGAGCGTGACCTGATCCGCGTGCACGTCCGCGTCACCCTCGGCAGCTCGGGCTTCACGGTCGGCTCGATCCCGACCATGACGATCCCGGTGGAGATGTTCACCCCGGCCAGCCCCAACGCCCGACTCATCAACGCGACGACCTATTACGACGTGTCCGCGAACCAGACCTACGCCGGAGACGTGTCGTGCGTGACCGGCTCCACGACCAGCGTGCGTCTGCTCGGATGGCCAGCAGGAGCGTCCGGCCTCGCCCTCGCGCTCAACGGCACCAGCCCCTTCACCTTCGCCGCGGGCGATGTGCTTTCGTTCGAGTTCGTCTATCGGGCCAAGCCATGAGTGCCCCCGGCTACCTCCGACCCGACGAACTGATCACCGTCCAAGGCGCGGTCCAGCTCGTCAAGCCGACCGCTCACGCCTTCCTCGCAATGCGCGACGACGCCGCCGAGCGCGACCACGTCAACATCACGATCGCGACCCCGGCGGGCGGCTACCGCTCGCACGCGATGGACGTCGACATGCACGCCCACCCGCAGAACTACAACATCAACCCGGCACTCGTCGGCGGCCTCTACCCCGTGGGCAAGTCCAAGCACGCACTGGGCACAGAGGTCGACATCGCCGCCGGACTCGCGTGGGTCATCCGAAACGGAGCGCGATACGGGTTCACCCGCACCGAGGTAGCCAAAGGCGACCTCAACCACTTCCACCACGACGGCATCACCTTTGCCGGTGGCAGCTCACACCCCATCACCGAAGGAGCCCTCATGGCACTGTCCGACACCGAGCAAACCGAACTGCTCACCAAGACCCGCGCCGTCTATGACGCACTGTTCTCCACCACCCCGACGAGCCGCGGGTCGCTCGGCGTGCTGGCCGAGCTGAAGAAGCTGGACGACGCCCTGTTCAAGAGCGACCCGACCAGCTTCGGCACCCCAGGCGGGGTGCTCAAAACGCTCCGGGCGGTTGCTGACAAGCTCGGCATCCCGAAGCCGTGAGCGACGCCGTGGTCGTGGCGCTCGTCGGCTTGGCGAGCACCATCGTCAGCATCCTGCTCACGGCCCGGGTAAACACGAAGGTCAACCGAGTAGGGCGGGATGCCGCCGCCGCGCGCATCCAGGTCGAGAACAACCACGAGACGAACATGCGCGAGGAAGGCGACGACCGGCACGCCGAGAACAGCTCGAAGCTGGACACCATCATCCGCGACCTCAGCCGCCTCCGGACAGCGTGGGGCGGCTCTGGGAGCGTACCGACAACCACACCGATCAGATACACGACCTCGAACTGACGCAAGACCGCGCTCGGTTCGCCCCACCCGCACGACACCGAGGAGAGTCATGATGAGCCACATCGATCCGAAGCCTGAGTTCGCCTCTGCGGCGCTTCCCGCGACCGGCAAGTACAGCAAGGCCTGGTGGAAGGACACCGCCGATCGAGTGGTGTCCACGACCGCTCAGACTGCGCTGGCTACCATCACCGCATCCGCGATCCCGGGGCTGCTCGACATCGACCCACTGTCTCTCGCGAGCGTGGCGCTACTCGGCGGCGCGCTGGCCTTCCTGAAAGCGCTCGCTGTCACCCGGGCGACGAGCTAACCGCTGTAGTCGGCGCACACGCCGACAGCTTGGCCGAACGTCACCGAGTGCCCTGGCCATAGCCGGCTCATGCACCAGCCCTTCTGGGGGACGTGCAGCACGAGGCCGGCGATGACGACCACGAGGACGAGGCCGACCGCTATCAACCACCGACGAATCTTCACACCTCGGATGGTAGCGGTCACGCGGCGCCGGCGAGGATCGCGGCGCGCAGTCGGTCGTCGGGCAGCTTGACGTAGATACGTGTGGTCGCGGGCGAGGCGTGCCCTGCGAGCTCCTGTGCGACGAATTCGCCGTGGGTTAGGTACCAGCTCGTGACGGCGCGGTGACGCAGCTTGTGGAGAGTCCAGTCGCCGTCGAGCAGAATCGTCGCGCGCTTGCCGATCCACCGTGGCGAGATGTGCCCGTCGTGGTCGCCCGGGAATGCCCAGCCCGCGGGGAGCGCGAGCAGCGATGCGGCCATGCGCGGGGTGAGTGGCACCCGCCGCGTCTTGCTGCCCTTGCCGCGCACGACGAGCGTGTGCCCGATCAGATCCTCGAAGATGTCGTCTGAGTGCACAGTCGCTATCTCGCCGCGCCGGAGGCCGTGGTCGTGCGCCAGCTCTAGCCAGATGCGCTCGCGCTCGGTGGCGCGCATCATCGCCTTCTGGTAGACCCGCTCGGGGACCGGCGAGGGGTTCGCCTGACCGGGCTTCACCTTCGGTAGCTTCTTGCCCGCGTCGCGCTTGCACCGCTTGGTGGCCTTCGCCCAGGCCCAGAACGCCCGGTACGTGTTGTACCGTCCGCGCCGGGTCTCGTGCGCCCAGGTGAACGCTCCGGCCCATTCGAGCAGCGCGTCGGTGGTCACGTCCCACGGCGACTCGATGCCGATCGCCCGCGCGACCTGCTCGAGGTGCTGCTTGCGGGAGGCGATGGTATTGACCGACTGCATGGCCCCGCGTTGGGCTGCTGAGAACTGCTCGATGGCGTCCGCCCACGCTGGCGGAACTGGGGGAACGTGGCGCACCGATTGAGAATACTTGTCGGGTCTACCACCCGTTGAGGGGCCACGGCCCACCGCTCTACGCCCGCAGCTTGTCGACCAGCAGCATGACCGCCGCCGCGCACAGACCGAGCAGCATCGGCCCCACCGTGACGATCACAGCCACTCCTTCGAGTCCTGCGACTTGTGCATCCCGACGTGGCCCGGAGCCTTCCAGCACTGTTGGTACCCGAGCGTCTCGGGACGCGTGGCGTTGCAGGGGCGCGGCGCGACCTCGGCATCGCACGTGAAGTGCCCGCGCTGGCCGTCCTCACGCTCGTACCCGTCACGCTCGAAGTCGCGGACCGGTGCCCCGCACAGGCGGCAGCAGTCGAGCGCGCTCACAGGGCGACCGCCGCATCCATGACCAGACGCAGCGCGTGCTCGTCATCGAGCGACCAGCACCCGTCCATGTTGACATGGCACCAGCAAGGGCACCGCTCGTGGGTGGCTGGCGAGCATTCGAGTCGTTCGCACAGGGTGCACGAAGCTACAGACCAATAGGTCGGGGGTTCAAATCCCTCCGGGCGCACCACCCGAAACCCCCGTAAACCCAGTGTCTGCGGGGGTTTTTGCTGTTCCTGAACAGTCAAACCCCACCAAAACCCCACACCCGTGTAGCCGTCGGTGTGGCCATCCGGTTTCCGTTGAGCGCGTGCGCCTCCCTTCGCCGGGCCGGTCCGCAGCTCATCGAGGCTCGCGACTCACCAGGCTTCTCGTGGCTTCAGCGAGCTGGGATGTCGCTGGTCGGGCGTAGTCTTGCCATATGTCGGGTCACAGTCCAGAAACATCTGCTGCGGCGCTCATTTCGATGCTTTTTGAGAGCGAATCTCCCGCATCGCCATCGCGTCTGCGCATGGAATTCGAAAGCGGCCGAATGCCGACTGACGTTCTCGATCGACCGGATCCAGAAGCTCTGGTGGCAGAAGATCATCGAGCCGATCTAGAGCACGCACTCGCCCTCCTTGCCTCCTGGAAACAAGAAGGCATTGAGGTAGTGACGCCATTTGATCCGTCATATCCATCGCAGCTTCGTACAGTATTCGACTACCCCGTCTTGCTCTTTGCCCGCGGTCATGTAGTCGATGACGTTCGTTCGGTAGCCATCGTTGGCAGCCGAGCAGTTTCATCCTGGGGTCTCCAGTTCGCGCGTAACCTTGGCGGCTGGCTGGCTGAAGATGGCGTGACGGTCGTGTCCGGGCTGGCGCGCGGGGTCGACGGAGCTGCGCATCGCGCAGCTCTGGAGGCTCGTGGCAGGACGGTGGCTGTGCTTGGCAACGGTCTCAATTACATTTACCCGAGCGAGCATCGAGAACTTCAGGCCACGATTGCTAGTACTGGCCTCGTGCTTTCCCAATATCTTCCTAACGAGCGGCCCACGAGACGCTCATTCCCCGCACGAAATATCACGATGAGCGCCTACAGCAGCATCACCATGATCGTGGAGGCGGCCGAAAAATCAGGAACGCGAATTCAGGCCGACGCAGCAGTTCGGCATGGGCGCCCGCTGATCATTACGAGTCAGGTTGTCGCGGAGACGACGTGGGGGCGAAAATACGCGGAAGGCTCGTTCGACGTCACTGTGGTCCAGACAGCTAGCGAGGCGAGACAGGCAGCGGATCGCATCCTCGAGCGGGTTCTGCATCCTGCTCCCGCACTGATGCCCGCCTAGTCCGTGGCAGTCATCAAACCTCAGACTTGGGCAGAAGCGGACGAGATAGCTACGCGCACGCTGGCGCAGCTCGTCTATCCGCCCGTTCGAGTGGCGGGCGCTACGTGCGTAACCTGCACTGAGCCTGTGCCCACTGGTGATCAGCGGTGCAACGGCTGCCGAGCGCACGTCGCGAGCAGCTGGCGAGACTATCTCGCCGACTATGTCGTGCCGCTGACGTATGCCTCCGACTCGGAGACGCCGCAGATTCGTCGGTTCCTTCATCAGTACAAAAACGGCTTCACGGAGTCGGAGCGGGTATCTGCTTACAGTCCGCTCACGTTCCTCTTCTGGCAGTTCGTTTACAGACATTACGAATGTCTGAATGCGGTCGCCGGTGGCCAGATCGACGGCGTACTCGTTGTGCCGTCGGGAAAAGTGGGCAGCCGGCCTGATGGCCACCCCATTGAACAGTTCGCGAGGTACTTCCCGGAGTCGTGGCAACGCATCGACGCTAAACGCATAAGTGACTCCACGAGCCGACTAATCAATCCAGACAGCCTTGCGCTCGGGACCGGTCACGAGATAGCCGGGAGGAGGATCGTGGTTTTTGACGACACGTGGACCACAGGTGCCGCCGTCCAGACCGCAAGTGTCGCTCTCAAACGGGCGGGGGCCGCTGCCGTAGTAATCGTCGTGTTGGGGCGATGGGCAAACTCGAGCTGGGCGCCAGTTCGCGAATTCTTCGGCGCTCGTCCTCGAGGGTCTCATGCTGCCGACAGCTGCCCTGTTACCGGAGGCGCGTGCGGGGGTTGGCCTCGCTGAGAAGAATGCGCGGGAGGCGACAGAGAACGCTAACTCCGAGCAGTCCGGCGGAAAGCAGTCTCCGCCGGACCTGGGGTGAGTCTCGGATCAGAGAGGACTCGCGTCCACTCGGAATGCGAACGTCATCACTTCAGAGGACGTGAGTCACGGCAGCCAGGTCCCCCAGATGCTGGCAGCAAGGCCACATACCAAACCGATGCCGACCAAGAGGACGTCTCCGCGCGAGCTGCCCTCGAGCCCGCGAATGATTCCCTCGGCAAGGAACTCACGGCCGGTGTCCATCGAGTCTCGTGTCCATGGCTCCAGCCCGAGAGCTTTATGACCATCGACCCAGCCCTCGAAGGCAAGGTTCGCCTGGGTGCGAATCGCAGCCGCATCGGTCGAATCGTTCGCGAGCTGCTGCTGGGCCATGTACGTGTCCCTCAGCTCACTTCGTTGCGCCATCTGACGCTCCATCTCCGCGACGCCGCCCTTCGCCGCCGGCGCGCACTCAAGATACCGACCGCGGAGAGCACGAAAGCGGCGAGCGTGAGCATGGTGATCGCAATTCGCGGCCAATCCTGCTCACTCAACGCCGAGATCCCGCGCGTCTATTTGATCGATGAGCATCTCGGCGATGATCTCACCCATCCGCACAACCGTGGTTGTGAGTTGAGCCAACTGAAGCCGAGCGCTGAGCAGAGCCACGCCCTCCGGAGTTGCGGGGCCCTGTCCCCCAACCTGCGTGTAGAGGTCCGCCTCTTCGCCGAGGATCTTCACGTTCGCTTCGGTTAGGCGTTGCAGTTCGGTGAGCATGTCTCTCGCTCGCTGACCTTCAAACATTCGTGCTCCTCGTCTATGCGTGATCGCGTGGGGCGCTTGGCCCGATCGAGAGGCTAGCGGTGACCTCCGACCGCGAGGTGGCGGAGGACGTTGCGCTTTGGTGAAGGCACGGATTAATATCCGAGATATGAAGATCACTCGCAACCCGCTCGCGAAGAACGGGACACCCGACCCCGTTCGCATCGGGATTGCTGCAGTTGTGCTCGCCGGGCTCGCCTTCGGTGGGCTGTTCGCCGCGAACGGGATCCAGTCTGCTCAGGCCGATGAACGCGCCCGCACGGTGGCCGCCGCCCAGTCAGCCGCCGAGCAGGAGGCGACGGAGCAGGCCATGTACTCCGCGGCCGCGGACGCGAAGAAGGAACTCGAAGCGGCTGCAGACGCGAGCTACCAGGAGTACCTGGTAGCGAAGGCCGCCGCTGAGGCAAAGGCCGCTGCCGACGCAAAGGCGGCGGCTGATGCACAGGCCGCCGCGGACGCTCAGGCCGCAGCGGATGCTACGGCGAAGACCAAGGCGCCGACCAAAGCATCGGGAGGGTCGACCTCGAGCGGGCCTGTTAGATGCCCGGCCGGCAGTCAGGCGAACAGCAGCGACGGAGTGAACGATACCTCGTGCTTCCCGACGAAGTGTTTCAGCATGGTCGTGGACCCGAGTGACCCATCGACCTCGGACTGCTGGGTCGCGTTCAAGCCGTAACTAATCCTCGAGCAGGAACGCAATGGGCGTGCTCGGGCCTACGTGAATGCGCTGCTCTCCGATCCCGTCGCCGTGGGGGTGCTGCATCAGTAGCCAACCCGTACCGCCCTCCATGGCCTTGTCGATCGCCGTGCAGAATCCCTCCATGTGCGCGTAGGACAGGCCCTGACCGATCTGCTGCCCTGCGTAGAACATTGCGTACGTCATTCGTCCTCCTGTGGATTGGTCGCAGCCTAGGTCAGACCAGTGACGAATCCTCCTCAAGGCCGTCTAGAGCGTGTAGTCGTGCTGCGAACGAGTTTGCTCTTTGTCTCTCTTTCACCACCTCTGACCAGACGAACTGAGTGGCTGCGAGTCCCGCCAAGGCGAACATCTCGTAGTGGATCGAGCGGGGAATTGGTTCGCCGTCGTTGTCGAGCACCAGCCGTTCAACGAGCACGGAGACGAACTCCTCCTCCGACTGCGGGCGGTCGTCTTCCGCCCACGGGATCTCTGCGAATTCGCGCTCATAGATCACGAACTCCCAGAGCCCTGCTGCGTGAAGGTCTTCCGCGATTAGACCGACCTCGGTGTGCACCTTGTACCAAGGGCCGACGTTGTCCGGTGAGTTCGGATCGTCACGCTTCGCTAGTTGTGCCAGGTACTGGTAATGCTTGATTGAGAGTTCGAGGATGACGGGCGCCCGCTCGCGCAGCTTCGCGTCGGTGATGTGAGTCTTGAAGTGCCGTGATGAGACCGCGGTCCCTGCGCGCCCCGTAGCGGTCTCCCACCAGCCGCCGGCCCGCGTGCCGGTGATGTTGTAGCCAGCAGCGTTGGACGAATAGAGATCGGTCCCACGGACGCCGCCGGACGCCGTCACTGACCCTCCGACGGCGATGTTGCCGTTCACGGTCTCGGAACCGTCGATCTGGCTGTTGCCCGTCGACCTCAGGGAGTTCCCCTGCACTGTCCCACTCGCCGTGATGGTCGTGCCGGCTGAGATTGACCCGGCCGAGTTCAGCGCGCCCGACCCCACATTGAGCGAGCCGGTGCCCTCGATGGTGAGCGAACCGCCGCCGCTGATGAGGACACCGCCAGCGCCGATTTGTGAAGCTGCTAGAGACCGTGAGGATGCGTTGGCGTCGATCTGCCGTTGTAGGCCCTTCAGCGCACGCGGTATCCAGTCCACGCCGTCCGGGAATGCGTCGCCTGGGTTTGCCAAGGGGTGATCCTTCCTATGACCTGAGCATCGAGAGCCGTCGCAGACCGTTGTCAACGGCTTGCGAGGTGCCTACGACCTGGGTGAAGGTCGGCGAGTAGCTGATCATCTTCGTCGTCCCTCCACTGGGTGCTGATTGCTGCGTGGGCGCGTGAGTGGCACCGACGGTGAACGTCTGCCCGGCGTTGATCGCTTTCAGCAGTTGCCGGTTCCGGTCGGCCTGCCCGAACTTGTTCGAGATGACCTCCTCACCGTTGGCGAGGCGGTACATGCCTGCCGTGTCCGAGAAGGCAGTGCCCGGCCCGTTGACGGTTCCGCCACCAGTGCCACCGTCGGCGAGAGCGCCGATGGTGCCACCGTTCGCAGCACACGGACGGCTCAGACCAGACTTGTTGTCGCCGACGTCGGGGAGGTCGGCGCGGACGTTGATGCTCACTGAGCGGGCGCGCACGCCCGCGATGAAGGTGTCCACCTGGGCGATTGCGAGGGCGGTGTCGACCTCGAGCTTGGTGGGTGGGATCGACGCGGGGATCTGGTCGCCCGCAATCTGGGGCCTTCGCGGGTAGTTCAAATCCCTCCGGGCGCACGCTTTGAGACAGCACGGCCCCGTCTGCGGACGGGGCCTTTTCTCTTTTCCATCGAGACGCCGTTCGGTGTTGGCCGCCTGACTATCCTGGGCTATGCCCAACCTCACACAGCCTGGAGCGGGTGACGTCGATGCGTATCTGGCGTCCGTCTCGAATGCTCGTCGGCGAGCGGATGCAATCACCCTCCGAAACCTGATGGCCGACATCACCGGCGCCCCGGCGATCCTCTGGGGACCGTCGATGGTGGGATTCGGAACGCACCACTACCGGTACGAGTCCGGCCGGGAAGGTGACACGTTCGTCGTCGGATTCGCCCCTCGAGCTGCCGCTCTGACCATCTACGGGATTCTCTCGGCCGACGAAGATCCGACCCTGCCCGACGGCTTCGGTCCCCACACCACGGGCAAGGGATGCGTATACGTGAAAGACCTGCGCGCGATCGACTCCAGCGCTTTGGTCGCCGCTGTCGAACGCGCGTGGAACTCGAGGGGCTGAGCTCGACAGTCAGACCGCGGTGATCGTCTTCCGCATCACCGTCTTGCTCTTTCCGATGTGGCGTTCGAAGGTGAAGCCCGCCTTCTCGAACATGGCGCGAGTTCCGTTGTGCAGGAACGACGACGAGGTCCGTTTG
>Ga0247732_10000397_pt1 | contig 21709 bp, 24 predicted proteins | sample UWRJL163409C2_FD_180940 | JGI IMG/M metagenome (GOLD analysis project Ga0247732, IMG submission 180940) | Plant litter microbial communities from Arlington Agricultural Research Station in Wisconsin, United States - UWRJ-L163-409C-2 | ecosystem: Environmental > Terrestrial > Plant litter >...
TGAGCGTGAATATGTCAGGGAAGTGAGAGAAAAAAGGTCGAAATATCCCTTAAAAAACAATGCCGGTCACCTTAAGTGACCGGCATTAACCTCAGGCGGGTCGTTTTTTATTGGTTTTTTTTCAGCTCAGCCAGCCTGACTGAGCGGGAGCGAGACAAGGCGTCAGGAGACCTGAAAGCGCAGCATAATTGAGTATGTGAGCATTTCGGGTCGACGCAACAACGCAGTCGCAGCCCCGCTCAGACTGGAGGAAGCTCCGCTAACGGCCAGCGAGGGCGAACGGTCACACCGAGATCAGGAGTTGCACCGCTTTTCAGCCGCACCATGCCTGCATACGCGATCATCGCACCGTTATCGGTACAGAATTCAGGACGCGCATAAAATACCTGGCCACCACGTTTTGCCATCACCTCAGCCAGTTTGGCGCGTAATGTGCGGTTCGCGCTGACACCACCGGCCATTACCAGCTGTTTAAAACCCGTCTGATCCAATGCGCGTTTGCATTTTATGGCCAGCGTATCCACCACCGCATCTTCAAAAGCGCGGGCAATGTCGGCATGTGTCTGCGGGTCGCTGTCATTGCCACGAATGGTATTCGCTGCGAAAGTTTTGAGGCCGGAGAAACTGAAATCCAGCCCAGGCCGGTCTGTCATCGGGCGCGGGAAGGTAAAACGTCCGGCAACGCCCTGAGAAGCCATTTTCGACAGCAACGGCCCCCCCGGATAATCAAGGCCGAGCAATTTAGCTGTTTTATCAAAGGCTTCACCGGCAGCATCATCAATGGATTCGCCGAGCAAGGTATATTCGCCAATTCCGGTGACGCTGATTAACTGCGTATGTCCGCCGGAAACCAGCAGCGCCACAAACGGGAAATCCGGCGGATTATCTTCCAGCATCGGTGCCAGCAAATGGCCTTCCATGTGATGCACCGGCACGGCAGGCACATCCCACGCAAATGCCAGAGAACGCCCGATGGTTGCGCCCACCAGCAACGCCCCGACCAGACCAGGGCCGGCGGTGTACGCCACGCCATCGATATCCTGAGCAGTCAGCCCGGCTTCTTTCAGCGCAGCCTGAATCAAGGGTACTGTTTTACGTACATGGTCACGCGATGCCAGTTCTGGCACCACACCGCCGTAATCTGCATGCAGTTTTACCTGACTATACAGTTGGTTGGCTAACAAACCGGCTTCGCTGTCATAAACTGCAATTCCGGTTTCATCGCAGGAGGTTTCAATACCCAGTACTCGCATCACTCTTTCCATCATGTTTTCGCGCTAACTCGCGGCGCGCAGTTTAGCACACAAGCTTCGGCGGGTGCTGCACCGGAGTGGGAATTCCTCGCTTCGCAGGCCAATTAATGTCGAGCAATTTTGATTGATTGGTATATAATCGCCGCCCGACGCAAAACAAGCGCACAATGTTGCAGAAGGGTTGCAGAAAGCGCCTGTTTCAATTTGCCGTTATGCTTTACAAGACGACGCGAATTGGAGTAAAATTCCGCACCATTTTGAAATGTGCTGGTACAACATCAGCAAACAAACCGATTTTATCGAGGTGAGAGGCACATGCCTGTAATTAAAGTACGTGAAAACGAGCCGTTCGACGTAGCTCTGCGTCGCTTCAAGCGTTCCTGCGAAAAAGCAGGTGTTCTGGCAGAAGTTCGTCGTCGTGAATTCTATGAAAAACCGACTACCGAACGTAAACGCGCTAAAGCATCTGCAGTAAAACGCCACGCCAAGAAACTGGCTCGCGAAAACGCACGCCGCACTCGTCTGTATTAATCTTCGGGGGCAACCCCAAATCGCGTGATTTGCAATATTAAGAACGCGCAGACTGCGTAGTAGCATACGAAGGCCGTGCTTTCCGAAAGGAATGCGCGGCTTGTTCTCGTTTATAGGCTAGTGAGTAAGGGGCTTATGGCTGGGAGAATTCCGCGCGTATTTATCAATGACTTGCTGGCTCGCATCGATATCGTCGATTTGATCGACGCTCGGGTAAAGCTCAAGAAACAGGGTAAAAATTATCACGCGTGCTGCCCTTTCCACCATGAGAAAACACCCTCATTTACCGTAAATGGCGATAAGCAGTTTTATCACTGTTTCGGCTGTGGTGCCCACGGCAACGCCGTCGATTTCCTGATGAACTATGACAGGCTTGAGTTTGTCGAAAGCATTGAGGAACTGGCGACAATGCAGGGTTTGGAAGTGCCGTACGAAGCAGGCACCGGTCCGAGCCAGATGGAGCGTCATCAGCGTCAAAGCCTCTACCAGTTGATGGCACCGCTTAGCGAGTTCTATCAGCAATCACTTAAACAGGCTGCAGGGGCTCCCGCACGGGAATATCTTGCCCGGCGCGGTTTAAGTGAAGACGTCATCAGCCATTTCGCCATTGGTTTCGCCCCACCGGGTTGGGACAACGCATTAAAGCGTTTCGGTAAAAATGCCGATGATAAAGCGTCTCTGATTGATGCCGGTATGTTGGTCACCAATGACAATGGCCGCAGCTATGATCGTTTCCGCGAACGGGTGATGTTTCCTATTCGTGATAAACGTGGCCGCGTAATTGCCTTTGGCGGCAGGGTTCTCGGTGACGGTACGCCGAAATACCTGAACTCACCGGAAACCGAAATTTTCCATAAAGGCCGCCAGTTGTATGGCCTGTATGAAGCACAGTTAAAGCACCCGACGCCAGCGCGTTTGCTGGTGGTTGAAGGGTATATGGATGTCGTCGCACTGGCGCAGTTCGGCATTGATTATGCCGTTGCCTCATTGGGCACGTCCACGACCGCTGATCATATTCAGCTGATGTTCCGCAGCACAGACAACATCGTTTGCTGTTACGACGGTGACCGCGCGGGACGTGAAGCCGCATGGCGCGCACTGGAAACGGCACTGCCGTATCTTAATGATGGCCGCCAGCTGCGTTTTATGTTTTTACCCGACGGCGAAGATCCAGACACGCTGGTGCGTAAAGAAGGCAAAGAAGCGTTCGAACAACGTATGGAACAGGCGATGCCGCTGTCCACTTTCCTGTTTGATTCGCTGTTGCCGCAGGTAGATTTGAGCAGCCCTGACGGGCGGACCAAATTGAGCATGCTGGCATTGCCGCTGATCCGCCAGGTTCCCGGTGAAACGTTACGAATGTATTTGCGTCAGCAGTTAGGGAATAAGCTCGGTATTTTGGATGACAGCCAGCTGGAAAAGCTGATGCCTAAACAGGCAGAAAGTAGCAATGTCTATCAGGCGCCCCAGCTAAAACGCACAACCATGCGTATACTTATAGGGTTACTGGTACAAAATCCACAACTGGCTACACTTATACCCTCACTGCAAGGTTTGGAGCAAGCGAAGCAACCAGGACTGGCTCTGTTCAGCGAGTTAGTAACCACTTGCTTAGCCCAGCCGGGGCTGACGACGGGCCAGTTACTGGAACTTTATCGCGACAATAAGTTCTACCAGCAGCTTGAAACTCTGGCGACATGGAACCACATGATCGTAGAGGACATGGTCGAGGAGGAATTTCGCGCCACGTTAGCCAGCCTGTATGACTCGATTTTAGAGCAACGGCTTGAAACTTTGATTGCAAAAGCCAGGACGCATGGCCTGAGTCCGGAGGAACGGACCGAAGTCAGTTCCCTGAATCAGGTGTTAGCGAGAAAGAGTTAACAAGTTAAATAACAAGAACATAAAAAGTAATGCGTCAGGCGTTACTACTAAAAAACGGCTTAAGTGCCGATATAAAGCGGGGCACGGCCCTGCGCAGAGCCGCCCTGGTGGGCCGCGGCACAATAAACGCCCCTAACGTTATTGTTGGCGATGTTACCCGACCGACACCAACCCAAATACTCTGAAGTGTGGATACCGTCTTATGGAGCAAAACCCGCAGTCACAGCTTAAGCTACTTGTCACCCGTGGTAAGGAGCAAGGCTATCTGACCTATGCTGAGGTCAATGACCATCTGCCGGAAGATATCGTCGATTCCGACCAGATCGAAGACATCATCCAGATGATTAACGACATGGGCATCCAGGTACTTGAAGAAGCACCGGACGCCGATGATTTGATGCTGGCCGAAAACCGCCCTGATACCGACGAAGACGCTGCAGAAGCGGCGGCGCAGGTACTTTCCAGCGTTGAATCCGAAATTGGCCGTACCACCGACCCTGTGCGTATGTATATGCGCGAAATGGGTACCGTTGAGTTGCTGACCCGTGAAGGCGAAATCGACATCGCCAAACGTATCGAAGACGGTATCAACCAGGTTCAGTGCTCCGTTGCTGAATATCCTGAAGCTATCACTTATTTGTTAGAGCAATATGACCGTGTAGAAGCTGGCGAAGTCCGCCTGTCTGACTTGATCACAGGTTTTGTTGACCCTAACGCCGAAGAAGAAATCGCACCAACTGCGACTCACGTGGGTTCTGAACTGACCACTGAAGAGCAGGATGATGATGATGAAGACGAAGATGAAGACGACGATGCTGAAGACGACAACAGCATCGACCCGGAACTGGCTCGCCAGAAGTTCACCGAACTGCGTGAACAGCATGAAGCGACGCGTCTGGTCATCAAGAAAAACGGCCGTAGCCACAAGAGCGCAGCAGAAGAAATCCTGAAGCTGTCCGATGTGTTCAAACAATTCCGTTTAGTGCCAAAACAGTTCGATTTCCTGGTTAACAGCATGCGTTCCATGATGGATCGCGTTCGTGCTCAGGAACGTCTGATCATGAAAGTGTGCGTTGAACAGTGCAAAATGCCGAAGAAAAACTTCGTCAATCTGTTCGCCGGTAACGAAACCAGCGATACCTGGTTTGATGCTGCTCTGGCAATGGGTAAACCCTGGTCTGAGAAGCTGAAAGAAGTCACCGAAGACGTACAGCGCGGCCTGATGAAGCTGCGTCAGATCGAAGAAGAAACTGGCCTGACTATCGAACAGGTAAAAGACATCAACCGTCGCATGTCTATCGGCGAAGCGAAAGCCCGTCGCGCGAAGAAAGAGATGGTTGAAGCAAACTTACGTCTGGTTATTTCGATCGCGAAGAAATACACCAACCGTGGTCTGCAGTTCCTTGACCTGATCCAGGAAGGTAACATCGGCCTGATGAAAGCCGTTGATAAGTTTGAATATCGCCGTGGTTATAAGTTCTCAACTTATGCGACCTGGTGGATCCGTCAGGCTATCACCCGCTCCATCGCCGACCAGGCGCGTACCATCCGTATCCCGGTACATATGATTGAGACGATCAACAAACTCAACCGTATCTCCCGTCAGATGCTGCAAGAGATGGGCCGCGAGCCGACGCCGGAAGAACTGGCTGAACGTATGCTGATGCCGGAAGACAAAATCCGCAAAGTGCTGAAAATTGCGAAAGAGCCAATCTCCATGGAAACGCCAATCGGCGACGATGAAGATTCGCATCTGGGTGATTTCATCGAGGATACCACCCTCGAGCTGCCACTGGATTCTGCAACGTCTGAAAGCCTGCGTTCTGCAACACATGACGTTCTGGCTGGCCTGACCGCACGTGAAGCGAAAGTTCTGCGTATGCGTTTCGGTATCGATATGAACACTGACCACACGCTGGAAGAAGTGGGCAAACAGTTCGACGTTACCCGTGAACGTATCCGTCAGATCGAAGCGAAAGCGTTGCGTAAACTGCGCCACCCAAGCCGCTCCGAAGTGCTGCGCAGCTTCCTGGACGATTAATCGTTCTCTGGTTGTCAGTCACGAACAGAAAAGCCCCGGCAGAAATGCCGGGGCTTTTTATTACTGGTTTTCTAAACTGACATTCACCCAGGCAGTATTATCCGGTAATGGAATAAGCCCGCTGCTGACACCCGTCAGACCAAATACTTTAGACGTCGGTGAATCAGGATGGAAATCCAGGTAAAATGTTTGCGCAAAACTGAGCAATACATCTGTGCTATCTGCTGATTCACAGGCATCGATATAAACGTTACCCGTATAATCCGGCGGGAAAATACTTTTCACATTTAAATAAAGCGTATCACCATTTACATAAAAGGCTTTGGCTTTATCACCGATAACCGGCCGGTCATTATCTCCCTGAAAGGCACCATGAGAAATAATAAACAGATTTTCACTCTTTCCTAACAACCGCAACTCAGAATGAAATATTTTGTAACTCGACTTAAAAACTGACTGGTACTGTGCCATTGAAGCACTGGCAACATGTTCCAGTTCCGGATCATCGGTACAGACGATAAGAATCATAATATTACTCCGTAAGTAAATTAAACTGATGACTCAGCCAACAGACCAGGTGTTATCATTTTTCAGCTGAACATTCAGGTTGTAAGTATTCGGCGCAAACTCAAGCTGCTGCTTATTGGTAATCTGACCAATATCAAGCACCTGACCCGGCGTATAATTACCAAAAGTGATCCAATAAGTTGGATGCGGCGTGAAGGTCAGGTTGATGTTCGGCTGTGCCTGAACAACAAAGGTACCCGCCCCCGACATACCGACCCCGACAGAGGCCTGATTCAGCGGTAAACTGCTGTCGTTCGTGACATACAACGTACCGTTCTTTCCGCCGGTGGTCTGTTGTTCGAATTCAAACGCCCCCTCGGAATAGCTCAGCGTCACCTGATTATTGTTCGTCAGGCTGGCAGGAAGGGTTTGAGAGGCATCGAATTTCACACCGGGGATCAGCACACCGGTTTCATCCCAAACAAAACTGTAATCAATTCCCCAGTCAAACTGCACTTTGGTTTTTGGATGTGCCACTTTGGAGAACCACGCCAGTGACATCACTTTGGGATCGGTGATATCCGGAGAGGTTTGATAAATACAAATTGCGCCGGTATTTACAGAGTTGTTTGCTACAGTGACAGAATATTGAGTCATAATATTTACCTTTTATATTAAAATGAATGAGAAAATAATTGTGTGTAGTCTTTGCCTTCTCTTAACTTCCTCGACCTCCTTTACAGACACGCGTTACGTGATTTAATTAGCCGGATACTTCGCATCGTAATACCAAAAGTTTGTGTGAGTAGTTTTGCCGGAATATCTTCTTTCATCGCCACTTGCATTGCTGCCCGGCGAATAGCGATAAACACCCCCCAGTTGGATGGCGTATCCAGATATCCAGAAGAATCAATTTTTTTATAAATTCTGTTATATTTATTTTGCGGGATATTAATCCCGTAGATCTGATAAAACTTCTCTGCCTCTTTGGGCATGTATATTTTTCTCCCTCCATGGAGATGAATAAAATGAAATAATCCGGCGAAACCACCATGTTCAGCAAATTCCGATGCTATCCAGGGCATCACCGACATGATGCAGACGCTGTTTTTTTCACAAAAGCTGATTAATCTTGCTTCTCTTTCTGAATGCCGGAGCGGTAGTCCTGAAAATAGTTCGAACCATTCCTCCAGATTTTCCTGTCTTTCTTCGGTTTCAACATTAGCCATATCTCCTGCTCCTGAAGAATCAAACTGCCTGACTACTTTGCTGCTCACCCCGAATGAGGCGATGGAATAAGTTTTAGTTCAGTTGAGCGCATTCACACGGGGGAAGCATTCCTCTTACATTAAATATGCAAATGTATTCAGGTGGGGTTCAGAGAGTATAAAGCTGCTTTAATAGCGAAATAATTTGGTAAATCAACCAAAACCAAGACGATTATTAATAAAATAATCATCCTGGCGAGATTTTATATCAGATGGAATAATAAGAGGAGGTGACGGGATTATGCTGTGTTTTCTAATGATAAGAATAGTTCACGGTATGCGGATACCAGTTCATCCAGCGTCGCCCGGTTCAGGCCGCTTGGGTTAGGCAGCACCCAAACTTCCGTGTCACCGATTTTCAACGCCTGACGTCCCCAGTTCACCTTACTGATGCCAAACGCTTTACTGAATGCCTGTTTGCCTAAAACAGCCAGCGCACGCGGCTGATAGTATTCAATTTTTGCCATCAACGCTGCGCCCCCTTCGCGCAACTCATCGCGAACCAGCTCCGTTGCCTCAACGGTCGGACGTTCCACCAGCATGGTGATCCCGCAATCTGTATCCAGCAAATGCTGTTCTTCTTCAGGCTTAAGTAAACGCCCGGTAAAACCCGCCTGATAGATAACCTTCCAGAAGCGGTTATTGGCATTAGCGAAATGGAAACCATGATGAGCAGTGGATAAGCCGGGATTGATGCCGCAAAACACGACAGAAAGATCCCGGGCGATAATATCTGTAATCATTATTCTCCCTTAAGATGTATTTACCTGAGTTATAGGTAAAAAACGCAGTGAACACAACAGACTAAAACTGTGCACAAAACGCGCATACAAACCGAAGACATATAGACCTGTAAGCAGAGTTTACCGTATAATCCCGCACCTCGGCCCTTTAGCTCAGTTGGTTAGAGCACGCGACTCATAATCGCTTGGTCGCTGGTTCAAGTCCAGCAAGGGCCACCATTATTTCAAACACTTACAAAACAAATGAGTGTTAACGATTTCTCTGGGATACTTATGGGATACCCTACATAGGTATTACGGAGTAACAGTTTGGCTGAAAAGCCTAAACGTGCAGTTGGGTCGTGGCAGCCGGAGTAACTGCTTTTAAATATAAAAGTGCCACGGGTCTGTAATTCCTACTCCCACCTCATCATGCAGACGGTAGGAACCTTTATGGGAGGTCTTATGACTGAATCTGTAAAGGGCTCAGACCTGCTGTCAGTGCGCGTGTTGGTAACCACCGGCTTGTACACTGCATTAGTAACTGGAGGACTTAGTCCGATAGTTGCTTTGTTAGGTACCTTTGCCTTTGTTTACTTTCTTCGCCGCTGATAGCGTGATTTGCCCGGCCCAGCGAAAGCTGGGCCACCTATTGCTAAAAGGCAAGTATCAGTTGCCAAATTCGAATTTTTCCATAATTTCATTATAAAGTGCCTGAAAGTTATCCCAATCTGCAGCCCCATTCCCCTTACGTACTTTCAAAGCGCCAAAGCCTTTCACTGGATCTGTCAGTACGTTAGAAGCTAATTTCCAATATTGTTTAAGCTTGTCATCATCGCATTTGACAGGAACTGGATAACGACCAGTCCATAAGATGGCAGCAGTATAGAATTTTAATAATTCCTTACGCCTCGGCTTAACCTCTATATCAGTTAAACTGATCAAATGGTTCAAATCATGACTATCCGGTGCTGCGCCTAACTTTTGGACTACCACAGCTTTTAAAATTAGCTCCAAAGCTAGGCCACAAAGCATGTGGTATACGGGATTACAGGCAACTTCAAGTGAGAACCCGCCTCCGTACCCCATTCTCTGCTGTAGATCTTTCGATCCCATTGATAACCATAGAACATGGGCAGAAGCCCTTAAATCCGATGCCCTGTTAAACCAATGGTTGGGGTGTAAACGTTGTTCCGTAATAGTCTGTTGGTTGCGCATCCAGTAGTCATAATCATCTTCATACTCACTCATAAACCTACCCTTTTATTAAAGTGGTAATTTAACCAAAACTATGATGATGCGATAGAAAGATAGTTTATGAGTACTGAATTGTTAACTCCTCGGTGGTTTCCGCTTCATCCAATTGAACTCACCTGAGTTCATCCGTCGACGGTGAAGTTCTTTAGCTGCCAGTATGGTAGATAGGCTGGTGCGCATTACCAGTTTATCCTGGCCGTTAAGCACAAGTCCTTCTTTGCTGGCGAGCGCCATTAATGCTGCCTCTATCTTTTTCCTGTTTAGCATTCGTCACCTCTGACAGGTCTTTCAACAGGTATAAAAGCAATAAACTGATAAGAATCAGTAACAACAACCTGCTGAATATGCTGACTCGATAAAATTCACCAGAATCGGCTATTAATTACCCTTCTTGCGACAACGGGCAGAGGATAAATGGGGTGGGTTTTTCTCAGTTTGGCAGGCTTAATATTATGTTTCTTAATGACTTTAGCTACTGTAGCCCGGTCAATTTCCAGAAAGCGGGAAATTTCGCTGATGCTGCATACAGGGACGCCGTTCATCACCTCGAGTGCAACCTCATTTTCACTCAAAACTCGCAATCTCATTGATATATAACCTCTTATTCAAACTCACTAGTTGATGATGATGATGACGATCGAAATACGAAAACTAGCCGTTTTCCGCGAGTCCGCCGCCCCGTGGCAGGCACTCCCGCCGGGAGTACCTTTCTTTTTGAATCATTTCAATTGCAACTAAATCACGCTTGCCCGGTCGACTTGACCAGCCCGCGATAATCCAGCGCGGCCACGCCTGCATCGATGCGCACCTTCCATGCAACGCCATCAACCGTGAAGCCCTGCTGCTCTTCGAGGTAAGGCGTATCCATGCCATCCAGATAAGCCACCTCGATGGTGTCGCTGCCCTTGGCTGATGCCACATACCATTGCTGCGCGTTCTTCTTATCCAGTCGTGGCTCAACAATGACCTGCCCCATGTTCTGCACCGTGTTGGCTACCCCGGCGTTTTGATTGAATACCGGATTGGTATCGCTGCCCACAGTCTGCGTGCCGATCTGGAATGGTGATGATGTTGATTGCACAGTCCGCATGGCTGCACCTTCCAGCGCGGCTGGCACAATGATGTAAGCCGGGGTGACGTTCAACGGGTTGCCGTCTGCATCTTCCTGCAGGCGCATAGCCTTACGCGCCTCTGTCAGGCCGTCCATGTCCATGCCCTTAGCAATCAGGTTGTGGTGGTCAGCGTGGAACAACGCCTTACTATCAGTGTATTTAGGGTTATCGGTCAGCACGGCATAGACCAGGTTGCCGACTGTGCGTGACGCGGCGCGCCCCATCAGTTGAGGGATGGTCGTCAGCTGTGAAAGATCATCATTGATAATCGCCTGGCGCGTGATGGAGAAGATATTGCCGTAGGTGGCCAGCGCGATTGGCACGCCGTGGTCGCTGGTGGTCACATACTTGTACTCGGCACCCTCCGGCACCTTGTCCAGAGACGTGAACCCATTCAGGCCAACGCGTTTAGACTCATGAAAGTTGGAGAGTGAACCTGTCTTCGTCCAGCTCTGGAAGGTTTCACCGCTGTCCTGCCAGCCCATCAAAACAGACTTCTCAGCGCCACCGGCAAGGATGGAAGAAAAGTCGCTGGTGGTATGGGTGAACGCAAGGTTCACAATCTGCATGCGGTTGCCGAACCCCGCAACGCTGATCCCGCGGTCCGTCAGAGAGGCTTTCGCCATGTCAAAGAGCGACATCATGGTGTACGGGTTGCCGCGCTCTGCCTGGTCATGTCCGAGCCGCGCATAAAGACCCTGTCGGATGCCGTCGCCGGTGATGTTGCCGTTACCTGCGTAAATGTGCGCATTGCTGCCGGTTTTATTGGACGGGGTTGCATCTTTGCCCATCAGCGCCAGCAACTTATCCTTAGCCTGTTCAACGGTACAAGAGGCGTCTTCAACGCAGGTTGACTGCAATTCCTGATGACGGCCGCCAAACATGGCAAACAGGTCTTTAATGCCGTTGATACGTTGCTGCTCAGGCGCTGCTGGATTGCTGACAGAACCTTGTGGGGCAGTAATCATGCTTTTCAGTGCATTTGGCATAGCTTCGAATTCCTCAATTCTTTTTGATTCCAGACGAGCCATAACGTTTACCACTGGCTCCAGTTCATCGGCAAATCCCTGCTCGACGCATTCACGGCCATTGAGCCAGGTCTCACCCTCGAGCATCTGCGCCAGCTCGTCGGCAGATTTTCCCGTTTTATTGGCATAGGCAGGGATAAGTACGGCCTCAACCTTGTCCAGCAGGTCAGCGTAGTCGCGCATCTCTTTTGCATTCCCGCCAGAGATCCCCCAGGGCTTGTGAATCATGAGCATGGCATTTTCAGGCATCACTACTTTGTCGCCGGCCATCGCGATAACCGAAGCCATAGACGCAGCCAGGCCATCGATGTGCACGGTCAGATTGGCGGGGTGTTTTTTCAGAAGGTTGTAAATAGCGATCCCGTCGAACACGTCACCTCCCGGGGAATGAATAAACAGGCTGATTTGCTTTACCTGTCCCAACGCTGCCAACTCGTCGGAGAACTGGCGGGCAGTAATGCCCCACATGCCGATTTCGTCGTAAATCTTGATTTCAGCAGCGCCAGCCGCTTTAGCCTTGATGGAGAACCAGCTTTTCATAACCATGCCCCCAGCGAAGCGTTGTACCAGTAATGCACGCTGTTCCGGACAATTTGTCCTTTAGTCGGTACCGGCATTTCAGGGCGGTTTTTACGGCACCATTCCTGATAAACCTCAATCTTGTTCATCGTGTCAGCGTCGATATGCACGGCCTGACCTTTCTTTTTCGTCGACATTCTTACCCCTGATGTTTATCCAGTATTGGTGCAAGAATCATACGATCAATTATTTTTATCGTAAAGAACGATTTTTCTTATCACTAGAGGCGGATAACAAAAAATGCGGCCTAAGCCGCAGTTAATAAATACGTATTACTTATAGAACTATTTCACAAACCCCATATTTTTTTGCTAGCACAATAAACCCTACTATGGCACTGATATACAGCCCGCAAATTGTAATACTTTAAGATATCAGGGTCATCATTAATTATATAATATTTAATTTGCTTAGGCATTCTATTAAAATATTCCATATAAGAAGATGGGACGTTATCAGGAACGCTACTTATGACTGAGATAGAAGCAAACTTCAAAATTACGCTTGATGATAAATTAAACTCCATAACAAGATCACTTTCTGATTCACTCCCACCTTGCACCCAAGACCGATCACTTAAGCAGACTTTATTTTTGTATTTATCATCATTATATATATAAATCCCAAATGCCATTGCTTGAGATTTATCCTCTAGAAGAACCTTAATTAAATGCTCCAGCATGTTGATTTCGACATTAGGAATTTTAACTAACACTAAAAATATAGTTTTTAACCATTTTATATACTCATCCTTGGTTACATTTAAGTCTCTGCAAATGTCATCTAAGTGAGGTTTGCTTGAGTTTTCTATTAGTTGATATTCTTTTAGAAGTTCGAGATCAGTAGGTTGAAATTTTGTGATATCACCAAGTGTATTTAACACTTTTTTTATAGAAAACGGATTGCGAATAAAATTAAGAAACTTAACCAATAACAACTCGACAAGCTCTCTTTTTACGTCAATTTTTCTTTCTATTTTATCTAATAAATCCCTCGTCAAGGTCATTACATTGGTTTCGTATTTCCCAAAGGCATTTTCTAAGTTACTCCTTATATTTTCATTATCAAATGAATAACTAAATAAATCATTCATGGAAAGGTTGTATCTAATTTTAACTCCATTTTGACTTTCTAATAAAACCTTGTTTAACTCTCTATCCACTACTTTAAAGGAGTATATTCTAGAGGAGTTCTTGTTTACATTTGGATTAATTGAATTTAATCTTTGTTCAGCTTGAGATACAAAATGTTGATTTATGGTGGAGTTTTTGAAGTTCATTTTAATTTCCATTGATTAGTTATATATCTCCGTTTAGCACATTCGCGCTTAAAAGTCATCCACCCCACTTCACACCCACTTCTTAAAAACCCATTTGGCCCCCAACCAACTTTTTTAACATATTCATACAAACCAGTAATAGCGCTGGTTTTAGTCTATCTCCCCACATTCGCCACATATACACAGATAAAGTGGGGAGTTGAGAGAACTCTCTCCACCTCCCCCCACAACCTCCCCACTTATATCACCGCTTACCGCGCGGGATTAATATGTATTATGTCACCATCAAGGGAAATGAGATTCGACTCAACCAACTTATTGAGCCAGCGCGAATAATGTTTACTGGTATCGATTCTCATTGCTTTCAGGTCATCTCGAATAATGGCGCGAGTGCAAGCTTCCCCCTTTGCAGTTCTGCTTCTAATCGCTTGCCAAACGGACATATGGTTATCGCTTAGTTTAGAAATGCCAATAAGTTCAGGGTCTAATTCATTTACCGCCCTCGGCTTATCGATAACCACCAGAGAAGTAACCAGCTCACCATCTTCATCATGAAATAGCTCAGCCGTTCTCAGGTCGTAGGCATGACGTTCAGGCTCCTCTGAGTCCTTCATTTTGGTGCAGGTAAGGACCAGTGCTTTGGCATCGCCTTCACGCTTGATATTAAATTCAGCATCTAATGCAGCCCTGAATGCACTGGAGCCACGTGCGCCCTTGGCTTCATCCTTACCGGAGTGATGCACAACCAACACAGTAGCACCGGTTTCACGCTTGATAACGTCGCAACCTTCGATAAATGCTCCCATGTCGCGAGCATCATTTTCATCAGAGCCACCAAAACAGCGCGCCAGAGTATCAAAAACGATCAACTCAACCTTCTGCCCGCACTCAGCCTGAATCTGCTTTGCAGCGATTAACACCTCTTTTACCTCAGACTCCCGAACAGGAAAAACAGGACGGTTCACCAGGTAGAGTTTATTTATCGGCTGATCATTGTTGTAGGCCATTTCCCACGCTTTCACTCTTCTTGGAACGCCTACACCACCCTCGCCGACAACATACATCACTGCGCCAGTCACAACTCTCTTACCAGCCCACGCTCTGCCAGTGGCAATGTGACAGGCCCACGACACAGCGAGGAATGATTTGTATGAGCCACTCGGCCCGTAGATGCTGCACAATGAGTTAGCGGGCAGATAGCCTTTAATCGCGTAATCCTGACGTGCATCAAAACCAGATGAACCAATACTCAGTGGCAACCGGCTACGCTTAACCGCGGGCTTCTCCGGCGGGAACAGCTTATTGATACGGTCACCATCGGATAGGGCTTCCTGCAGGGCCTCCTGATCGATGAATTCCAGGACAACGGCTTTCCGGTTGTCGCGGGCTTTCTCCGGTTCTTTGTCTGACCAGTACCCCGCCTCCACCAACCAGCCAGGATCCTCGTCACCGATAACCATAGAGCGCATTTTAATAGCCAGGCCGCAAAGATGGCTTTCTGGTTGAGTGCGACTAATGGCAAGTTCGGCCTGATCTTTCTTCACTGGTCGGCCATTGACCCAGAGGTACACACACGAAAACAGCGCGTCAGGCCACTGGCTGACATTTTCTTTCACCGCCAGACTCATAGTTTTGGCCTCGCTGACATAGTGAATTTACCGATCAGCGGGTGATACCAGTACTTGCTGCGGCACTGGCGTTTTGCCCCTTTGATGATGATCAGCGCCGCCTCGCGAAATTTAGCTTCATGCACCACATAGCTGGCGCCATGACGGACAATCAGCACGCCGCTGTTACGCGCCAGCTCCTCAGCCTTCTTGGTGGAAATACCCATCTCAGCCGCCATAGTGGTTAATGGGGCCATACCTTCTGGACAGGCATCCTTACGAGCCATCGCGGCCAGCGCCAGCTCAAGAGCAGCTACACGTTTTTCCAGTTCATTAAATTTCAATGGGCTGATCATTGCGGCGCTCCTTTGCGGATAGCGTGATTAAGGTTTTCTTCCGCGCTTCTAGCGCCAGCTGCAAGGCGTGAGATATTGCTCAGCATATCCCCTATCCTTTGCATGTCCTTCTTTGCCTGGTCCTCACCGTAATCCTCACTATCTCCAGCCCAAAACATGACACTGCCAATAGCACATATTCCTTCAATTATGCTGTCATGAACGTTCATAGCGACTATCGCCATTTCTAACTGTTGCTCAGGTGGTGTATTCCGACAATCATTGATCAGGTGATAAGCATCTTTACGCATGGTGCACCCCACTGGCTTTTTTCAGATCACGGATGCGCAAAAGAACCTTATCGACCAACCGGAATGCCATGTCGTATTCGGTATCGTTATCCGCGTCCATATACAAAGATGCCGCTAAAAGCGTCTCCATCAGTTGGAGCTCATCTTCAATATCGATATCTGACCAATTCAAGTTAGGCATGAGATACCCCCTGAACCGGCAGGCGGCCAGCAAATACCATCACGCAGCCCACTGGTGATTGATTACGGGCTTCGCGTTCGGTAGTGGCGGTAATGCGCACAATGCTGCTTTCGGTGACACTGAGTGCCAGAAAACGCCATGTGAATTTAGGGTGAGTTTGGGTATGATCTTTCATAGCTGCCTCGTTATCTACGTTAACGGCGGTGGTCAGAGGCCCGGTTAGTGTTCCACCACTTCCGGGCTTCGTTACATTTAATGGTTGCGCAAAAACATAACGGTACGTACCATTGATTTTTAGCCTATAACATCGGTACGTACCAATGCAAGATAAAAATACGAAGCCTGCTTTTGAGCGCTCGGGCAGCACAAAGAAAAACATTCGATTTGAAGATGATCTTTTGAAGCAAATTGACGATGCCGCAGGCCAAGGAAAATTCAGCTCATGGGTCAAGGATGCTTGCCGTGAAAAGTTGAGACGTGAGGGCATCGAGCCAAAAAGCTGATCAGCCGGTTTATCGACCAACCAGGTATCAGCAGATTTTTCCGCCGATTGGAGATCTCCCGAAAAGTTGGGAGATTGGGTAGAGCGGCAATGGCGCATACCCCCTGCAAGAAGGAACCGCACCATTGCAGCAGTTACCGAGGGAGATATTCCCCCCACGGTCAGCCTTTGCGGAGATTTCCCGTAGTTACCAGCGCCAGCGCTCCGGCTTAGGTTGACCAGGCTGATCGCTGTGTTATTCTCTTCAGTGACATTTGTGAAGTGACTTAAGCGGCCCTGCAAGGCCGCTTTTGTTTTATCTGACATATGCCACCTCACACTGTCTGAGTTTGACGGACAGACGCAAGATAGGCGTCCAGGTCTGATTTGTGGTAAATGACCTTTTTTCTGCCCACCTTGTAGAAAGGTATCGAGACGCGGCCAGAGCTGGCCCAGTTAGCGAGGGTTTGAGGGCTGATGCCTAATTCAGCGGCTGCCTCTTTGCGAGTAAGCTTTATTTCAGTTGGTTGAGTAAGTTGCATTGATATCACCGTGTAATGTGCGTTATTGACGGTGATAAATATGAATTGATAGGTAACTACTGGATAGATTCACAGCGCGTTATGATACAGTCAAAGCGCGATATGACTGGGTTAAAACGCGTTATGAACCAGTTACGAGTTCGAACGAGATTGGAGGTCTCACTTCTTTTGCAGGGCCTAAGTTGTTTATTTTAATCCAACGCTTAACGGATGAATCACTTACCTTGTCCTTACCGAATCTATCTTTTCCAAAATATTCAATAATTTTTACCTTCATTCCGTTCTTACTTGCAAATGGATATTTACCCCAAGTATCAACCATGATTCTTATGGCTTTGTCATAATATTCATTTCTTGGCCCAGATGCATTTTGAGAATTATTACTAGAATAAACTTCTTTTATGAAATTATCAGAATCTTTTAATTTTGACTTTGCAACATTAATGAAATCATCAGATGAAACGTTTCCAAGAATATCAAACGCCTTTAGCGAGGGAAGCATGGCCTTTGCAGCATCGTTATGTTTATGGAGTAACAATAGGATGTATGCTTTAAGCAAAGAAAGTTTAGCCGAATCATAAGTATTTACTGTCAATTCAGAACACCAGTTATCATCACTAACTTCTAAGATAAACCTTTCCCTATCATGATCCTTTAATAAGACAGCCCAACCGTACAAATCAAAATAATAAGAGTCGTAGTGAGATGAGGCTGTCTCCTCTAATTTTTTATACATTTCCTCTCTTATTTTCTCGATCATTATTTTGCCTCCTGCATATTACCAACCAGAGAAAAAATTAATTTCCTCTTCTCGTCATCACTAAGCCCATCAAGCATTCGATGCAATTGGTTATCCAAGCCTCTTTTGCTTTCAATCAGCCCTGCGTATTCCAAAATTGCGCGCTCAACCCTTCCGGCAGGCTCCTGCAGCTCATCAGCCCCAAAGTGCAAATACCCCTGTGTCACATCGGCACTGCGCAAGGTTCGGTGATTCATCAACCGTTTGAGAATATACGGCCCAACTCCGGCCAATTCAGCGACCGTACCAAACGTGCGACGGGCATCGTGGCATTTAAATTCAATGGGCTTTAATCCGTCCGGGTTCGGTTCAGGCACCGTTGCAGCAACAATGCGCGCTATAACTCTACGCGGCTCACGCACTACGCCTTTTCTGCCGTTAAACACGATAGTTTGATTGTCATTTTTTAACTGTAGTCGCCGGCGGAACAGCGCCAGCAACGTGTCAGTGATCGGAAGCTCCAGGGGATCGCCATTTTTGGTCGTATCAATCCAGAAATAGCGACCTCCCATGTTTATGCGGCTCCATTCCAGACCAAACACTTCAGAACGCCGTAACCCGGTAAAGAGGGCCATATCCAGTGCGTCGCAGATAGAAACCGATACATCATCCCTTTCCGCAGCTGATTCTTGCCTTATTCGTTCAACAGCCCTTAACCAGCGGCCCAGATCATTAGTCCTGATGCGTTCAGTTTTCCTGACCGTGCCGTGCCACTGCCGCTTAGTGCTCAACACCATGGTTGGCGGATCAGGTAGAAGGGTTCGCCCCTCTTCATCACGGTAGTTATCGTACGAAAACCGATAAACAGCCCTTAGCGCACGCGCCCACAAATCAGCCTGAGAACGGCTCCCTGAACCAACACCAGCTCGCAGCTGGGCCTTATCTTTGCCGAACCATGCAGAACCCTGCGTCACGGCCTTATGACGGCTCTCTACCCTCTCACGACTGATGTTAGCCATAGGTTGTTTCAGCCAGTCGCCGGAGAAGTTTCCAAGAATGGAGCGGTATTGTTTTGCGGTAACAGGCTTTAGCCGGTGGCCGCGGTTATCGATATAAGTTTGCAGAGCTTCTTCGAGTGTCACCCGGCTCATAGCATGGACACGGCGAACATCATTCGGATTCTTGCCGCTGGTCGCAACCTCACCGAGGAGTTCCAATGCTTTGGCTCTGGCGTTATCGACAGTGAGATCAGGGAAGCGACCCAAAGTTGCCCGGATGAATTTCCCGCCCCTCTTACGAGAAATGCAGAAGCTTTTGACGCCGGATGCCCCAACACGCAGGATCAGCCCATTAACCACCGAGTCCCGGAACTCCAGTCGAGCGCCAGCCGGATCAGGGAGAAGAGCGGTTATGTTGGCTTTGGTAAACTTGAATTGCTTCACAATAAGGTATCCCCAGAAAAATCGTTTGGTCGCTCTGGGATACTTATGGGATACCTCAGAGCGGTATTTACGAGTATTCATGGGTATTTATACAGTGTCAAGTGTGTGATTAAGTAGCTGAAATATAAGGAAAGGTATTAATAGGTAAGCTGTAAAACTGACACTCATAATCGCTTGGTCGCTGGTTCAAGTCCAGCAAGGGCCACCAAATTTTAGTTTGAGATTCAAACGATTAAGCCACTTCATACGGAGTGGCTTTTTTGTTGCGTGAATACCTGTCTTCCCCTGACTTTTCCACGGATTGAACCTCTCTCGTCATTGACCCCATTCGCCCTGCATATAATAATGATAACCATTAACATTAAAGAATCAGGAATGGATCCAATGACAAGGGCTGGTTTTCGCCGTTTTTCAGGGATGGTTGCGCTGTTGTTATCGCTGCTTGTCGCCACGCAGGCTTTCGCAGAAGGCTGGCCACGGCAAGTTATGACCTCAAAGGGAAGCATCACATTACAACAGCCGCCGCAGCGGATTGTCTCCACCAGCGTCACCGTCACCGGCACATTGCTGGCGATTAATGCGCCGGTTATCGCCAGCGGGGCGACTGCGCCCAATAATCGGGTTTCCGATGCTCAGGGCTTTTTCCGCCAGTGGGGCGATGTCGCGAAACAACGCGGTGTGCAGCGGCTTTATATCGGCGAACCGAATGCTGAAGCCATTGCCGGACAGGCACCGGATCTCATCATTATTGCCGCCACAGGCGGGGATTCCGCACTGAAACTCTATGATCAGCTGTCGGCCATTGCGCCGGTCATGGTGGTCAATTACGACGATAAAAGCTGGCAGGAACTCGCCACCGAATTAGGCCGGGCGACGGGTAAAGAAACCGATGCCGCCAAGGTTATCGCGCAGTTTTCAGCCCGTGAAGACAGTCTGAAAAAAGCGATACATTTGCCACCGCAGCCGGTGTCCGCGCTGGTTTATGGATCAGATGGCAAAAGCGCCAATCTGTGGACGCCCGCGTCACCGCAAGGTCAGTTGCTCCGGCAGTTAGGATTCAGCCTCGCGCCGGTTCCGCTGAATTTCGCCGCCAGTTACAGTCAGGGCAAACGCCATGACATCATCCAGCTTGCCGGTGAGAAAATGCCGGAGGCGATGAACGGCCAGACGCTGCTGTTATTTTCCGCCAGTCAGTCTGATGCACAACGGCTGCTGACCAATCCTTTTCTGGCGAAGTTACCTGCCGTGCAGGCCGGGCGCGTGTATGCCATGGGTGACGACACGTTCAGACTCGATTATTACAGCGCCAGCAACATGCTGAATCAGCTTGAAAAACTGTTCGTAACTCACTGATGTCCCGCTCAATAAAAAATCTCACAGCGCTGTTGGTTGCCTTGTTTTTGCTCTGCCTGATGATGGCGCTGAGTCTGGTGCTGGGCGAGAAATCGCTTGCGTCCGGCACCGTGATGTCAGCGCTTAACGGCCAGTGCACAGGGGCGGATTGTGTGATTGTCACCGATGCCCGTGTGCCGCGCACGCTGGCCGGTTTGCTGGCAGGGATGGCGCTCGGATTATCCGGTGCGCTGATGCAAATCCTCACCCGCAATCCGCTGGCTGATCCCGGTATTCTTGGCGTTAATGCGGGTGCGGCTTTCGCGGTGGTTATCGGTATCGCCTTTTTTGGCGCAACGGATGTCAGCCACTATTTGTGGTTCGCGTTTGCCGGTGCCTTACTGGCAACATTGCTGGTCGCCATGATCGGCGCGCTGGGACGCGGAAAGCTGGATCCGGTACGCTTAACTCTGGCGGGCGTCGCGCTCGGCGCTGTGCTGGAAGGCATGTCTTCGGGGATTTCCCTGCTCAACCCGACCGTCTACGATCAGTTGCGATTCTGGCAGGCTGGCTCGCTGGATATCCGCAATATTACCGTGATTAAAACCATCACACCGCCGGTGACTTTTGCGGTTGCCCTGAGCTTACTGATGGCCCGTTCCCTGAATAATCTGACGATGGGCAACGAACTGGCGACGGCGCTCGGCACCAAAATCGCGACCACGCAGTTGCTGGGATTACTGGCGATTACGTTGTTGTGCGGCAGCGCCACAGCGGCTGTCGGCCCCATCGCCTTTGTCGGCCTGATGGTGCCGCATATGGCGCGCTGGATCTGTCGTGCGGATCCGCGCTGGATGCTGCCGTGGACGCTGGTGTTAACCCCGACGCTGTTGCTGGCAGCCGATATCGCCGGGCGTTTTCTGGTTACCGGAGAATTGCGGGTTTCCGTGGTGGTCGCCTTTATCGGCGCGCTGGTGCTTATTTTCCTGGTACGCCGTCCCGGTGGATTACACAGAGGTTAACCATGAGCCAGACTCTTACAGAACCTCGCCCGCTGAAAAAACCTTTGCTGCTGTCGCGCCCCTTTCTGACCGCCTGCGGACTGGTGTTATGCCTGCTCCTGCTGGCGGTTTACGCGCTGGGTAGCGGAACACTGGCACTGACGCCGTCGCAGGTTGTCAGCGCCCTGCTCGGCGACGGGCCGAAAAACCTGAGCATTATTGTCACGCAATGGCGTCTGCCGCGCGTGGTGATGGCGATGATTCTCGGTGCCGCACT
>Ga0247732_10000398_pt1 | contig 21699 bp, 20 predicted proteins | sample UWRJL163409C2_FD_180940 | JGI IMG/M metagenome (GOLD analysis project Ga0247732, IMG submission 180940) | Plant litter microbial communities from Arlington Agricultural Research Station in Wisconsin, United States - UWRJ-L163-409C-2 | ecosystem: Environmental > Terrestrial > Plant litter >...
GCGGCAGGTCGCCACAAATCCGGAGCGCGCCAGCCAGCTGATCGCCGACGCGATGCAGCAATCGAAGGACGCGCTCGACGAGCTGCGCGCCCTGTCCCGCGGCTTCGCCCCACCCATCCTGCTCGACCGGGGGCTGGTGGCGGCGCTGCGCTCCAACGCCATCCGCAGCAGCATCCCCGCGACGGTGACGGACGAGCTCCCGGCCGGCTTCTCCCTGCCGATGGAGATCGAGCGCAACGCCTATTTCATCGCCAGCGAAGCGATGCTGAACGCCGCCAAACACTCCAACGCCGCCACCATCGACGTCCGGGTGTTGCTGCACCGCGTGCTGGAGACCGACCAGACCTGGCTCGACATCGTTGTCAGCGACACCGGTATCGGAGGGGCGTCGCTGGTCGCCGGGCACGGGCTGTCGGGCCTCGAGGAGCGCCTGCGCGGCCTGGGCGGCACCCTCGAGGTGTCGAGCATCCCCGGGGAAGGCACCACGATCGCCGCGCATCTTCCGCTCACCACCGGCAGTGAGCCCGGCCTCTAACCGCACCGGCGGCCGGGTGCCCCTACGCTGGTGGGATGGGTGCCCTTCGAGTTCTTGTGGCCGATGACTCCGTACTGTTGCGGGAAGGGCTCGTACGGGTGCTCGATGAAGCCGGTTTCGATGTGCTCGGGTCTTACCCGGACGGCGACCAGCTGCTGGCGGCGTTGGAGCACAGCCAACCCGACGTGATCCTGCTGGATGTGCGGATGCCGCCGACGTTCCGCGATGAGGGTGTGCGTGCCGCAATCACGGCCCGCGGCCGCTACCCGCGGGTGGGCATCCTGCTGTTGTCGCAGTATGTCGAGGTCGCGTACGCGCAGGAATTGCTCTCGTCCGGCGCGGGCGGCATCGGCTACCTGCTGAAAGATCGCGTCGCATCCCTCGACGAATTGCGGGACGCGGTCGAGCGGATCGCGGCAGGGGGAACAGTCCTCGATCCCGAGGTGGTCGCGCAACTGCTCGGCCGCCGCAACGATCCGCTGGCGACCCTCACCCCGAGGGAGCGGGAGGTGCTCGCCCTCATTGGGGAAGGCCGTACCAACGCCGCGATCGCCGCCGCGCTGGTGATCGGCACCGGCGCGGTGGAGAAAAACGTCACGGCCATCTTCCACAAGCTGGGCCTGGAGGATTCGGGATCCGACCACCGCCGGGTGCTGGCCGTACTCGCCTGGCTGCAGCGCTGAGGCGCACCGTCAGCGAAGCGCCGCAACCCTGAGGGCCACGGCGCGCACATTCTGCACCTGGCGCTCGTACCGGGCGGCGAGGACGATCAGCAGGATGCCGCCGACGGCAAGCCACAACCACCACGGAACAGCCATATACACGGCGCGGATGCCCCCGGAGAAGGTGGCAACCGCGTGCACCAGCGTGACGGCCGAGCCGATAACGAAGGGTGCCTGCAGTCGACGTTGCAGCCCGACGACGACGACGGCAACCGCAACAACCCCGAGGGCGACCAACCGCCAGAGCGGCCGGTCGACGGCGGTCGCCAGCAGCGTCGGGACCAGCAGCACCAGCGTCGCCGGCCCGAGGTAGGGCCAGCTGCGCGCGGCAGGGGAGCGTTCGAGCGCCAGGGCGCCGGTCACCGCCAGGGCGAGGGCAATCGGCAGGGTAAGGATCTCCATCGGTTCGACGGCGGCCCCCAGTAGCGCCATGATTGCCGCGATTCCGGCCAAAACGATGACCAGCCAACCGACCCGCGGGGTAAATGGGCCCTTCGCCGTGGCAACCACCACAACGTGGATGATGGCGAACAGCAGCACCACCGCGACAGCACGGACCGCACCGTACAGCGGCGAGGAGAAGTTGGCGGCCTCAAGGACGAGCACCGCACTGAACGCGACAATGCCGACGATTTCGGCGATCCGCAGGCGGATGGCAGCCGACTCGTCGGACCGGGGCCGCACCAGGCCCGCGGCGGCCAGGACAAGAAGCAGGCATCCGGCGCCGAGCCACGCGTCAAGCTCGGGTCCGGCGTTACCGTCGGACCCCACGGTCACAGCGGCGGCACGACCGATCGCGACCGTGGCGACGCCCACCGCGCCGGCCGCCGCCGCAGCATCCAGGTAGGCACGGAAGGGCATCCGGCCCCGCAGTCCGGTGCCGATAAGCAGCAGAACCGCCGAGACGCCTCCCACGGTAAGGGCGCGCGCGGGACCGTCCTGGGTGGAGGCGACTGCGAGAGGCAGCAGCGCGACCAGCAGGCCGCCGAGGAAAAGGTACGGGGCGATTGCCCGCGCGCCGGCGGCTGGTTCCGACAGCCGTGCCCGGCGCCGCTCGGAACGGTGGGCGAGGGCTGCGAGGGCGAGGAGCACCCCGGCGACCGGGAGGACGTAGAGCTCAATGGCTCCGATCCGCAGCTCGCCGAGCCTCCACCACAGGCCGCTCACGGCCAACGCCAGGGCAAGCCAGCCGAGGTAGCGGCGGGGGGATGCCGAGGCGAAGATGCCGTCCGGGCTGACCGCCAGGAAGAGCGTGCTGATGGCCGCGAGCAGGAGTACGAGCCAGACGGTGCTGTCCGTACTGATTGCGAAGAGGACAGTGGGCACAACCACGGCGGTGATGCCGAGGTCCCGGGCGATGCGTTGCCGGCCCGAGGTGCGCGAGGCCGCGAATGCCCCGGCGCTGACGAGCACGGCGGCCGTCGCCGGTGCGACGGACCCGGCGAATTCGGGGAGCCCGACCAGGCGGCTGAACGCCACCGCGGCAACGGTGGCGATGGGGGCAAGGGCTGCGCCGGCCGCGAACTGCTCGATGCGCAGTTTGGGGGCAGCGCGGGGAACCGCCCAGAGCAGGAGGGCGCCGAGCAGGGCAAGGGCGGTGAGCAGGCCCACCAGCGGTGCCGCGGCGGCCGATGCTGCCAGCGGAGGAGACAGCAGGGCCGGCGCGATGACCGTCGCACCTGCAGCGGGTGCTGTGATCCAGAACGCCGTGCGGCGCTCCAGCGCCGTCAGCGGGAGGCGCGCGGGGACCGAGAGCGCGGCAAGCAGCACGACCGCCGCGACCGCCACAAACCTCAGCCAGCCGAGCGATGCCAGCGGCACTCCACCGGAGGGGTCGCCGGTCACGTGGCCCCAGGCGCCGACGCCGCCGAGAGCAACCACAATTGCACTTCCGAGGAGGACCGCCCCCGTGGGTGCAGAGAGGGGGCGCAGCAACCAGCGCGCACCGACCAGCAGCGCCAGGGTCGCGACCGTACCCCAGATCCAGGCGGTGGAATCGGCCCAGGAGGTGATGAACCCGAGGGCCGTCGCGATCGCTGCCGTCACGGCGACCGGCCACCGAACGCTGCCGGCGGCAGCAGCGGGAACCAGGCGGGAAGCCAACACCGCGAGGGCACCGGCCGCCAGGGCCAGCCAGAGCGCCGTGGCGAGGACGGCAGATCCCACCAGCCCGACGGCAAGCACCACCGTTACTGCGATGGCCCAGCCGAGAACGAGGCGCCGGCTGCGGAGCATCCGGGACGCGGACCAGGAGATTGTGGCGAGGGCGCAGACTGCCGCCAGCGCACTGACGGAAGCTTCGTGTGCGATGGGCGAGCCGGGAAGTGCGCGGGTTTCCGGGGCGGCCAACAGCAGGGCAGGGAGGGCGCTCGCCAGCACCCCGCCGACGGCTATGGAGGCGAGGATTGCCGGGACCAGTGCAGCGAGGAACGCGACACCCGCAGAACACAGGAGCGCCGCGCGCAGCAGGGGCAGGGCGGGGGAGGAGGCAGCGGATGGTGTTTCGCGCCGGCGCGCGAGGACGTCGAACGCGAGGGCAACGGCAACGGCGACCAGCGGCGCCCAGAAAAAACCGCTGTACTCGGTCGGGGAGTGGATGGCGTAAGCCGCCCCGGTGAGCGAAAGCGAGATGGCGGCCAGTGCCGCGGAGGCGATACCGAAGGTGCCGAAGGCACTCCCGGCAGGTGTGCGCTGGCGATTGGAGGAGGTGAGGGAGGCGAGCGTGGCGTGGGCTGCGGCGACCAGCGCGAGAAGGACGAGCGCAATGACACTTCCGGACACCCCGGTGACCGTGAATGCGGTGAAGAAGCCCATAAGAAGGGCGATGCCGCCTGCGGTCATCACCAGGAGGCGCTCGAGCCCGCGGGAACTCCCCGGGGGCACCGAGAGCCGGCTGGTAAGCGGATGGGCGAGCGCCGCCAGCGCGGCGACGATGGCGCCGACGAAAAGTGAGCCTCCTCCGTCCAGGGGGATCGCAATGCCGCCGGCCAGCAGTCCGGCGCCGAGCGGCCACGCGGCTGCGGCGATGACACTGGGTGCCCGAAGGTGGGCGGCACGGTTCCACAGCACAAAACCGACACTCGACAGTACGAGGGCGGCGCCCCAATACACCACGGGTTCGCTATCGCCCGTTCCGAACAGATTGTTGGCCCGGAGAGCGTAAACATCGAGATAGGTGAGCACAACGGCGAAGACGGCGATGCCTTCTGCCGTGGAGTTGAGCTTCCGCCGCCGGAGCGTCGACGCGACAGCGAATGCGGCGGCCGTGACGCCGGCGATGAGGATGCTCTGGCCGATAAGGCCGATCAGGTTGAAGAGGAAGACGGCAAAAATGAGGCAGAAGATTGCGGCGACGGACAGCAGCGCGACGCCGAGCACAACCAGGATCACCTGGATGCTGGAGCGTTTCGGCTTCCCCGGTCCCGCCGAGGTGGCCGCGACCCCGGTGGTGGGGGGCGCCGATGCCGGTGCCGCGGGGGAGTTCGTGGCGCCTCCGTCGAACGGCTGCGGGAAGGGCGCCTGCGCCGGGAGCGCGCTCGCCGGGGCAGACGCCGGCAGCCCGGTTCCCGCATCGTTTGTGAGGGAGGGGACATCGGCCACCTGCAGCGCGGGGACGGCGTCGAATGTGTGGACGGGCTGCGCTGCCGTTTCGTGTCGAATCCGACCGATGAGCGCGATACGCCGGTCGAGCAATTCTGCGGCGGAGCGCGATGTTGCGGCGAGGGTGACGGAGGCGGGATGGTTCAGGTCCAGGTCGCACCGGTCGCAGACGGCCGACTCCAGCGGGGCGAGGCAGGCAGGGCAGCGGGTTGTGTCGGTGAGGTCGGCGCCGCTGCGCGGAAAGAGGACATCCCCCGCGAATGCACTGAAATCGGTCGTTGCGTCGGTCACCACGGTGCTCCCCTGAACGGTCGTGGGATCAGACTAGCGTTCCGGGGATCTCCGGCCGGGATGCCGGGATGCCCCGTGGGGAGGAGCATCCGGACCGAAGTGTTGTGAGTGAGTGGTGCCGGTCACTCCCCGAGGATGCGGTAGAGGGCGCGGCGGGCATCGTCGAGTTGGCTCACGGCGAGAGCACGCTGGTCGTCGGTTGCGGCGAAGCGGAACTGGTGCACTACTCCCATGAGCTTGGCGACGCTGTCGGCAAGGTCGGCGTTCGCCTCGGCATGGTCGGTGGCGCCCTCCCAGACCTGGGCAAGCTCGTCGGCATGGTCGGCGACCCAGCTTTTTCCGTCGTCCGTCAGCTGGAAATCCGTGCGCTTGTCGTCGTCGATGGCCTCGATCAGGCCCTCGTCGACGAGCTGCTGCAGGGTGGGATACACCGATCCGGGGCTGGGACTCCACGAGCCGCCCGTGCGTTCGGAGATTGCTTTGATGAGCCCGTAGCCATTGGCCGGAGCATCCGCCAGCAGCGAGAGGATGGCGTCGCGTGCCGCCCCCTTACGCCGGCGGGGCGACGCACCGCCCATAAATCCGCGAGGCCCTGGCGCACCGAAACCATGGCCACCGGCGAACCCGCCGCCGAAACCCGGGCCGCCGAACGGGGGGAAACCGCCGTGCCCGCGACCGCCCCGGCCCCGGAACGGCGCCCCGTGGGCGCCACCGTCGGCGAAGGGCTGGTGGTGGTTCCGCTGACCGTGCTGGTCGGGATCCTGGGGTGCGTTGCCAAACATCTGCGTAGCCTTTCGTGGGTCAATCCGCAAGAAACGAGTGTTCTCAGACGATCCAACGATAGGTCTTTACCCCGGGTTTGGCAACGGGGCCGCTCAGGTGTGCAGCGAATGCTCGTGGTCGCTGTGGCCGGCGGACTCGAGCTGGAAAGTCGAGTGGTCGATGGCGATGGCAAAATGATCGGCCACGCAGCTCTGCAGCTGGTCGAGGATGCGCGGGGCATGGCCGTCCATAAAGCAACTGTCATCGAGCACGATGTGGGCGGTCAGGACGGGAAGCCCGGTGGCGACCTGGGTGGCGTGCAGGTCGTGAACCCCGAGCACGTGTTCCTGGCCGAGCAGGTGAGTGCGTACGGCATCGACGTCGAGCCCGGCCGGTGCTCCCTCGAGGAGGACGTCAACGGTCTGCCGGAGGAGCTTGACGGTGCGCGGGACGATCAGGACGCCGATGACCATGGCGGCGATTGCATCCGCGGCGGCGAACCCGGTGAGGGCGATGACAACGGCGGCGATGATGACGGCGACAGAGCCGAGGGCGTCGTTCACCACCTCGAGGAACGCCGCGCGCAGGTTGAAGTTCGCCTGCCGGCTGCCCACGAGGACCAGGATCGCGACGATATTTCCCACGAGCCCGATGATGCCGAAGATAATGAGTTCGCCCGACGCGATCTCTGCCGGGCGGAACAGGCGCTGGACGCCTTCAATCAGGACGTAAAGGCCAACGCCGAGCAGCACGATGGCCTGGGCGGTCGCCGCGAGGACCTCGGCCCTGGCGAATCCCCACGTGCGCCGTGCGGTTGTCGGCCGCTGGGCCAGGGTGGCCGCCACAAGCGCCATCGCCAACCCGCCGGCATCCGTCAGCATGTGGGCGGCATCGATGAGCAGCGCAAGGCTGCCGGTGATCACGGCGCCAACGATTTCGGCCACCAGGATCACCGAGGTGATCGAGAGCGCTATCGCCAGGGGGCGGCGGTGCGTCACGTTCGCCGTGTGGTGCGCGTGGTCGTGTTCAGCCATGATCCGATAGTACAGCCAGCGCTGAATAAAGCCAGTGATGTACTCTGATTCCGTGGAAACCCTTCTCGCGGTACCGGCCCTGGCGCGATTCGGTTATGCCCTCTCCGACCCGACACGGTCTCGGGTGCTGGTCGAGCTCTCGGCGGCACCGGCCTATTCGGGCGAGCTTGCTGAACTGCTGGGCGTCTCGCGCCAAAGCATGTCGAACCACCTGGCGTGCCTGCGCGACTGCGGGTTGGTTGTGATGGTTCCCGAAGGTCGACGGGCCCGCTACGAGTTGGCGGACGCCAGGCTGGCGCACGCCCTCGACGACTTGCTCGGCGTTGTGCTGAGATCTGCGCCCGGCCACCACGCCCCGGGCGAGCCGCACCTGCACGGTGTGGCGACGGCGTCCGACTCCGTCGCCTGACCCTTCGGGTTATCCCCGGAGCTCGAGGACTTCGGCCGGCCACTCACCCGGCAGCGCGTATTTTGTCCCCGCTCGGCCGCTTCCGCGGTGGGGCGGCTACCGATCGCGCTGCTGCTTTCGGTACGCCTCCATCAGGCCCTCCGGCAGGGGGAGGCGCTGCAGGGATTCCAGGGAGATTGCTCCACGGGCAGGCGGAGGGGAACCCTCCGCGAGCTTGGCGACCTCGCCGTAGAGACGCTCCATCTTTTTGTCGAGGGAGGTGACGCTCACGGCAGCATCCTTCAATTCCTGCAGGAGTTCCTCGGGGACCTCGCCGTCGTACTTGTAATAAATCTTGTGCTCGACGCTCGCCCAGAAATCCATCGCGACGGTGCGGATCTGGATCTCTACCCGAACGGGCTCAACCCGGTCGGACATAAACACGGGGACCTCAACGATCAGGTGAAGGCTTTGGTAGCCGTTCTCCTTCGGGTTGGCGATGTAGTCCTTCTCGGTAATCACGCTGATGTCGTCCTGGCTGGTCAGCATGTCGCGAATGACGTAGGTATCCGCGACGAAACTGCAGGTGATCCGGATCCCGGCGATGTCGGAGATTCCCGTGCGGATCTCGTCGATGGTGAGCGGGCACTTTTTGCGCTGGGCCTTGAGGAGGATGCTCTCGGGGCTCTTCAGCCGGGAATGCACGTGCTCGATCGGGCTGTAGTCGTGGATGTACATGAACTCCTCCTTGAGGATGTTCACCTTCGTCATGACTTCGTCGAGGCCGAACTTGTAGGACATCATGAACCGCGCGAAGTCCTCGCGGGTCGCCAGTGCGGCGACGTTCGGCGCAGTTTCTGCGGGATCGTTGGTGATCGGCAGAATGATGTCGCTGCTCATTGTCGGTTGGAGTTCCTTGGGTGATGGTGCGAGATGGTTCGGGCGTGCAGAAACACGTTAGTGAATGTTCCTTGGGAATCGCTCGAGAGTGCGATGTGCGGGTCGAATGCAGCCGGGGCGTTGCCGTCAGCCCTCATCGACGGTGAAAACACGCGGGTTGCCGAGCGGGCGGATACCGGCGACTGCCGCCACAATCCGGTCGTCGGTTGTGACCCGGAGCGCCCGCAGGTCGCGGACATCGATTTGTTCGTCAGGGCTGGCGCACCAGGTGTCGGCGCGGTGCCGTCGCAGGGCGAGTGAGGTCATCGGCCGGGTGAGACCCTCGCCCGTCGCCTTGAGGAAGGCCTCTTTTCGCACCCAGCGCTCGAGCAGGTCACCGGCCTCGTCCCCGCGAGCCTCGACCGAATCCCGCAGCGCCGCGAGGTCTTCCCCCGCCGGGCGCACCTCGATGTCGATACCAACATCGGTATCACCTCGCACCGCAATAGCCAGCAGCCGGTCACTTCGACTGGTGCTGAACCGGAGTGCCTCGCCCTGTGCCCCGCGGGGCGAGGTCGGTCGGATCTCTGGCTTGCCGTGGGTCTCTCCACACCGGGCGCACGGGCGACGATCAAAGACAATGTCCTGCGGGGCGGTTGTGCTGAGGCCGCCGAGCAGTGCCCGGGTGATCATGTGCGACGCGGTGTAACGCTGGCGGTCGAGCCCAACCACGAAGCCGTGCGCCCGAACGCGTTCCTGCTGGTCGAGCCACTGGTCGTCGCCCCGCGGCAGGAGGGGATCCTGCGGCTGTAGGCCTGTGTCGGAACCGCCAGCGTGGTCGACATTGATGATCCAGACGACGCAGTGGCCAGCATCCAACAGATCTCTCGCCTCGAGAATGTGCGAGGGAGTGAGCCGGACGGCGTGTCCGGGTGTGGAGTCTGCCAGGAACTGCCCCATCGAACGCTCTCATCCAGGAAAAAAGTTTTTCGGCTGTGAATGTTATGCATGTTGGCACCAGCATCCGCACCAACAGAAAAAGGCAGCGACACCGAAGTGTTGCTGCCTTTGTCCAAGTGAGGGGATGACCAGGATCGAACTGGCGTCATCAGTTTGGAAGACTGAGGCTCTACCATTGAGCTACATCCCCGCTCGAGCCGGTGTGAACCGTTCGTGCGTTGCAAGCCTAATGCATAAATTGGGGGTGTTCGCACCGCACCCTCTGAACTCGGCTAGACTTGCCGAGGCCAATTTGCGGGGCAGCATGCTTCTTCGCAATGGTGGCTGTTTCATCGCAACCCGGGGCGTAGCTCAGCTTGGTAGAGCGCTCGGTTTGGGACCGAGAGGTCGCAGGTTCGAATCCTGTCGCCCCGACACAAATCCCAGTACGCCAGTACTACAGAACACAAAGCCCAGTACTACGAAATCCCAGTACGTCGAACATCAGGAGAACACCAACGTGAAGACCACGGTTGAGAAGCTGAGCCCCACCCGCGTCAAGCTGACCATCGCTGTGACGCCAGAGGAGCTGCGTCCGAGCATCGACCACGCGTACAGCCACATCGGCGAGTCGGTCAACATTCCCGGCTTCCGCAAGGGCAAGGTGCCCGCGCAGCTGATCGACCAGCGCGTCGGACGTGAAGAGATCCTGAACCACGCCGTCAACGACGGCCTGGACAAGTTCTACCGCCAGGCAGTGTCGGAGGAGAAGATCCGCGTCCTCGGCCGTCCCGAGGCGGACATCGCCGAATGGCCGAGCGCCAAGGACTTCAGCGGCGACCTGACCCTGGCCATCGAGGTTGATGTACGCCCCGAGTTCGACATCCCCAACTACGAGGGCCTGCAGCTCACCGTTGAAGCCGCCAAGGTTTCCGACGAGGACATCGCCACCGAGCTCGACAACCTGCGCAGCCGCTTCGGCACGCTGATCACGGTCGACCGCGCCGCCACCAAGGGTGACTTCGCCCAGCTCGACCTGGTTGCCACGATCGGTGAAGAAGAGGTCGACACCGCCAACAACATCAGCTACGAGATCGGCTCCGGCGAGCTCATCGAAGGAATCGACGAAGCGCTCGAGACCCTCACCGCCGGTGAGACCACCACCTTCGAGTCGAAGCTGCTCGGCGGTGACAAGGAGGGTGAGATCGCCCTCATCACCGTCAACCTGCTGGCTGTCAAGGAGCGCGAGCTTCCCGAGGCCGACGACGACTTCGCCCAGATTTCCAGCCCGTTCGACACGATCGAGGAGCTGAAGGCCGACCTGGCCACCCAGGCTGCCAAGTCCAAGGTCTTCGGCCAGGGTGCCGAGGCTCGCGACCAGATCGTCGACAAGCTCGTTGAGCTCGTCGAGATCCCCGTTCCCGCCGCGCTGATCGAGAACGAGGTTGTTCGCCACCTCGAGAACGAGAACCGCCTCGAGGACGCAGAGCACCGCGCCGAGGTCGCCGAATCCAGCGAGAAGACCTTCCGCAGCCAGATCCTGCTCGACGCAATTGCCGAGAAGGAAGAGGTCAAGGTCAGCCAGAACGAGCTCACCCAGTACCTCATCCAGGGTGCCTCGCAGTACGGCATGGAGCCGGGCGAATTCATCCAGGTCCTCGACAAGAACGGCCAGATCCCCGCCATGATCGGCGAGGTCGCCCGTGCGAAGGCCCTCGCCATCGTGCTGAACAAGGCTGAGGTCGTGGACACCGAGGGCAACAAGGTCGACGTCTCGGAGTTCACCGCCACCATCGGCTCCGACGAGAACGACGACAGCGAGACCATCGACGCCGCCGGTTTCGGCGCGATCGAGGGCGACGAAGACGAGCACGCCGGTCACAACCACTAGTCACCTGCCTGCGGGGTAACTCCCCGCAGAAGTCATCGAGCCGGGCACGGGATTCATCCCCTGCCCGGCTCGTCTGTGTTTAACCTGCAACGTCCAACAGGCGCCGGGGCGGCGATTCCCACGGGCGGGCGAGGGGCTCCCCGCCGCAGCATCCGGTGGCCAGCGCCCTGCCGGGTGGTTCAGGCGGAGGTGCCGGAATCCCCGCGCTGCCACCAGTCGGCGGTGCCGCGCAGGATGGCGCGGACGGCCCATTCCTGGTCGAGCGGGTCTGGACCGCGCAGCCAGGTCTCGAGGGCGGCGACGGTGCCCGAGGCGGCGATCGCCGCATAGAGGGCAGCCTCCCGGTAGCGGTACTCGGCATCGTTCGGATCGGCGAGCGGGTCGATCGGCGCAATCTGGGGATGCCGCGCCAGGTGGTCGAGCAGGCTCCACTCGATGTGGTCGATCAGGACGTCGCGGACCTCGCCGCTGAGGCGGTGGCGGAGATTGTTCCTGTACAGCGTCGCAAAGCGGTAGACGTGTGCAACCAGCGCGCGCTCGGAGCTCACCAGCGACAGCACCTCGCCGGTGGGCGTATTGGCCGAAAGCCGGTCAAACTCAGTGCGAAGTTTTTCAAGTTCGGCGCCGAGCACAGTTGCCAGCAGGTCACCGGGGCTTTCCGCATGGGCGTAGAACGTCGGGCGGGTGATGTCAGCCGCCTTCGCCAGTTCCGTCACCGTGATCTCGCCGAGGGGGCGCTCCGTGGCGAGCGTGATGATGGCGCGTTCAAGCGACTCTCTGGTGCGTTGTTGTCTGGCGTCCATCTCCTAATAGTGCTGCATCCGGGCGGTCGCACGAGAACGGTCCGCACAACCACCAAGATAGAGGTATGCACAATCTTGGACTCCTCTTCGACGTCGACGGCCCGATCGCCAGCCCGGTCACACGCTCCATTTCCATCGACAGCATTGTGACGGACCTGGTGAGCCTCGCCGCCGCCGGGGTTCCGATCGCGTTTATCACCGGTCGCTCGGATGCCTTCATTCGCGACGAGGTCGTCGCGCCCCTGCTCACCGCCGGCCTGGCCGACGCCCTGGCGCTCGAGGGAACCCGCATGTTCGGAGTTTTCGAGAAGGGTGCCTCCTGGGCCCGCATCACCCCGGAGGGCATGGGGGAGGTCGCTGTTGACCAGGGAGTTGCCCTGCCCGCGGAGGTGACCCGGGACATCCGTGACCTGGTCGCCCGGGACTTTGCCGACACCATGTTTTTTGATGAGACCAAGCTGGCCATGATCTCCGTCGAACAGCGCACCGACATCAGCAGCGACGTCTACCTCGCCGACCAGCCGCGGTTCTCCGAAGCATCCTTCGCCCTCGTTGCCGGCCATGGCCTCGGCGTTCGCCTGGGTAGCCGGGTAAGCCCGGACGCCCAGGGGGAGGTCCCGTTCCGACTGGACCCGACCATCATCTCCGTCGACATTGAGTCGATCCTGCTGGACAAGGACCGCGGTGCCAAACGCGCCCTCGAATATTTCGCCGCCAGCGGTCCGCTGCCGACCACCTGGCGCTCTGTGGGGGACTCGCGCAGCGACTACCTGATGGCGGATCACCTGCACACGGCAGGCTACGACGTCGCCCACGTTGATGTGCGGCCCTCCGATGGCATCCTCGAGCGGCCGTACCCAATCATCACCGAGGGCGACCTCATCCACGATGAGGCCGGCGCCGCATTCCTCGCCCACTGGGTGCGCGCGTTGGAACTTCGGTAAGCACAGCCGCGGGCGGTACCCTTGGAAGGATGAACACCACACCTGCTGAGACTGTCCTGGATGCTGCTTCCCTCGCGAAGTACATTGACCACACGCTGCTGAAGCCCGAAGCGACAGCCGCCGACGTTGATGCGCTGATCGCCGAGGCGATCGAACTCGGCACCTATTCGGTGTGCGTTTCCCCGTCAATGCTTCCGCTGCACCTGCCCGAGGGATCCACCCTCAAGGTTGCAACGGTGTGTGGTTTCCCCAGCGGTAAACACAAAACGGAGATCAAGACCATCGAAGCGGCCCTTTCCATCGAGCAGGGTGCGGACGAGATCGACATGGTGATCGACATCGGCGCCGCGAAGGCCGGCCGATTCGACCTGGTCGCGCACGACATCGCCTCGGTGCGCAGTGTGATCCCGACCACGCATGTTCTCAAGGTGATCATCGAGTCGGCAGCGCTGACCGATGAGGAAATCGTCGCCGTCTGCGAAGCGGCCGTCGACGCGGGCGCCGACTTTGTGAAGACGTCGACCGGATTCCACCCGACCGGCGGCGCCACCGTGCACGCGGTACGCCTGATGGCGCACACCGTCGCGGGAAAGCTTGGGGTGAAGGCCTCCGGTGGGGTCCGCAGCTACGAGGACGCCGTTGCGATGATCGCCGCCGGCGCCACCCGACTTGGCGTCTCCGGATCGGCAGCGCTGCTGTCCGGCAGCGGCGCACCGGCATCCGCAGCGTCCGACCCCGCAGCCACCAGCTACTGACCCGGATGCTGCCGTGAGGTTCGGGCGAACCCGAACCTCACTCAGGCGGCGGGAGTTGCGAGCCCTGCTTCGATGGCGCCGATGACCTCGGCGGAGTCGGGCAGGGTGGTGGGACGGAACCGGGAGACGGTGCCGTTCGGCGTGATCACGAACTTCTCAAAGTTCCATTTGACCCGGCCCGCCTTGCCGTCGGCATCCGGCGTTTTTGTCAGTTCGGCGTACAGCGGGTGCTGGGAGCGGCCGTTCACCTTGGTCTTTTCCATCAGCGGGAACGTTACCCCGTAGGTGGAGGAACAGAACTCGGCGATCTTCTCGCTCGACCCGGTCTCCCCGAGGGCGAACTGGTTGCTCGGGAAGCCGAGGACGGTGAAGCCGCGATCCGCGTAGGTGCGCTGCAGCTGCTCGAGGGTTTCGTACTGGGGCGTCAGGCCGCACCGCGATGCGACGTTAACAACAAGGACGACCTTGTCGGAGTAGTCGGCGAGCGTGGTCGCTTTGCCATCAATGGTGGTGAGGGGAATGTCACGGATGCTCATACGCCGACTGTACTTCGAAATTGAAACAGCCAGTGGGAGCCTCCGAAAGATGCAGGGGATTCACGGCCACGATATGCCTCGCCGGTCCGCGTCAGCGGTCGAAGGCGGAACGGCCCGGCATCTGGCGCAGTTCGTCGCGGACCGCGTCCAGGATGTCCGCCAACACGGTCAGGTTGCGCGGGGTGACGTGGTCGAGAAAAAGAGATTTCACCACGTCGACGTAGTGCGGGGCGGCGTCGATCACGATGTCCCTGCCCGCCTGGCTGATCCGCGCAATCACGGAGCGTTCATCATCGATCGACGGTGCCCGGGTCACCAGCCCCCGTTTCTCCAGCTGACCGATCTGATAGGTCAGGCCACTTCGCGAGACCACGAGTTTGTCGGCGATATCGGTCATCCGCATACCATCGGCACCGGCCTCGGCAATTCGGACCAGGATCTCGAGCTGGGCGAAGGACAGCCCGACCGCGTCACGAACACGACGGTCCGTGGCGTGTTGCACAAGGTTGGCGGTTTCGAGAAGCGCCAACCACGCCCGCATCTCTTCGGGGCTCTGCTGGATGGGTGTGGACATTAGAGGCTTTCGGTGGTCCGGGAAAAAGTTCGGCTCAGGTTCAGCCTAGGCGAGCCGGCGCCTCGGGGGGAGTGGGTCCCGGGCAGCAGAATTCGCCAGTTTGTCATTTCTGCGTCGCTTGCGGCACTCCCGCGGTTCACGTCATCAGGTCGGCGGCGTAGGCGCGGACCGCCCTGCCGTACTGCGGTAGATGGGTGGACAGTGCGTCGAGGGCCACCGCGGTGGCGGCGCGCTCGTCACCGGAATCGGCGAGGCAGAGGGCAAGGAAGGCGCGCGCGGCATCGGTGAGGGGATGGTCGGGATGCTCCGCGAAACCGTCCTGGAGGACCGTGACGCCATCGGCGGGGCGGCCGAGGTTGCGAAGTGTGCTGGCCAGCTGGATGGTCGCCTGGCCGCGGAGCGGTTCGTCCAGTCCAAGACCGAGGGCCCGGCGATAGAGGGGTTCCGCCTCGGATTCCCGATCGGCGTAGTCGCGGGCGCTGGCGGCTTCGAAAACGGCCTCGGCATCCGCCGCGGGTCGTTCTGCGACCAGTTCATCGATCTGATCCACCAACGACGTCCGCGTGATTTGCGGAGCCGTCGACCACACTGCGGCCACTCGTTCTTCCCATGTCGTACCCATCCTTGGAGCATAAGACTTTGCCTAGGGCGAACAGGCCAAGATCGCGGCGCACTCTCCGATAGATTCAAAACCAAGCGATAACTGAATGGGAGCGCAACAATGGCCGAACCGGCACTTGTCAGCAGTATTTTCGACCGACTGCTGAAGGATCGCATCATCTGGCTTGGTTCAGAGGTGCGCGACGAGAACGCTAACGAGATTGCGGCGAAGCTGCTTCTGCTTGCCGCTGAAGACCCTGAAAAGGACATCTTCCTCTACATCAACTCACCCGGTGGTTCGATCACCGCGGGTATGGCCATCTACGACACGATGCGGTTCGTTCCGAACGACATCGTCACCGTGGGTATCGGCCTCGCGGCGTCCATGGGACAGTTCCTGCTCTCGTCGGGCACCAAGGGCAAGCGATACATCACCCCGAACGCCCGGGTGCTTTTGCACCAGCCGTCCGGCGGATTCGGTGGAACCTCCGCCGACATCCAGACCCAGGCCAAAGTCATCCTCGACATGAAGCAGCGCATGGCCGAGCTCACCGCCGAGCAGACGGGCAAATCCGTCGAGCAGGTTCTCATCGACAACGACCGGGACAACTGGTTCAACGCGCATGAGGCCCTCGAGTACGGCTTCGTTGACCACCTTCGCGAGTTCGCCTCCGACGTCATTGGCGGCGGCGGCACCGACGAATCCGTAACCGACGCCGACGTGTCAGACAAGTAGGAATGACGATGGATAACTTCAACTTCGGCGCTTCGGGCGCCTCGACCGCGACCGGGATGGCCGGGCAGATGCCCCAGTCCCGGTACATCCTGCCCACGTTCGAGGAGCGTACGGCCTACGGCTACAAGCGCCAGGACCCGTACGCGAAGCTCTTCGAGGACCGCATCGTATTCCTCGGTGTGCAAATCGACGACGCCTCCGCTGACGACGTGATGGCCCAGCTGCTCGTTCTCGAGAGCCAGGACCCGGACCGCGACATCGTGATGTACATCAACTCACCCGGTGGATCCTTCACCGCGATGACGGCGATCTACGACACGATGCAGTACATCCGCCCGCAGATCCAGACGGTCTCGCTCGGACAGGCGGCCTCCGCCGCCGCCGTGCTTCTCGCCGCCGGTACCCCGGGCAAGCGCCTCGCACTGCCGAACGCACGTATCCTCATCCACCAGCCTTCCGCTGGCGGACAGGGTGGCGGCCAGGCATCCGACATCGAGATCCAGGCCCGCGAGATCCTGCGCATGCGCGAGTGGCTCGAAGAGACCCTCTCGAAGCACTCCAACCGTACGGTGGAGCAGGTCAACAAGGACATCGACCGCGACAAGATCCTTAGCGCTGCTGAGGCGCTCGAGTACGGACTGATCGACCAGGTCCTGACCAGCCGCAAGAACCTGCCGACGCTCGTCAAGTAGTCGGCGGGAAACTGCAGCGCACCACACAGAACCAAAAATGGCCGCCCCTCGGGGCGGCCATTCCTGTCTGCGGTGCGAGTGCCGCTACTTCTTTCTGCGCCCGGTGACAAACAGAGTGACGCCGATGGCCAGGACAACAGCGACAATGGCACCGCCGATCCAGATCACGTCTCCGAGGTCCGCATCAGCGACAGCTGCCGCGGAATCGTCGGTGTCCTCCGGTGGGGATGCGGTGGCGGAGTCGTCCGGCTCCGTCCCGCAGACGGGTGCTGCGGCGCTGCCCGTCGATGCCACGCTGGCATCGGTGGGGTCCCAGGTGAAGGCGTATTCTCCGGAAACGGGGTGACCATCCGCAGAGACCACCTGCCAGAGAACGGTATATTCCCCGGCGTCGCCGATCGCCGCTACCGACGACATACTGGCGTCGCTGACGGCAACGCAGCCGTCGCCGTAGTACAGGCCGTCGGAATCCCGTACCTGGAGGGCGAAGCTTTTCCCCTCGCCGCCCAGGTCGAGCAGTGCCTCGTTTGTGGTGATCACAAACGACTCGGGTAACTCGGTCAGGGTCGAATCCGCCGCGGGAGTCGACGCGACCAAATAGTTATGTGCTGCGGCAGGGCTGGCCAGTCCCAGAACCGGGACGGCAGCCACAACGGCAGCCACGGCCGCGAGCACGGTGAACCGCGCGAGGGAAGCGTGGCGGCGCGCCCTGCCGGGCGGGCGTGCAACCTCTTTGGGTGTCGTCACGACTACGCCGCGTTCTTGCGACGCGCGGTCACGCCGAGGACGAGGCCGATGGCACCGAGCACCAGGCCGCCGAGGCCGAGGCCCCGGGCGACGACGTCATCGGAGGGTGTGTCGGTGGTGCTGGATGCGCCTTCCGTGGCGGTGGTGTCCTCGCTGTGCCCGGCGTCGCCCGATCCACCGTGGTGGTCCGCGACGGCCTCGTCGTTGATGTAGAGAACGGGCGCCGGGTAAGACGCATCCTCCCCTTCCTCATTCCAGCTGACCACCGATCCGTCGGTGTAGAACTGGTCGGTGGGCAGTTCGATGGAACCGGTGTCGGGGACCGCGCCGAGCGACAGGGAGAACTGCTGCATTTGTCCATCGGTGATTTCGGAGCCGGCGTCTGCAGTCCAGATGATCGACGTCACGGCTTCGGTGATGTCAGAGTCGCCAACGGTGACCGGTTCCGGAAGCGTCTCGCGCACAAGTTCGGCGGTCCACCCGGCCACCGGCACGTATCGCACGCTCGTGAATGGTGTGTCGGTGGGCAGGGAGATCTCGATCTTGTTGGTGCCGGCCGTCGCGGATTCGTTGGGAACCTTAAAGGTGACTACCGAGTACGACCCTGCCTCAGCAGCATCCGGGGTGATGGTCACGTGCGCACTGGCGGCTAGGGGCACTGCTACGGCGAGAATTGCTCCTGCGGCAACAGCGGTGGCGGACTTGATCATGGTGCTGGTGTTCATGGTGATTCCTTGTGGTGTGCATCGGTGCGCGGGGCGCCGAAAAATGTGGGTGCGCAAATGGCGCGTTCCGTCGGAAGACGGCGGGCGAGTGCCCGGAATGCTCAAACGAGCGGGGATGCTGCGAAAGAGTGGTTGGCTCAGGCAGCGTGCAGCGCGGGCGGGCCGCGATGGCGCAGGGTGGAGAACAAAATCGTGAGGTCACGGACCCGCACAGTGCGGGATGAGCCGACACGTACCGCGGCGTGCGGTCGGGGGATCGCGGTGGGCACCGTCCATGCCAGCAGCCTGGCCACAACGAGTGCACCGGAGCTACGAAGGGTTCGGCAGGCCGAGTCCGTGTAGAGCAGCGCAAGCACGGTGATCGCTGCAGCGATTGCGTGGGCGCTCCACATGGTCAGCGAGTGACCGCCGGCAGCGGCCGCAGCTGCATCGTCCAGCTGGAGGACGGGCAGTGCGTGGCCGCCGTGCAGGGGTGAGGTGCTGGTCACCGTGACGCCGGAGCCGCTCATACTGCTGAACAGGGCGTGGAACACAAATTGACTGAGACCGACGGAAACCGTGGTGCGCCAGGCCGAATGGGTCCGGCCGACGAAGGCGATGCAGACCAGCCATGCGAGGGCGAGGCAGAAGGCCAGCACCCCGGCGTTTGGCAGGGCGCCCCCACCGGCGACATGGGAGAAGCCCGCGACAAAGGTCGCGAATGATGCGGCGAGGGCGCCGCGAAACACACGCGTCCAGCGGGTTGGCTTGACCACATCACTCCTTCCAATGCCTGTCTATCGTCCCATAGCGAACGTGACCGCGTGTGTCGATGCGGGGAGGCGCAGACGTGTCCCGGGGTAAACTGGGGTACGCGGACAGGGCGCGCCGAAACACTCATTTGGCTGGCGTGCCCACCGCTGTCACCCGCACGGGTTAGGCTCGGGTAGACCTAGCTTGTTGGACGAGGGAGAACGACCGTGGCCCGCATTGGGGAAAGCGCCGATCTGCTTAAGTGTTCTTTCTGCGGAAAGAGCCAGAAGCAGGTGCAGCAGCTGATTGCCGGACCCGGCGTGTACATCTGTGATGAGTGCGTCGAGCTGTGCAACGAAATTATCGAGGAACGCCTCGCGGAAGCCGGCGAAGAGGTATCGAGCGAATTCGACCTGCCGAAGCCGCGCGAGATCTACGCCTTCCTCGAGGAGTACGTCATCGGCCAGGATGCTGCCAAACGCGCACTGTCCGTCGCCGTCTACAACCATTACAAGCGCATCCGTGCCCGCGCCACGATCGGCCCCGCCGATGCCCTGATGGACGATGTCGAGATCGCCAAGTCCAACATCCTGCTGATTGGCCCGACGGGCTGCGGCAAAACCTACCTTGCCCAGACACTGGCGAAGCGGCTGAACGTTCCTTTCGCGGTGGCGGATGCCACGGCACTCACGGAAGCCGGCTATGTCGGTGAAGACGTGGAAAACATCCTGCTCAAGCTGATCCAGGCAGCCGACTACGACGTCAAGCGCGCCGAGACCGGGATCATCTATATCGACGAGATCGACAAGATTGCCCGCAAGGCCGAAAACCCGTCGATCACCCGCGACGTTTCCGGTGAAGGCGTGCAGCAGGCGCTACTGAAGATTCTCGAGGGCACCGTCGCCTCGGTTCCCCCGCAGGGCGGACGCAAACACCCGCACCAGGAATTCATCCAGGTGGACACCACAAACGTGCTCTTCATCGTCGCGGGAGCTTTCGCCGGTCTCGAGGAGATCATCTCCCAGCGTGCCGGTAAAAAAGGCATTGGTTTCGGAGCCCCCCTCCACAGCAAGGGCGACGACGTCAACCTGTTCGGTGAGGTGCTCCCGGAAGATCTTCACAAGTTCGGCCTGATCCCCGAATTCATTGGCCGGCTGCCGATCGTCACCACCGTCACCCCGCTCGACCAGGTTGCCCTGATGGAGATCCTGACGGTGCCGCGCAATGCCCTGGTCCGCCAGTACCAGCGTATGTTCGAGATCGACGGTGTGGAACTCGAGTTCGACCTCGACGCCCTCCAATCGATCGCCGACCTTGCCGTGCTGCGCAAGACCGGAGCCCGCGGGCTTCGCGCCATCCTCGAAGAGGTGCTCGGTCCGATCATGTTCGACATCCCCTCCACCGAGGATGTCGCCCGGGTTATCGTAACCAAGCAGACGGTGCTGGCCAACGCCGCCCCGACGATTGTGCCGCGCGGCGATATCCGTGAAGAGAAGTCCGCGTAGCCCCCACCGCACGAATGGCGCGAACGGTATCCCACGAAGCCGTGGGGTGACGGCTCAGCCCGTCCCACCCCCGCCAACCTGATGGGGCGGCAGCACAGTCTGGTCCCTGTTTCGAGAAAGCGCCGATCACCATCGTCCAACCCATAGTCGCCGGCCTGGTCGCCGCCCTCACCGGATTTGCGAGTACCTTCGCGCTGGTCATCGCCGGGATGCAGGCAGTCGGTGCCACACCGGCCCAGGCCGCCTCAGGACTGCTGGCGTTGTGCCTCGCGCAGGCCGTGTGCGCGATGTTCTTTTCGCTGCGGTACAAACTTCCGCTGTCGTTCGCCTGGTCAACACCCGGCGCGGCGCTGCTGGTTGCAGCCCAGGCCACAACGGGCAACTTCGCTGCCGCCGTCGGTGCGTTTATCGTCTGTGGACTTCTGATCGTCCTTACCGGGTTCTGGCCGCTGCTCACCCGCGCCATGACCAGGATCCCGAAACCCATTGCCAGCGCCATGCTCGCCGGCATCCTGTTCCCGATCTGTCTCGCCCCGATCAACGCGGCGGTCGACATGCCCCTGCTTGCGCTGCCGATCATCCTCGTCTGGCTGGTGCTGTACCGGCTTGCCCCGCGATGGGCCGTGCCAGGTGCCCTGGTGGTGACCATCGTCATCGTCGGGATTTCCGCCGGAAATGACTGGACCTCCGCGGCAGTGGTGGTGCCGCAACTCTCGTTTGTGGTGCCGCAGTTCGACCCGCTCGTCATCGTCAGCCTCGGGGTGCCGCTGTACATCGTCACGATGGCCGGACAGAATGTTCCCGGTTTTGCCGTGCTCTCAACCTTCGGCTACACCAACCCACCCGCATCCGCGCTGCTGATCGGCTCGGGGACCATGTCGGCCGTCGGCGCCCTGTTCGGTGGGCACGCCATCAACATGGCCGCCCTGTCCGCGGCCCTGATGGCGGGACCCGATTCCCATCCCGACCCCGGCAAACGGTGGGTCTCCTCGTTCGCTTCCGGCGCCGCCTACGTTGTCATCGGCCTGGGCGCCGGGCTGGCCACAGCGCTGGTCTCCGCCAGCCCACCGCTGCTGATCACAGCCGTCGCCGGGCTCGCGATGCTCGGCGCCCTGATCTCGGGAATCACGGCAGCGCTGGAGGAACCACGTCATCGGCTGGTTGCCATCATCACGTTTCTCGTCGTCGCCTCGGGCATCGTTATCGCCGGCGTCGGCTCGGCATTCTGGGGTCTTCTCGCCGGCGGCGCCGTGATGCTGTGGCTGGGCTGGAGTCGGAGACCGAGTCGAAACGTGTCACACCAGCAAAC
>Ga0247732_10000399_pt1 | contig 21696 bp, 21 predicted proteins | sample UWRJL163409C2_FD_180940 | JGI IMG/M metagenome (GOLD analysis project Ga0247732, IMG submission 180940) | Plant litter microbial communities from Arlington Agricultural Research Station in Wisconsin, United States - UWRJ-L163-409C-2 | ecosystem: Environmental > Terrestrial > Plant litter >...
TCCGATCTGTCGTTCCCGGCTTCGAGAACTTCAACGAGCGCATCCGCAACATCGACGGCTTCGTGCTGCCAAATGGTCCGCGCGACAGCCGCACCTTCAACACCCTCACGGGCCGGGCCATGATCACGGTGAATCACCTCGAGCCGGTGGTGCGCCCCGAGGGAACCCTGCTGCTGCAGACGCTGCGTGCCCACGATCAGTACAACACCACGATCTACAGCCTCAACGACCGGTATCGCGGCATCAAGAAGGGCCGCAGCGTGGTGTTCGTGAACCCGCTCGACCTCGACGAGCTCGGACTCGAAGACGGGCAGCTCGTCGACGTGTTCAGCGAGTGGAACGACGGGATCGAGCGGGTGCTGCGCTCGTATCGTGTGGTGTCGTACCCGAGTGCCAGGGGGTGCGCTGCGGCGTACTACCCCGAGGCGAACGTGCTCGTGCCGCTCGACTCGGTGACCGACGAGAGCAACACCCCGGTCTCGAAGGCCGTGGTGGTGCGCCTGGTGCCGGCGGCGGCGCTGGTTCCCGTTCCCGTTCCCTGAGCAGACCCGTTCCCTGAGCCTGTCGAAGGGGGTTGCCCTTCGACAAGCTCAGGGAGCGAAGGTTCGTTACAGGCCGAAGGCCGCGCCCGCCTTGGCGAGCGGCTTCGTTCCACCCTCGGCGGTGAGGCCGGTCCACGTGTCTTCTCCGCCCACGTGGGTTGATGCGACGGCGCCCTTGGCGCGCGCTGCGGCGACGCGCTCGGCGTGGCTGGGCGGGTTGCTGGGAACGCCCTCGGGACGCTTCGAGTCGTTCTCCTTGCGGAGCGCGGGAACGATCTCCTCGGCCAGGATGTCGATCTGCTCGAGCACCGTCTTCAGCGGCAGGCCGGCGTGGTCGATGAGGAACAGCTGGCGCTGGTAGTCGCCCACGTGGTCGCGCATCGTGGCGTAGCGGTCGATGACCTCCTGCGGAGATCCCACGGTGAGCGGGGTCTGCGCGGTGAAGTCCTCCATCGTCGGGCCGTGTCCGTAGACGGGCGCGTTGTCGAAGTACGGGCGGAACTCGTCCTTCGCGGCCTGCGAGTTCTTGCGTGCGAAGAACTGCCCGCCGAGTCCGACGATCGCCTGGTCGGCGCGGCCGTGGCCGTAGTTCTCGTAGCGGCTGCGGTAGAGCTTCACCATCTGCTCGGTGTGCTCGATCGGCCAGAAGATGTTGTTGTGAAAGAAGCCGTCGCCGTAATAGGCGGCCTGCTCCGCGATCTGGGGGCTGCGGATCGATCCGTGCCACACGAACGGCGCGACTCCGTCGAGGGGTCGCGGGGTCGCGGTGAAGCCCTGCAGAGGGGTGCGGAAGTTTCCGGCCCAGTCCACGACCTCCTCTTCCCAGAGGCGGCGAAGCAGAGCGTAGTTCTCCGTGGCGAGCTCGAGGCCCTTGCGGATGTCCTTGCCGAACCAGGGGTAGACCGGGCCGGTGTTGCCGCGGCCCATCATGAGGTCCATGCGGCCGTCGCTGATGACCTGGAGCATCGCGTAGTCCTCGGCGATCTTCACCGGGTCGTTCGTCGTGATGAGCGTGGTGGCCGTGGAAAGCACGATGTCCTTGGTGGTGCCGGCGAGGTAGCCGAGCATCGTCGTGGGCGACGACGTGACGAAGGGCGGGTTGTGGTGCTCGCCGGCGGCGAAGACGTCGAGCCCGGCCTGGTCGGCGTGCTCGGCGATCGCGATCATGGCCTTGGTGCGCTCAGTGTCGCTGGGCGTGTACCCCGTCGTCGGGTCTGTCGTGACGTCGCCGACGCTGAAGATTCCGAACTGCATGTTCACTCACTCCTAAACTTTTCTATGCGTTTGCATATATGTGAGTGAGAACGCGGGCCTCAAGGAATCTATTCCCGCCCGTTCCCCGAGACCGCGTTCCCTGAGCTCGCGTTCCCTGAGCCTGTCGACGGGATGCCCTTCGACAAGCTCAGGGAACGGAGGTGCAGGCTATGCCGCGTCGAGGTAGCCGTTCGGGTTGAGAACGTACTTCGTGGCCGCTCCCGCGTCGAACTCCGCGTAGCCGCGGGGCGCATCGTCGAGCGAGATCGCCTTGGCGTTCACATTCTTGGCGATGTGCACGCGATCGTGCAGGATCGCCTGCATCAGGCCGTAGTTGTACTTCATCACCGGGCACTGACCAGTGGTGAACGACAGCGACTTGGCCCATCCGGTGCCGAGGCTGAGCGACAGCGACCCCTTCTGAGCCGCCTCATCGACTCCGCCCGGGTCGCCCGTGACGTAGAGCCCCGGAATACCGAGGGCGCCTCCGGCCGCGGTCACGTCCATCAGCGAGTTCAGCACCGTCGCCGGCGCCTCGCCGCCGCCGTGGCCCCTGGCCTCGAAGCCCACGGCATCCACACCGCAGTCGACCTCGGGAACGCCGAGGATCTGCTCGATCTGGTCGACCAGCTCCCCCGCGCCCAGATTGACCGTCTCGCATCCGAAGCTGCGTGCCTGCGCCAGGCGATCGTCATTGAAGTCGCCGACGATGACCGCCGCCGCGCCCAGAAGCAGCGCACTCGTGGCCGCCGCGAGACCGACAGGGCCGGCACCCGCGACATACACGGTCGACCCGACTCCGACGCCGGCCGTGACCGCGCCGTGGAATCCGGTCGGGAAGATGTCGGACAGCATCGTCAGGTCCATGATCTTCTCGAGTGCCTGATCCTTGTCGGGGAACTTCAGCAGGTTCCAGTCCGCGTACGGAACCAGAACGAACTCGGCCTGCCCGCCGACCCAGCCGCCCATGTCGACGTAGCCATAGGCGCTGCCGGGCCGATCCGGATTCACGTTGAGGCAGATGCCCGTCTTGCGCTCCTTGCAATTGCGGCACCGCCCACAGGCGATGTTGAACGGCACATTCACCAGATCGCCGACCTTGATGAACTCCACCCCGGGGCCGACCTCGACCACCTCGCCGGTGATCTCGTGGCCGAGAACGAGGTTCACCGGCGCTGTCGTGCGGCCTCGCACCATGTGCTGGTCGGAGCCGCAGATGTTCGTGGCGACGGTCCTGACGATGGCGCCGTGGGGCACCTTGCGGCCGACGTTCGCCGGGTTCACCCCCGGACCGTCCTTCAGTTCGAACGTGGGGTAGTCGATATCGATGACCTCGACTTCGCCCGGCCCTTTGTAAGCGACTGCTCTGTTTCCTGCCATGTTGATCTCCCTTGATCACCGGTCCCCTGTCGGGGACGTCGTTAGGCTGACTCTATGTCGCACACATGGATTCCAACAGGGAAATCCCACATTCGAATGCTTCTCATACGGCACGCGGAGTCCACTGCCAATGAGGCGGGAATCCTGTCGACGACCCAGCCGGGGCCCGAGCTCACTCCACGCGGACGTGAGCAGGCCGATGCCCTCGCCGAGACCCTCGGCGACGTGCCTCTCGACGGGCTCTACGCATCCACTCTTCGCCGAACCCAACTCACGGCCGAGCCCCTGTCGCGCGCCACGGGCCTTCCCGTGACGGTGATCGAGGGCATCCACGAGATCGAGGCGGGTGAACTCGAGGACCGCAGCGATCACGAGGCCATGTCGGCCTACGCCTCGCCGTTTCGCATCTGGGCGCAGGGCGACTTCACCGCCGCCGTGCCCGGCGGATTCAGCGGCGACCACTTCTTCGAGCGCTTCGACCGCGGCATCGCCGAGATCTGGCGGGCCCAGCAGGCCCCATCGGGCGACCGGCCGGATGGCGGCACGGTCGCGGTCGTCGACCACGACGCCGCGATCCGCGTGTGGGTGGCCGGCCGGGCCGACAACCTGGGGCCGGAATTCACGGTCACGCACGGACTGGGCAACACGGGCATCGTGGTGCTCACGGGCTCGCCCGACGACGGCTGGCACGTCGAGTCCTGGCAGGGCGAGCCGGTCGCCTAGCGCGGCTCAGCCCCGTATCCGCACCCCCGCGGCGCATCTGCGCCCGGTCGAGTGGCGGCATGTGCACCGAACGGGCGCGGACTCGTCTCTGCGGCTCAGTAGCCGAGGCCCGCGAGAGCCGCCTCGGTGGCGCGCGCGATGAGGGCGTTGTCGTACTCGGCGTCTTCGGTGGGGCGGTTCGACATGATCACGAGCACGATCGGCGACCCGCTCGGCGGCCACACGAGCGCGATGTCGTTGCGCGTGCCGTACGCCCCGGCGCCCGACTTGTCGGCGACCGACCATCCGGCATCCAGACCCGCGGCGATGAGCTCGGAGCCCGTGGCGTTGCCGGTCATCCAGTCGATGAGCTGCGACTGCTGCGCCGCGCCCAGGGCGTCGGTGGTGAGCAGGGTGGCGAGGTCGAGGGCGAACGCGCGCGGGGTGCTCGTGTCGCGGGTGTCTCCGGGGATCGCGCTGTTGAGGTCGGTCTCGATGCGATCGGAGCTGCTCGTCGTATCTCCGAGATCGCGGAGGGCCTGGGTGAACCCCTCCGGCCCGCCGAGTCGGTCGAGAACGATGTTGCCCGCCGTGTTGTCGCTGAAGCGCACCGCCGCCTCGGCCACGGCCCGGAGCGTCATGCCCTCGTCGACGTTCGCCTCGGTGATCGGCGAGTTGGGCAGCAGCTCGTCGGCCCCGTACGAGACGATCTCATCGAGCTGCTCGTCGGGCACGGTCTTCAGCAGGATGCCCGCCGCCAGCGCCTTGAAGGTCGACGCGTAGGCGAATCGCTCGTCGGCGCGGTAGGCCACCTCGGCCCGGCTGAGGGGGTCAAGCGCGTAGACGCCGAGTCGGGCGTCGAACTCCTGCTCGAGCTGCGCGAAGGCGGGAGTGGGATCGCTCGGCGCCGCCGGCGGGGCCGTGACCACGGGCTCCGACACGGCCGCGGGCGTGGGGCTGGGCGCGGGCGTCGAGCACGCTCCGAGCAGAGACAGCACGACCGCCGCCGTCACGGTCGCCAGACCACCCGATCGGATGCGTCGTGCCACTCGTGAGCTCGTTCTCATCCCTCGAGTGTGCCAGCCCGGGGGCGAGCTGTCACATGCTGCCCTCTGACAAGCTCAGGGAACGACCTGACGATCAGCGAGGGGTCAGGCGGAGGACGGGGATCACGCGCGGGCCCGCCTTGACCTGATAGTCGGCGAAGCCCGAGGCGACAGCCACAACCTGCGCCCAGGCAGCGTCGCGTTCGTCGCCGTGCAGTTCGTGCGCCGTCACATCGACCATGCCCTGCGGTGTCTCGATCGTGATGTCGGGGTTCTGCACAAGGTTGTAGTACCAGGCCGGGTTGTCGGGCGCGCCCGCCTTCGACGCATAGACGAGCCACGAGTCCTCGTCGCGCAGCGCCATCGTGGGCGCCACGCGCTCCTCGCCGGAGCGCGCTCCGATCGTGTGCAGGAGGATCAGCTTGTCGCCGAAGCCCGCCGTCTCGACGTGACCGCCGTTGGAGCGGAACTCCTCGATGATCCGGTCATTGAAGTCCATCGTCGTCTCCTCCTCGAGAACCTTCTCTTCTCGACCATCTCACACCAGGTGGGCGCGCGGCGTCTAGGAGGCGGATGCGCCGCTCGGCGGTAGGAGCACCTCGACCTTGTTCGCGCGGAGGGCCTCTGCGAGCTCGCCCGCCGGAGCGACGTCGGTGACGAGATAGTCCACGCTGCTCAGCTCGGCGACCTGGGCGAAGAGTCGGCGGTCGAATTTCGACGAGTCGGCGAGGATCGCGACCTTCGACGCCCGCGACACCATCTCGCTCATCATCAGCGCCTCGGCCAGGTTGCTCGTCGAGAAGCCGCTCTCGGCCGAGACCGCCCCGACCGAGATCAGAGCCAGGTCGCAGTGCAGGTCGAGGTCGTTGCCCGTGTCGGAGAACTGGAAGCCGATGGGCCCGATGGTGGCCTGACCGCTCAGCCGCACCGCGCCGCCGAACACGTAGAGATCGCGGCACACCTTCGGAGAGATCTCGGTCGGGATGCGGAGGTTGTTCGTGGCGATGGTCAACTCGCGGTGGTCTTCGAGATGCCGCACGACGGCCAGGGTCGTGGTGCCGGCGTTGATCATGACGACCGAGCCGTTCTCGACGAGCCCCGCCGCGCGCGCGCCGATCTTCTCCTTGGCCGACCGCTGAAGCCTGAGTCGCACGTCGAGCTTCTTCTCGGTGGACGGCATCACCGCGATGCTCACCGCGCCACCGTGCGTGCGCACGAGAAAGCCGTCGGCGTCGAGCTGATCGAGATCGCGCCGGATCGTGTCGGCCGAGACACCGAATCGCACGGCGAGCGCCGACACCGTGACCTCGCCGACCTCGGTCACGTACGCGGTGAGATCCGCCTTGCGGCCAGCCGGCAGCCGAAGAGGCTGATCGTCGCCGTCTGAGAGAGAAGATGAGTCGGCCACGTCTGATTTGTAGCAGAACATCGCAGAAAGACGCAACCTGCTGCCCGACGACGAGATATTGTCTCGAACCCCGGCAGGAAAGACGCACAAGAATGCAACAGGATGCGATTACTTGCGTTAACGTCCATGCACGACTACTCTCACAACAATAAGGCGCACAAAAGCGCATTCAACAGCATGATCCCGCATCTCATAGGAGAGACATGAGCAAAGAAGCTCGTTTTAGAAGAGGCATCACCACGGCCGTGGCTGCCGCAGCGGCCCTCACCCTCGTCACCGGCTGCTCGTCAGGCGCCGGAAGCGACGACTCCACCTCGGGTGGCGACGTCACCATCGAACTCGCCCAGTGGTGGGAGCCGGAGCTGCCCGACGGCGCGCTGCGCACCCTGATGGACACCTTCGAGTCGGAGAACCCCGGCATCAAGGTCAAGCTTCTCAGCGGCCCCTACGCCTCCACGAAGGAGCAGCTGTTCGCCGGTGCGGCGGCAGGCACGATGTCCGACGTCGTCGGTCTCGACGGAGCCTGGGTCAGCGACTTCGCCAAGCAGGGCGCGCTCGCCGACCTCAGCACGCTGATGAAGGACGCGAACTACGACGACAGCGAACTCGCCAGCACGATCGAGGTCGACGGCAAGACCCAGATGATCCCGGTGGTCAACTTCGTCTACCCGCTCTTCACGAACGACGACCTGCTGGCGAAGGCCGGCATCACCGCTCCGCCCTCGACGCGAACCGAGTTCGAGACGGCCGCGAAGGCCGTGACGGCGCTCGGCGACAACACGAGCGGATGGGTCCTGCCGCTCTCTTCCGAGGCGCCCAACGGCATCCAGAACGACGTGATGTCGTGGGTCTGGTCGTCGGGCGGAACCATGCTGAAGGACGGCAAGCCCGACGTCACCAACGACGACGTCACTTCCGCCGTGGAGTACATCAAGGGCCTGAACGACGACGGCGTGATCGCACCCGGCTCGGCCACGATGAAGGAGCAGGACAAGGTCGAGGAGTTCACCAACGGCCGCGTCGGCATGATGATCGACTCGCTGTCGCACATCGACCTGATCCGCACGTCGAACCCCGACCTCAAGTTCAGCATCTCGGCCATCCCGGCCGAGGACGGCTTCAGCGGAGAGCGCGGAATCCCCTACGCCTCGTGGGGCATCGGCGTCTCGGCCAGCAGCAAGCACCCGGCCGAGTCCTGGAAGCTCGTGCAGTTCCTCATGAGCGAGAAGACGAACTCCGAGCTGTCGACCCTCGCGAACGCGTTCCCCGGCAACACGAAGAGCGTGCCCGACTTCTCGTCGAGCGACCCGCTGTTCAAGGAGGCCTTCGACATCTACTCCGAGGGCAAGCCCGCCAACGAGTTCGTCGGACTGCCGGTGGCCGAACAGCTGATGCGTCTCTTCGACGAGCAGCTGCAGGCGATCCTGCAGGGAGACGAGTCGGTCGATGACGGCCTGAAGAAGGCCCAGGATGCGTGGGTCGGGGAGTTCTAGCCCCCTCGCCTCACACACATCCGTCGATTGACGGCCGCGCCGTGGCCCCCCTCACCGAAAGGGACGGCCGCGGCGCGGCCACCCCTCACAGAAAGGCTTCTGCAGTGGCCTCGACCAACACCGTCGTCAGACCGGTCAGCACGAAGCGCAGCACCCCCGGGTGGGCCACCACCGCACGCAGGCTGACCCCCTACGCGTTCCTCTCGCCGACCGTCATCGTGATGCTCGTGCTCATGCTCATCCCCGTGATCATGGTCATCGGCTACTCGTTCATGGACAACGTGATCACGAACAAGTTCCCGGTGTTCGTCGGCATCGACAACTACGTCGAGGTTCTGAGCGACCCGGTGTTCCGCACCGCGACCGGCAACACCCTCTTCTTCACGCTGGTCAGCGTCGCCGCGCACCTGCTGCTGGGCCTCGGCTTCGCCATGCTGCTGAACTCGCCCCTGGTGGGCAATGTCACGAAGGCGCTCTTCCGGGTCGTCTACATCCTGCCGTGGCTGTTCACCGTCGCCATCATCGCGGTGCTCTGGCGGCTGATGCTGAACCCGAACGGCGTCATCAACTACATCCTCATCTCGCTCGGCCTGACCGACAAGGGCATCGAGTGGCTGTCGTCTCCCGACACGGCGCTACTGGCCGTGACGTTCATCAACATCTGGGCCGGCTACTCGTTCTACATGGTCACCCTGCTCGCCGGTCTGCAGGGCGTGCCCGCCGATCTGTACGAGGCGGCGAGGGTCGATGGCGCATCCGCATTCCAGCGTTTCTGGAACGTGACCCTGCCGCAGCTGAAACCGATCATCATCAGCATGAGCGTGCTCGACATCATCTGGACCTCGCAGCAGTTCGCCCTCATCTGGATGACCACCGGCGGAGGCCCCGTCAACGTCACGGAGATGCTCAGCACCTACACGTACAAGCTCGCCTTCAGCCGCTACGAGTTCTCGGTCGCCTCCGCGAGCGCCGTGCTCATCCTTCTTCTCACCATGGTGCTCGCGTTCTTCTACGTGCGTCACCAGAAAGCGCGTGACTGACATGACGACATTCGCCCAGAAACAGACGTCGGCCGTTCGTACGACACCGGATGGCGCGCGACGCTCGCCCGCGCAGAAGCCGCGGCGCCGGCCGAGGGAGCGACTCGCCAAGGTCGTCATCATCCTGCTCCTGCTGACGGGGGCGGCCTTCGCCGCCTTCCCGATCCTCTGGATGGCCTCGAGCTCGTTCAAGCCGAACACCGAGATCTTCGCCTACCCGCCGCAGCTGATCACCTCGACATTCTCGTTCGACGCCTACATCACGATCCTCACCGACCCGACGAAGGTGCGCTTCTTCATCAACAGCTACGTCGTCTCGCTGGCCGTCACCGCTCTGACGCTGCTCGTGGCGATCCTCGCCTCCTACGCGTTCAGCCGCTACGAATTCAGGGGCAAGCGCCCGATCAACATGATCATCGTGAGCATCCAGGCGGTGCCGCCGATCACGCTGCTGATTCCGTTCTTCGGGCTCATGGTCGTGCTGGGCCTCTACAACACCTATCAGGGCCTCATCCTCACCTACCTGGTGTTCACGCTGCCCTACGCGATCATCATGATGACCGGCTACTTCAACACCCTGCCGAAGGAGCTCGACGAGGCGGCCCGCATGGACGGGGCCGGACCACTCACCGTGCTCTGGCGCATCCTGGTGCCGATCTCGATTCCCGGCATCGTCTCGGTGGGTGTCTACACGTTCATGATCGCGTGGAACGAGTACCTCTTCGCCCTCACGCTCACCCGCACGGAGGACATGCGCACGGTGCCCATCGGCATCCAGCTGCTCATGGGCCAGAACTCCTACGAGTGGAACGAGATGATGGCGATGAGCATCCTCGGCTGCATCCCCGTGTTGATCCTCTTCCTCTTCTTCCAGCGCTACTTCATCGGCGGCATGACCGCCGGCGCCGTCAAGAGCTGACCTTTCTTTCACCCCCTTCCTCTCGACATCACTGCCTCACCACAAAACAAGGAGAAAACCCACCATGCTCGTTTCCGGAAAAGACCTTCTCGACGTCGCCAACGCGAACAACTTCGCCGTGCCGGCGTTCAACGTCAGCGACTACGCCATGATGAACGGCCTCTTCGAGATCAGCGAAGAGAAGCAGTCGCCGCTGCTCATCGCCATCCACCCCGACGAGCTGAGCCACATCGGCACCGATGTGCTGCACGCGATCATCGCACGGGCGAACCGCTCGAGCGTGCCGGTCACCATCCACCTCGACCACGGCGCGAGCTACGAACAGGTGCTGCTGGCGATTCAGAGCGGCTTCACCTCGGTGATGATCGACGGCTCGATGCTGCCGTTCGACGAGAACATCGCCATCACGAAGAAGGTCGTCGACACGGCACACGCCGTGGGCGTCTCCGTCGAGGGAGAGCTCGGCACGATCGGCAAGACCGACAACGAGGCCGAGGACGGCGCCGCATCCATCATCTACACCGAGCCCGACGAGGCGGTGACGTTCGTCGAGGCCACCGGCGTCGACAGCCTGGCCATCGCCATCGGAACGAGCCACGGCATCTACCCGGCGAGCATGAAGCCCGAGCTCAAGCTTGAGCTGCTCAAGCGCATCAAGGCGAAGGTCAACATCCCCCTCGTGCTGCACGGCGGATCGAACAATCCCGACGGCGAGATCGGCGAGTCGGTGAAGCTCGGAGTGAATAAGATCAACATCTCGTCCGACATCAAGGCGGCGTACCACAACAAGATGCGCGAGGTGCTGGCCGACGCGAGCGTGCGCGAGCCCAACACCATCCAGCCCCCGTCGATCGCCGCGATGAAGGAGACGGCCGCCCAGAAGATCGACCTCTTCGAATCGGCCGGCAAGGCCACGCTGTACTGACCGACGGGCGCGAGCCCACGATGCGTTTGGTGTCACGATGAATGAGAAGCTCGTGCTGGGTCTGGGCGGAACGGTGGACTACGAGATCGTCTGGGACTCCCGGGTGATCGACGACCTCGTGCTGCACTACGCGATCCAGCCCTCCGAGCTCTCCCGGCTGATCGCGATCCGCAGCGAACGCGACCTGCTGATCGCCCTGCTCGCCTTCGTGAAGGACGGTGCGGGAGGAGAGCGATTCGTCGCCTCCTCCCGCACGGTCGAAGAGTTCGCCGCCCGGTTCCGTCGACGCATCACCCTCGGCGGAACGGGCGTGCGGGCGGCCTACGCGATGGAGGCGCTGAGCGTGACCTGCACCCTGCACCTCGTGAGCATCGACGACACCGTGCGCAGGCTGCTCCCCCGGGGCTCCGCCTACATCTCGAGCGCCGAGCGCGACACCCTCGACCCGCACCTCATCGTTCAGTTCGTCGAGGGCAGCAGGGTGCGCGTGGGCGAACTCGAGCTGCGCTCGCCGCACGCCAACCGGGTGATTTTCGCCAACGATCCGCCGAACGCCGAGCTCGTGCTCAGCGACGAGCTCGGCAGCAGCCTCGAGCAGGCCGAGCTCTTCATGATCTCGGGATTCAACAGCATCCAGAGCGAGGAGACGGTGCTGGCACGGCTCGACGACATCCGTCGGCACCTGAGCCGCCTGCCGCCGAGTGCGCTCGTCTTCTACGAGGACTCGGGCTTCCACGTGCCGGCGCTGAGCCGGCACGTGCGCGAGGCACTGCTCGATCGCATCGACGTGTACAGCATGAACGAAGACGAGATGCAGGCCTACGTGGGCCACCCCGTCGACCTGCTCGACGTCGACGAGGTCTGCGCGGCGCTCGGCGAGCTCCGCGGGCTCATCCCGGCCTCGCTGCTGGTGGTGCACACCAAGTTCTGGTCGCTCGCCCTGGGCAACCGTGCCGGCGACTACGAGGATGCGCTGCGCGGTGCAATCCAGATGGCAAGCACCCGATACGTGCGCGGCGACGGCTTCACCGAGCGCAACTACCTGCAGACCGGCCTGCTGCCCGTGAACCCGCTGGGCGCCGAGCTGGCCGCCGGTATCCGGGCCCGTCTGGGTGCCGAGGTGTGCTGCGTGCCCGCGTTTCTGCTGACGGTCGAGCAGCCCACCACGATCGGGCTGGGCGACACCTTCGTCGGCGGCTTCATCGCGGCGATCGCCCGACGCGCCTAGCCGCGCAGCGCATCCAGGATCTTGACCCGGGCGCCCGTGCGCAGCAGCGAGTTCGAGTAGATCCTCGACCCGAGCAGCACCACCACCACGGTCGTGGCGAGAATCACGAGCAGCGACAGCAGCGGCTCCCACCACTCGGCGGTTCCGAGGTAGATGCGCATGGGCATGCCGATCGGAGCCGAGAACGGCACGTACGACATGATCGTGAGCACCAGGTCGTTGTCCCAGGCGAACACGATGAGGAAGTACGGGATCATCACGAGCATCATCACAGGGGTGGTCACCGATCCGATGTCCTCCTGCCGAGACACGAGCGCGGCCGCCGAGGCGAACATCGCCGCCAGCAGCACGAAGCCCACGGCGAAGAACACCACGAACCAGACGATCGAGGGCCCCAGGTCGCCGAGCAGCGCATCCTGCCCCGTGATCACGAGCCCCACGATCGCCGCGGCGGCGATCAGCACGATCTGGCCGAACGCCAGGATCGTGTTGCCGATCACCTTGCCGGCCAGCAGGGCGCGCGCGGAGATCGCCGACATCAGGATCTCGACGACGCGGCTGGCCTTCTCCTCGACGACGCTCTGGGCGATCGTCGTGCCGAAGAGGGTCGCCGCCATGAAGAACACGATGCCGAAGCCGAGACCCACCAGATAGGCGAGCGACCCGTTCTGGTCGGCCGGCTCGAGCAGCGACACCTCGGGCGTCACGCTCAGCAGCTGCACGAGCGCGGCGGGCGCCTCGTCGAGCGCCAGAATCCGGATGCCCGTGGGCCCGTCGCCCGGAACGATCGCAGCCTCGACATCGCCGGCCCGCACGAGCTGCTCGGCATCGCCGACGCTGTCGGCCTCGGTCACGTCGAGCGACGCGATCTGGGCGAACGACCGGGAGTCGCCGACCACGGCGACGCGGGTGACGGAGCTGGCCGCGGAGGCGCCGAAGACGCTGCCCGCCACGATCGACGCGATCACGGCCAGCAGCAGGATCGCCGACGAGACGATGAAGGCCTTGCTGCGCAGGCGCATGCGCACCTCGCGATCGGCGACGAGCACGGCGCTCTGAGCGAAGGTGTTGGCTCGGGTGTCTGCGATGGTCATTTCACGACCTCCGTGAAGATCTCGGCGAGCGATCGGTGTCGAGGCGCGAAGCTGGCGACCGGACCCTGCTGCAGGGCGCGCCGCAGAACGGCCTGCGCGGCCTCGTCGTCGTCGGCCTCGAAGAGGGCGTAGCCTCCGTCGAAGTCGAGCACGGTGATGCCGGGCATCTCGCGCACCCAGGCGGCGTCGGATGCGACGAGCAGTTCGAACTGCCGCACCGCATTGTCGTCCTGCAGCTTCTGGCGAGAGCCGCTGGCCCTGACCTGGCCGTTCGCGATCACGACGACGTCGTCGCAGAGCCGCTCGACGACATCCAGCTGGTGCGACGAGAACAGCACCGGGGCACCCCGCTTCGCCACGTCGTGCAGCACCGCGAGCACGGTCTCGACGGCCATGGGGTCGAGCCCGGAGAAGGGCTCGTCGAGAATGAGCACCTCGGGAGAGTGCACGAGGGCGGCGGCGATCTGGGCGCGCTGCTGGTTTCCGAGCGAGAGGCTCTCGACGGTGTCGTCGGCGCGCTCGGCGAGGCCGAGCCGCTCGAGCAGCTCGGCGGCGTTCGCCTCGGCGTCGCGACGGGAGAGGCCGTGCAGCCGGGCGAGGTAGACGAGCTGCTCGGCGACCTTCATCTTGGCGTAGAGCCCGCGCTCCTCCGGCATGTAGCCGAAGCGGCGCCGGTCGGCCGCGCCGAGCACGGATCCGTCCAGACGCACCGTTCCGGAGTCGGCGGCGAGCACGCCCAGGATGATGCGCATGGTCGTGGTCTTGCCGGCGCCGTTGCCTCCCACGAATCCGGTCAGTCGGCCGTCTCCGACCTCGAAGCTCACGGCGTCGAGGGCGGTGCGGTCGCCGAAGCGTTTGGTGACTGCATCGAGCTGAAGCATGGATGTTCCTTCCGTCGCCCCCACGCTATTGAAGGCCCGCGCACGCTCACATCCCCCGCCAGACGTAGCACGCGCACCCGCCACACGCGGCTCTCCCCCGCGAGGCGGAGGTGCTCAGGCGCCGGGAACCGCGATGCCGTGCTCGTAGGCGAAGACCACGGCCTGGATGCGGTCGCGCACGCCGAGCTTCTGCAGCACCTTCGAGACGTGGGTCTTCACCGTGGCCTCTCCGAGGAAGAGCTCCGCCGCGATCTCGGCGTTGCTCATGCCACGCGCGACGTAGCCGAGCACGTCGCGTTCGCGGGCCGTGAGCTCGGAGACCATGGCGGCGGCCGCGGCCGCGGCATCCGAACCCGCCGAACCCGCCGCACCCGCCACGGCCGCCCTGGCGCCGGCGTCGCGCTGCGCGAACCGCTCGATCACGCGGCGCGTCACATCCGGGCTCAGCAGGGCGTCGCCGCGCGCGACGATCTGCACCGCGTCGACGAGCTGCTCGGGCGTGCTGTTCTTCAGCAGAAATCCGCTGGCCCCGCCTTCGAGCGCCTCGAAGAGGTAGTCGTCGCGGTCGAACGTGGTGAGCACCAGAACGGCGGGCGGATGCTCGAGGGCCGTGATCAGGCGGGTCGCGGTGAGCCCGTCCATGCCGGGCATCTGCACGTCGAGGCAGACCACGTCGGGAGAGACCTGCCTGATGCGTTCGAGGGCGCCGTGCCCGTCACGCGCCTCGCCGACCACCACGATTCCGGGCTCGCTCTCGAGGATGATGCGGATGCCGCTGCGCAGCAGGTCCTGGTCGTCGACCAGCAGCACGCGGATCTCGGCGTCTGTCACTGTGCAGCCTCCCTCGAGCGCGCGACAGCCGAGGCGGTCGGGATGTCGGCCCGCACGAGGTAGCCGCCGCGAGCGCGCGGGCCCGCCTCCAGCGTGCCGCCGACCGCCGCGAGGCGCTCGCGCATGCCCACGATGCCGAGTCCGGAGCCCTGCCCGGTGGCTCCACGCGCGGGCAGCCCGCCCGAGTCGGTGACCTCGACCTCGACCATCGAATCGAGGTAGCGAAGCCGCGCATCGATCGACGCCGATGCGCCGGCGTGCTTGATGGCGTTCGTGACGGCCTCCTGCACGACGCGGTAGACCGTGATCGACACCAGGGGGCTGAGCGGGCGGGGGTCTCCGACGATGGTGAGCTCGGCGGCGAGTCCGGCGGAGCGGGCGTCGCCGATCAGTTCGGGCAGCTGCTCGACACCGTGCGTGCTGGGACCGTCGACCTGGTCGCCCGTCTCGAGCGGCCGACTGTCGTCTCGCAGCGTGGTGAGCATGCGGTGCAGTTCGTCGACCGCCTCGCGCGCGCTCGACTCGATGGCCGACAGCGACTCGACGGCCTGCTGCGGGTCGCGCTGCAGCACCCGTCGGGCGGCGCCGGCCTGCACGCCCATCACGGAGACGTGGTGCGCGACGACATCGTGCAGTTCGCGGGCGATGCGCAGGCGTTCGAGCGACACGGCCTGTGCGGCGGTGCGCTCGCGCTCCTCGGCGAGCTGCTCGGTGCGGTCCTCCAGGGCGGCCCGCTCGCGGGCGGCGATCCATGCCCTGCTGCCGAAGTAGTACGCGCCGCCGAAATAGAGGAGGTTCTGCAGAATCGTCACGAGACCGACTGCCACGACCGGCGAGACCGAGCCCACGACATCCCTGTCTGCGAGGCCGGCGGCGAAGGCCGGCGCGAGCAGCGCCGAGAACAGCCACACGAACATGGCCGCGATCACGACGAGGCGCGACACCATCGAGAGGCGACGCTGCCTGCCCCACGCTCCGGCCGTGTACATCGCGATGAAGAAGGCGATGTTGCTGAACAGCACCTCGGGCACGTTCAGGATCTGGACGGCCATGAACACGGCCGCGCTGACGATGAGCACCGACACGGGATAGCGCCGTCGCCAGGCGAGGGGCGCGCTCTGCAGCAGCACCATCAGCACCCCGAGCCACGCGGGTGCCGGGTCGGGATAGAAGCCGATCGAGTAGTAGAGCTCGAGGCTGCCGAGGCTCAACGCGAACACGACCACGGCCAGAACGGCGTCGTTCCTGTACCCCCGGCGCGACGGCCGCGGGCGCGCCCATGCGTCGTCGAGCGCATCGACCCTGCTGTTCGTCACAGCACTCACGCTAGCGAAACGCGGGGCTCCGCACCTCCCTCTGCAGGGGGAGGCGCCTCACGGCTACTTCTTCGAGCTCGTGTATCCCGCATCGTGAAGCAGCCGCCGGAGGTCGAGAACGGTCTGCTCGTCGACATCCTTGTGCTTGGGCTTCGTCAGAACGATGCGTCCGTCGCCCAGCTTCACGACGAACTTGCCGTCGTGCTCCTCTCGCACATCGGCGACCTCGTCGAGAAGGCCGATCACGTCGTTCCACTCGAGGTTGTGGGTGGTGGGGTGGCGCTCGATGTGCTCGAGCGTCGTGCGGTGGTGCTGGCTCACATGCAGGGGTTCGGTGGCGTCGGTCATACGACGAACCTAGACACGATCCTCCTCGAAAGCATGCGACATACGTCGAAGGTCGATACCGTGCGCGCTCAGGGGCGGCCGGGGCGCGAGAGGATGGCATCTAGTCGTCTTCACCGAAGCCGTTTCACCGAAGCCGTGCAGCACCCGCCGAAAGGACCCGACGCACCCATGCCCCGTCGCATCCCCACCGTTCGACACGGCGCCGGTTTCTGGATCGTCGCCGTGACCTTCCTTCTCGTGATGGCCTACTCGACCGTGCCCACGCCGCTGTACCCGCTGTATCAGCAGCGCGACGGGTTCCCGGCCTTCGTGATCACGCTGATCTTCGCCGCGTACGCGGTCGGCGTCATCGTGAGCCTCTACCTCGCCGGGCACGTGAGCGACTGGCTCGGTCGGCGACGGGTGCTCGTCGTGGCCGTTCTCGTCTCCGCCCTGTCGGCGGTGCTCTTCCTGCTGTTCCCCGAGGTTCCGGGGCTCATCGTCGCCCGACTCGTCAACGGGGCGAGCATCGGCATGCTCACGGCGACGGCCACGGCGCACCTCGGCGAGCTGCGCGCCACGGCCCGGCCGAACGAGAACACCGTGGTGGCGGCATCCGTCTCGGGGGCGGCGAACCTGGGCGGCCTCTCGCTCGGGCCGCTCATCGGCGGGCTCTTCGCCGAATTCCTGCCCGACCCCCTCGTGCTGCCGCACCTCGTGTTCCTGCTCGTGCTGATCGTCGCCGCCGTGGCGCTGATGCTGGTGCCCGAGACCGTCGACGTTCCCGATGAGGCTCCCGCGTACCACCCGCAGAAGCTGTCCGTGCCGGAGGGTGCCCGTCGGCCATTCATCATCGCGGCGTTCGGTGCGTTCTCGGGCTTCGCCGTGTTCGGTCTCTTCACCTCGCTCGCACCGACTTTTCTCGTGGTCACGTTCCAGGCCGGAGACCACCTGCTGGCCGGAGCCACCTCGTTCTCCGTCTTCGCCGCAGCAGCGGCGGGTCAGATCCTGCTGACGCCCGTTCCGGTCTACCGGCAGTTCACCATCGCCATCGCCGCGTGCTCGACCGGCCTCGTTCTGGTGGCACTCGGGGCGCTGCTTCCGCAGATCGTGCTCTTCATCGGGGGCGGCGTCATCGCCGGGCTCGGTGTGGGCCTGCTGTTCAAGGGGGCGATCGGCACCGCCGTCTCCCTCGCAGACCCGAAGCGCAAGGGAGAGACGCTCGCGCTCATCTTCCTCGTCGCCTACGCGGGTCTCGCCATCCCCGTGCTCGTCGTGGGCGCCGCACTCGCCTTCGAACCCGCCACCGCCGTGCTGCTCGTCTTCGTCGTGCTCGTGCTCGCGGCGACGGTCACGGCCGGAACCCTCATGCGGCGCCGGGCCCGGGCATCCATCCGGCAATAGATTCCATCCGGCAAGAGATGTTGTCACCCGCTGCGAATCGCAGCGTTTAGGGCACAATCGATACAGGCACCTGCGATATCCACCCACACCAGAACAAGGAGCACACCATGGCAGTCTTCTCCCGCGGTTTCGGGGCTCGCAGGCGCGAGTCCGACCCGGAGCTTCCCCCGGGCCAGTACCTCACCGAGGACTTCCCGGTGCTGTCGGCAGGGCCGACGCCCCGCATCGACACCGCCGACTGGAGCTTCAGCATCACCACCGAGTCCGGTGCCGTGACGACCTGGAGCTGGGACGAGCTCATGGCTCTGCCCATCGAAGACGTGCACACCGACATCCACTGCGTGACGCGCTGGTCGAAGCTCGGCACGAGTTGGCGCGGCGTCTCGCTCGACACCCTCTTCGCCGACATCGACACCTCGGATGCGTACACGATGGTCGAGTCGTACGGCGGGTACACGACGAACGTGCCCCTCGAAGACCTGCTCGACGGCAAGGCGTGGATCGCATTCGAGTTCGACGGCGAGCCGCTCGACCCCGAGCACGGCGGTCCCGCCCGGCTGCTGGTGCCGCACCTCTACTTCTGGAAGAGCGCGAAGTGGGTGCACGGCATCCGCATGCACTCCGATGACGACCCCGGTTTCTGGGAGCAGAACGGCTACAACATGTACGGCGACCCCTGGAAAGAGCAGCGGTACTGGTAGTGGCGATCGTCGCCGGCTGGCTTGTGGCAACAGTGGCTCGGGCCATGCGCGTCACGCCCCAGGGCCGTGTTCTCGTTCTCGACGTGCCCGAGTGGCCCGGCAATCTCGCCGGGCAGCACCTCGACCTGCGCCTCACCGCCGAAGACGGCTATCAGGCGGTGCGCTCGTATTCGATCGCCTCGTTCGGCGACGGACACAGCGTCGAGCTCGCCGTCGATGAGCTGCCCGACGGCGAGGTCTCGCCCTATCTCGTTCGCGACGTGGAGCCCGGCGACATGCTCGAGGTGCGCGGCCCGCTCGGCAACTTCTTCGTCTGGCGCGACTCGCAGACCGAACCCGTGCAGCTCATCGCGGGCGGCTCGGGCATCGTTCCGCTGGTGTCGATCGCCCGCGCACATCGGGCAGCGGCGAGCCCAGCGAAATTCAGGATGCTCTACTCGGTTCGGGCGCCGGAGGACGCGTACTACGCCTCGGAGCTCGAGGAACTCGTCGACGACAGCTTCGCCCTCGACTGGGTCTACACCCGCACCGCCCCTGCGGGATTCGCGCGCACGGCCGGACGCATCACGCGGGCCGACATCGAGGCATCCACCCTGCCCGTGGCCGACAACCCGCTCGTCTATGTCTGCGGGCCGACCGGTTTCGTCGAGGCCGTCGCGCGCATCCTCGTCGACCTGGGGCATCCGGCCGAGCGAATCAAGACCGAGCGCTTCGGAGGAAGCTGACATGCCCGAGCACGCACGCCAGGCGAATGTTCCCGTGAGCCGCGTCGACGGCAACGCGGCCGCAGGCCCCCTCGGCGAGATTTTGCGCCTCGACATCACGACGGCGGTCGGCACGTGCCGGCACTGCGGCACCGCTGCCGCGCTGAGCGAGGCGGTGGTCGAGCGGGATGCCGAGGGAGTGATCGTGCTGTGCCGCTCCTGCGGACACACCCTCGTGACCTATATCAGCCGCGACGGGCGGCAGTACCTGGAGTTCGCCGGCCTTCTGAGCCTGAACACGGCGACCTCCTGACGCGTCCACGCATGCGCGCCTGTTCGGCGCATCGGCTGCCGGACGGCCGGAGGCGGATGCGCCGGAAGGGCGCGGATGGCCGCGGCCTCGCTGGTACCCTGCCGGAATGGCCTCCGGAGTAACGATCTACGACCTGCGCGGCGCCTCGCTGATGGCGCCGTTCACCGATGAGCAGCTCGACGAGCTCACCGCGCACAGTTTCGTCGTATCGCTCAGCCGCGGCGAGCTGCTGTTCGAAGAGGGCACGGCCAGCGCGCACTTCTACATCGTGCGCTCCGGGCGCATCCGCATCGCCCGGCGCTCGTCGGAGGGCACCGAGCTCGGCCTCTCCGTCGTGGAGGGCGGCGGCACGATCGGCGACCTCTCGGTGATGGACGGCCTCGCGCGCTCCGCGACGGCCGAGTCGATCGACGAAGCCGAGGTGATCGCGGTGCCGGCCGACCGCATCCGGGCCCTGCTCACGAGCTCGCCCGAGGCGCTGATGTCGGTCGTCGAGGAGCTCGCCTCGATCGTGCGGCGACTCACCGGCGCCCAGAGCGACCTCGTGTTCCTCGACCTGCCTCGCCGGCTCGCCAAGCTGCTGCTCACCTACATTCCCGAGTGGCGCCATGATGTGAACCAGGTCACCGTCGAGCTGCCGATGAGCCAGGCGGGCATCGCTGCGCAGCTCGGTGTCGCGCGCCAGTCGCTCAACACGGCGCTGCGCACCCTCACCCGAGACGGACGCATCACCGTCGACGGTCGCCGCGTGACTCTCAGCGACGTCGAGTCGCTCAGGGCTTACGTCAACTCGTAGGCGGCTCGGTCACGTGCCGACAGGTGCCGTGGCCACCTCGCGGGCGAGCTCCTCGAGGTCTCGCACGGTACGCCCGTCCGCGTCGCGTCCGGCCGGATTCGCGAGCGGCCACACGTCGATGGCCTGCTCGTAGAGGCGCGTGGCCGCGGTTGCCGCGCCGAGCCGTCGGGCCGAATCCGCGGCGGCCAGCAGCCAGTGAACCGCGCGGCGCGCGGCCGATTCGGTGGATGCCGAGGGTGCGGTTTGCAGCTGCAGTGCGTCGACGAGGTGCTGGGCGATGACGGCCGCGGCCCGCGAGCCCTCGTCGGGCGCGCTCTCGAGGAAGTCGACCGTGGCGAGGTGCCGCTCGCTGCGCGACCTGCGAGACTGCATCTCGTAGGCCACCTGCCTGATCAGCGGGTGGCTGAACACGTACTGCCCGCGCTCCGACGAGAGCGGGTCGGTGATCGAGATGAGGATGCCGCGGGTCTCGAGCGTCGCCACATCTGCCGCGAGGTCCATCGGCGAGCGTCGCGACACGGCAGCAAGCGCGGGCATGGAGAACGAGAATCCGAGCACCGCGGCGAGCTGGGCCACCAGCCGCGCACCCGGCTCGAGGGCGTCGAGGCGCGACGCGATGAGCACGCGCAGACTGGCAGGGGGTTCGGCGTCGGCCAGCATCCGGGCGCTGATGCCCGGGGCGAGGCGGAGGCCCTGGACCGCGTCCTCGAGAAGGCCGTCGTCGACGAGGCTGCGCAGCAGTTCGCGTGCGTAGAGGGGAACGCCGCCGACGCGCGCGGAGAGCAGGTGCAGCACGTCGCGGGGCAACTCCGGAGCGAGCCCGGCGATGAGCGCCACGATCGACTCCTCGTCGAGAGGCGAGAGCTCGAGCAACGTGGTGTTCTCGCCCAGGCCCACGGCGGGCCGGCGCACGAGCAGCTCGGGCCGCGTGACGATCACCACCAGCACGGGCGCCGGGTTCTCTTGGCGCAGATGCTCCACGAAGTCGAGAAGGCCGTCGTCGGCCCAGTGCGCGTCTTCGATCACCCAGACGACGGGCGCGTTCTCTCCGGCGGACATCCGCTCGAACCACAGCGACCACGCGGCGAAGTACTCGTCGCGCCCATAGCCGGCCGAGCCGGAGCTCAGCAGCGGCGCGCCGTCGGCATCCGCGCCCAGCAGGGGGGCGAGCCGCTCGCACATCCAGTCGAGATCGTCGACCTGCGTCGAGTTCGCCGGCGTCCAGCTCACGAGCTTCGTGCGCAGGCGACCCAGTGCCACCGCCTCGCTCTCGCCCTCGACCGATCCGATGCGCGAGCGCACGGCCGACGACAGGGCCGAGTACGAGACGCCCTCGCCATACGAGAGGCAGCGCGCCGAATGCCACATGATGGCCATCGGCACGTGGTCGAG
>Ga0247732_10000400_pt1 | contig 21560 bp, 23 predicted proteins | sample UWRJL163409C2_FD_180940 | JGI IMG/M metagenome (GOLD analysis project Ga0247732, IMG submission 180940) | Plant litter microbial communities from Arlington Agricultural Research Station in Wisconsin, United States - UWRJ-L163-409C-2 | ecosystem: Environmental > Terrestrial > Plant litter >...
GCGGCCGCACGCACGCGGCCGGCGGCAGTGCGCACCGCGACGGCAAGACCGAAGCCAAAGCTCGGTATCCTCGATGGGGGCTTTCCCCCGAGGCGAGGAGCGCGTGTGACCCACATCGATGAGCCGAGGCGCGCCGGGGCCAGGCAGCCCGTGGCGACGCTCGACGATTCCGTGCGCCTCGTCAGCGACGAGCGCTCGGGCGCGCACGCCGTGCTCATCCTCGATCGCCGCGTCTTTCCCGAGCACACCGAGTGGGTGCGAGCCGAGACTCCCCTCGAGGTCGCCGAGGCGATCCGGTCGATGGTCACCCAGAGCTCCGGCCCCCTCTACGCCGCGTACGCCGGCCTCGAACTGGCCGCCCTGCAGGCCCGCGGCCTCACGGTCGACGCGGCACGCGCATCCATGGCCGCCGCAGGCCACGCGCTCGCCACGGCCCGGCCCACCAACGGGCACCCCCGCGAGGCCGTCGATCTGGTTCTGCACGCGATCGAGGGCGCCACGAGCACGGCGGAACTCGTGGAGCGAGCCATCGCCGCCGTGCGCGAGGGCCTCGACGAGTACCACGAGCGCAGCCGCCGCCTGGCCCGACACACGGTCGCGCTACTGCCCGACGGCGCGAAGATCCTCACGCACTGCTGGATGGACTCCTACCTGATCGAGCTCGTCGGCGCCGCGAACGAGGCCGGCAAGCACTACGACTGGGTGGCCACCGAGACGCGCCCCTACCTGCAGGGCGCCCGGCTCACCGCGCACACGCTGCGCGAGCTCGGCCAGAACGTCACCCTCATCACCGACGGAATGGGCGCGGCAGCCCTCGCCCCGGGCTCCTCGCTCGGCCCGATCGACGCCCTCGTCACCGCCGCCGACCGGGTCAGCCTCGACGGCAGCATCGCCAACAAGGTCGGAACGCTGGGCCTGGCCATCGCCGCGAACGCCTTCGACGTTCCGTTCTACGCGTTGGTGCAGACACCGGATGCGACGCTCGCGTCAGGCGCGGACATCGTGATCGAAGATCGCGACCCGGCCGAGGTGCTGTCGACCCTCGGAACGCGCACCGCATCCGGCCTGGTGACCGACGCGTGGTACCCGGCCTTCGACGTGACGCCGCCGCGCTTCGTCACCCGCATCGTGACCGACCGAGGCGACTTCGCCCCCGGCAGTATCGCCGACTACTTCGCCGGAGAGAACTCGTGACCGTCGACTACGCCCTGCTCACGAATCGCGACGAGGTCGTGGGCTACCTCTCTCACATCGGTCTGCTCGGCTCGCTTGCCGGCGAACCCGCCGACGTGACCGTGCGCGAGGTGACCGCCGGCAACATGAACCGCGTCTTCATCGCGGCGGGTCCGCTCGGCAGCGTCGCCGTGAAGCAGGCGCCGCCCTTCGTGCAGGCTGCCGGGCCCGAATGGCCCATCGACCCGGCGCGCATCGGCGCCGAGGCGCGGGCGTACGAGCTGCTGGGCCGGCTGGTTCCGGATGCGGTGCCCTCGATCGTGCACGTCGACCTCGACCGCTTCGTGATGGTCATGGAGGACCTGTCGGCCCTCGAGGTTCTGCGCGACGAGCTCGTTCGCCAGGTGCAGGATGCGACGGCCGGGCGGGCGGTGTCGTACATCGACTTCGGCGCGGTCGGCGACGTGGTGGGTCGCTTCGTGGGCGAGCTCAGCCTCGCCACGAGCGCCCAGGTTCTCGGAGCCTCGGCTCACGCCGAGCTGGCCGCCAAGTCTGCCAACGCCGAGCTGTGCCGGCTGACCACCGAGGTGGTGCTCGACGAGCCGTTCCGCGCGCACGAGCACAACTGGTGGCATCCGTCGCTCGACGACCGCGTCGCCGCCCTCTATGACGACGCAGAAGTGCAGGCTGGGGTGGCGCTCGCGCGCGACCGCTTCGAGAACGCCGTCCAGGCGCTCTTGCACGGAGACCTCCACTCGGGATCCGTCATGATCGGGTCCACTGCGGAGAAGACCCAGAAGGTCACCGTCTTCGACCCCGAGTTCAGCTTCGTGGGGCCGATCGGTCTCGACCTCGGGCTGTTCTGGTCGAACCTTGCCATCGCATCCATCGCCGCGCGCGCCGCCGGGCACACGGGTCTCGCCGCCGCCCGCGAAGACGCGATCGCGGCGAGCTGGCAGGCCTTCGTCGACGTCTGGGACGGCGACGACTCGGTCGACGTCGCCGACGACTTTCTCGAGACCGTGCGCTCGGATGCCTGGCGCTTCGCCGGCGTCGAGGCCATGCGCCGGGTGGCCGGCTGGTCGCACGCCGCCGACCTCGAGAGCCTGCCATCCGGCGCCGCGCCCGCCGCCCAGCGCGCCGTCTTCGACGCGGCTCGGCACTGGATCGTGACCGGAACAGCCACGCCCCTCACCCTGACCGACGACCCGACCCCGCCCGAGAACCCAGGAGCCACACCGTGACCGACACCGCATCCCTCTCGCTGACCGCGCGCACCCTCGTGGTCGACCTCGAGGGCACCACGAGTGCCGCCGGGTTCATTCTGGGCGATCTCTACGACTACGCGCGCCCCCGCCTGCAGAGCTGGCTCGACGCTCATGCGAACGACGCGGCCGTCGCCGAGGCACGCGCCCAGGCGATCGCCGACGCGGGACTGCCCTCGGGTGCCGACACGGAGCAGGTCGTCGGCGTGCTGCACGACTGGATGGCGCAGGACGTGAAGGCCACCCCGCTCAAGACGCTGCAGGGGCAGATCTGGGCCGAGGGTTTCCGCCGTGGCGAGATCAACTCGCACTTCTTCGACGACGTGATTCCGCGCCTGCGCGCCTGGCACGCGAACGGCGTGCAGATCGCGGTCTTCTCGTCGGGCTCGGTCACCTCGCAGGTGCCGTGGTTCCGGCACTCGCCCGACGGCGACCTCACGCCCCTGATCACCGACTACTTCGACACGGTCAACGCCGGACCCAAGAAGGTGGCGTCGTCGTACGACACCATCGCCGCGCGGCTCGGGGTCGGCGCGGGCGACCTCGTCTTCTTCACCGACAACCCCGACGAGGTGCGCGCCGCCCAGAACGCCGGATGGCAGGTCGTCGCCTTCTCGCGCGAGGGCGAGCCGTTCTTCGGCGCCGACTTCGGCACCGCCCCCGTGGTGTCGTCGTTCGAGCACGTCGAGGTCACGGCGCCGTGAGCGTCTTCGACGACGGGCCCGTGACGCCCGAGGTGCTCGACCGTGCCGGCGCTTCGCTCGCGGCGGAGAGTGCGCGCTTCGCCGCGCGCGGGTGGATGCCTGGAACGGCCGGCAACCTGTCGGTCACGCTGGGGCGCGACCCGCTTCGCCTGGCAGTCACGGCATCCGGTCTCGACAAAGGCGAGCTGACGCCGGCCGACATCGTGGTCGTCGACGCCGACGGGGTCGGCGTGATCGGCGAGGGCGGATCGGAGCAGCGTCCGTCGGCCGAGGCCGGACTGCACGCGCGCATCGCGGCGCTCACAGGGGCGGGAGCCGTCATTCACGTGCACGCGCTCGCGGCCGTGACGGCGGGGCATCACTGGCCCGGGGGAGTGGTGCTGCGCGACCTGGAGATGCTGAAGGGCATCGGGCACTCCGCTCACGACGAGACGGTGACGATTCCCGTGATCGCCAACGGACAGGACATGACCGTGCTCGGCGACGCGTTCGAGGCGCTGTACGTGCGCCCTGCCTCGGGAGAGAACGACGTGCCCGCCCTGATCGTGGCCGACCACGGCATCTACGCCTGGGGCAGGGATCTGCGCCAGGCCCGCTGGCACCTCGAGCTCACCGAGGCGCTGTTGCAGATCGCGCTCGCCAGGCGGTAGTCGCCGCGATCTCGTGCAGCCTCAGCCGCAGCTCGTCGCCATCCGACGAGGATGGGCTGAGGGTGCACCGAATGACGGGCATCCGGCTCAGCCCGCGATGCTCGGCAGAGGAGTGAGTCCGAGGAAGGCGCCGGCGACCACGGCGCAGCCCGCGGCGACGGCCAGGAACACCCCGACCCAGACGATGCCCGGAACGTGAGTGAGTCGCGCGAGCTGGTCGGCATCCGAGTTGTGGGCGCGTCCGCCGCGTCGCACCCGCTGCAGCTCGATCGTGGCCCGCAAGGCTCCGAGCAGCATGAACGCTACGACCGCGGTGGCGACGAGTGCACGCCAGCGCTCGTCGAACAGCCAGGTCGCGGCGAAGACGAGTGCGCCCGAGACGAGAACGCTCCACAGGCCGAACCAGTTGCGCACCTGCACGAGTACCAGCGCGAGTGCCGCCAGCAGCGCCCACAGCATGCCGGTCGCGTAGCCGGCCCCGAGCATCCATGACGCGCCGAGCCCGAGAATAGCGGGAGCCGTGTAGCCGGCGAGCAGCGTGGCGTTCATCGCGGGTCCGCGGGGTCGGCCGCGGCTGACGGTCACCCCGGAGGTGTCCGAATGAAGCCGGATACCCGACAGCTTGCGCCCGGTCAGGGTCGCGACGAGCGCGTGGCCGGCCTCGTGCGCGATGGTCACGGCGTGACGCGCGAGCCGCCAGCTCGGAGGAAAGAGCACGACCGCCGCCGCGACCGCGATGGCGATCCAGCTCTCCGCTGCGGGGAGGGCGGGCTGCTGGGACGTCACGCGCTCCCAGAACGCGAGCAGTGCATCCACCCGTCGAGCCTAGGCGACGGGGCTGTCGAGTCCCTGGTCGAGTAGGCCGCCGTCACCTCTCTGCGCTGGTCGAGTAGCCGCGCGACGGAGGAGCCGTCGTATCGAGGCCACCCGCTATGGCCTCGATACGGCCGCGGGCGGCCTACTCGACCGGCGCAGTGGGCGCAGGGCTCCCCGCTCAGAATTCGAAGCGGGTGACCGTCGACGACAGGATCGCGTGCGTCTCGGCCGACAGCGCCTCGACCGTGTCGAGTGCCCTGCGCTCGAGGACGAGCGCGCGGCCGGCGCGCAGCACACCGCGGGCCGCGCCCTCGCGCAGCACGGGGTCGAGCGTCTCGATGTCGCTGGCCTTTGCGAAGCCGATGATGCGGCGGATCGCCTTCGCCCCCGCGTAGACGGCGGCGTCCTGACGGAACTCCGCGAGAAGCGACTCGAGCACCTCGTCGCCCCAGACGCGAGGGTCGAGCCGCGACGGCCACAGCGACCGGAACTCGGCCTCGAAGGCGTTCCACAGCGATGCGGGCAGGTCGAGCAGGACCGAGGCTCGGTCGGGCGAGCCCAGCGCCAGCGCCCGGGCCGCCGCGATCACGAAGTTGCCCCACAGCGCACCGAGGTCGAAGCCGGTGGGTCCGAAGAAGCCGAACTCGCTGTCGAAGGCACGAACAGAAGCGGAGACCCCGTCGGACGCGTCGCGCACGAAGACCGATCCCGTGTGAAGGTCGCCGTGGATCAGCGACTGCGCGCTCGTCATGAACCGGTACTTGGCGATGCCGATCTCGGTCAGCAGCGCGCGGTCCGTGCGGAGGGCGGCGACGTCGGGCTCATTCGCGGGCAGCACGACGTTGTGCGGGTGCTCGACGTAGGGCTCGGTGAACACCAGGTCTTCGGTGATCTGGCACAACTCGGGGTTGATCGATGCAGCGGCCAGCCTCTTCTGCTCGAGCGGGTCGAGCCCGAAGACCGAGGTGTGAAAAGCGGTGCGCGCGATATACCGCCCGATCTCCGCCGCCGCGAACCCGTGCACCCGAGCGTCGTTCAGCTCTCCGCGCCAGACGTCGTGGTCGCTGAGGTTCTCGATGGCGAGCACATAGTTCGAGGAGTCGAAGTCGTAGAGCGCGGGCACGTGCTCGGCATCGGCCGACTCATGGGTTCGCAGCACCAGGGCCTCGCGGGCGCTGCGCTCGCGGGTCATCGGCCAGCTCGGGTCGGTGCGCACGTGCGGAAGCGACTGCTTCAGCACGAGTGACGAACCGGCGTCGTCGTGCACGATGAACACCAGGTTCAGGTTTCCGTCGCCGACCTCGACGACATCGAGCGGCCCGTCGGTGCGGATGCGCGCGGCGAGCGCAGGTCGCTGGGCCAGATAGGCGGCCACGGTGTCGACGGTGAGCTGGCTGAAATCGGTCATGAGGACACCTCTCTAGGATGCCGTCGTGCTGCCGGCCGTCACGACGGTGCGGCGACGCGAGAACGTGAAGCTGAAGAGCAGCGCGATGAGCAGCACGATTCCCTTGCCGAAGTCCTGCGCGTAGTACGGCAGGCCCACCATGGTGAAGCCGGTGACCATCACGGCGATCAGGATAGCGCCGAGCGCGGTTCCCCACGCGTTGGGCCGGCCGATGCCGAGAACCGAGACGCCCACGAGGGCGACCGCGACGGCATCCAGAAGCAGGGAGTTGCCGGCCGACACGTCGCCCTGCCCGATGCGCGCCCCGAGCAGCAGGCCGGCGATCGACGCGAGAAGGCCGCAGCCCATGTAGGCGACGGTGCGGTAGAGCTGAACCCGGATGCCGGCAAGCCGGGCGGCCTCGGCGTTCGCGCCGACCGCGTAGAGGGCGCGGCCCCAGCGGGTGCGCTCGAGGATGAACCAGAGCAGCGCCGTGATCACGATGAAGATGATCACGGGCACCGGGATCGGGCCGAGGCTGCCCCGGTCGAGCCACAGGTAGTCGGCGGTGAACTTGCCGGGAGCGGTCGATCCGTCGGAGAGCGACATCTGCGACGAGATCGACTTGCCGTCGACGATCAGCAGCTTGAGGCCGACGATCACGAACGAGGTCGCCAACGTGGCGAGCAGGTCGGGGATGCGGGCGACGACGATGAGGAACGCGTTGAGCCCGCCGATCAGGAGGCCGCCGAGCAGCACGACGCCGATCGCGACGACGCCGACCTGGTTGCCGATCACCATCGTCCAGGCTGCGATCGACACGGCGAAGCCGGCTGATGCTCCCACCGAGAGGTCGATGCCTCCCACGGTGATCGCGAGCATCACGCCGAGCCCGGCGATGGCTGTCGGGGCGATGAACTTGAGCATGCCGAACACGTTGTCGACGGTGCGGAAGTTGGGCTCGGTGATCACGAAGAAGGCGATGAGGGCGACGGTCACCCCGATGAAGCCCCAGCGCACGATGAAGGCGGCCCCGCGCTCGGCGAGCGACGTGGACGGCCTGGTCGGCCCGGTCGGCCTGGTGGGCCCGGCCGATGCGGTTTTGGATGCGACGGGAGCGCTGGTCATTTCGGGTGTCCTTCGTCGTGCGTGCTGCGCTGGTCTCGGGTGCGGGCGCCGAGGAAGGCCCCGACGATGCTCGCCCTGTCGGTCTCGTCGGCGTAGGCGTCGAGCTCGACGACCCCCGCCACGAGCACGATGATGCGGTCGGCCACCTCGAGGATCTCGTCGACGTCGCTCGAGAGCACGACGGCACCGGCATCGCCGGTCGCGACGAGCTCCTTGAGCCTGTCGCCGATCTCGCGCCTGGCCGAGATGTCCACCCCGCGGAACGGTTCGTCGAGAAGAGCGAGGCGCGGGCTCGCCGAGAGCCACCGGCCCACGACCACCTTCTGCTGGTTGCCGCCCGAGAGGTCGTCGATCGACGCGTTCGGCCCCGAGGTGACGACGCCGAGAGAGTCGATCACCTCTCGAGCGCGCGACGTCTCGCGTGACGTGCGGAGGGTGCCGAGGGCCGAGGAGATCTTGAGGAATGGGACGGAGATGTTGTGCGCGACCGACCAGCCGGGAAGCAGCGCCTGCCGCTGGCGATCTTCGGGAACCAGCACGACGCCGCGGCGCAGCGCGTCGGACGGCCGTTTCGGCGCGTACGGCTCGCCGTCGAGTTCGAGGCTTCCGGATGCCGGTCGCGCGAGACCCGCGAGCAGCTCGGCCAGTTCGGATTTGCCGGCCCCGATGAGCCCGAGGATTCCCAGCACCTCGCCGGTGAGCACCTCGAGGTCGAGGGGAGCTGCGGCTGGAAGAAGAGGGACGCCGTTCACCCGGGCCACGACGCCCTGGCCGCGGCGGACATCCACCCGCGTCTGTTCGAGTTCGGTGGCGCGACCGAGCATCTCGTGCAGGATCTCGTGCCAGGCGAAGGGCCGCTCCGAGCTGTGCTGCACGAGCCCGTCGCGCAGAACGACCACGCGGTCGGCCAGAGCCTCGATCTCGCCGAAGCGGTGCGACACGTAGACGATGGAGAGGCCGGTGTCTCGCAGTGCGCGCAGAACGTCGAAGAGGCGGTCGGCCTCGGCGGCGGTGAGCGCCGAGGTCGGCTCGTCGAGAATGAGAAGGCGGGGCGTTCCCCGAAGTGCGCGGGCGAGAACGAGCAGCTGGGCGTCGGAGATGCTGAGCCGGGCCGCGTCCTGCGCGAGAAGGGAGTCGGGCCAGTCGAGGCCCAGGGTGGCGAGGGCCGCGCGCGCGTCGAGAAACGATTGCTTCGTGTTGCGCAGCGGGTGCCGAGACGCGTTCGCGAGGTCGTCGAGCACGACGTTCTCGGCGATCGAGAGCCCGGGAACGATGCCGTCGGCGACCTTCTGGTGCACTGTCGAGATGCCGTGGGCCTTCGCGAGCACGGGCGACGAGAGGTGGAGAACCGCGCCGTCGACGGCGATGTCGCCGGAGTATCGGGGGTTGGCGCCCGAGAGCGCCTTGATGAGTGTGGACTTGCCCGCGCCGTTCGCGCCGAGGAGCGCGGTGATGCGGCCCGGGAAGAAGTCGAGCGTCACGTCCGTGAGCACGACATTCGAGCCGTAGGCCACGGAGACGCCCGAGAGGGAGACGACCGGCGACAGCGTCGCCGGCTCGCCTCCCTCGGGGATGGACGATTCGATCACGAGTTGGCGGGAAGCCAGTCTGCCGTGACCTGGTCGGAGAGGTCGAGGCTCGGCTCCTTCTCGCGCAGCGAGGTGACGTTGTCGATCGAGTTGTCGAGGAGGAACGACTGCGTGATCGTCTTGGCCGGGAACTGCACGTCGTCTTCGTCGAGCTGGCCGGCGAGCTTCAGGGCGAGCGAGCGCACCACGGCCGCGCCGACGGCGGAGGGGTCGGTGGCCGAGGTGGCGACCCAGGGGCTGCCGTCGGCCGTGATGACCTCGATGTCGGCGTTCGAGATATCGATGCCGTAGACCTTGACCTTCGAGCCGAGGTTGTTCTGGTTGACCGCCTGCACGACACCCTTCGTGATCTCGTCGTAGGGGGCGAAGATGGCCTGCACGTCGGGGTTCTGCTTGAGGGCGGCGTCGACGAGCGGGATGTTGTCGGTCGCGGTCGACTCCGAGACCTTGCCGGTCGAGAACACCACGTCGAGCTTGTGATCGGCGACATACTGCTTCCAGACGACGTCGCGGCGGTCGAGGGCTGCATAGCCGGTGGCCGAGACGTAGCCGACCTTGGCGCCGTCTCCGACATCGTCGATGAGCTGGTCGAGAACGCCCGAGGCCATCGACTCGTCGGACTGCGAGGTCGTGACCACGCCGGTCGCATCGGTCAGCGCGAGGTCGTAGACGACCACGGGGATTCCGGCGTCGACGGCCTTGGTGACGAGGGGCTGCAGGGTGTCGGTGTTGCCGTGGTCGACGATGATCGCGTCGGGCTTGGATGCGATGGCCTGCTCGAGGTCGCTGGCCTGCTTCGCGTTGTCGTTCCGGGCATCCGAGACCGTGAGGTCGATGTTGGCGGCCTTGGCCTGGGTCGCGGCTCCCGCGCCCCACGCCTCGAAGTAGTCGCCTGCTCCGGACTGGCGCACGAGGGCGACCTTCACCGGGTCGCCGTCGAACGGCGCGGGCAGTGCGGCGGAAGCCGTGGCCGGTGCGTCGGTCGACGCCTCCGAGGTGGTGCCGTTCGACTGGGCGCAGGCCGACAGTGCGAGCACGGTCGTCGCGGCGAGCACGAGTAGGGGGATGCGGCGCGTGATGGCCATGGTGTCTCCTGGGGCGCTGAGATGATGCGATCGGGTCGGGTGGGGTCGAGCGGGTCGGACCGGGGTGCAGCCGGTCCGGAGTGTGATGGTGAGAGTCAACCAGCAACCCCTGTGCGCTCTGCTCCGTATGACTTCGTATTACTTCTGTGGCGACGCCCGTAGCCGGATCGTTACGATTGAGCCATGACTCTTCTGACCGTGTGGGACGAGAACAACGCCTCCACCCCCGAACTCCAGACCCGCGATGCGCAGGTCATCACCGACGTGCTCGCAACGCTCGGAGCCCGTTTCAGCCGCTGGGAACTCAAGGAGCTCTCCGCCGAGCCGACACAAGACGAGGTTCTCGAGGCCTACCGCGACGAGATCGACGCGGTCAACGCCGCCCAGGGCTACACCCTGGTCGACGTGGTCTCGATCGTCGACGACTCCTCGGCCGAATACCTCGAGCAGGCGGCGACGGCCCGCGGCAAGTTCCTGAGCGAGCACCAGCACGACGACGACGAAGACAGGTTCTTCGCCCGGGGCAGCGGAGTCTTCTACCTGCGCGCCAACGGCAAGGTCAACGCTGTCTTCTGCGAGGCCGGCGACGTGATCTCCGTTCCCGCGAACACCACCCACTGGTTCGACATGGGCACGCGCCCCCAGTACGTGTCGGTGCGCTTCTTCCACGACGACGACGGCTGGGTCGGAAACTTCACCGGCAGCGAGATCGCCAAGGACTTCGCGACGTACGACGAGCTCGCGAGCGTTCCCGCGTAGTTCGCGACCCGGTCAGCTGTACGCGCTCGGCGTCGGGAACGTGCCCGTGAGGGCGAAGTCGCCGACCTCCTGCGCCTTGTAGACCACGGGGTCGTGCAGGGTGATGGTGCGCGCATTGCGCCAGAACCTGTCCATCGCCGCCGACTCGCTGGTGGCGCGTGCGCCCATCAGCTCGAACGCGGTCGACGTCACGTGCAGTGCCGTGCGGGTCGTCACGACCTTGGCCGCCGCGATCTCCACCGCCGCCCTACCGCGCTCCTCGTCGCCGAGTTCCCACTCCTTGTTGGCCGCGTCGACGAACAGGTTGGTCGCGCTCCACGTCAGTGCATCCGCAGCCCGTGTCTGGGCCGTCAGCTCGCCGATCGTCTGCCGGATGTACGGGTCGTCGATCGCGCGCTCGACCCCCGACGTCGCCCACGCCCGCGTCTTCGTGCGCGCGTAGTCGGCCGCCTGGGCGAGCGCGCCCTCGGCGAGCCCGACGTGGATGTGGTTCATGGCGAGCTGGAAGGCCAGGATCGACAGCGATCCGTAGGGTCGGTACAGCTCACCGTCCTGCTCGTTCGGGCCCAGCACGTGCGCGTGCGGCACGACCACGTCGGTGAACGACACCGATCCCGACGCGCTCAGTCGTTGGCCGATGTTGCTCCAGTCGTCGTGGTGAACGACTCCCGGGGCCGTCGCATCGATGACGATCGCGAGGCGCTCGCCGGTGTCGACGCGCGTGCCGCTCGCCGTCACGCGGTCGGCGAGCTGCGCGCCGGTCGCGAAGAACTTGCGCCCGGTCACCGTGAAGCCGTCGGCCGTCGGGGTGAGCTCGAGGCCGGCATCCCTCGGGTTGCCCGCACCGCCCCAGAACCACGCCCCGCTCGACAGGCCGCGGTAGAGGTCGTCGATGACGTGCTGGTTCTCGTTGAGCCGGATGCGCCACGAGTTCACGAAGTGGTACGCGATCACGTGGCCCAGTCCGGCGTCGGCACGGATGATCGGGCGGAGCGCCCGCAGCACGGTGTGCCAGTCGAGCCCGCCACCTCCGAGTCGCGTCGGCACGAGAGCGGGCAGCAGGCCGGATGCGCGCAGCGCCGCGATCTGTTCGAACGGCGCGCGGCCGTCGGCGTCGGCCCGGGCCGCGTCGGCCGCGAAGCTCTCGGCCAGCGTCTCGGCCGCGTCGAGCGCGGCCTGCTCGGTGGTGATCACGGTGGTGGGGTGTTCGTCGGACACGGCTTCGGCTCCGGTCGGGTGCGGTGGGTGAAAATCGTTCATTACCACTATGCCGTGCTCCGTCGGCAGGGGACTGCCCGGGTGCCTTTCGAGGCGCTAGTTTCTTTCTTATGACGTTCAATGACAACGCCAAGCTCGACACGAGCCGGGTCTCCAAGCGCGGCCGCAACACCGGCATCGCGGTGGGCGGCGGCAGCGCCGTGGTGGTCATCGGGCTCTTCCTTCTCTCGCAGTTCCTCGGCGTCGACCTCACCGGCCTCGCCGGCGGCGGCCAGGCGGGCCAGGGCACCCAGACCGAGGAAGACCTCAACTGCGACTACGGCTCCGACGCGAACGCGAACGTCGAATGCCTCATGGTGGGTGCCGAGAACTCGCTCAACGACTACTGGACCGATGAGGCCCCAGCCCTCGGAATCACCTACACCCCGCCGGCGGACTTCGTGCTGTTCACCGCGGCCACGAACACCGGCTGCGGCCAGGCCTCCAGCTCCACCGGGCCCTTCTACTGCCCGCCAGACCGGTCCATCTACATCGACACCTCGTTCTTCGACGAGCTGCGCACCCAGTTCGGAGCCACCGGCGGAACCCTCTCCGAGATGTACGTCGTGGCGCACGAATTCGGCCACCACATCCAGAACCTCGCGGGCGTGATGGACCGCACCGATCGCACCGACACGGGTCCGACCTCCGACTCGGTGCGCACCGAGCTGCAGGCCGACTGCTTCGCCGGCGCATGGGTGACCGCGGCATCCACGACCGAAGACGTCGACGGCGTCACGTTCCTCAAGCCGGTGACGGATGCGCAGGTCGCCGACGCGTTGAACGCCGCGTCGGTCATCGGTGACGACCGCATCCAGGAGATGGGCTCTGGCCAGGTGAACCCCGAGACGTGGACTCACGGGTCGAGCGAGCAGCGCGAGAAGTGGTTCCAGACCGGGCTGAAGAACGGCGCCGGCAGCTGCGACACGTTCTCGATCAGCGGGTCAGAGTTGTAGCCATGAAGCGCGAGAGGGTCACGACGCACATCGACGACGTGCGCCGTGCCGACGCGAGCGATGCGAATGCGATCGCCGAGGTGATCCACTATTCGACCGAGGATTCGATGCCGTGGCTCGGCGGCCGCAACACAATCGAGGAAGACCGCTGGTGGACGTCGAATGTGCTGCTGCACAAGACCGACGCGTGGGTCGCGACGGTCGATGGCAACATCGTGGGCGTCGTCGCCCTCCATGACGGATGGCTCAGCCAGCTCTTCGTGCGCACCACGGCGCAGGGCTTCGGCGTCGGGCACCGCCTGATCGAGGTCGCCAAGCGGGAGAGCCCCGAGGGCCTGCAGCTCTGGGCGTTCCAGCGCAATGCGGTCGCCATCCGCTTCCTCGAGAGCGTGGGGTTCTCCCTCGTTCGAGAGGGCTGGTCGACCGGCCGGCATTCCGCCGGCGACGCCGCGGGCGAGCCCGACAAGCTCTACCGCTGGGTTCCCTGACCGCGCGTTGCGGGTCGCGTCGCGATCCGGATGCCGACGGTCGCGATCACGACGACGGTCGCGGCGACGATGGCCGCGATCATGGCGGGCTGCGACACCAGTTCGCCCGTGGTGCGCGAGACCGCCACCCAGGCGAGGCCCCACGCGAGTGACACCGCCGGGGAGAGCCGACCCCGGCCTCGGATCGCGATGAGCACTCCGACGAGCGCGGCGACGGCGAGCACGATCACGGCCCAGGCGTCGCCGCCCCATCCGAAGCCGTCGAAGCCCGCGACCGTGAGGCCCGCGGTCAGGTTGGCGGCCGTGGCGATCGAGACCCAGCCGAGGTAGAGCCCCATTGTTCCGTCGAGCACGATCGTCTCGACCAGGCCGGTCGGGCGTGAATCGACCAGAAGCAGGAACGTGCGGGCGAGCACGGCCAAGAGCAGCACGATCACGACGCAGGAGACGGCGAGCTGGTCGAACTGCACGCTCAGGATCCAGGCGGCGTTGAGCACGAGCGAGGCCGCCACCCAGTAGCCGACGAGGCGCTGGCGCGGTGCGGACGCCTGCGCGGGCAGCAGCTGCCAGACCGCATAGGCCAGCAGGCCGAGGTAGATGACCGACCAGATGGAGAAGGCGGGGCCGGCGGGCGCGATGGGGGTCGAGTCGGCGCCGAGCGCGCCGCCGGCGGCATTCTGGATGGGCGTTCCGCCCGCGGCTCCCGATCCGATGAACGCTCCGACCACGGCGATCACGGCGCTGACGGCCACGGTGATCTGGCGGGCGCGATCCGAGCGTGTTGCGATGGATGTCGATGACATGGGCGCCTCTCAATTAGTCAGCCAGCTTACTAATTGACGGTAGCCTACATTTGGACAATGAGCGAGGAGCCGACGACAGAAGCCCGGGGGGCTTCCACTTCCGGCCCGCCTATGCACGACTGGCCCACGGGGCGGCTGCTGGCCACCGCGTCACGGCTCGTCGAACACGCCTGGATCGAGACCCTCGATCGGCTGGGTCTGACGCACGCGGGGCTCGTCGTCCTGCATCTGCTGCAGGAGGGTCCTCGCAGCCAGACAGACCTGGCCCGGCTCGCGCGCGTCGAGAACCAGACGATCTCGCGCACCCTGGAACGGCTGCAGCGCGAGGGATTCGTCGAGCGCCGCGCCGACGCGAGCGACCGGCGTCGCCACGTCGTGACCGTCACGCCCGCCGGTGTCGACGTGTGGAACTCGGCGCACACCCTGGAACGCGACATGATGCCGGTCGTCGACGATCCGGAGGGGTTCCGGGCCGCGCTGCTGTCGATCATCTCGGCATCGGCGGCGAAGCGCTGGGAGCCGGAGGCCTGAAGCGCAAGCCCTGTGAGCATCCAGTCGATCGTGCCACTCTGGAGACACCGCATCCTCCCGAGTAGAAAGAAGCTCATCATGGCAGCACGACTCATCTTCGGACTCGGCGTGGGCCTGGCCGCAGGCTACGTTCTCGGCACCAAGGCCGGACGCGCGAAGTACACCGAGCTCAAGGCGCGCGCCAGCGACGTCTGGCACGACCCGCACGTGCAGAAGGCGGTCTCCGACGCCGGTGACCTCGTGCGCGAGGCCGCACCGGTCGTTCAGGAGAAGCTCGTCGACGTGGCCAAGGCCGCCAAGGACAAGGTGACCGGGTCGTCGTCGACCGACACGCCGTCAGCGCCTTCTGCCTCCTCGACCTCCTCCGCCCAGGCGAACGACTGAGGCCGAACCGCATGGATGCCGACGAGAAGCGTCACGATCAGCTGACCACGGCGCCGAAGTCGACCGAGGCCGACGCCGAGCCGCGCATCGACGTGTCGAAGCACGACGGGGCCACCCGCATCGACATTCGAGACGACGCGGCGTTCCGGCCCGGAGCGGGCGCCGACGCCGATTCGTAGACTGGGGGCATGAAGGTCAACCCGTACTACTCGAAGAAGCCGCAGGACACGCACGTCTTCCACGACGAGCGCACGTGCCCCGAGGGCTCTGCGATTCCGCTCGAGAACAAGAAGTTCGGAACCAACGGTTACCCCCGGTGCCCACGTTGCGCCGCCCTTGCGGGCAAGTAGCGCGACCGATTACGACCAGTCGATACGGTCGAAGTCTCGGCGCAACCGCTGGCCTCGAGTCGGACTGACGCTGGCGATCCAGTTCAGCCGGCCCAGCAGGTGGGCCCTGAACTCGGGGTGATCGGTGCGGTTCTGACTCGCCGGCCCGTGCACGACGCAGTTGTGCAGAAGAGCCTTCAGCTCGTCGAAGGTGGGTCGGTCGACGGCCGGGCCGTCGTTCACGACAAGACCCGTGACAGTCTGTCGGGCTGCTCGTGACGCGACGCGGATCTTCGTTCTGTTGAGCAGGTGCCCCTCGGCCCGCACGATCCGGTCGACTCCCGAGATGAACGAGGCAGCCGCCCGCCCACGCAGGCCGGAGCCGCTGAACGCCAGGTCGTCGGCGTAGCGGGTGTACACGGCACCGGATGCCGCGGCCCAGCCGGTGAGCCGGGAGTCGAGACGGCGCACGGTCAGGTTCGACAACGCCGGTGACGTGGGGGAGCCCTGCGGAAGATGCGACCGAGAGATGGCGTCTCGGAGAGCCGCGCGATCCTCGGGCGAGCCGCCCGACGGCATCCGGGCACCCACCCACGTCGGCACCGCGTGCGTGCACAGGCCCGTGAGCGCGTGGGCCACCGCCTCGGGGTACCCGGCCTGCCGGAACACGGAGTAGACGCGCCGCGCCGGCACCCGGGCGAAGAAGGTGCTGAGGTCGAGCGTGATGAGCGTATGTGCCCCGGCATGCGCGGATGCGCCCGAGATGGCCGAGCGGCCGGGAACGAAGCCATGAGCCGCGTCGTTCAGGGGGAGCGGGCCGAGGATGTCTCGAAGCACGCGTCGTTGCACCCGTCGCATGCGCGGAGTGGGAACCTCGAGCAGTCGGGGCGCGCGGCCGGGGCGTGCGAGCCAGTCGTAGCTGTAGTGGTGCAGCCGGCCGCGCGGGGTGCGGCGGTTGACGTGCGCGGTGTCGGTGAGCCAGTCGAGCTGCCCCGACGTCACCTCGAGAAAGTCGGCGAGCTCGCCGAGCCCGTCGATGGATGGCACGGCCGCCGAGGTGGGGGCCATGCGCGCGGGCGCGGTCTCGAGATGCACGAGGGAAATCTCGCGCTCCGACTCGCGAGCGGATTCGAGTGCATCCTGGAATGCCGGGCTCTGGTCGATCCACCGGGCGAGTTCGCGATGTGCGTCTCGTGGAGGGCGTCGATAGGCGTCGAGGACGCCGTCGACGAGCGGCCACAGCCAGCCCGGACGTGCCCCGAGCGCCCGGCCGCAGGCATCCACGAGCGGGTCGAACGCCCACTCGGGCGAGGCGAGCAGGGCGTGCGCGAGGCCGGAGGCGAGAGAGGCGCGCGTCACGCGGCCGCCGGCAGCGTGGGGATGCGACGAACCACCGGCGACCGATCGATCGGTGCGGGCTCGCGGCCGCGCGAAGCGCGGTGTGGTGCCTGCGGTTGTGTGTTCTGGCTGGGATGTGTGCCCCGGGGTGGCCCCGGAGAGAACGATCGTCTCGCGACGCCGTTCACCTCGCCCGCAGTCCGTCGCATCCACCCACGCTAACGGCAGCCCCCGACGCCGTCGAGCGCGGTTGTTCTTCGCGGGAATAGATTGCGCTCTGCTTTGTTGAGTTGAGTCGAAGGCACTCAAGTTTCACAGGAGGTTACTTTGCCCGATCGCTTCGACCCCAACTCTTCCCCCGACTCCGACGGAGCCGGGAGCAACTCGTTCGACGAATTCCTCGCCCGCTACCTGCAGGGTGAGCGCGCCGCCCAGGCCGGGCGGTCCATCGACATCAGCCGACTCATGAGCCGGCGCACCCACGAGGTCCTCGCATCCGCGGGGCGCTTCGCCATCGAGCACGGCCACCGCGAGCTCGACGCGCTGCACATTCTGCGCGTGCTCGCCGAGACCGAGCCTGCTGCCGAGGTCATCGCCCGCCTGGGCGTGCGCCCGGCGGACATCGCCGACGCCGCAGAGCAGCGCCTGCCGCAGGCGCAGTCCGGCCAGGCCGACTCGGCCCCCGTGTTCACGCAGTCGGCCCAGCGTGCGCTGTTCCACGCCTACCAGGTGGCCCGCGCCTCCGGCTCGACCTACATCGACCCCGAGCACCTCTTCTTCGCGCTCGTCATCAGCCAGGATGCTCCTGCCGGCCAGGTGCTGTCGGCCGCGGGCATCACGCCCGAGGCCCTGCAGTCCGGCCTGCGCGAGACCCTGGGCGAGCAGGCGCCGAGCGTTCAGTCCGACGCGCCCGACGCATCCACGACCCCGATGCTCGACAAGTTCGGCACCGACCTCACCGCCATGGCCCGCGACGGCGGCCTCGACCCCGTGATCGGCCGCGCCGACGAGATCGAGCAGACCGTCGAGATCCTGTCGCGCCGCACCAAGAACAACCCCGTTCTGATCGGCGAGGCCGGCGTGGGCAAGACCGCGATCGTCGAGGGCCTGGCCCAGCGCATCGCATCCGGCGACGTGCCCGAGCAGCTGCGCGACAAGCGCGTCGTCTCTCTCGACTTCCCGGCGATGCTCGGAGGCACCCGCTACCGCGGAGACTTCGAGGAGCGCCTCACCACGCTGATGGACGAGATCAGCGCCCACAAGACCGAGCTCATCGTGTTCATCGACGAGCTGCACACGGTCGTGGGCGCCGGCGGTTCGGGCGAGGGCGGCATGGATGCCGGAAACATCCTCAAGCCCCGACTGGCCCGAGGCGAACTGCACGTGGTCGGCGCGACCACGCTCAAGGAGTACCGCTCGATCGAGAAGGACTCCGCCCTCGAGCGGCGCTTCCAGCCCGTTCATGTCGGCGAGCCCTCCATCGACGACGCCGTCGCGATCCTCTCGGGGCTCCGCGGCGCCTACGAGGAGCACCACGGCGTGCGCTACACCGACGAGGCCATCCGCGGTGCCGTCGAGCTGTCGGCGCGCTACGTCACCGACCGATTCCTGCCCGACAAGGCGATCGACCTGATCGACCAGGCCGGTGCACGGCTGCGCCTCGCGCTCGGATCCCGCATCGACACCTCCGCCCTGCTCGAAGAGCTGAGCGAGCTCGAGGCGGCCAAGAACTCGGCCGTCTCTCTCGAGCACTACGAGGAGGCGTCGAGCCTGCGCGACCGTATCGAGGCCGTGCACGAGAAGCTGTCGGCTGCCAAGCCGGGGCCATCCGCTGCTGAGGCCGTCGTCGACGAGGCCGAGATCGCCGCCGTGATCTCCCGGGCGACCGGAATCCCCGCCGCCCGCCTGACCCAGGTCGACCGGGAGCGCCTTGCGGTGCTCGAAGACGAACTGCACGACCGTGTCGTCGGCCAGCACGACGCCGTCTCGGTCGTCGCCAAGGCCGTGCGCCGCAACCGCACCGGCATGGGCGACGCGAACCGACCCGTGGGCAGCTTCCTGTTCCTCGGCCCGACCGGCGTCGGCAAGACCGAGCTCGGCAAGGCGCTCGCCTCGTCTCTGTTCGGCGACGACAAGGCGATGGTGCGCTTCGACATGAGTGAGTTCGGCGAGCGTCACACGATGTCGCGCCTCGTCGGATCCCCTCCCGGATACGTCGGCTACGACGAGGCCGGCCAGCTCACCGAGCGGGTACGGCGCAATCCGTACTCCGTGGTGCTCTTCGACGAGATCGAGAAGGCGCACCCCGACGTCTTCAACCTGCTCCTGCAGGTTCTCGATGACGGACGCCTGACCGACGGCCAGGGTCGCACGGTCGACTTCCGCAACACGGTCATCATCATGACGTCGAACATCGGCTCGGAGTTCCTCGCGAGCCGGGGAGGCCCCATCGGCTTCGCGGCTCCCAACGCCGCCGATGGCTTCGGCGACGACAAGGCGCTGCGCGACCGGGTGATGGGCAAGCTGCGCGAGGCCATGCGCCCCGAGTTCATCAACCGCATCGACGAGATCGTGCTGTTCACGAAGCTCGACCGGCCGCAGCTGCGGCAGATCGTGGCCCTGCTTCTGGATGCGACGCGGTCGCGTCTGGCCGCACGGAACGTCTCGTTCGACATCAGCGAGTCGGCGATCGACTGGATCGCCGAGAACGGCTACGAGCCCGAGTACGGCGCTCGTCCGCTGCGCCGGGTGATCCAGCGCGAGGTCGACGACCGCATCGCCGAGCTGCTCGTCAGCTCCGCGGTCATGGATGGCGGCGCAGTCTCGGTCGACGTCATCGACGGCCGGCTCAGCGTGGTCTCGGCCACCGCCGAGGTGCCGCTCGCGGCATAGTCCGAGAGGCCGAGATACTACGAGAACGCCCAGTCCGCGCAATCCCTGCGGGCTGGGCGTTCTCGCGTGTCACAGTGGCGACAGCCCTCTTCGGGCTCCTGACGAAAGGTCGCCATCATGGCAAAGAAAGTCATCGAGAAAGCCGGGTTCAACCCGATCCGCACCGCTCACGACCTCGGGCTGCGCAGCGAGTACGCCTATCTGGCGGGCTTCGCGTCGATCGGTCTCGCCCTCGTCGCCTGGCTCGCGTCGCGGGCCAAGAAGTCCGACGACAAGGCGCAGTCCGACCGCTGGGGAATCTTCATCGGCCACTGGGCGCCGACGTTCTTCGCGATCGGCCTCGCGCTCAAGACCGAGGAGTGACCGGCAGCATCCGCGCCCTGCCGGCGTATCCGCTGCCGCTCGACCAGCGGCGCATGCACCCTCAGGGCGCGGATGCCGCACACCCGCTCAGAACAGGGGCCACGGCACCGCGGGCATGTGGCCGCGCGGTGCAGGGAACCGCCCGCGCGAGAGCAGTCGCTCGCAGCGGGCGTCGAGCGCATCCAGTTCGAGCGGGGTGACGAGCTCTGCAAGCTGCTCGCCGAGCTCGCCGTACAGGGCGGATCGCACCTGATCGACTGCGGCGAGTTCGTCGGGGCGCAACTCGTCGTCGACGAAGCCCCAGAGCACGGTGCGCAGCTTGTGCTCCTCGTGGAACGTGAGGCCGTGGTCGACCCCGTGCCTGTGCCCGTCGGGCATCGCGAGGATGTGGCCGCCCTTGCGGTCGGCATTGTTGGCGATCACGTCGAAGATCGCCATGCGCCTCAGGGCGTCGCCGTCTTCGTGGATGAGTGTGACCTCGCGGTCGTTCTCGTCGGTGCCGTCGAGCACCCGACGCCAGCCCGCGTCGGGCACCGTTCCCGCCTCGACCAGGTCGACGGCATCCTGATCGGGATCGACGTCCTGCCAGAGCTGCACCATGCCCACGCCCATCGGCCCATCACGCAGCCAGGTGCGGGGAACGACATTCCAGCCGAAGGCCTCGGAGACGAGGTAGGCGGCCACCTCTCGCTGGGCGAGGGTGCCATCGGGAAAATCCCAAAGCGGATTCTCGCCCGCCACCGGCTTGTAGACGACGACGGTCTCGCCGATCCGGGCGAGGAAGGTCGCGTTCGACGCGGTCGTGATGCGCCCGGTGATCACCAGCTCGGCGCCCTGGGCGCCGTCGGGGTCGGGCGCCGCGGTCATTCCAGTCCCGGGAGCGGGTCGCAGACATGCCCCTCGGGGTCGATGGGCATGCCGCACCGCGGGCACAAAGGGCGCCCGGCGCCGACGACCTCGAGGGTGCGCTTGGCGAAGGCCCGGGCCGATCCCACGGGGATGCGCACAAGCAGCATCTCGTCGGGCTCGATGTCGGTGAGGTCGAGCTCGAGCTCGTCCTGGTCTTCGTCGATCTCGATCTCGACGACGGGGAAGGCCTGGATGACGACCTGCGCCGTCGACGGATCCCAGCCGAGGCTGAGCGTGCCCGTGCGGAACTCCTCTTCGACCGGGTCGAGAGGGTCGTTGTCGACCAGCTCGGCCGGGGTGGTGGCGGGCACGCTGGCCGGGTTGCCCTCCTGGCTCATGAGCTCGTCGAGGATCTCCTCGATCTTCTCTGCGAGGGCGGCTGACTGCTGCTTCTCGAGGCCGACACTGACAATGCGTCGGCCGGTGCGGGCCTGGAGGTAGAAGGAACGGGAGCCGGGCTGGCCGATCGTGCCGACCACCACCCGGTCGGGCCAATCGAAGCCGTGGACGAGGGGAGGCATGCGTCTAGTCTACGAGCGCTGAGCGGGGTCAGGCCGGTCCGGCGCCACCGCCGACGGGGGCATCTGCAGGAGCCGGCGCCGTGCGCAGCCATGACAGGTCGCCCGACTCGGTGTTCGTGGCGTGCACGCTCGGGGAATCGGCGCCGTAGCGCACGATCGAAACGGATGCGGGCCCGACGCTGATGCGCTGGAACAGGTCGAGGTGCATTCCGTAGGCGTCTGCGAGCACCGAC
>Ga0247732_10000402_pt1 | contig 21478 bp, 13 predicted proteins | sample UWRJL163409C2_FD_180940 | JGI IMG/M metagenome (GOLD analysis project Ga0247732, IMG submission 180940) | Plant litter microbial communities from Arlington Agricultural Research Station in Wisconsin, United States - UWRJ-L163-409C-2 | ecosystem: Environmental > Terrestrial > Plant litter >...
CGATAGCGGTGACCGAGAGCATGATGGCGGCGAGAGGAAGGACGAACTCGGTGATCGCTTCGATGGGGGTGCGTCGACCCAATGGGCGAAGGTAACGATCCATATCGTCAGTCGTGTGTTCCACGAGTATGTCGGGATAGAGCCGCACGAGGTGGGAAATCAAGTCGAGCCGTTCGACGATAAGCAACCCGGCAACGTCGCGCACAAATAGGCGGTATCGGACGATACTGTCGATGCTTTTGCTGAGACGGTCCGCGCCGCCAGCGGGCACAGCTAGGAGAATGCTCGAAGCCAGCTCACCGAGCTCTTTCGAAAGATCTGGTCGAATTCCGACGTTGATTCTTCGAGAAGTGATGGCTCGGAAGAATGCTCGAGCGAGCGCGCCGGAAGTGCCGAGGATAAAAATCGCACTTGATCGTGACAATCCATTGCTTCCGGCCGCCGCTTGCCGGTCGAGAATGCGTATTTTCATGGTGAAGCCTGTGCTGGGTGCGAGGAAGCCGATTCCGACGAAGAGGTAGAGCCAGATCATGGGTGTCCACGCAACTACGGCGCTGATAGTCGCTATCCATGCAGTTGTGCCATGGACGCCCCGGAGCGGGCCAACGATGAAGAGTCCTATTGCCGCGATCAATGCAAATAGAAAAAGAAGGAAGACGACCCCTGCGGCCCATCCAATCGATCGGAGAATCACGGCCACTCGATACCAGAGCATGCGGCGCTTCTCTCGTGTCGTTAGCGGAGGGGCCGCTAGCACGCCCAACAGCGCATTTACCGCCTCGAACGAGAGGGGTGGGAACAACGAGAGGCGGTGTGGTTCGGGGTGAGCCGGCTCTCTGCGTGGGTTATCCCAAGAGAGCTCACTCTCAACTCGGACGGAGCGGGGGTTCGCTGAAAGGTTCGAAAAGCGTCTCATAGGCAAAGACTATGACCGAGGATTCGTCGAAACCGGTTCGGAGCGCTCCAGTCGAAAAGCGACCAGTCTGACTTGAGGCACCATTCCTTTGTTGAGCGAACCTCCGCTAGGGTTCATTTGTGCCGAGTCCGACGCCAATACCCACGGAATTCAGCGCCGTCACCGATCTCTGGGGCGACGCCATTCCTGCTTGGCTGGGTGCCATCGGCAGCATTGCGGCGGCCGTGGTGGCGGCGATTGCGATTATTCTCTCGATTCGAAACCGTGGCGGTCTTCGTACACTCACTCAGGCAGCTGGAGACCGCGGAGCAGCGGCCGATTTCGGTGGAAGTGATTCATCCAACGACGGCGCAGCTCGAGTGAGCTGGGTTGCCTGGCAAGAGCAGCGCGCTCGCTATCGGCTACGGAATGACTCTCGCGTCGCGACGGCCGAGCTGTTGTCCTTTGAGGACGTGACTCCAGACGGTGACGGGGCGGCCTCAACAGCGGTGTCTATGCCGCTCACGCTCCAACCCATGGGTTCCATCCCTTTCACGATCGAAAAAAGTCTTGTCAGTCCAGCTGTTACTGCTATTGCGCTCGACTGGATCGAGAACGGGGAACGCAAGAGCACCACTATTTACATATAGGTGAAGAATGATGGACGATGCGGTTCAAACTCCCAATTGCGAGAGGTGCCTCATCCGACTCGAAGTCGCAGGCACAGATCAGAGTCCGTATTGGCTGTGCCACCTATGCGGATTCGCTCGACTGGCTTAGTGTCCGGTGTCGGATTGCCAACCGGCCCAGGTTCTGAGGCTCCTCGCGGCCTCGGTGTACTTCCTGACAACATTTCCGGCGAGTTTCGTGGCGAAGCTTCGCATCGTCGTAGAGATTAACGCCACGCAAATCTAGGGGAGCAGACCAGCTGCAGCGACCTATTGCAGCTGTGGCCGGTGGGTCGTGGGTAAGCCGTTCGAGTCGGTCATGCGGGCCGAGCGGCGGATTCAATGCTCAGCAGTCTTCTGGGTCGCCGCCAGAAGGCTCCATCCAACGGCGAATGGTTGCGTCGGGCACGCCCACGGTATTTGCTATCTCCTCGATCGAGATGCCGTTCATGTGAGCCATCCGTGTCAGATAGCCCCTCTGAGCCGCCAACCTCTGTCGCCGAGACTCCGCGTCCTGCACGATCGAGTTTGCGTTAAGGATTCCATCCAACAGCAAGTCATGCATTTCCGACATCGAGCGTCCTTTTCTCCTGTTGCCAGCGCCCAATGGGCATGACAAACTTCCAGCAGGGAAAAGTGCCTGGGTCGAGTTCTGTCGGAACATGACCTGTGAACTGCGGAGCGTCCCACAGGGAGTTCCAATGACTCTGGGTCTACACGGTGGCAGCCGTAAAGACCCAGCTAGGCTCGCAGTCACACCGGTGTAGCGAGATTACCGCGAGCTGAAGGGCTCGATCAATGGGTAATTTGAGCTCCGTTAATTTTCTCGGGCGTGACTCCGGGCCCAATCGCGGAGCGCCGCGACCTGCATTTTCTGCGACGTTCCTCTTAAGCTCCAGGCTGTGAGAAGCGGATCTGTTCTTGACTCGAGCCTCCAAGCGGAAGCTGTTCGATAGACAGTGGGATCCGCGGGCTGAATGATTTGCACAGACGCCTCCGCGGCCGCGCAGCGCGTGTATCCCAGTTCCGTCATGGAGGAAACAATGACCGGGCTGAAGAAAGTTACCGGTCCCAATTCGTCTGCGTGGGGCTGCTCACCTTCGAGGGTCACGAACGCGTGAATCGAGTTACGGGTGGGTACTGGCATGGCTTCAAATCCTGCTCTCAGAACCGGCGCGTTTGCTAAGTCATGTCGAAGGGCGCTGCGTGCAATTCTGGTGACTTTGCTGACGTTCCGAGCCTGGGTTTCTCGATGATGACGGCTTCGCCAGGAGAGGTGCACCCCTCCTGGCCCTGGATAGACGGAACAGTGCCAATTCCAGAGGATGTCGAAATCGTCTACGACCCAGCCTTCAGAAACCGGCCTGACGGCTCCGCTCGGAAGTTTGCGAAGCAGCAGGCTGATGTGCGGTTGGCTGACTCCGAGGGCACTAGCCAGCGAAGGGCGTAGGGAAATATTGCCAGGGCGGCGAGCGGAGGCGGCGCTATCGCCTTGTCGCATGGGGATCGAGGTCGAGAGCAAAATACGAGCCAACGCAAATAGGTTGAAATTCGGCCGCGAAGCGGGCGCCGTCGGCTCCGGCCAAATGCGACCGTAGATTGAGCACGATCGGTCTCGAGTGGCCACGAAATCGAGGGCACCTCCTTGAGCTTTAGCCCAAAGAGCATCACTCGCTCGGTCCAAGACAAAAAGTGGAAAATAACCGCCCGACTGAGGATATGAACTCCGCATCTCCGAGGACTCGATCTCGACGCCATCGCCGGAGACCAGTTGCCTATACAGAATCGTTCCATCCACGCGAAGGATGAGACGGTGACCGATCCCGCCCACAATTTCGATCCCGCAGTCGAGCAAAGTCATCATCGCGGCCTGGATATCGACACTCATTGAAAGACCGTATAGCTAATGTCGGCCTGAAGGCGACTGCCAATTATTGAGAACGATCCGCGATAGTCAATGGCGATGTGACAGCGCGCGTTGAGCCATTCGTCCACTTTTTCTCGTATACGCGCAGAAATCATTCCTGCCCATTAGCGAGCTATTCGTGCAGAGAACGTGCGCTTCTGTGCTTGTCGTAGCGCCAGCCAATCTAATGTCACCGAGACCTCGGATGCCCCCAGCTAATTAGCTACCTTGATGGTCAGAAGTGAGCCGTAAGCATCATCGTCCGCCAGCTTGATTGATCAGAGTGACGGTAGTCCTCAACGGCGCGCGCTGGAGCAGGAGAGAAGCAATGAACGAGACAAAACCGACTTGCTGGACAGCGGGATTGTCCCTTGGCACGGGCAAGAGAGCTCGTGGCTGAAGAAGTTAATCCCCTTGACGCGATGACCCTTGGCTCAGAGCCTCGCTGGGTAAGGGCACTAGGTGAGCCCGCTGCCGCGGTGACGGTGCCAGTACAGCTGGCGGCGGCGCTCGAGAAGTTGAGAGCTGAAATTAGGCTGGGCGAGGGAACTCGCGCGCGCCTATTTCGGCCGATCAGAGGACCGCGACGGATTCGGCTTCCGGAGCGTGTCGTAGGGGACACCTCGGCCCGCATTCTCTTGACCAGAGACGGGAGTGTGGCCTACGCCCGTCGATCGAACCAGGTTGGAGTTGAGGACCTGGTGCTATGTCACCCCATGCGAGATTTTTCTCGACGCCACGGGCAAAGCAATAAGCCAGTTGCCTATTACAGTCGCACCGTCGGAGACCTCGTCGCTTGCGAATCCCAACACGAACGTCGATTCGCACTCCTGGCGGACTGGCACCCACTTGTCTTACACATCGCATCGCAGCCATTCACAGTCGAGTTCCCTCCGGCGCATAGTCTCGACTCCCACACCCCAGATTTTGTTTTACTGAGCAAGAGTGGCGCCGTCGTGGTAGTCGACGTCAAATGGCCCTCGGCCGCACTTGATCCCGAGGTAGTGCGACGCCACGACGAGGTCCGTCGTGTACTCGCCGGGCAGGGGATGCAGCATGTTGTGTGGGATAGTGCACCCACTTCGGTGACTCAAAACCTCGCCAATTTCGCCGCTGCGCGCGTTCCAGAAGCAATGCTGATTGCAACTTCGACCAAACTCCTCGAGGTGTTTCACCCAGGCATCCGGGTCGAAACGCTGCTTCAAGTCTCCGCTGAACGATTTGCGTTACAACCTATGAGCGCTCTGGTTGCGGTGCGCCGGATGCTGTGGGATCACCGATTCAAGATCGACATGTCGGTGCCCTTCGGCATGCAGACACGGCTTTTCATTCCATGACCGACGTGCACTGGTTGCGACCAGGTGTTGAGTTTGATTGGCAAGGCGACCGCGCTGTCATCCGTCAGGTCGGCGCGATGGTAAAAATCTCCGACGTCGATGGCTCCAAGGCAAAAGAGGTACCGATCGCCGATGTCGCCTCTGCACTCCGCGGCGATGTCGCTCCTCAGGATCTGCCGCGACTCCACGAGATCGAAGGACAGCTGAGCGATTCCGCCAAAGCGCGACTAAAAGAAGATTCCGATCTGCTTCACATCATGCTCACCGGGCGCCGATCCGACCAGCCCCACACCGACCCTCCGGCGGCCGATCTCAATCCCGAATTGGTTCCAGAAGGCGTGCGCCGCCGACGCTTGGCACGCCTCCTTGCGGAGCAGACGCGCGCAAAGGGGAAGCGCAAGGGATTCAATGTGCTAGTCGCAAGCGAAATGCGTCGCCTACAGCGGATCATGAAACGATGGCGTGATCAGCAGAACCTGCTGGACGGCAGGTACGCCAAGCCGAGGACCTGGCGTACCGGAGATGACGTCGTCGACGCTCTCCTAACGTTTCTCAACGACCACGCATTGAAATCGACCAAGACCGATCGTGCCTTGGTGCGCGCGTTTGAGATCCACTGCGCGAGGGAGAATCCCTCTCTCGTGTTGCCTTCATATACAACGCTGAGACGGCGAGTGCAGGAATTACGAGGCGGTTGGTCCCATCTAGGGGCCAGTGCGAAAAACCGGATCTCCGAACTGAACGTCCCTGAGTCATCTGGTATGACGCGCCTCGCCACGCGGCCGGGTGAACTTGTGTTGTTCGACACCACGAAAGCGAACGTGTGGGTCAAAGACCCGCGCACGGATCGACTGTTTCGACTGGATGTCACACTGGCAATTGATCTAGCGACCCGGTGCGTAGTGGGACTTGCCATTACACACACCACTACGCAGTACGCGATCGGCCTCTGCTTGGCGGACGTACTGCGTCCTAAGACTGCGGCTCTTGCTAGCGAGTGGACCAACGAGGATGACCTCGCCTTCAATCAGCCCTTCGTCGGGAGACCGGACGCATTCGTGCCCTTCTATTCGTCAGCTTTCCACCCAGAGGGTGTGGTCGTTGACAACGGTAAGCAATATGTCGCCGCCTACATGACGGCGCAAATGGCAAGGCTTGGGATCCACTATGAACCACAGCGGTCCTACAGCCCCACGGACAAAGCCCAAGTTGAGCGGGTTTTCCGGACCGTGAAGGACATGTTCGAGGCCTTGATGCCGGGATTTACCGGCGGCTCAATTCACGAAAAAGGGAAGGACCCTCAGGCAGAGAAGCTCATGACTCCAGCGGAGTTCGAACGACGCCTACGCCAGTGCATCGACCTATACAACCACCGCACTCATGAAGGGCTTGTGCTTCCCGAGGATCCATTTGCCCGACTGAGCCCTTACGTCATGTACGGCATCCTTGCCGCGAAGATCGGGGCAATTCAAGACATCGAGTTCCGCCACGATTGGGTGCGTTTCCTTCCCTCCGTGACTGCCGTTATCTCGCCCAGCAGAATCCGCGTTCGCCGACTCAACTACAAGAGCTCAGTACTTCGGAAGTTGCAAGGCGATCCCGTTGTGATGAAGACGGGCAAGCTGCGCGTCTTTTACGATCCCTTTGATCTCCGAATCACTTGGTGTTTCGACGCCGAGGGCAACCTTCACGTACTGCGGTGGCATTATCTGACGGACGTGACGCCGCGATTTGGCGAGTTCCACACGAATCACATCGTTGAGCAGTTCGCAAACAGGAAAGTCAGTGCGCAAGAGGCCGAGCGCATTCTCGTGGAAATCTTCGCGGGCAGCTATGACACAGATCACCTTGAGCAGATCAGACACACCGAGCTAGCGGACAACCTCATGCAGATGAAGGCTGCGCGCCTAGCCACCGGCGCCTTCGAGGCCGCTGTCATCGAAGAGATTCTCGACCCGGCGATAGGGGACAGTGATCCTCAGGTCGACGACACTCTCCCAACGGCTCCTGCATCCCAAATGGTTACTCTTTCACCCCAAACGGTCACTCCTGAGGCGAAGAACGGTCAATTATCGGAAGCGAACGTCGAGGGCCCAGGTAGTACACGCGATGGAGACTCCGGTCGGCGACCACGCCGCGCCATACCGCCCTACGATCCGAACCGGTACTGACGATGTCGTCGACCGCTCGAGTGCAGTCTGATGCCCCCGATCACCTCGCATTGCTCACGAGCGCGGATCGCAGGTGGATAAGCGAGGTCTTCGCTGAGAACGTCACAGACCCCGGCTTCCTTACGCAGTCGCAGCTCGATGAAATGAATAGCAGGGATCGGGAGCGATATCGCGTCCAGAGAACGCGGTTCCTGCGGATGACGCCACTAATGGAAACCAGCGTTGTCCGCGACGTGATGGGTCGACTCAGACTCATCGCCGGTTCTGCAATCCGTTCTGATCTGCATCAACAAGACATCCCAATTCTCAATGGAGAACCAGGTGTTGGGAAAACCATGATGCTGAAAACTCATGCTGCCGAAGAAATGCGACGCCTCGCGTTGCACCGCAGCATCGCACTAGAAGACGGTTACGCAGAAGCGATCAAGTCCTTTCGACCAGTCGTCTACGTGCATCTCAAAGGGCCAATGACTCGCCATGATGTAATCAGGCTGCTGTGCGACGAACTCGGCTGGCCGACCGATCGCAATCCTCAACGTGCCTTCGAACGCGCAGTTGCTCAGTGTGGAGTTCAACTCGTCATCATTGACGAGATCCAGCATGTCAATTTCGATGGCAAAACCGGACGTGACGTGCACAACATAATCCGGTGGATGTCGAACTTTGGACTGCGAGTTCTTCTTGCAGGAACAGACATCGACTGGGTCTTGAACGGCGGCGGCACTCCGGCAGTCGAAGTCGCGGCGCGGAACTCTCGCGGGCGCTGGATTCGCGTGGACGTCCCCAAGCTAGAAATCGATAATCGAGACCAGCTTGAGTCGTGGCTCGACCTCGTGTACTCATTCGAAAGCCGGCTGCGTCTGGTCGCATCACCGAAGGACGATGGGTGGCTCAGTGAAAGCCTTGGTACGTACATGTGGGTCCGCACTCAGGGATATCTCAATGCCTTAGTGCTTCTCATCAACCTCGCCGCTGCAAGCGCGATCGAAACCGGAGTCGAGACCATCGACCGGAACACCCTCGATAGCCTCGATCTCGAATATGAAGTCGAGCAGCAGCGACTGCAACGGATCGCCATGTTCGACGCAGGCTCCTTTCCTGGGCTTGGGGCGCCATGAGCAGCGGCAAGTTGAGCACCCCGGTCCGGCTTGGCGCACCCGTCGAACTTTTCCCGGGCGAATGGCTACATAGCGCAATCAGTCGGTGGGCATGGCAAACCTTCGACGTGTCACGCTCCGCAATGTTCGACGCGTTTGGGCTCTCAGATGTGTCACTAGGCGCGATAACTGCACTCGGGACGGCGCTCACTCCACAGATAGCAGCAAACATTTCGTTCGCAACGGGCATTGAAGAGGACCGCCTTCGTCGCTCGACGATGGAAAGCCTCGACGAGCGGCTGCTGGAGCTGAATGACTTCGGTGAGGGGCAGGGCCTCGCCACTGTTAAAAAGAGCGGTCCCTGGTCGTGGCAGGCTGGCACGAGGTACTGCCCTGATTGCCTTAGATCAAATCCGGGCGTCTTCAAACTACATTGGCGCAGCCCTTGGATTTACACATGCACCCTTCATCGGAGAATCCTCCTCGACGCATGTCCAGCGTGCTCCAGAGAAATTGTTGAAATGCGTGGCCGCAACATAGATCGCTTCGATCCATCGACGTGCCGCGCGAGTACCGCACCGAACAACGCCACACGCCGAACGCCGTGCGGCGCGAAGCTCGAAGACACGTGGGAAGACGTGCGCTTAGACGAGAATTCGATCCCGTACCTCGCCCAACAGAGCATTCTTTACAGGGTGCAGAGCGGCGTCGGTTTGGACTACCTCACATTGCTCCAAGCAGCCGGGACGGGACTTCGCGGAGCAAAAGCATTTGATGAAATTGCCGTGCTCAGCGGGCTCGATAGTTCCGAACTGAGAGGCCTCTTCGACGAAGAAAAACACATCGGGATAAGCCCGCCGAAAAGCGCCTATGCCATGGCAGGTCTCGTGGGAGCAGCATTTGCGCTGGTCAAGCTTCCAGAAAGGGCATCCAGGGCAATAATTCGTCGTGCGACGTTCACTCGCCCACCCGAGTCAGCACCGCGCGGACTCGGCTACGGCCCTGGCAGCCCATGGGAGTTGGTCAAGAAGTGGTCCCCGGCCCCCAAGCCATTCCAGGCCCAAATTCTGCGAGCTCTTGACAGAGATCTTACGATCGGCCAACGAATACTTTGGGACACCGCTGTTGACTCGCGAACGATGGCGGCCCACGGGTTGAGCCCCTATAACCCACACAAGCGCGCCGTAGGTGTACCAGAGCTGCTATGGCCCGCGTGGTGCAGTCGCTTCGACGTCGGCGGGCAAGTCGACGAGGAGGCGCTCGCCCGCGCGCTCTCTTTCGCAGTTACCAGGGCCGGAACTACCGGCGCTCTCGCACACGACGACGAAAAAACATTTGCGCGAGTCCTCCGCGCTAATGTGCTCGGATCCACCCAGCAGACCCATCAACTCCTCGCTGGCATCAGTGAGCTTGCGCACACAGTCGATGACATCGACATTGTGATCGACTACCAAAGACGAGCAGGGCTCCCTACGGACGACTTTCTGCCACAGCGCCACTGGGCGACTTTGGCCGAAAGCATAAACATCGATCCAGGAGCGCGCAGGCGCGTCCGTAACGCTCGAAGATATCTCTGGCAGCGACTGACCGGATCGAGTGTGCGACGTCTGCCGCCAGCATTTCGAATGGACCAGCGGCGCGATGATTCCGGGGAGTACACCGTATTTCGCACCCGTATGACGAAAGAGCTTCAGGAGGCTCTCGACAATTACGCGGAAGCGTATCTTCGCCGAGCACAGATCAATGAACCGGTGACCTGGCACCCCAAAACCACAGTGGACATCGAGTGGCCCGGGGCGGAGATCGACGACCTCGACATGGAACTCCTCCACGCCATGCTCCTCGAAGGCACGACCACCCACCGACGACTCGAGGACGCGCTCGGTGTCTCAACCAGACGCATCGTTCGAGCGATCGACGCCGCGCCCCCGAGCGTGGGAATCAACGTCACGCAGATCGACTGGGGACGGGAATTGCTGGCAGACCCCGCACTCCCTATCGCGCAGAGTCCCGAGCAATGGGAAGAAGCGATCTAGATCATGGATTGCCACTAGCCACAGTCAGTTCTTAGACAGGAGATCGCATGACCAGGCACGGCCGCGGGACGAGCACAAGGCGGCACTTTTCTCGGCCAAGGTCGGGCTCCCTATCACTTGTGGCGAAGGCAACAAAGCGATGACTGAAGAACCGCGCCGCGGCAGATCGCTCTCACGCGCAGAAATTACCTTCTTGATCGAATCCGGTGCGTTCACGCCTGCGGAGTTTGGCGCAACGAGTGCCGCAGTTGCGCGCGGTGAGCTTGCAGATCTCGAACGTAGAACTCGACAGGCAGCGCTCGAGGCGACCTGGAGTGCTAAAGAGGTCGCGACCCATCTCAGGACAGATCTCCAGGGAGTCAACCAGCGCCGCGTAAACAAAGGGCTCTTCTCGATCGACGTTGAGAATGAACGCCGATATCCCGCATGGCAGTTCACAAACAACGCTGACCAGCCAGTGTTGCCCGGCATCGAGCTTCTCGTCGCCGCCTTCCCCCACGACATGCATCCGGCGAGCATCCTGGGCTTCATGTCCACACCTCAGGACAGCGCACGCATTGACGGGCTCCCGACTGCCCCGGTCGAGTGGCTTGTGCGAGGGGGTGACCCTCAGGTGCTGAAGAGAATTTTGGAGAGCTTCCTCATGAGTTGACCCAGATGCGCCAATGCTGGTGGCCTTGTCGCTCGGGCTGGGCCCGTCGCGGATTCGCACCGCAGGACTATCGCCGGACGCACCAATCTGCCATCGTGATGTGTCATGGGGAAAGCTTCAAGACTGAAAATTGAGCGAGCACAGAGTGCTCCCCGCGAGACGCATGAGCCGGCCTCTCCTGTGGATTGGCCGCACGGGAATGTGGATGTTGCCCTAACGGGCGACGATCAGGGGGAGTGCATTGTCGTGACGGTTCACGGGGAGCGCCACTACCTTCACTCAACGACTGCACGCGAGTTGAGCAATATGCTGCTTGGTCGTCTGGATGAGTGGAATATCGTCGCAAGGGCCAGTGGCTTCCCGGGCGTGTAGGACGACCCGCCCAATGTGACTCCGCGAGAGAAAGCCGCCGGGAATGATCTCTCGATCCCAGCCCCAAAGTCGCTAAGTCGGCCGTTGCTACTAATCTCTTTTTGAGGCGGATCGCCTCTGCGCACCTACCCCGAAAGAGTCGATGACAGTCTTGCCCGACCTAAAATCCTTCGCCGACGACGATCTGGTAGAGGAACTGAGGAATCGGTTCCCGGGCGTGAATTTGATGTTCCCTGGAAAATTCGTTGCTTCTCAGGTGGGTAGGAAAGTACGGCCATACGTGCAACGCCCAAATGCCGGACTTAGCGCGGGCGATGAGGACGGGAGGGCGAACAACATACTTCTCGAGGGCGAGAACCTGTACGCACTTGCGTCGCTGTACAAATGGCGTGGCCAGGTTGATTTGGTTCTCACCGACCCTCCCTATAACACCGGAAATGACTTTCGATACAGCGATAAGTGGAACGCCAATCCCAACGATCCGGACCTCGGCGACTTAGTTGCAGCGGATGATCCTGCCCGTCACACCAAGTGGATGCAGTTCATGTACCCGCGCTTGCAAATGATGGCAGCGATGCTCAAGCCCACGGGCGTCATGGCCATTTGCATCGATCATCGAGAGCTGTTTCACCTCGGCCAAATGATGGATGAGATCTTTGGCGAAGAAAATCGACTCGCAATTATCAACTGGGAGAAGTCTTACTCCCCGAAGAGCCATGAAACCCACGTTTCTTCGGCAACCGAATATGTGCTCGTATACGCCCGTGACAAGACGCGGGCGACGACAGGGCTTTTCGAGCGCAGCGAGGCGGCAGAAATCGCGTATAAGAATCCGGACAGTGACCCGCGGGGTCGGTGGTACCCATCCGACTATTCAGGGATGGGTGCGAGTACCCACCCGGGGCAGGTGTACGGCATACAAAGTCCTTTTACGGGGGAAATTTATTACCCAACCGGAGAAAGATGTTGGGCGACCTCGCGCGCGAAGATGAAGACCAATCTTCAGGCGTGGGGAACGGACTACGAGGACCTAGAGCTCGAAGACGATAAACCGTCCAAGGCGCTGGTGCTCAAGGGGTGGCGACCGGATTTGCCGAGCGCAGAGCGAACGCAATTGTTGGAGACTGCTCGAGCGAGAGCAGAGGCGATCCGGGACAATCAGGTGCAACCGCACCTCATTTTTTTGAGAAACGGCTTCGGGGGCCCTCGGAAGAAAAGCTACCTGGAAGAGGTAAAGAAGGGCATCGTTCCGACGACCTACTGGATCGATGACGACGAGCACATCATGCCGGCCGAATTGGGCTCCACCTCATGGGATTATGAGGAGAGCGGTCACAGCCAGACTGGTGTCACGGAACTGAACGCAATCGTTGGGCGAGGGCACGGTTTTGAGACTGTAAAGCCGCTCAAGCTGATGCAAAAAATAATTCAGCTCTGGTGCCCTGTCGACGGCCTGGTGCTGGACCCATTCGCAGGATCGGGTACCACTGGCCACTCTGTGCTTGCCCTCAACGCAATTCAGGGGGCCGACCGACGATTCATCCTTGTGGAACAAGGTCGTCCGGAGAAGAAGGACTCCTACGCCAAGACTCTCACTGCGGATCGACTCCGCCGAGCAATCAGTGGCGATTGGGCCAACAAGAAAGGAGTAGCACTCGGTGGTGGTTTCACATTTTCGTCGCTCACGCGTCGGATCGACGGGCCCACGCTTGTGCAGATGGAACGCGACGAAATGGTCGATACGGTCATCGCGTCTCATTTCGACGGCGGCAAACGTCGCGGGTCCAATCTGCGTCCCATCACTGACGAAACGCCGTACAGCTACCTTGTAGCGAAAAATGCGGCCAACGAAGGCATCTATCTCATTTGGGATGGCGCTGGCGCTAACGCGAACCTCACTGAAGAGGCGTACGAGGACATAGTCGGCGAAGGCCAACGGGCCAACCTCGCAGCCAAGTATCACGTGTATTCGCACCTCAACCTCTTCGTTACAGATGACGTCCACTGGTATCAAATCCCAGACAGAATCTTGCAAGATTTTGGTCTCGACCTGCGCAGTGACCCTTTCAACGAAGGCGAGTGACGATGCTCGAATTGTTCCCTTTTCAGAATCAAGCAGCTGCCCAGGTTTGCGATCGTTACCTCGAATATGCGGGGTCCCCGGTTCCGTTCGCCCAACGAGGCAAGCCAATTCGACGGGTGCCGTTCTACCAAGCCCTATCTGCTCTGACCGGTGCCGGGAAGACCGCCATTCTCGCGGCATCCGTCGCACAGATTGCAGAATCGATGGACGTCGCCCCCGTTGTCTTGTGGTTGTCCAAAGGCAAAGTTGTCGTTGACCAGTCGTACGCGAACCTCATAGACGGTGGGAAATACCGCCACTTGCTCGGCAACAGTGAGGTGCGAGAACTGAGCGCGTACAAGCCGCTAGATGTCGCATCTGCAAAAGACGCCTTGGTGTACTTCGCGACCGTCGGGTCCTTCAACCAGCGTGACAAGGCCACGTCCAACTTGCGGGTTCATACTTCGAACGTTGACACGATCGGAACAAGCGCATGGACGGCGCTCAAGAATCGAGCTGATTCCGAGGGCACGCGACGCCCGCTACTGGTGGTGTACGACGAGGCGCAGAACCTGAGTGATCAGCAGACCGACCTTCTCCTGGAATTAGACCCTGACGGGTTCCTCCTGGCGAGCGCGACCCTGCGGTTTCCCGAGGCGTTTCACGCGCAGGTGATTGCTCCCTTGAGGGGTGCCGGATACGACGATGAATGGCTGACGACCTCCATCAACTCATCCGCCGTTGTCAACTCGGGTTTAGTGAAGTCTCAGATAGTGATGGCGGGCTATCAAACTCCGATGGAAGAAACCATCAACGACATGATCGCTGATCTGAAGGAGGCCGAAGCCGACGCGCGTAGTGAAGGAGTCGACTTCCTGCCCAAGGCCATCTATGTGGCAAACACAAATCAGTTAGCGACCGACGGAAAACGATCAGACGACCCTTCCCAGCCGTTCTCGGAGCGTCAAGCCCCGCCCATTCTCATCTGGCGTCACTTGACTGAAGTGGCCAAGATACCGGCAGCGGAAATCGCCGTATACGCAGCGTTGAGAACCGACAGCAGCTACCCGCTGCCGCCCGAATTTAACCTCTTCAATGGTGGCGATAAGGACTATGCCAACTTCGAGGCTGGCAACTACCGCCACATTATCTTCAACCTTGCGCTCCAAGAGGGGTGGGACGACCCAGCAGTTTATTTCGCGTATATCGATCGATCGATGGAATCAACAGTCCAAATCACTCAGGTGATTGGTCGCGTCCTGCGACAGCCAGGTGCAAAACGCTACGTGGCACCCCGTCTAAACACCGCAAGCTTTTACGTTCGGGTCGATCAAAACAGCACGTTCGACGGCGTGCTTGCTGATGTGAAAAAGAACCTGGGAGGGGCGGCGCCTGAGATTCAGATCGTCGCCACTCCTCCTGGGAAGAAGCGTGTCGAAGAACTCGCACCGAAATACGATCTCACCGTCCCGAAAGCTGCCTTAGATAATCGAGACGCCGTCGAGGCGCTACGCAAGTCGCTAGCGTCCATGCCGGACTTCTCAGATGATGCGACCAATACCGTTGGAGACGGCCAGCGACGAGTGGTTAAACGAACTCTCGGTTCAGAGACGATTGTCGATGATGGATGGCGCAACACGGGAGCGTCGAGTCAAGTGTCGGCGCGCTGGGTCTTTCGGCGCGAAATCTCCCGCGAATTCCCGCCAGCACAGACGACGCTAGACACCACGGGCAAGAAGTTCGACGCCATGGTGGGAATTGGCAGCGTCGCTTTCGCTCAAGTCGCGAAAGCTGCGCACGAAGCGGTCGGTGCGTACCTGGAGAACGTTTATCTGAAGCAGCAGCGGCTTAACGAGTATCACGTTCCCGCAGTGCTCGTAGACCCTGGCAAAGTTGTCCGATTCAGCAATGCGGTTCACGAAGGATACGACGGGCTTAACAACTTAGAACTTCAATTCGCAAATGCGCTCGACGAGCTCGATTTACGGTGGGCCCGCAACCTTCCGCGAGTCGGGTACGGCATCCCTCTCGTTAGTACGGGCGACACCAACGTGTTCTACCCAGACTTTCTGGTTTGGACGGATAGCGCAGTTCTGCTTATCGACACCAAGGGCAACTTTCTCCTGCTGGGGGACGCTGCACGGAAGCTGCTCACGATCGCTCAAAAGGAAGGTGCCTCCAGACGCCTTGACGTCAGATTTGTTTCGACTGGTCATTGGAGCAAGGAGCACGAACGACAAAGTGGCGAGGGCTTTACTCTTTGGGGGCTATCTGCCGGGCAGAAACTCCGAACTCAGCATTTCGACACCCTGACTGAACTAGCCCAATTTGTGGCTCGACCTTGACCTCTCACTCGCAGGAATGCAACAGGTAGTTAGTCATTAATGATTGCGGCCGGCGCGATCCAGCAGCAAGGCACCGATTCAACAACGGAATATTCCCCACTTTAATTGGCATCGACGCTAGGGTCGGACGCAAGTTTCTGCCCTGAATGGAGCACCATGTCGTCCACATTAAATCTTGAATATCCCGCGATTTTGAGTCACTTTGGGGACCATCTCATCTCTGGCCGCCTCGAATCTCGAGCTTTTCTGGGGTGGTTCCTCGAGCACTATTACCGCTTAGATGCAACTGACGCACAGGACGCAATCTGCGACGGGTCCGATGACAAAGGCATCGATGGAATCTACATCGATGAGAATCTCGAACGAATCGACGTCTTCCAAACCAAGCTCTATCAAAAGACGACCAAGACTCTCGGAGACTCGCAGCTCAAGGAATTCGCTGGAACCCTCGATCAGATTCGAAGTGCTGACGGCATCCGCAAGGTTATCGCCGAGACAGGAAACACCGAGTTGCGGGGCCTTCTCACCACCTCTAACGCCGCATCGCTGGTTGAGGATGGGTACGTAATTCGAGGCGTCTTCATCACAAACGTGCCGTTGGATGCGAACGGCAGCAAATTTGTCTCTAGCCGTGAAGACATGACTGTGGTGGATTCAGCTCACCTGAATCAGAACTGGGTCGCGCCAGGAGATAACCCGCCGATTGAATCCCCCGTCACCTTCCATCTTGGAGACCTCGGACTAATCCGTTACGACACCCCTGAGGCAGAGGTCTTCATGGCGCCTCTTCTTGCGAGGGACTTGGTCACTCTCGGAGGGCTCGAAAGCCAGGAGCTTTTTGCGTGGAACGTGCGACAGACATTAGGGAAGACGAAGGTCAATAAGGCCATCGCTGAGAGCGTGGGGAAAGTGGACGAGCATAAGAATTTTCTGCTCTATCACAACGGGTTGACGATCCTTGCCGAGAAGGTCGAGTTAGCCGAGGACGGTGGATCTCTCACTGTGTCGGGCTACAACGTCGTCAACGGTTGCCAGAGTTTGTCCACGATGTATGAAAACAAGAGCCTGCTCACAGATGATCTTCGCCTTCTGGCCCGTGTTATCAAACTCGGTCCACAGGAAGAGCTTGCTGCGAAGATCACGCGTCACAGCAACAATCAGAATTCCGTCAGCGCAAGGGATTTGCAATCGAACAGCACGATCCAGCGCCGCCTCCAGCAGGAGTTCAGAGATCTGTACGGAGATGCATTGGGTTACGAGATCAAGCGAGGCGAGACGACAACAGCGGCCGAGACGATCACCAACGAAGCAGCTGCCAAAGCCTTGTTGGCATTTGACTTGGAACAGCCCTGGGCCTGCCACCAGTCATACAGACTCTTCGACGAACTGCATGGGGAAATCTTCGGCCGGCCCGGGGTGTCTGCACCTAGAATCGCCGCCCTGAGAGCGATACAAGATGCGATCGTGGAGTCGTTGGGTGCCTTATCAAACAAGCTATTCGCGACTTACTCGCTCACGCAGTTCTTGGTGCTTTTCCTTGTGAAGCGCGCTCTTACTGCGGATGAGGATGGCAACGCATTCGCAAAAGATCCTCGTCCTCTTATGCAGGAGATCGGGACAGATGGGCTCAAATCGATCGTACGAGTCATCGTGAACGATCTTCTAGTGGACCTAGACGCAGAACTTCGGGAGCGAGAAGAGGACGGTCGAGTCTTCGATTACAAACGTGATCTGAAGAGTCCGACTGCCGTTCGAGAACTGGCCGGACAGATCATGCCGAGCTATGAGAAGGCGATCCGACGAGACAGAGCAACTTCGTTCAGCGACGAACTTGCCGCCCTTCGACAGGGCCTAGAAGCGACAACGGTTGCCGAGTGAAAGCATGAAGATCCTGGCTCAGGATCCTTGACTGTTATGTGACCCTAAGCGCGACTCTTCATTTGGTCGCCCGACAACATGTAGGGGGCAACCATCGACTCTTCAGCTGTTCTCTGCGGAGAGGCGACTTTCGGAATGATTTGGCAATTACCATCGAACATTCGAAGCGCCAGAAACTGCAGCGTCGTTACGAGCAATCTAGGCTCGCCTAGTGACCGACGGACTAACCAATCTCGACTCTAAGCATCGGGGGAAAGCTCGCGCCGGAATGGGGGGTGGGGCGGCCAACGAATTAGGTAGCAGCCATCGAGCTGGTTTGGCCGCATTCCTCGCTTCTGCCGCCCTGTCGGACAACAGCGTCGTAGAGGGCCTGAGTAAGGTGCCAACAAAGATCGATCTCGAGACCTCCGAGGCCACCGATGACCTCAGAGTCACAATGAGCGATGGTGCAGTGTGGTACGTGCAGGCTAAATACCGAGGACAAATAGGCAAGGCTCTCGATGACACGGCTCGGCAGTGGGCCAGACAGCAGATTCGGACAAAAGACGAGCTTGTCATGGCTTCCGCCCGATTCAGCACGCCGTTATCGGAGTCTCAAGCCGTGCTCGATCACGAAAGGTTGGGGCGAGGCGCGGCCCCCAACGCTGCCGCGCACACGAACTTAGAAACCGTTCTTACGCGCATTAGCAAAGCTGGGACCGGATTGGATCTGGTTGCTCGCGCCCACGCGCGGTTTTTTCGATGCGACACCATTGATGGCGGGGCCGAAAGAGCACTGGCGGCCGCGCGGCTCGACGCAATTGTGGGCGTCGGAAACGGTGGGATCGCGTTCAACGCGCTCGTCCTGCGGTTTCAAGCCGCAGCTGTCCGCCAAGAAAGCACATCCATCGACGACTGGGTCGAGGCCCTAGCTCAAGCTGGAACGCCTATCACTGCATCTATGAGCGGGTCCGGCGGTCAGGCGCGTGCGGCCCATTTGCGCACGGTTTCGGAGTACCGGCACTGGCTCGCCACACGAGCCGATCGGCTCGACTTGGCAACGGTCGCCCCCGGGCTCGGCACAATCCACATTCCTAATCTCATCGACACATGGAATTTGGAGCGCCCCTCGCTCAAGGATCGGAAAGCCGAAAACTCGAGCGAGCTTTGGGCTGTGTGTCGCAGGCAGAAAAGAGTGCTGGTCGAAGGGCTCCCAGGCATGGGCAAGTCCACGATGGTCGACCAGCTGGCCGCCATGTGGGCTTCCGACCCGGACGCCCCGCTGCCGATGGTCGTTCGCCTCGCTTCGCTCGCGGCAGAAATCAATCGTTCGGAAGACGTCACAATTACGCTGCTTGCCACTTTGGCAAGTGCGCGGTTCCCGCTCGGCGACGGCACCCAAATCCGTGAGGCTCTTATCTCGGAGTTCCACGGTGGGAGAGTGGCGTTCCTAATTGACGGGCTAGATGAATCCTTCAGCAAGCTCGGTATCGTGCTATCGGGCATCACAGATCTGATACAGCTATCTCCTAGCCAGGTGGGGTGGGTTCTAACGTCAAGGCCCGATGCTGCACGCCTAGTAGACGTCGAAACCCTCGGTATGGAGCGGACCGTGTTGCAGCAACGCGGGCAACACCGAACCGCTGTACTTGCGATTGCCAATGAGGAATCTCGCCTCCAGCTCGTACCCGATCAAGATCGCAGTCAGTGGATCAAGGATCGAACAAAGTGGCATCTCGACGGTGATAGTGATCCTCTCCTCGAAACCCCCATGATCGTGATGCTCATCGCGGCTTACTGCGCCCGGCATGGGGCACCCCCTCACTCCGTCGTTGGGTTGCTTCCCTCCGTGCTTCAAGACAGAGCAGACGCAAGAACCGTCCACGCGGCCGCGGCTCCCGCGGGCGGCTGGAGCGTCCATATCGCAGATCCCATGACGTTAGATGTCTTGGTTGCCATCGGTCACGCAATGAGGGCCGCCGAGCAGATCACGATCGATGAGGCGACAACTGCCGCAATCACTGCAATGGCGGAGTGGCAGCTATCCAAACCGATAGTTAGCAACATTGCTAAGCAGTTGATCTGGTATTGGGATGAGCGGGCGGCCGTTCTGTCTGTCACGGGTGGAGTGGTAACGGCTCGATCCCGCCGGTGGATTGATGTTGCCGATGCTCTTTGGGTCAGCCGCAGACCGGACGAGACGGTATGCGAATGGGTCGACGCGCGATTAAGTTCCCCTGGCGAGTTAGATGCGTTTCCTCCAGCTCTGGCAATCGACGCGCGAGTGTTAGGTGAACTTGTGAGAGCGGTCCACGCGGCGGACACACGAGTCTCACAGGCAGCAAGCGTGCTCGCGGAGTGGGTCGACCACGGGCATCTCGATTCCAAGCACCATGTGGAAGTATTTAACGCCTTCGTCCGGGCTATTCCCCACCTTCCTGTAACGATTGAAGGAGCATCTGTGCGGGAGAAACTCCGCGCACGAGCTGGGCTCCGCTCGGAAGTTACTCTTCTCGCCATTTCTCTGCCACTGCCGCCAGGATTGCGAAGTGAGAGAGATGAGCTAATTTCCTCGTCTGAGGAAGGAGGAACTCGCCTAGATATCCTGCGAGCAATTGCCGCAATTAGCGACAGTGTCGCGTCCGAGGCACTGAAGCTGCCCGCGGAGGCAACGAGGATCATGGACTCCATCGAGTTGGAGGCACCCGATTCCAATCCAATGGTTCGAGACCCGCGCACGGGTGTTTACCGGTTAGCTCAACGATCACGACCGCCGAAGACGATCGCAGCGCTTTGCCGTCAAATAGTCGAATCCGGCTTCGGATTGAGCAAGCATCAGGCAGATTGGCTATTCCGAGCCGCCCATTCAGGGCCCACATTCGAGTACGGGCGGATCGTATCGACGCTCGAGAAGCGCGGCTTTGAGAACACCGCGCCCCTGTTCGACAAAGATTTCTTCGGCAGGGTGCAAAGAATGATAGCTCCCTTTCAAGACATGCGCTGGCTACTTGATCCGCTCGCAGCGCTCACGACAACCACCAAGAAACCCGACTGGCAATTGGAGAGCGTCTCCGCCCTATTGGTCGCTCTCATAAGTTTCGAACCGCAGTTCAATCCTGACTTGCGGTCAGGTCAACCAGACGATATTCGCTCCTGGATGGCAATCATGGCGAAAGCTCTTTCGATCGATGAAGCCCAGCTTGCCGCGGACGCTCAGTTCGCCCTTCAACTCGACATGAGCCCAGCTCGCCGGTGCGCTCTCTTGTTGTGTAAGACCGTAACCACTCGACCGATCAGCCTTGCGAACTTCGACGATGACGACTGGATCACTGTCGAGCACCTTCTTTCGTCAGACAACGAATGGGTAAGTGACACAGCCCTGGATTTTCTGCTTCGATCACATCGATTGGTGCCGTATCCGTACGAGGACGTATTAGAGCGCCGGGACCCGCTGAATGTGGCATTCAATCGGACAGTCCTTTCCATTTGGTCGGCCAAGGACCCCATTGCGGAGGCTCTGGCTCTATCAAGGCGCGCGAGACCAGCGGTTCGCACAGCGGCTGCCCAGGCGATGCGGGCAATGGAGTTAGGCGAAACCGCGGATGAGGCGACGGATCAATTTCGGAACGATTCGGACTGGTCTGTTCGCGTCGCGGCCGGCGCGTCGCAGGAGCAAGCCGAGGGCGCGAGCGAGTGGAGTTGCCCTCAATGCGAGCACCGAAATCCCGGGGTCGAAGCAGTGCCATGCGTCAACTGCGGCCAGAATTCTCGACCAGACTCCCACCGAGAACCAAAACCTGACAACTAACAAGCCGACCGTACTTGCCAGTCTCAGAGGAGCATCGAGCCGAGCCCCGTGCCCGGAACGACAAATTAGATGGGCCGAGCCCGCGACAAATTATTTGGCCACCCCTGGTATCTGCGATTCGCAGCGACAGTTTGCATGAGCGTTCACAGCGACCGTCACCGCCACCTGTCTCTTGTCGCCGGTGTCAGCGTCGACTATGAGCGACTAGAGCACGTCCATGCCCGCACATCATCAGCCCAGATCGTGGCAGCCCCGACCGCGAGCGCGGCATC
>Ga0247732_10000406_pt1 | contig 21340 bp, 14 predicted proteins | sample UWRJL163409C2_FD_180940 | JGI IMG/M metagenome (GOLD analysis project Ga0247732, IMG submission 180940) | Plant litter microbial communities from Arlington Agricultural Research Station in Wisconsin, United States - UWRJ-L163-409C-2 | ecosystem: Environmental > Terrestrial > Plant litter >...
GCTGAAGTCGATCTCTCCGCGGACGGTGTCGACGAACCGCGCCAGTTCCCGGTCTAGGCAGGCGCCGAACAGCTCCTCCTTGGAGCCGTAGTACAGGTAGAGCATCGGCTTCGAGATCTCGGCCTGGGCGGCGATCGCGTCCATCGACGTTTCGTGATAGCCGTTCACCGAGAACATCTGAACGGCAGCGTCGAGCATCTGCTGCTCGCGCACCGCGCGCGGCAATCGCTTCGTTCCACCTGCCATCAGGACAGACTAGGCAATCACGCGGCGTTCAGCCTCCGCAGAGGGGACTCTTCCCCTTCAGCGCCGCGATTCGCAGCACCGAGGCGTCCACCTTCTTCATGTCCAACCCGCCGGCGGCGACCGCGGCCTCGAGCGCGTCCAGCACCCCGGGAACCTCGTCGGTGGTGATCCACAGCGCGATGTCGGCGCCCGCCTGAAGCGCCTTGAGGGCCGCCTGGGCGACGGTGTAATTCTGGTTGATCGCGCCCATGCTGGAGATGTCGTCGGTGAACACGACGCCGTTGAACGGCAGGCCGCCGTACCCTCCGGTGCGCAGCAGGTCGTAGGCGGCGGGGTTCAAGCTCGCCGGGTCGGTTCCGGTGAGTCCTGGCACCTGCATGTGGCCCACCATCACCGCGGTGCCGGGTACCTGCGCCAGCTCGCGGTAGGGCACCAGGTCGTCGGTCATCAGCTCAGACAGCGGCGGCGTGACGACGCCACCCTCGTGCGAGTCGCCGGACGCGTGGCCGTGACCGGGGAAGTGCTTCAGCACCGGCGTGACTCCCGCTTCGAGCAGTCCTCGCGCATAGGCGCCGGCGTACTCGGTGACCTTCTGCGGGTCGTCGCTGAAGGAGCGGTCGCCGATCACGGTGTCGTCGCCCTGGTCGGAAACGTCCGCGTCGGGCGCGAAGTCGACCGTGATGCCCAATTCCCTCATCGCCTTGCCGCGAGCCAGGGCGATGTCGTGGACTTCGGCAGGCGTCACCGTCTTGCCGAGGACGCGGGCCGACTCCTGGACCCCGATCAGACTCTTCAGTCGCGAGACCCGGCCACCCTCCTCGTCGGTGCTCACCGCCAGCGGCAGGGGCCCCGAAGCGGCAGCGATCTCCTTGAGCGGATCGCCGAGCATCGTCAGATCGGTCCAGCTGCCGATCATGATGCCGCCGACGTGATCGTTGGCGACGACCGCTCGCGCGTCGTCGGCGCCCGTGACGCCGACCATCAAGAGCTGGGCGAGCTTGTCGCGGGTCGACATCGCCGCCAGCAGCGCGTCACCCTCACCGCAGACGGGTGGTTCCGCCGCGGGCAGCGGGGTGGGGCTCGGAGTCGACGGCGGGGCGGTGGCCGTCACGTCGCGGTTCTTGACGAAGTACACGCCAGCCACCACGACGGCGGCGATGACGAGCACCGCGAGAACGATCGACACGACGGTCTTCCGCTGGCTGGAACCCGTCGAGTCATCTCCTGCGGTACGACCCAACGGCATGGGGCGAATCGTAGCGGCTGGGTAATCTCCGGGGCATGCCGCTGCGATCCGGGGACGTGTTCGCGGGGTACACCGTCGTTCGCCAACTCGGCGAGGGCGCCAGTGGCGAGGTGTACCTGACCGCGCATCCGCGGCTCCGCCAGGACGCGCTTCGGGTGCTGCCCGCATCGGTGTCCGCCGACCCCCAATTTCGGGCCCGCTTCCACCGCCGCGCAGAGATGGCCGCGACGCTGTGGCACCCGCACATCGTCGGCGTTCACGAGCACGGCGAATTTCAGGGACTGTTGTGGCTGGCGACGGACTTCGTGGACGGCACCAACGCCGGCGCGTTGGTGCGCGACCGATACGACACCGGCATGCCCGCCGATCAGGTCCTCGACATCGTCACCTCGATCGCCGACGCACTCGACCACGCGCACGCCCGACGGCTGACCCACGGCGACGTCACGGCGGCAAGCATCCTGCTGACCAACGAGCCACGCCGACGGGCGCTGTTGACCGACTTCGGAGTGCCCCGGGGCGACGACGAGCCCAGGTCCGACCAGTACGGACTCGCCGCCACGGCCCACTACCTGCTCAGCGGAACGCCGCCGAACGGCCGCCCTCTGGGAGACGCCCGGCAGGATCTGGCCGCCTACGATCCCGCGTTGTTGCGGGCGCTGGCAGCCGACCCGCGACAGCGCTTCGACGCGTGCCTGGACTTCGCGGCCGCGCTGCGGGACGCCGCCACCGCGGCCACCCAAGCCCAGCCGATCGTCGACCCCGCCGCCCACGCCCCGACCGAGCACTTGGCCAACCCCAAGACCGGGTCCGGCCTGCCCGAGGTCTTCGTCGCCGCCTGGTCGGCCGAGGAACCCGACCCCCTGGCCGAGTTGGGCCCCGAGGTCGATCCCGAATTCGCCCCCACGATGGCAGCCAGCCAGCTGACCGACCCGTCGTACCCACCAGAGCCGATGTTCGACGAGCGGGAGTTCTACGAACCTGGTTTTGACGAGCCGCCTGCCTCGGGGCATAGCCGGATCTGGGCGTACACCGGAGTCGCCGCGCTCCTCGCGCTCGTCGTCGTGCTGGTGGTGCTCGTCGTCCGCGGCGGAGGCGACGACCGGACCGCCCCGGATGCTGGAGCGTCGTCGTCGAGCGTGGCGGCGCCGTCCCCCTCGGACGACGCCCCCGTCACCGGCGTCGGCGGCCGCCCGAGGCCAGCCGAGATTCGGGGTGCCGACCCGACCGGCGAGGACTGCGAGGGCGGCTTCCAGATCACGGGTCAGGCCGGTTGGGCCAGCCAGGGAGTGCGCGGCAGCCCCGCCGCGACGTGCTCCTTCGTCGGAAGCGTTCTGAAGGCCTACTGGGACGCCGCCGACCCCAGCCGCGAGCCGCGCTCCGTCGTCGCCGCCGGGGCGATCCCCTGCGCGGAGGGCGCCGCCTGCGTTGGCGACGACTTCTTCGTCACCTGTTCGGCGGAGGGTGCCGACCCGTGGATCACCTGCCGCGGTGGCCGCGGCGCCGTCGTGATCCTGTACTAGCGATCGGCTCGGACATCTCCCGACTCCGACCGAGTGCTACCTTGGCCGGGTGGATCGGTTCCTGTTGCCAGCTGCTGCCAGCGTCGTCGTTGGGCTGTTGCTCGGTGCGGCAGCCATCTTCGGGGTGACGCTGATGGTTCAGCAGGACACCAAGCCGCCGCTGCAGGCGGGCGACCCGGGGTCCTCCGTGCTCAACAGGGTCGAGTACGGCGACCGGACTTAGTTCCTGCCCGCCTCACCCACTCCCCTGTCCGTCGAACCGCTGAGCCGTCGCTGGCTGTGGCTCGTCGGGGTCCTCTCGCTCGCGCTGGTGTTCGCCCAGTCGCCGGGTCGGACGTCTCCCGACACCAAGCTCGACCTGACGGCCAACCCCCTCCGGTTCCTCGCCAGGGCTGCCGATCTGTGGAACAGCGACCTCCCGTTCGGGCAGGCGCAGAACCAGGCCTACGGCTACCTCTTCCCGCACGGCGCGTTCTTCCTCGCCGGCGACGTTCTCGGGCTGCCCGGCTGGGTGATTCAGCGGCTGTGGTGGGCGCTGCTGCTGGCGGTGGGGTTCTGGGGCGTCATCCGACTGGCCGAGACCCTCGGCATCGGCAGTCGCAGCTCACGGGTGATCGCCGCGCTGGCGTTCGCGCTGTCTCCTCGGGTGCTGACGACGCTCGGCGCGATCTCCTCGGAGACGCTGCCGATGATGTTGGCGCCGTGGGTGCTGCTGCCGGTGGTCCTCGCGTTGCGGGGTCAGGGCAGCGTGCGCGTGCTGGCGGCCCGGTCGGCATTGGCCGTTGCGCTGATGGGCGCGGTCAACGCGGTGGCGACCCTGACGGCCTGCTTGGCGGCGCTGATCTGGTGGGCGGCGCATCGGCCGAACCGGCTGTGGTGGCGGTTCACCGGGTGGTGGGCGTTGGCCGGCGTGCTGGCCGTGACGTGGTGGGTGGTCGCGCTGCTCATGCTGGGCCGGATCAGCCCGCCGTTCCTGGACTTCATCGAATCCTCCGGCGTGACGACGCAGTGGCTGTCGCTGGTAGAGGTGTTGCGGGGCACCTACAGCTGGACGCCGTTCGTCGCACCGAACGCGACCGCGGGGGCGTCGCTGGTGGAGGGGTCGGTCGCCGTGCTGGCGACGACGTTGGTCGCGGCGGCCGGGCTGGCCGGCCTTGCCCTACGGTCGATGCCGGCCAGGGGCCGGCTGATCTCGATCCTGCTGGTCGGCGTCACGCTGCTGGCGGTCGGCTATTCGGGTGGGCTCGGCAGCCCGTTCGCCCACTACGTACAGACGTTCCTGGACGCCGACGGCACCCCGCTGCGCAACGTGCACAAGCTGGAGCCGCTGATCCGGCTGCCGCTGGTGTTGGGTGTTGCGCACCTGCTGGCCCGCATCCCGCTTCCCGGCAGTGCGCCGCGCCGCGAATGGCTGCAGGCGCTGGCCCATCCCGAGCGGGACAAGCGGGTCGCCGTCGGCGCCGTCGTGCTGGTGGCCCTGACGGTGGCAACGTCGTTGGCGTGGACGGGGCGGTTGGCCCCGCCGGGTACCTTCACCGCGATCCCCCAGTACTGGCACGACGCCGCGGACTGGCTCGACGAGCACAACTCTCCTGACCCCGGTCGGGTGTTGGTGGTTCCCGGCGCGCCGTTCGCCACCCAGACGTGGGGCAACAGCCACGACGAACCGCTGCAGGTGCTTGGCAACAGTCCGTGGGGGGTGCGCGACTCGATTCCGCTGACGCCGCCGGAGACCATCCGTGCATTGGACTCGGTTCAGCGGTTGTTCGCCGCAGGGAGACCGTCAGTTGGGCTAGCCGACACCCTTGTCCGCCAGGGCATTTCGTATCTGGTGGTACGCAACGACCTCGATCCCGATTCGTCCCGGTCGGCTCGCCCGCTGCTGGTGCACCGCGTCGTCGACGGATCTCCCGGGCTCACCAAGGTGGCGCAGTTCGGTGAACCGGTCGGCCCTGGCACGTTGAAGGGTTTCGTCACCGACAGCGGGTTGCGGCCGACGTATCCGCCGGTGGAGATCTACCGCGTCGACGGCGGGAAGCCGTTGCGCCCGTATCTCACCGACGTCGACGCGATGACCCGAGTCGACGGCGGCCCGGAAGCGTTGCTGCGCATCGACGAACGGCGCAGACTGCTCGGCCAACCGCCCCTTGGGCCGATGCTGCTGACCTCCGACGCCATGGCGGCCGGGCTGCCTGCGCCCGTCGTCACCGTCACCGACAGTCCCGTGGCCCGCGAGACCGACTACGGCCGAGTCGACGACCACTCGTCTGCCGTTCGCGCGCAAGGGGATTCGCGGAACACGTTCAACCGCGTGATGGACTATCCCGCGGGCGGCGCCGGCATCGTCTACGGCCGCTGGCCTGGCGGCAAGATCACCGTGTCGAGTTCGGCGGCGGACTCCACCGCGCTGCCCAACGTCGCCCCTGCCGCGGGCGCTGCCGCGGCCGTCGACGGGGATCCCGCCACCAGCTGGGTGTCGAACTCGCTGCAATCCGCAGTGGGCCAATGGCTTCAGGTCGACTTCGACCACCCCATCACCAACGCTGCCGTCAGCATCACCCCGAGTGCGACCGCCGTTGGCGCTCAGGTCCGACGCATCGAGATCTCGACCGCGACCGGCACCAGCACCCTGCGCTTCGACCAGGCGGGCAAGGCGCTCTCGGCACCGCTGCCGATCGGCGAGACGCCGTGGGTGCGGTTCACCGCGGTGGCGACCGACGACGGTTCGGCAGGCGTCCAGTTCGGCATCACCGACTTCACCGTCACCCAGTACGACGCGTCCGGTTTCGCCCAGCCGGTGAGCCTGCGCCACACCGTCGACGTGCCGCCACCGCCCCCGGGTTCGGCTGTCGCACAGTGGGATCTGGGATCGGAACTGCTCGGTCGCCCCGGGTGCGCCGACGGACCGGACGGCGTGCGGTGCGCGGCGACCATGGCGCTGTCCCCCGAGGAGCCGGTCAACCTGAGCCGCACGCTGTCGGTGCCTGCGGCGACGACGGTCACCCCGACGGTGTGGGTTCGTGCGCGGCAGGGACCCAACCTCGCCGACCTGATCGCCCAGCCCGGCACCGCGCGCACCCTCGGGGACGCCGACGTGATCGACGTGCTCGGATCGTCCTACGCGGCGGGCGACGGTGACCCGCGCACGTCGTGGACCGCACCGCAGAACATCGTCCAACAGCGGACGGCGGCCAACCTGACCCTGAAGCTGCCGCGACCGACGGAGGTGGCGGCCCTGCGGCTGACCCCGAGCCCGTCGGAGTTGCCCGCCCACCCGACGATCGTCGCGGTCGACCTGGGCAACGGTCCGCAGGTCCGGGCGCTCGGGCCGGACGGTCCCCAGACCATCCGGCTCACCCCGTTCCTCACCGACACCGCGAAGATCTCGATCCTCGACTGGAATGACGTAATCGACCGCACCGCACTCGGTTTCGACCAGGTGAAGCCACCGGGACTGGCCGAGGTCACCGCCATCGACGATCGCGGCGCACCGATTGCGGCGCCCGACCCGGTCCGCAACCGCGCCCGCCCCATCGCGATGCCGTGCGGCAAGGGTCCGATCATCGGCATCGCCGGACAGTTCGTCCAAACGTCGGTGACCACCACCGTCGGCGACCTGCTCGACGGCGAACCCGTCGCCGCCAAACCCTGCGGCACGCCCACCATCTCCGTCCCGGCCGGGGAGCAGGAGCTGGTGATCAGCCCCGGCCCCGCGTTCGTCGCCGACGGGGTGCAGCTGGCCGGACCGCTGGCCGCCGACCTGCCCACTGCCCCAATGATTCCCGCGACCACAACGCAGTGGCAGGCCGACCATCGGCAGGTCGACGTCGGCGCGTCCGACGGCCAGCGGATCCTAGTGGTGCCCGAAAGCGTCAACCGCGGCTGGGCGGCTCGGACGGCGGACGGCACGGCGCTGACGCCGGTCACGGTCAACGGATGGCAGCAGGGCTGGGTGCTGCCCGCGGGCACGTCGGGTCCAGTGACACTGGACTTCTCGTCCAACACGACCTATCGGATCGGTCTCGTCGGGGGGCTGGCGCTGCTGCCGCTGTTGCTGCTCCTCGCGTTCCTGCCCGTCCGCCGGGTTCGGGAGCCGGACGAGGAGGCCAGCCCGTGGCAGTTGGGCCCGCTCGCTGCCGGCGCGGCGGTGCTCGCCGTCGGCTTCCTGGTGTCGGGTTTCGCCGGGCTGGTAATCCTCGGCGCGGCGATCGGGTTGCGGTACCTGCTTCGCGCGCGGCCGGAACTCTCCGATCGGTTCACGCTCGGCCTCGCCGCGGGCGGACTGACGCTCGCGGGCGGGGTGCTCAGCAGATACCCGTGGCGCTCGGTCGACGGGTACATCGGCCACGCGTGGGGCGTGCAACTGCTCGCCCTGATCTCGGTGGCCGCGCTGGCGGCATCGATGGTTCCCATTTCACCGTCGCGGCGCGAGAACGTCCCTAACATCGACTGAGTGCCGTTCCTCAACACCGCGCGCGGAGCCGTCGACGTCGCCGACCTCGGTGTCACGCTCATGCACGAGCACGTGTTCATCATGACGACCGAGATCATGGAGAACTATCCCGAGGGCTGGGGTGACGGGGGCAAGCGCGAGGCCGACGCGATCGCGCGGCTCAACGAACTCAAGTCCCGCGGCGTCGACACCATCGTCGACCTGACGGTGGTCGGGCTCGGTCGCTACATCCCCCGGATCGCCCGCATCGCCGCGGCCACCGAGCTGAACATCGTCGTCGCCACCGGGCTGTACACCTACAACGACGTCCCGATGTACTTCCACTACCGCGGCCCAGGCGCACCGCTGGGCGGGCCAGAACCGATGGTGGACATGTTCGTCCGCGACATCGAACACGGCATCGCCGACACCGGCGTCAAGGCTGCAATCCTGAAGTGCGCCACCGACGAACCCGGCGTCACACCGGGGGTGGAACGGGTGTTGCGGGCCGTCGCCCAGGCGCACCGGCAGACCGGCGTCCCTATTTCCACGCATACCCACGCTGCGACCGGGCGCGGCCTCGAGCAGCAGAGGATCTTCGCCGAGGAGGGCGTCGACCTCAGCCGCGTCGTCATCGGCCACAGCGGAGACACCACCGACATCGCCTACCTCGAGGAGCTGATCGCCGAGGGCTCCTATCTCGGCATGGACCGATTCGGAGTCGACGCGATCCTGAGTTTCGAGGATCGGGTGAACACGGTGGCGACGATGTGCGAGCGCGGCCACGCCGACCGGATGGTGTTGTCGCACGACGCCTCTTGCTATTTCGACGCACTCCCCGAGGCCACCCTTCCAATGGCCCTGCCGAACTGGCACTACCTGCACATCCACGACGACGTGCTCCCCGCTCTGAGACGGCGGGGCGTCACCGAGGAGCAGCTCACCACCATGCTGGTGGACAACCCGCGCACGATCTTCGCCACCCGGGGCGGGTACTGACGTGGTCACCGGCGTGGAACCAATCAGCATGCAGGTCTCCGCCCTGGCCGCCGCCGAACCCGACGCGCCAGCCGTCACCTGCGACGGACGGACCATGACCCGCGCCGAACTCGACGCCTCGACCAACCGACTCGCTCGCGCGTACGCCGAACGGGGCGTCACCACAGGCGATTACGTCTCCATCGCGATGCCCAACTCGATCGCGTGGGTGCAGTCGGTGCTGGCGTGCTGGAAGCTGGGCGCCGTTCCACAGCCCCTGTCGGCGCGACTGCCCGACGCCGAGTTCACCGGAATACTCGACCTGGTGCCGCGCGCGCTGGTCGTCGGCCGCGCCGATCCGCGCGGCGTCGTGCCGAGCCTGCCCGCCGACTTCGTGCCCGACGCCGACCTGTCCGACGCCCCGCTGCCAGAAGCGGTCTCGCCGGTGTGGAAGTCGATGACCTCCGGTGGCAGCACCGGACGACCCAAGCTAATCGAGGCCGGCGGGGACAGTCGCCTTCCCGCGGCGATCGGATTGCCGCTGGGCATGGCGGACGGCGACGTCAACCTGCTGTCGGTGCCGTTGCACCACAACACCGGATTCACCACGGCCACAGCGGGTTTGTTGATCGGTCACCACCTGGTGGTGATGCCACGCTTCGACCCGCACGAGTTTCTGCGCCTCATCACCGAGCACCGCGTCACCTACCTGGCCACCGTGCCGACCGTCATGCAGCGCCTGCTTCCCGTCTACCGCGCCGATCCCGACGCCTACGACCTGTCGTCGGTTCGCCGGTTCTGGCATCTGGCCGCCCCGTGCCCGCCGGTGGTCAAGCGGGCCTGGATCGACATCCTCGGTCCCGAGGTGGTGTGGGAGTTGTACGGCGGCACCGAACTTCAGGCGTTGACGTTCATCACCGGATCGCAATGGCTGAAGCATCCGGGCTCGGTGGGCGTGGTGGTGGCCGGTGAGATGAAGGTGCTCGACGACGACGGCGCCGAGTGCCCACCCGGCATCATCGGCGAGATCTACATGCGCCCGGCCCCCGGCAGCCGGCCCACCTACCGCTACGTCGGATCCACGGCGAAGAGCCGCGACGGCTGGGAGTCCCTCGGCGACCTCGGCCACTACGAGGACGACGGCGACGAACGCTTCTTCTTCCTCTCCGACCGGCGCGTCGACATGTTCACCGTCGGCGGGCGCAACGTGTACCCGGCCGAGGTCGAGTCGGCGCTCGCCGAGCATCCGGAAGTCCTGTCCTGCTTGGTCGTCGGCGTCCCGGACGACGATCTGGGCCAGGTGCCCTACGCGCTGGTGGAATCGGCGTCACCGCTCGACGAGTCGGCGGTGCTCGCGTTCCTCCACGAACGCCTGGCAAGCCACAAGGTTCCGCGCACGGTCGAATTCGTCGACCGGCCACTGCGCGACGAGGCGGGCAAGGCGAGGCGGTCGGCGGTGCGCGAGGAGGTCATCTCGCGAACGCGGGCTGCCCACCCGAACTAGTCCGCGAGTGTGGGGGTTATGCACGAAATTCGGCCGATTCGCGTACGTAAGCCCCACGGTCGGCAGCCAGCTAGCGTGCGACGGCAGGCTCGGGCGAATCGGTGACCGAGCTGTCCAGCGGCGTCACGTCATGCCGCCTTTCCCACCGTCGCAACGCATTCCGACACGGCGACTCCACCAGCGCATAGCTCACCGCGGCGAGCGCGAAGCCCAGCACCAACGTCAGCGCCAGCACCACCGGCATGTGCCCGTTGAAAGGAAACTCCCCAATCATCGGGAACACCATCGCCAAAGCCGCCAGGTGCCACACGAACAACCCGTAGGACCAGCGACCGAGCGTCACCATCGTCGTGCTGCCGAGGATCCGGTGTGACGTGCCAACGCGGTCCAGCACCAGCGGCGCCAGCAGCGCGTAGGCCACCACCGCGCCCATCGAGACCTTGATGAGGAACTGCCCCAGCGTGCCGGGCGCCAGACCGGCCGGCCCGGCCATCGGGGATGCGGCCAAGCCGAACGCGGTGAGCGCGACGACCGCCATCAGAATGCGGCGGCGGGCCAGGCGGTGCGCCCACCCGACCGGGCTGACGGTCAGCTCCGCGATCAGCATGCCCGCGGCGAACCACGAGAAGAACGCGGGCGGCCACGTCAACGGGTTCACCCCGAACGGCACGGAGAACGGGATCAGCCCCCAGGCGAAGCTGGCCAGCGCAACGCCGAGAATCGCCGGAATGCGCGCCCGCACCGGCAGCCGCCGCGCCAACAGGGCCAGCACCGGCAGCGCCAGGTAGAAGCTCACCTCGACCGACAGGCTCCACATCTGCGTCAGCCCGGAGGTCAACGTCAGCGGCACGTAGATCTGGGTCAACGTCAGGTTGGCCAGCCACACCGTCAGATCGGGGTTGGACTCGGGAAACAGCAGCAGGATCAGCACCACGGCGACGACGTAGCCCGGCATGATGCGGACCAACCTGGAGCGCAGGTAGTGCCCCGTCGGCGGGGTGTGCCGAAGACCGCGCGCCGCGGCGGCGTGACCGCGCCACAGCAGGAAGCCCGACAGCGCGAAGAACACCGCGACGGCCAGGTCGAAGCGTCCGAGCACGCGACCGGTGCTCCACGTGGTGTGCCCGGTCTGGAAGCCGACGTGGGTGATCACCACGCCGATGGCGGCGCAGGCGCGCATGCCCTCGACGGCAGGCAGGAAGCTGCGCGTGCCGGAGACATCACCCGGGTCGGTTTCGCGCTCACTCACGGCCCCCAGTGTGCCCGATGACCTCGCACTCGGCGCCAGCCTCACCGTGGGCTGTTAGGGTCGAGCAGGTTTGCCCCAGCTGCCTTCGGGGCAGGTGGCGGCGTTAGTGGAGTCGTCTCAGGACGAGAAGGAGGCACGGTTTGAACCGCGCTGTAGCGCTGCGCATCGCAGCGTGCGGGCTCATGGGTCTCGGTGCCGCCCTGTTGATTGCAGCTCTGCTGCTGTCCACGTACACCAAGGGCAAGATCGCCAAGATTCCGCTCGACATCGACACCACGTTGGTCAGTGACGGCACCGGAACCGTCTTCGACCCCGACTCGCTGAACACCCAGAAGTTCGTGGTGGACAGGAACGCACCCGTCTCCTTCCAGCAGCAGATCAGCGTCGAGTCGCCCTCGAACGCCGACGTCGTCACCCTGCAGGTCGGCAACACCGTGCGCCGGACCGACAAGCAACAGGACAACGGCCTGCTGCTCGCTCTGGTCGACACCGTGACCCTCGACCGCAAGACCGCCCTCGCGGTGTCCAGCGACACCAACCCCGGCGGTTCGGTACAGAAGCCGCGCAGCATCGACGACGCGCAGCCGCCGACCAACGTCGCGCTGCCGCACGAGGGTCTCGCCTACCGCTTCCCGTTCGACACCGAGAAGAAGACCTACCCCTACTTCGATCCGATCGCGCAGAAGGCGTACGACGCCAACTACGACGGCGAAGAGGACGTCAACGGTCTGAACACGTTCCGGTTCACCCAGAACATCGGCTACGACGGCGACGGCAAGCTGGTGGACCCGGTCAAGTACGCGTCGCTGTACGGCGACGACGCGGACAGCGTCGTCGCGGCGCGGGCCGAGCTGTGGGGACTGCCGGGCGATCCCGACGAGCAAATCACCATGACGCGGTACTACGCGGCCCAGCGCACCTTCTGGGTCGACCCGGTCTCGGGAACCATCGTGAAGTCCCAGGAGCACGGCTACCACTACTACGCCCGTGACGCCCTCAAGCCCGAGGTGACGTTCGCCGACTACAAGGTGACCTCCACCGAGGACACCGTCGAGGCGCAGGTGGCCAGTGCCCGCGACGAGGGTGACGTCGTCGCCCTCTGGGGTCGGATCTTGCCGATCACGTTCACCGCGCTCGGCCTGCTGACCCTGGTGGGCGGCGCACTGCTCGGCTGGTTCACGCTGCGGGCACAGTCCGCTCTGATCGACCCGGGTCTGGACGACACCGGCCACGGGTTCTTCGGGAGGCGTCCGACGGACACCGGTCCGATGCCCGCGGCCGAGGCGGCTACCGAGAAGATCCCCACTCAACGGCCGTCCGACCTGCCTCCGGACAGACCGGTCTGAGCCGTCTGAGGTGGGTGATGCCGGCGTACGCGCTGGCACTCGCCCTGATGGTGACGGCGCCTCTGCTGGCACCGGGTTACCTGGTGCTGCGCGACGCGGTCTCCACACCCAAGGCGTATCTGACCGACGCCGCCCTCGGGCTCACCGAGGCCGCGCCGCGGGCGCTGCCACAGGACTTCTTCGTGGCGGTGGCGTCGTACGTCGTCGACGGCGGCGTGGTGGTCAAGCTGCTGCTCGTGGCTGGCCTGTGGCTGGCGGGCTGGGGTGCAGCCAGGTTGGCCGACGTCGTCGTCCCCGCCTCGAGCGTGGCCGGCCAGTTCGTGGCCGCCACGCTGGCGGTGTGGAATCCCTATGTCGCCGAACGACTCCTGCAGGGCCACTGGAGCCTTCTGGTCGGGTACGGCTGCCTGCCGTGGGTGGCGGCGGCGGTGCTGCGGCTGCGTGGCGGTCAGGGCACCTGGTGGCCGGTACTGTTCTGGATCGCGGTGGCCGGGCTGACCCCGACCGGTCTGATGCTCGCGGCCACCGTGGCGCTGGCGTGCTGCGCCGCCCCGGGATCGGGTCGGTCGCGATCGTGGTGCGCGGCGGTCTCCCTCGGTGCGGCGGTGCTCGGCGCGCTGCCGTGGCTCGTCGCGCCGATGCTCGCCGGCTCGCTGTCGTCGTCGCAGGCCGCCGGCGTGCCCGAGTTCGCGGCACGGGCCGAACCTGGCCTCGGCACGGTGGGCAGCCTCGCGGGTCTCGGCGGAATCTGGAACGGTCAGGCGGTCCCCGACACCAGGACGACGCTGTTCGCGCTCGCCGCCACCGCGGTCCTGCTCCTCGTGGTCGTGGTGGGTCTGCCGACGGCGGTGCGACGCCCCGATGCGCGTCCGCTACTGGTGCTCGCCGCGGTCGCGGTGATCGCGCCGGCGCTGATGGCGACGGGTCCCGGGTTGGCCGCGGTGGAGACCGTCGTCCGCGCCGTGCCCGGCCTCGGCGTGCTGCGCGACGCGCAGAAGTGGGTCGCCCTCGCGCTGCCGGGTTACGCCGTGGCGGGCGCGTCGGCCGTGGTCACGGTGGCGCGCCGGGTGCCGCGCGGCGCCGCGGCGGCGGTGTGTTGCCTGGCTCTGGTCGCGGTCCTTCCCGACCTCGCGTGGGGGGTCGGCGGGAAGGTCACCTCGGTGCGCTACCCGCCGGGCTGGACGACGGCGGCCGCGTTGGTCAACGCCGATCCGCGGCCGGTCGTGGTGCTGCCCCAGGCAAGCATGCGGCACTTCCCGTGGGCCGGTGACGCGCCCGTGCTCGACCCATTCCCGCGCTGGGTGTCGGCAGACGTGCTGACCACCGGCGACCTGAACATCGGCGGCCGGACGGTGCCCGGCGAGGGAACCCACGCGCGAGCCGTCGAGCGTCTGGTGCTGTCCGGCGCGGGCGTCGAGGAGTTGGCCGCGGCGGGTGTCGGGTGGGTCGTCGTCGAGGGCGGTGGCGGGTCGCGGTTGTCGCTGCCGGTCGCCTTCGCCGACGACGACGTCACCGTTTACCGGGTCGGCGGCGACCGGCCCGCGGCGGCCCACCGCGGCATCGCGATCGCCGCGCACCTGGCCTGGCTGGCCGCCGTGCTCGCCGGCGCGGCAGGGATGATCGCCGCGCGGCGCAGGAGTGCGGTTCACTAGGCGCCATGGATTGGCTGAGCGAGTGGTGGCAGGCCGAGGTCGTCGACGGCTACAAGGGGCCGCTGCTGCTCAGCTTCACCGCGTTCGTGGTGACGTTCCTGACCACCCGCACCATCACGCGGCTGATCCGGGCGGGCAAGGGGCCGTTCCACAACGTCAGCAGCGGCGGCGTGCACATGCACCATTCGACGCCAGGGGTGGTGTTGCTCATCGTCGGCGGATTCAGCGGCGTCGGTTCGCCGCCGCTGTCGGTGTGGACCTACCTCGCGGCGTTGTTCGTCGGAATCGGCGCCTCACTGGTGCTCGACGAGTTCGCGATGATCTTCCGGCTGCAGGACGTCTACTGGACCCAAGAGGGCCAGCTGTCGGTGAACGTGGTGACGTTGGCCGCCGCGTGCGTGGGACTCGCCACAGTGGGGGTGTCCCCGGTGAAGGTGCACGACATTCCGCCCGAGTTCGCCGCGGTGCGCTACGCGGCCGTCGGGCTGCTGCTGGTCAACTTCGCCCTCGTCGCCGTGGCGGCTCTGAAGGGCAAGTACCCCACCGCCTTGCTCGGGCTGTTCGTCTCCCCCGTCGCGTGGGTGGCCGCCGTGCGACTGGCCCGTCCGACGTCGCCGTGGGCCCGCTGGCGCTACGGCCCGAAGAAGCGCGCGCGAGCAGTGCGGCGGGCCGCCGCCTTCGACGACCGATGGGCACCGGTCCGGCGGCACTGGGATGACTTGATCGGCGGCACACCGACACTCGCGAACCCGCCGGCCTCCGCGACTCCGTCGGAGCCCGCCGCCGGGGGGTGAGTCACGTCGTCGTGGTCGTCGCGTCGCGCGGTGTCGCAGCAGTCGACGGGGCGGGCGTTCCCACTGCCTCGTCGGGATCCACGATCGGGGCCAGGTCGACGCCACGGGTCTCGGGTAGGGCGACGACGGCGAGGAGACCGGCGACGGCCACCACGACCATCGCGATCGCCAACAGCGTCGGGGAACCGGCGCCGAGGCTGACCAGACCGACCGAGATGACCGGAGCCGGTCCGGCCAGTACGGCGCCGGGAATCTCTCTGCCGAGGGCGAACCCGCTGAAGCGGTACTCCGCGGGGAACAGTTCCGCGTAGTAGGCCGCCTGCGACCCGAACATCGCCAGGCAACCGCCGAGAGCAAGCGCGAAGGCCAGCATGATCAGGGCGACGTTGCCGGTGTCCAGCAGCCAGAAGAACGGAAACGCCACCAGCGCGCAGAAGGCGCTGACGCCGATGTACACCGGCTTTCGGCCCGCCCGGTCCGACAACGTCCCGAGCAGCGGGATCGCGACCGCGCCCACCGCGCAACCAACCAACACGGCGGACAGCGCCACCGACTTGGGCACCCCCTTCGCCGCGATGTAACTCAGCGAATACGTCTGCACGACGTAGATGTTGAAGGCCAACACCCCGTTGGCGACCATGACCAGCAGCAGTCGCCGCGGCATCGCCTTGATCATGGTCAGCGCCGGCACCCGGGTCCGGGCCCTGGCCTGCTTGAGCTCGGTGAACACCGGTGACTCGGGAACCCGCAACCGGATCAGCAGACCGATGGCGACGACGAAGATGCTGAACAGGAACGGAATTCGCCAGCCCCAGGTGAGCAACTGGTCCTCCGGCAGCAGGGCCACCGCGGCGCTCATGGCGGCCGCGAGTCCAATGCCGATGAACACCCCGGACGCCGGCAACGACGCAAAGAAGCCGCGGCGCTTCACCGGCGCGAACTCCGCCACCATGGTGACCGCTCCGACGTACTCCGCGCCCACTCCGAGTCCCTGCAGCAGCCGGCAGACCACCAGCAGGATCGGCGCGGCCACCCCGATGCTGTCGTAGGTGGGCAACAGGCCGATGGCGACGGTTGCTACGCCCATCAGCAGCAGGGTGCACACCAGGGAGAAGCGTCGCCCGTAGCGGTCACCGAGGTGACCAAACAGGACCGCGCCCACCGGTCGGGCGAAGTAGCCCACCCCGAAGGTGGCGAACGCTGCGACCACGCCCGTGGTCGGAGAGAAACTGGGAAAGAACAAGGTGCCGAACACAAGTGCCGCCGCCTGGCCGTAGACGGCGATGTCGTACCACTCGATGACGCTGCCGATGACGGTGCCGGGAATGAGGCGTTTGCGGGATTGGTCCCAGATTTGGTCGGGGTCGGTGGTGGTCATGACGGGCTCCTCCTTGAGCTGTCGACGCGGTCGGGCCGGACGAGGTTGCCGAGCTCTTCCCCGGCGACGAGGCGGTTGAGGTTGTCGGCGATCACCGCGTAGCGGCGCCGTGGCAACTGGGTGGTCCACGCGCTCGAGTGCGGGGTGCACCAGGCGTTCGGCAGCCCCCACAGTGGGTCGTCCGCCGGCGCCAACTCCTGGTCGTCGACGCCCGGGTACCGGTACCAGACGTCCAGGATCGCGCCACCGATGGCGTTGTCCCGCAACGCTTCGTAAAGTGCGCGCCCGTCCACGATGGGCGCCCGCGAGACGTTCACCAGCACTGCGTGGGCGGGCATCCGCGCCAGTGCGGCGGCATCGACGAGACCGGTCGTCGATGCGGTGAGCGGACAAGCCACCACCACGTAGTCGGCGCGCCGCTGAAGATCGGCGAGGTCGGTGGTCGGCCGCACGTGCGCGGCGGCGTCGGACTCGGCGTAGTCGTCGACGGCGATTACCTCGACCCCGAAGGCGTTGGCGCGCAGGGCGATCGCGCGGCCGATCCGGCCGTATCCGATCAGCACCAACGTCTTCCCGTAGAGCTCTCCGTGCGGCACCCGCCTGCGGTAGAGCGACGGCCAGGCCTCTGGACCAAACGACTCCTGCAGCGCCGCGGCACGGATCTCCCACTCCAGCAGGCGCGCCAAGACGAACTCCGCGATCGGCACCTCGTGTTCGAACACGTTGGCCACCATGGTCTCCGGTGACAGTGCCGCGAAGTCGACCCGGTCGAGGCCGGCGCCGGGCACGTGCAGCAGCCGGAACGGCGGGGCCACGGTCTCTCGGGTGAACCTCAGCGACACCACGGCGTCGTCGATGTCGATACGATCGTCGAAGAGGGCCGAGTCGGCTGCAGACCACGGCAATTCGACGATCTCCCACGGGTCGCGAAGGTGCGGCCGCAGATCATCGGCGTGCTCGCCCGCCTCGCCGACCAGGAAGACCTTCATCGCGAGCCGCCTGGTCGTCGACCGGCGGCGGCGGCTCGCAGGATGGACCGCACCGCGTCGTCGGTGACGGGCGCCGGGTTTCCAGCGCGGCCGGCGTCGTGGACGTCCGGATCGGTCGGACGTCCGTCGGCCGTGGTCGCGATGAGCACGGCGCGGTCTTCGTCCTCGACGGAGAACCCGACGTCGGCGAGCCGCACCGGCAGCCCAGCACGGATGTTGAGATCCCACAGGTAGCCGGCCAGATCGTCGGTGCCGACGGCGTCGGCGATCCGGCCAAGTGCCAGCGGCGCACGCTCGCTCAGGTGGTCGGTGACGTAGGGCAGCACGACGGCGTGAGCGGTGCCGTGTTCGACGCCGTAGCTGCCGCCGAGCATGTGTGCGATGGCGTGCTGCATGGCGAAGCCACCGGTCAGAGCAGCGCCGGAAAGGTATGCTCCGTAAAGCATTTCGTTGCGAATCGCCACGTCGTCGGGGTCGGCCAGCAGGAGCGGCAGGGTGTGCGCGACGATCCGGGCACCCTCGACGGCGGCGGGTGCGAGCAGCGGGCTCAGGCTCGGCAGGTAGATCGCGTCGACGCAGTGGGCGAGGGCGTTCATGGCGCTCGATGCACTGGCCGTCGGCGGCAAGCCCACCGACAGCTCGGCGTCGTAGACGACCGTCCTCGGGCGCATCGCAAGGCTCTCGTGCATGCGCTTGACGCCGTCGTCGGTCATGCCGCAGTAGCCCGTCATCTCCGATCCGCTGTAGGTGGTTGGCACGGCGACGATGGGGAGGCCCGATTCGTAGGCGATGCCCTTGCACAATCCGGTCGCTGCCCCACCGCCGACCGCGACGAGACAGTCGGCGCCACGGCCGACAGCCTTCTCGACACCGCGGCGGACCAACTCCACGGGCACTTGGCTGATCGCCTCGGGCAGAAGACCCACGCACCGGTCACCGAGTGCCGTGGCGAACCGGTCGCCCATCGCGGTGCGTCCGGGGGTGGTGACGATCATGGCGCGGCGGGCGCCGAGACGGTCCACCTCGGCACCGAGGTGGGCAGAGCTGCCGGGCCCGAACACGATCCGCGGCGGGGTCGCGTTGTGGACGCCGGCGGGGTGGGCGAAGCTACGGGAAGTCGTCACCAGTCCACCACCGTTCCGTCGGCCAACACAGCCGAGCTGCTGTGCGGAACCTCCTGTTGATACGGATGTTTGGCGGCTTCGCGTTCGTCGACCTCGACTCCGAGGCCGGGGCCGGTGGGCACCTGCCAGTGGCTGCCGACCCGCCGCATCGGCGTCGTCACCACGTCGTCGTACCAACTGACTGCGCCGCTCATCTCCTCCTGGATCACGAAGTTCGGAGTGCTCACCGCGAAGTGCAGCGCGGCCGCGCCCGCAATGGGCCCGTTGGGGTTGTGGGGGGCCACGCCGACCATCTCGGCGTCGGCGAGCGCCGCGATGCGCTTGCCCTCGAGCAGTCCACCGGTGTGATTGAGATCGGGCTGCGCGACGTGAATCGCCTTGGCCTGCAACACCGGAAGGAACTCCCTCAGGCCGACCAGCCGTTCCCCCGCGGCGATCGGCACCGGCGAACGGCTGGCGACCTGACGCAGCGCCTCGGTGTCGCCCGGTTGCACCGGTTCCTCGCAGAACAGCGGGTCATAGGGTGCGAGCACCTCGATGTACTGCAGGGCCGCGGCGATGGACGCCGGGCGGCCGTGAAAGTCGACCATCACGTCGACGTCGGGGCCCACCGCGTCGCGGAGCGCCGACATCATCTGGTCGACGTGACGGCGCTGCGCGGCGACGGTGAGGTGCGCGCCATAGGGGATGATGACGACCTTCATTGCGTCGTAACCCCTTTCGACGACCTCGGCGGCCTTTTCCCGCACCAGTCCGGTGTCCCGGGTGTCGTAGACCGAGCTCATGTCACCGAGGCCGAGGTGCGTGTACACGTGCACCGAGTCGCGGACCTTGCCGCCCAAGAGTCGCCACACCGGCTGACCGACGGACTTGCCGAAGATGTCCCAGAGGGCGTGTTCGATGCCGCTGATCGCGGTCGCGCCGATGATCCCGAGCCGGTAGTAGCTGTGCTTGGTCAGCACCCGCAGGATTTGTTCGACGTCGCGTGGGTCCCGGCCGAGGATCATTGGGGTGAGGTCTTCGATCGTGCTGACCACGGCCCTGGTCTTCCAGTTGAGACTGGCCTCGCCCCACCCGTAGAGACCATCCTGGTCGGTGCGGACCTTGACCAGGATCCAGTTCCGCATCTCGGCGTTGACGACCGTCGTCTCGACGGCGGTGATGCGGATGGGCGAGTCCTCGATCCGATGTGGCACTGACGCTCCGTTCTCGTGTGGCGTGGGCCACGTTATGGAGGTGCCGTGATTACGTCCAACTCTTTGTGCTGATGAATTGATTTGTTTGGGTTATTACTGTTGGCTCAACGGATGGATCGCGTTGGCCTCGAGTGCTTCGTCGCGTTGGCCGAGGAACTGCACTTCGGTCGCGCCGCCGAGCGGTGCCACATCAGCCAGCCCGCGATGAGCCAGCAGATCCGACGACTCGAGCAGCACCTCGACGTACGCCTGGCCCATCGGAACAAGCGCATGGTGTCACTGACCCGCGCCGGCGCGGTGTTCGTCGTCGATGCCCGGAAGATGTTGCGCCACATGGACGACGCTGCGTCGTTGGCGTTGCGCACCGACCGCGGCGAGGTCGGTCAGTTGCGGTTGGGCGTGACCGCGCCCGCCCTGTTCGTGGTCTACCCCGAGATCGCCACCCTGTTCCGCGAGCGACTGCCCAACGTCGGCCTGTTGGTTCGCGAGATGACCACGGCCGAACAGGAACACGCCCTGAGGCGGGGCGACCTCGACGTGGGCCTGGTCCACCCGCCCCTGGACGACGCCGGCCTGGCCGTCGAGGAGATCGGCCGCGCTCCGTTTCACATCGCCTTGCCGGTGGGCCATCCGCTCACTCGGCAGGACTCGCTGACGCTCGCAGACCTCGAGCGCGAGCCGGTGGTGATCTTCCCGCGCGAGATCGCGCCACAGCTCCACGACACGGTCCTGCAGCTCTGCCTGGAAGCCGGGTTCAGCCTTCGCATCGCCATGGAGGCGCACCCCGCGCAGTCGATCATCGCTCTGGTGGCCGCGGGCGTGGGGATCGGCTTCATCGCCTCGGAGACCCAGCGCATCGACCGTGCCGGCGTGACGTATCGCCCGATCCGCGGTCCGGGACCACAGCTGAGCATCGGCGTGGCCTATCACGCGGACGAGACGGCGCCCGCCGTGCAGACCCTGCTGACCGTGGCACGCGAGGCCGGGAGCACGATGCGGTGATTGCGACGCCGTCAGACCAGGCCGCCGACCAACCTGCCGTCGACCACTGATTCGAGGACGACGCGCATCGCGTCGGCACTCTGGGTCCAGGAGAACTCGCCGCTGCGCAGCTGGGCCTTCACGCCGACTTGCTCTCGCAGCACGTGGTCGGTCAGCAGCCGATCAAGGCGGGACACCAACTCTGCGTGGTCGTCGACCAGCAGACCGGTAACGCCGTCCACGATGGAGTCGGTCAGGCCGCCGGAGGACCGGTACCCGATGGTCGGCACGGCGTGTTGCGCCGCCTCCGTGACGGCCAGCCCCCACCCCTCCTTGCGCGACGGCAGCACGTGCACCCAAGATCGTTGCAGCACTTCGTGTTTCGCGTGGTCGTCGACGTGGCCGTGGAAGGTGACCGCGTCGGTGATGCCCAGGCGGGCGGCGTGCTCGACGAGCCGGTCGCCCCACCAGCCACCGCCGACGACGTCGAGGTGCAGGTCCGGTGTCCGGGGCAAGAGTTCGGCGACGGCGTCGAGCACGTCCTCGATCTGCTTGTGCGGCACCAGCCGGGACAGCACGGCCACCCGCGGCGTCGCCGACCGCGGCAGCGTCAGGGTCTCGGCGGGCGCCTGGTCCAGACCGTTGCGCACGACGGCGACGTGGTGCGGGTCGACGCCGAGGTCGGCACGGGCGAGGGCCGAC